>Ga0209340_1002307_pt1 | contig 11349 bp, 8 predicted proteins | sample EPASupsiteSAE323_FD_187266 | JGI IMG/M metagenome (GOLD analysis project Ga0209340, IMG submission 187266) | Bioremediated contaminated groundwater from EPA Superfund site, New Mexico - Sample SAE3-23 (SPAdes) (version 2) | ecosystem: Environmental > Aquatic > Deep subsurface > Groundwater >... | reverse complement strand
TTTTTTATAAGCAGATTTCCAGGCTTTTGTCTGAATCTCCTGAATTAAATCGGGAATAGTAAGAGAAGCAATAATCCCTATAATAGTCATAGCAAGCAAAATTTCAGCAAGAGTAAAAGCTGCTCTTTTGTTTTGAATGTTTGCTTGTATGTTTATTTGTTTCATTATAATTCTTTATTTTATTAATTTATAAAGTAAATTATAGCATTCCTTTAAAAAAATAAAGAACAAATTGTTTAATAGCAGCTATTTTAAAAAAATTAACAAATTAAACAAATAAATTAGTAATTTCAAATTTATTTACGTCAATTAATCCTTTGTCTGTGATTTTTAAATCCGGAATTACAGGCAGGGAAAGAAAAGCCATATTCATGAAAGCGTCATCAAGTTTGCATCCAAGCTGTTGGGTTGATTTTACGAGGTTTTTAAGTTTTGCAATAACTTCTTCAATCGGCAGATCAGAAATTAAGCCTGCTACAGGAAGAGGTAATTTCTCAAGAGTTTTGCCGTTTTCTACAACAATTTTTCCGCCCTGTGATTTTACAAGTTCAACGGCTGCATAATACATATCATCATCGTTTGTTCCTATTACAACCATATTATGCGAGTCATGAGCGACTGTTGAAGCAATAGCCCCGCTTTTTAGCCCCAGACCTTTTACAAAGCCAAGCCCTATGTTGCCGCTGGCTTTATGTCTTTCTATAATTGCAATTTTTAAAACATCGTTTTCGGTGTCGCTTTCTGCAAATCCATCTATAATTTTTGTTTTTTCTATACTTCCGAGGGTTATAAGTTTGTTTCCGGTAGCGTTTATGACTTTTATTTTGTCGGACTGTGCTTTTATTTTAAAGTTGTCTTTTTCAATCCATTTTACATTGACAGAACCCCTTGTTTCGGGAAGTGTATAGCCATTTTCTTTAAGAAGAAATTTCCCGTTTTTGGCGATAAGCTGACCTTTTTTGAAGACCATTGAAGGTTTAAAGTCTGATAAATTGTCAAAAACAAGCATATCCGCCTGATAACCAGGAGCGATTGCTCCTAAATTTTGTATTTTAAAGTATTCAGCCGTATTTATAGAAGCCATTTGAATTGCTGTAAGCGGGTGAATCCCATATTTTACCGCTCTTCTTACCATTGAATTTATGTGATCATACAAATCATGAGGGTATCTATCATCTGTTACAAAGAAACATCTTCTTGAATTATTGGAATCAACTACGGGCAGAAGGCTGTCAAGGTCTTTTGCAACCGTTCCTTCTCTAATCATTATATAAAGACCAAGTCTTATTTTCTCTCTGGCTTCTTCAACAGAAATACATTCATGGTCAGAAGAAATTCCTGTCGAAATATAAGCACAAAGGTTTTTTCCGCTTAAACCAGGGGCATGTCCGTCAACTCTTTTGGAGACGGGAAGTTTTATTTTATCAACAACAGCAGGATCATTGTTTAAAACTCCGGGGAAATTCATCATTTCACCTATTCCGAGTACCCATTGTTTTTTGATAAAGATAGAAAGGTCGCTTGCGCTTAGCTTTGAGCCCGATGTTTCCATATCTGTAGCAGGAACACAGGAAGGAAGCATCATATAAACATCAAGAGGAAGGTTTCTTGTGGCTTCCCTCATAAAACTTATCCCCTGAAGTCCGAGTACATTAGATATTTCATGCGGATCCGCAACAACTGTTGTTGTACCTGAAGGAATTACAGCTTTTGCAAATTCATAAGGAGAGAGCATGGAACTTTCGAGGTGTACATGTCCATCAATAAAAGAAGGGGAAAGGTAAGAGCCGTTTATGTCGATTTCTTCTTTTCCTTTATAATCTTTTCCTATTCCGACTATTTTGCCGTTTACTACTGCAACATCACCTCTGTGAATATCTCCTGAGAGTACATTTATTATGTTTGCGTTTTTTATTACGATGTCAGCAACTTCTTCGCCTTTTGCGGCTTTTATAATTTTTTCAATTTCCATATTCACTCTTTTCCAATTAATTAAATTTGTATATTTTTACCACAAAATATGAATTAAGGTCAAATATTAAATTGAATTCGCAATTAAAAAATCGGGACATAAAAATCCCGATTTTTTAATTATTTTATAGATTAAGATTAGCCTATGCTGGAAAGAGCAGAACTTGATTGCTGCATTTTGCTTATGTATGAATCCATATCAGAAAATTGCTTTGTAATTCTTGCTTTATATGCGGTGATACGTTCTTCTCCTCTTGTAATAGACTTGTCCATATTAGAAATCATTGTATTTATAGAATCATCTTTTGTATTAAAATAGCCATCTACTGGATCAAGAACAGTTGTAAGTTTATCTTGAAGTTTTTGGAAAATTCCAGTAATTCCGGCTTTAGAATCACCTATAAGAAGAGCTTTTACTTCTGAAGGATTTTCTTGAAGAGCCGCAAGGAGTTTATCTTTGTCCAGTGATAAGGTGCTTGAGGTGTCAGAAGCTGCTTTTCCCACAGCGCCTGTTGATATTCCTATCATTGAAAGGTTGTTATAAGTTGAAAGACCGGTTACTCTATTTGTAGCCATAGATCTAAGAGTATTTTTAAGATTTACAAGAGTATATTCTCCGTGAAGAGTTTGTCCTACAGCTGTTTGAGAAGTAACAGTGCTTGCCATGGCATTGAATTTAGTAATAAAATCATCCAGAGCAGAACTTAATTGGTCAGTGTCTTGATCAATATTAATATCTATTGTTTCATCATCTGTCGTGACTTTTTTAAGATTTATGGTTAAACCTGTAAGACCGCTTGTAGCAGCTGTTATAGTGTTTGAATTAACCTCCAGTGCTGTAGTTGCACCGTTCAAATAAACTTTTGCATTGTTGCCAAGAGTTTGAGAAGCTAAAGAATCTCCACTTTCACTAATTAAGCCTATTTTTGTTAAAAAATTGCTTGTTCCGTTTTCAAGATTAATAGCTGTTTTACCAGGATCTTTTGATGTTAAAACAATTTTGTTTGTTATCGTATCAAATCTGGCTGTTACTCCGGCATCTGTATCTTTGTTTATTTTGCTTATTAGGTCAGACAGTGTTGTGGTTGAATTTATAGTAAATTCCGTTTTTCCTATTGTAAAAGTTCCTTCTGTTACAGGGTCAAGTGTATCTACATTAAGATTTGCCGCATTGTCTAGAATTGTTCCCGTTAAATTTATTTGGCTTATTGGAGTTAAACTTTTGAAGCTTGAAGTTCCGTCACCATTATCTGTTGCCGCTGCAGTTGAAAGCTGCATTACGTTAAAAAAGTTTGTTGTATCTCCGCTGGAACCAAGAGTTAAGCTTGTTATGGCGCTATTATTATAAGAAATATTGAATTTACCGTCTACAATAGAGGCTTTTACATTGTTATCACTATAATCACCGTCACTGTTAGGGTCAAATTTGTCATTTACTTTTTTGACTATATCGTTTAAGGTATCAGTGCTATTTATTGTAATTTCGTTTTTAACACCGTCAGTATAAAGACTGAAGGTTCCGTATGCATTTCCGTCATCGTCTTTTTCACTCAAAACACCTTGTTTATTTGAAATAGTTGTGAAAAGTTCTGTTCCGTCCATTGTTTTTGAAATTGATGAAGTACTTGAAGCCTTTGTTGAAGTGGCAAGGCTTTCAACTTTTAATGTAATATTTTGAGGAATTGCCGTGTTTGATGTGCTTACCGTAGCTATTGACGTATCGGAACTCGTAGCTTTTTTGGCATTAAAAAGATCAAAACTTGATGCAAGGTTTGCATCAGTTAATTTTAAGATAGAGGTTTTTAATGATGAAAATTTTGATGCAACAGTACTTAAAGCTGTTTTTGAACTGTTTAAATTATCTTTTTTTGTATATAAATTATCAACAGGAACTCTTTCCGAGGCAACCATTGCTGTTATCCAGTCACTTACCGGTAGTCCCGATCCTGATCCTGCAAATGTTATAGAACTAGTCATAAATTGAACACTCCTTTGTTCTTTTTATTATAATAATAAATCTTTAATTATTATTTTTAATCCTGTAAAAATATTATTCTTTTTTAAGTGTATCAAATAGTATTATTCCATTTTAACAGGATTTTAAACATGAATTATGTATTTTTAGTATAAATCTTTATTTTTTGTAACTTTATTTATTATTAACAAATAAAATTTCAGGAAAGAGAAGTTTCTTTTTCAGTTCCTGTAGGTATATCATTTTCTGCTTGCTTAAGTGGGATTTTAAACCCAAAAGTGCTTCCTTCGTTTTGTTTGCTTTCAACAAAAACTTTTCCTCCGTGATGTTTTTCGATTGCAATTTTTACGAGGTGCAAGCCTAAGCCGGTGCCTTTTACCGAGTGAACTTTTGTTTCTATTCTGTAGAATCTGTCGAAAATCTTTGCAAGATGTTCTTCAGGTATTCCAATACCGTTGTCTTCTATGGAAACTTGTAAATATTCACCTGTGCGGTCAATTTCTGCTCTTATTTTTATTCTGCTGTTACGGTGAGAGTACTTAATTGAGTTTGAAATAAGATTTTTTAAAACTCTTTCTATGCTTTCAGTGTTTATAAATACTTGAGGAAGGTCAGGTTCTATAATTATCGAGAAAGAAATACTTTTTTCTTCTGCTATAACTCGCATTGATTTTACGGTAATTTCTATAATCGGACCTATTTCTGATAAATCTTTTTCAAGTTTAACGTCAGGCGAGTCCAGTTTTGAAAAATCAAGGATATCATTTACCATATTGTTTAATCTGTCGGATTCATGGTTTATTATTGACAGAAAATCTCTTTTTGTCTTATCATCAAGCTTTTCTTCACAGTTATAAAGCGTATCTATATAGGTTCTCAGGATTGTAACAGGGGTTCTTAACTCATGGCTTACGTTTGATATAAAAGTATTTTTGATTTTATCAATCTCTGCTTCTTTTGTAATATCGTGAAGGATAATAATATAACCTATATATTCTTCATGAACGGTAAAAATTGGAGAAATAATTGTTTTTATTGTTCTTCCGTTCATTTTTATCTGACATTCAAGGGTGTTTGCTCTGTTTCCTTCATAAGGTGTGTCTTTAAAGTCCCTGATTTTGGAATTAAAACATAATTCTCCATTTGTATCGTAATATTCAGTTATTTTCGTTTTTATAATTTCTTTTATATTGGCGTCAAGCATTTTTAAGGCGGCATTGTTTACAAGGATTATCTGGTCTGAGTTGTCACAAACCACTACTCCGTTTGCAATACTCATCAGTACAGCTTCCATCTTGTTCTTTTCATAAGTAAGCTGGTCTATATTTTTATCTTCATAAGTCCTAAGCCTTGAAGACATTGTGTTAAAAGATTCAAAAAGTTGTTTTATGTCTCCCCAAAGGTCTTTTGATGTAATTTTATAACCAAATTCCCCTGTGGAAATTTTTCTTACTCCTTCAGAGAGAAGTTTTATCTGTCTGGTTATAAGCAGGGTATTTATCAATACTGCGGCGATAGACAATATCCATGCAATGGTAAAAATAATCAGCATTAAGTTTCTGGTGGCTTTGCCCACTATATTCATAGTGTGTCCGCTTAAACCAACCTGAAGAGAACCTATAACTTCTTTAGAATAAGGAGTTTTTATGGTAAGAGGCTGGCTTACTTCTATAGTTGATTTATTTTCGGTGTTTTCAAAATCGGGATTATTTTGTTTGCTGGAATAAATAATATTTCCTAAAGAATCCCTATAAACAACATATGCAATGTCTTCGCTGTTTTCTATTATTTGTTCTGTGTGGTCTTTGAGTTTTTTTAAGCTTTGAGTGCTTGATAAACCCGAAATAAGAGTTGAACTTTCAATGGAAAGTGTTTTAGCAAGCATTGAACCAAAATTATGATAGCTGTCAAGAATTGTCTTTTGGGTGTTATTTATAACAAGCCATGCCGTAATTACAACAAAAATCGAACTTAAAATCGAACCGAAAATAATCAGCTTATTTTGAGAATTTAAATTCAAAAATTCTGATTTTTCGTCCTGTTTTTTTATGTAATTAAGTATATCGTTCATTTTTTCTTTCAAATTTATCTTTTATTGTAAATTAGCCAAAATGGAGTTGCTTACTGCTTTTAGTGTGGCAAAAACGCCTTGTCCCTGTATAGCGACAGCTTCAAAACTCGGATATCCTGCTTGATTAAGATCTTTCTCAAGTTCTTCAAAGCTTAAAACATTATCTAAATCCCTTTTGTTGTACTGCAAAATTATGGGGATATTGTTTAAGTTAAGGTTATATTCTTTTAAATTTTGAATCATGTTGTTAAAACTTTGTATATTGTTTTCTCTTTCGTCTCTGGAAGAGTTTGCAACAAAGATAATCCCGTCTACGCCGTTTAAAATAATCTTTCTTGCCGCATTATACTGCATTTGTCCCGGTGAAGTATAAAGACTGAATGTCGTATTAAACCCTTTTACATCTCCCAGATTTATTGATAAAAAGTCAAAGAAAAGAGTCCTTTCGTTTAATCCTTCAAGGCATGTCATCTCTGACCTGATTGCTGAATCAAGCGTATTGTATATATATATCAAATTACTTGTCTTACCGCTTTCGCCTGTGCCGTAATACACGACCTTACAGGTTAATTTACGGTCAGCATAGTTAACAAGAACCACTTTAACTTACTCTTTTCTTTTGAAAACTAGTTTTTATTGACTTGTAAGATATTATTTATAAATTTTTACTAATTTAATTATCCATAAAATTAGCATTTTGGACAAGGTTTTTAAGCTAAAGCTTATTTTCTGAAACAAAAAGATTAATAAATTCTAAAGAGAAATATTATAACCGGCTAATTGAAATATACTCGGAGTTGGATAAAATAAGGAAAAATAAAAGGAGGAAGAAAGATGCAAGAATGTAATTGTAATAATCATGATAAAAATTCACAAACCTGCAACTGCCCGAGATTAGGCGAATTTGCACCTGATTTTGAAGCTGAAACGACCCATGGAAAAATTAAATTTTCCGAATTTAACAATGGACACTGGGTGATTTTATTTTCTCATCCGGCGGATTTTACTCCTGTATGCACTACAGAGTTTATAGGCTTTGCTCAAAAGCAGCAGGAGTTTGAAAAAAGAAATGTTAAACTTCTAGGCTTAAGTATTGACAGTGTTTATTCCCATATTGCATGGATAAGACAGATAGAAGAAGATTTTGAATTAAAAATTAATTTTCCTGTGATTGCGGATTTGAGATTTGAAGTTTCTTCTCTCTATAATATGGTTCATCCCGCAATAAGCAACACTCATGCGATAAGAACAGTTTATATTATCGATCCTGAAGGGGTTTTGAAGATGTTTATCGCTTATCCTTCCAGCGTAGGAAGAAATATAGACGAAATTATCAGAATTGTAGATGCGCTTCAAATTGTCGATAAAAAAGGTGTTGCAACTCCCGCTAATTGGAAACCGGGTGAAAATGTGATTATTCCTCCTCCAAAAACCAAGGATGAGGCTGAAAAAAGAGTTCATGAAAAACATGAAGAATGCAAAAGCTGGTATTTATGTAAAGAAAAGCCTTAAAACTTTTATAGTAAGCTAGATAGGGGCAGCATTGCTGCCTCTGTCTGTTTGTTTAAAAATATCTCTAAAATATTATTTTATTAGGCTTGACAAGCAATAGCCCTCGTATAATAATTTCAACAACATCATCGAGGCTAAATATAAAAAATGAAACTTGAAACTAAAAAAAATATGTTAATTGAAAAAACCGTTTTAACAAATGAGTCTTTAAATAATAATTTTTCAGGCTATCTTTTAATAAAAAGAATTGCGGATATTGGGCTTTCTTTGTTTGTCCTGTTTTTTTCACTTCCTTTAATGGCAATTCTGGCAATTTTAGTAAAGTTTGAATCAAGAGGACCTATTTTTTATACCCAGAAAAGGGTTGGGAAAGACGGTAAACTTTTTGAAGTTTATAAATTAAGAACAATGTACACAGGTACAGAATCCGAAGGCGGCGGGGCAAGGACACTTGACGGTGATCCCAGAATTACAAAAATAGGCAATTTAATCAGAAAAAGTTCTTTTGATGAATTTCCGCAGTTTATAAATATTTTAAAAGGCGATATGAGTTATATTGGTCCAAGACCTTTATCCCTTGAGGAACATAATCTTATACTTGAAGATTTTAAAAATGATAATAGACCTGTACCAAGAGGAATTTTTCATAAAGTAAAACCCGGTTTGACAGGATGGACACTTCTTCACAGAAGAGAAAAAATTACCTATAAAAATAGATTTAAATATAATGCGGAATATGAAGACAATATTTCATTAGGATTTGATTTAAAAATCTTTTTTCTTACTTTTAAAAAATACCTGTTTACGAATTTATGTGTAATAGGGTTGTTTTTAGCGGTGTTAAGCGCAAGTTTTTATTTTCTGATTTATTAAAATAATCAAAATTCATGTTATCCTGTAAATACTTATAATTTTTAGGTAAGAATATGAATTTTTCTGCGGAAAAACAAAGAGCAGCACTGCTTTCAATTGGTTCTAATGTTGTTTTAATTCTTTCAAAACTTGTCGTGGGACTTATTACAAATAGTATAAGTATTATATCGGAAGCCGTACATTCATTTACAGATCTTCTGGCAGCAATTATTGCTTTCTTCTCTGTAAAACAATCTTCAAATCCGCCTGATAGCGACCATCAGTTTGGTCATGGAAAGTATGAGGATTTTTCGGGGTTTATTGAAGGGGCTTTGATACTTGCAGCTGCCGGATATATTATTTTTGAATCAATTGAAAAGATAATATACAATAAATATGCACATATTGATACCACTGCCGGTATTGTAGTAATGCTTATTTCGGTAATCGCAAACATAACTGTCAGCCATCATTTGTTTAATGTAGCTCGCAAGACAGATTCCATGGCGTTACTTGCGGACGCAGAACATTTAAAGACGGATGTTTTAACATCTGTCGGTGTTTTGATAGGTTTAATTCTTATAAAAATAACAAATATTGAAATGCTGGATCCTGTTATCGCTATTTTAGTGGCTTTAATTATTATCAAAGCAGGACTTAGTTTGTGTTTTAAATCAGGGAAAAATCTTCTTGATGAATCTTTGCCTGAAGAGGAGCAAAAAATTATTTTGGATACGGTAAATAATTATATTCCGACAGAAGTTATTGAAATTAAAGAATTAAAATCAAGAAAATCCGGCGCAGATAAATTAATTGAGTTAGTTATTGTTATATCTAAAAAATTAACTATAGAAGCCGGACATTCTTTGTGCGACAGGATTGAAGAAGATTTGAAAAATAATATTAAAAATGCATGTATAACAATTCATTTAGAGCCCTGCGGTTGTACTTGTGATAATTGTAAAGTTGAACAGGCTTGTAATTTTGTTTCAAAACAGTAAAACATATTGTTTAAAAGCTTTTAATTAAAGGCTTTCGGGGTTTTAATATTTAATTATTGAAAAATTTTATGTTAAGAATTAAACAAAATTTTTTTCAAGGAGTATAATATTGTTGATATTTTATAATTTTTTATCGTGTATAAATAGTTTTGAATTTGAATTTTAAATTCTTGTGAAGTGGTATAAATAAAATGTATACAAAAGAACAACTTGTAGAAAAAATCAAAAATAATAAGTTTGCGGCTATGGATAAAGTCACAAGTTATATTAAAATCTGGCGTATAGATTCTATTTATGAAGATGAAAAGAATATTGAATATTATGATGATCTTGCCGTTTATAAATTAAATCACGGCATAAAACTGAAAGAGCAGGGAAAAAATAACGAAGAAATATCTTCAATAGTTAATAACGGGACAATTACTCCTATAAATTCTCTTACGGTTAAACAGTCTCAAATCCAGACTAAGCCAAATCATCCGGCGATTGATTTAAATAAAGTAACTGTGGATATAACCACCCAAACACTTTCTTTGCTTGCCGAGTCTGTTGCGCAAAAAATTACAAGTGAAATTGCCGATAAATTCAAAGAAAGCAAAGTTTTTGAACCTATAATGGATTCGGCTAAAATAAAAAGAGATAATGAAATTCTTGCTAAACAAGTTGAAATGCTGCTTGAAGAAAATAAAAAACTTATTACAAGAAATGTTTTACTTCAAGGCGAAAACGCTAAATTTAAACACATGTTCGGAAATTTTTACGTTAGAGAGCAATAAATTTTGGCGGCTAAGAATTTAAAAGAAGAATTAGAAAAATTTCTCCCTCAAAACATTATAAAAACTCTTTATTTATGTTCCGAGGCAGCTCAAGTCTTTTCTTTACAGATTTTTTTAATAGGCGGAGCTGTTAGAGATATTCTCACAGAAAAAAATCATTTTGATACAGATATTACTGTTGAAGGAAACGCTGTTGAGTTCGGGCATTTTTTAGAGAAGCTTTTTCCGAAGATTTGCAAAGTAAAAGAAATTCATGATAACTTCGGCACTATAAAAGTAATTTTTGTTGTTGATAATCAAAAAATCGAGTTAGATATTGCAAGTACGAGAAAAGAATCTTATCCTTATCCGGGAAGCCTTCCAAAAGTTGAAGAAATAGGGTGTAATCTTTACGAAGATGTTAAAAGACGTGATTTTTCCATAAATTCTATGGCTTTGTCTTTAAATAAAGAGACTTTCGGGGATTTGACAGATTATTTAGGCGGATATGAGGATATAGGACAAAAAAAAATACGGATTCTTCACGAAAAAAGTTTTATAGATGATCCTACAAGGATAATAAGAGCTTTAAAATTCAGAGTGAGATTTGGATATGAGCTTGAGGAAACTACAAAACAATTGCAGGAGAGTTGTCTTAAATCGGGCATGTTTGATAATTTATGCGGGGAAAGAATTAAATCCGAGCTAAAACAAACTTTTAATCTTAATAAAACAAAGCTTTTAGAAATTTTTTTAAATGAAAATATTTATAGGCTTGTAGATGTAGACATAAAAATCCTCGAAAGTTCTTCCAAAACTTATGAAGAAACAATTTTAGAATATTCTAAGTTTATAAATGCCGATTTTGTCTGGCTCGTTTATCTTGGAGTTTTGTTTTCAGGATTTATAAAAGACAAAATATCTAAAATTGCTGAAAAATTATACCTTTCCGGCATGGAAACTTCCATTTTAATGGGAGCTAAAGAGCTTTTAGAAAAGGCTTTACTAAAAGAAAAAAGTACAAATTTTGAAATTTACGAGTTTTTTGAAGGGTTTATGCCTGAATCAATTTTAATTTTCCTGCTTATAAAGTCTGAATTGAAAGAAAAAGTTGATTTTTATTTTAAGGAACTTAAAGATATTAAAATTTATACCACAGGGCAAATGCTTATTGATTTAGGTTTAAAGCCTTCTCCTATTTTTGGGGAAATT
>Ga0209340_1002306_pt1 | contig 11355 bp, 10 predicted proteins | sample EPASupsiteSAE323_FD_187266 | JGI IMG/M metagenome (GOLD analysis project Ga0209340, IMG submission 187266) | Bioremediated contaminated groundwater from EPA Superfund site, New Mexico - Sample SAE3-23 (SPAdes) (version 2) | ecosystem: Environmental > Aquatic > Deep subsurface > Groundwater >... | reverse complement strand
GGGCCGTTCAGGCGCACCAAGTCAGGGTCGGCCTGCGGATGCGAAGAAGATAGCTTCACGCTGGAAACGGGTATTTCAAGGCCGTAAAGCGACTTTTCGCGCCGCAACTCCTGCAAGCGGACAAAAAAGTCATCGACTCTCTTTTCAACTGCATTGACGGATTCGCGTACACGGGAGACTGAATCACGGATGCGTTTGAATGCCATGAAAAAACCACAATCAAAAATCATTTGAGCCGTACAGCGTCTGGTGCTCCTTGAACTTGTCGTAGATTCCCTCTGGAAGCAAGTCCTTACCGTCGGCTGATTTCATCGACTTGAGCAGCTCGAAAGTCGAGCGCGAGCGGAGTACGCAGTAGGGCTTCATGCCTGCTGCCTCAAGCTCAACAAGCGGGTTCTTGCCATCCAAAGTGGACTCCTGCCTGTCGAAGAGCACCACCAGGCCTGCAAGCGAAAAGTCGGTGCCAAGCTTGCGCAACTTTTCGATGGACTCGAACTTGGTGCCGCCAGTTGTGATTACGTCGTCCACGAAAAGAAGGCGGTCGCCGGGCCTGAGGTTTCCGACAAGGAGCTTGTCTTTGAGGTCGCCGTAGTCCTTGGACTCCTTGCGGTCGTAAAGCACGCGCTTGTTGACTCCGAAGAGCTCGGAAAGCGACCGTGCGACAGTTGTTGCGATGGGGATTCCCTTGTACGCAGGTCCGAACACCACGTCGAACTTGTCAAGCAGGCCGTTTTCGTAAATGCAAAGCGCGAAGGCTTCTCCGATTGCCTGCAATGCCTCGCCATCGTCGAGGTTTCCTGCGTTGAAGAAGTACGCGCTCTTTCTTCCGGACTTGAGCGTGAAGTCGCCGAAGCGCAGGACCTGCTTGCGAAGAAGAACAGAAAGAAGGGAAGAGTGCGAGAACGCGGTTTCGTCGCTTCTTTTTGCGTCCTTTGGGACGGAATCGTAAAGCTCCTTTGCGGCCTTTGCCGGGTCAGCTGACTCTATGATGCTCCGGCCTACGATGAAGAAGTCGCATCCTGCGGCAATCGCCTTTGCCGAGTCCCCGCCCTGCTTGCCTATGCCGGGCGAGATGATGAGCGCGTCCGGGCCGATTATCTTACGCGCTACGGCCAGGCGCTCGTAGTCGTTGCCGGGCGCGACTATGCCATCCACGCCAGTATCCTTTGCCATCTTGCACAGCCGCACGGCCTCACGCAGGCCGAAGAGGTTGCCCTTACTGGTCATGGAGACTAGAAGAAAGACGGCCTTGTTGCGCTTCCTTGCTTCTGAAACAACAGCGGCAACTGCGTCTTGGCCGGAAAACCCGTGGCAGATTATAGCATCAAAGCCCGCATCGTAGTAATAGGAGGACTTCATCTGGTTGCTTGAGTCGATGTCTGCAAGCTTGGCATCAAGTATGACTGGCACGTTGCCGTTGTTTCCGCCGTTTGCGCAGGCTTTCCTGATTTCGGAAACTGCCTCGGCGTGGCTTTTCTTCCAGTAGAGGGGCATTTCGGGGTGGACCTTCACAGCTGTGATGTACGGGGCGCAGGCCTTGGTCGCATACATCGCCTTTGCGTAGTCCTTCTCGTCAAGAGAGAGTATGAGCCTGGAACCGGAACTGTTGATTTGGAATGCCACGGAAACAAATCACCAAGAAGCCCATGACGGGCGTTACTATCTATACGCTCAAAACAGTTTTTAACCACACGAGAACTTATGAATGCACTCACAGCAACTAGGCAACGAAGATGGAAAAGAAATTCACCAGCGGTTTTGCGCTCAAGGCCACGATTGCGATTGCGATAGTGCTTGCGCTGCTCATGACATACTCGATTGCGCTCAAGAGCAGGCCCGCGCCGTACTCTTTGCTCTATTTCGAACCTGCGCAGTACTCTGCCGGAAACTACGTTGCAGTTCTTGAGAACCGCGAGAACGCAGGGACTTCCTATGAAGTCGTTTTTTCAGTCGACAGTAAGAGGGCATACAGCCAATACAAGACACTGGATTCTGGCGAGAAGGCTAATTTCACGGTGCTTGAATATGCGCAGGGTTTTGCCAAAAACGGCTCGACAGTGGAGATTAGGGCGCTGCGGGACAACCGCACCGACCTCGTGATTTACGCTACCAAGAGGTAATATTGATGAGGATTGGGTTTGTGGACTGCGCGGCAAACAAGGCGGACGCGTTCGACGCTTTTACCGCCATTACCAACGAGATGGTTGCTGGCGCGCAGCTTGAGAGGCAGACTGCATACGACCTTCTGAAGATCCCCCTTACCGCAAAGAAGCTCCTTTCGGGCGGCTGCGACATCGCGGTGGTGTTCCTGATGCTTTCGGAGGACGACCTGGACGCCATGTCGCTTGTGCACGAAAAAATCATCGATGTCGAGCTGTTGACCGAGAAGTTCGTGCTGTTCTGCATAATCTCGGACGAGGAGTACGAAAGCGACGGGGAGTTCGAAAAGCTTGCCGAGTCGAGGATGAGGACAGTATTGAAGCTTGCATCGCAGCTTGAGCTTTCACCGGGGCAGGTTTCCCAAATCATAGGGGACACGCAGATGACGCAGGCGCTTGCCGAGCTTTCAGGATTCTCGGCGGCAGTCACAGGCGACGACGTGCCCAAGGAAGGCGACGAGCAGCCCATGCCGGGTGCTGGCTCGGAACCTGAAGACGGCGGAAAGAGCCTGTTCTGATTATTCGGGACGCTTTTTGCGTTCCGGAACCTTTGGAGTGTTCGGCCTGTCAGCCAGTTCGCGCAATTCCAAGGGACGATTCGTGCCTTCCGCACCCGGCTTAATTTGGCCATTGTTCCGCTTATAGTTCTCAAACTGTGACTTCAGGCCGGTCAGCTCCAACAATTTTTTGGGGTCGCTGCTCCCATACGGCCGCCTCAACTTTCCCAAGCCCCTGAACGGGTCTTCCATTCCAAAACGCCTCCTGATTGCCTCAAGCTTCTTAAACTTGGCCTGCTATTTAATTCCGACTCACTTTTTATACTCCTAAAAGAAAGGTTGGACGCTATGTTGCACGCTGACGCAGGTGGGAGGCTTTCGTACATAGCCGAGAACACGAAGATAGGCTTGGACTGCGCTGGCGACATCAACTTCGTCTCGCACGCCCACCTTGACCACGCGCCGTCTTCCAAGAAGGACGGCCTATTGTGCTCGGATGCAACAGCGGAGCTTCTGGCCACAAGAAGCAGGGTGCGGCACAACGGCCACAGCCAGGCGATGAGGCTGGGCGATGTTGACCTGAGCCTTGAGGACTCGGGGCACGTGCTCGGGTCGAGGCAAATCATAATCAACGGCAACGCCGACAAGTTCGTCTACACCGGTGACCTGCGCACCGAGGACTCCGTCCTATTCAAGGGAGCAAAGCCGGTTGAGTGCGACACGCTCCTGATTGAATCCACTTACGGCCTGCCACGGTTTTCGTTCCCAAAGCGCGAGCAAGTCTATTCCGACATCGCATCATGGGTAAAGCAGGAGGCGGGCAAGGGCAACTGCGTCGTCCTTGGGGGGTACGCGCTTGGAAAGGCGCAGGAGCTTGTGAAGATACTCAACGAGAGGATGGGAATAACGCCAATAGTCTCGGACGAGATTGGCGACGTGTGCGCGGTTTACAAAAAGCACGGGATCAATCTGGACTACGTGACCACTTCCTCGGAAGAGGGCGCCAAGGCGCTTGCAAGAAACTTCGTCGCCGTGCTTTCGCAGAACAAAGTCAACTCCAAGATGGCCTCCGGGCTTGAGCGCGAGTACGGGAAGAAAGTCTCAACAGCAGTTGCGACTGGCTGGGCGCAGAGCCCTGCTTGGGGCTTTGACGTTGACCGGGCGTTCTGCCTTTCCGACCACTGCGACTTTGCCGGGCTCGTGGACTACGTTGCCTCGACTGGCGCGCGCAAAGTCTACGTCAACCACGGCTACTCGAAGGAGTTTGCCAAGGAGCTCAAGGCCCGCGGAGTCAACGCAGTCGCAATCGACGACATGAAGCCTGCGAAGGGGCAGAAGACCCTGCTGGGATAAACCCAAAAGCCGCAGCCGACTTACGGAAAAGTCCGTTTTATTAGCGTTGACAACCAGAACTTTTTTGGTGCAGAAATTATGGCAGTTGAAGTTTACGTCATTGATGGCAAGGACTACGGCAAGCTTGACAAGTTGCTTGCCGCCGACCCGTATGCGAAGGACTCATTCAAGACAGTAGGTTACACGCTCAAGGAATCCAAGGCGATGGGACTCAAGGGCGGCTCGTACATACTCTACTTCAAGGCAGAGGACCCCGCGCTCCTTTCTTCGCTCTGCGCAAAGCTTGTCGCGGGAATAGAAAGCGCCAAGAAAGCCGATGCCGAGACCAAGGCAAGAGTCGAGGCCCAGATTGCGCAGGAAGAGGAGAACGCAACCGCCGGATTCGGCTCGATTTTTGGCTAAAACCAAAAAGTATTTACGAGGGCTCAGTTAATCACTAGTGGAAACTAGACGGGCGCAGGGAGCGTTCGAATACATACTCATGCTTTCCGGAGTCCTGCTAGTCGTAATCACGATAACGTACATGATGCAAGGCTCGCTGGCGCAGGCCGACAACACGCTTGACGCGCAGATGAAGTCCGCCGGGATTGCATTGGACCCGTCTTTTTACACTCCGGGCGCAAAACCACAATTCCTGCCTTCGACTCCTGCAGACGGCTTTGGAAGCACGACAAGGCCCAACATCTCCGCGCTGATTACTGTAAAGGACACCCAGCTTTACGAGCTCAAGTACAATTGGAACGGCGCGAACTACTCCGCGTACGACTCTTCGCTTGTTCTTGCGATGAATTTTGACGACAACGCCGCAGCGGGAGACACTGCAGGAAAGCTTGCGGACTTATCGCAGTATGGCAACAACGGCGCGGTTTATGGGAACACGGTTGCGTTGTTGCATATGGATGATAACTCTGGTACGAAAGTGTTAGATGAGAGCAGGTTTGCAAACAATGGCACGTGTTACAACATGAATGGGGGGCCGGGTGTGACGGCGTGCAACTGGACGACTGGAAAAAACGGGCCGGGAATAGCATTTGACGCTGTTGATGACCACTTATCGTTGCCAGCCAGCGCGAGCCTTGACGTTGATGCGGAGGGCTCGCTGGAGATGTGGGTCAATGCGGTCAACGGCCCTTCTGATTCCAAGTACCACCGGCTTGCGGTTGCTGTTTGGAGTGATGGGTCGCAGTGGCTGTTCTCCAAGGGTTACGATGATGTCACGGCGCCCAACACGTTATACTGGTATGAGATTCCTACAAACAACAATATCCAGGCTGGTTCTGCAGCCCTCTCGCCGAATTCCTGGCACCACGTCTGTTACACTTGGAAAGTCGGCGGGTACATGACAGTCTATGTTGATGGGGTAAGCCGCGGGTCAAGCGGCGCGCTTTTGGCTGTTAGGTCGAGGACGCTTTCGTCGCTAAATGTCGGCCAACGTTGGAATGGCTCCATTGACGAGGTCGGCATCTACAACCGGTTGCTGCCGTCCGGCGAAGTCCTCGCCCACTACAACGCAGGAAAAGCCAAGCACGCCAACTGGGACCCGAACGGGAAATGGAACGGCGCGATGAAGTTCGACGGCATAGACGACCAGGTGGTAATCCCCAACTCGGCAAGCGTCAACATAACAGGCAACATCACCGTTTCAGCGTGGACCAAAAAGGAGCAGATGCCCTGCACCACCAACCCCGGCCCGCCGATAACTTATCCAGGATGCCACGACCAGCCAGTGATAGTAAAGGGCGACTCGACATACACTAGCGCGTCAACACCCTACTCCCTCACCTGGGGTTGGGGAAACGACTTCTACTTCAGGCTGTGGGCAAAGGACGGCACGTCAATGGGCGTATCGGTGCCTGGAGGGGTTTCGAACGCGGATGCCTGGCACTACGTCGCGGGAACTTTCGACGGGACCGACCTCAGGGTCTACGTCGACGGCGCCCTTGCGGCAACTTCCAGCTATCCAGGCAAAAGGATTGCATTCTCAAACAGCAACGCCTACCTGGGACGCCTGCCCAACGGCTACCTATACCAGGGCGCCATAGATGAGCCGCGTATCTGGAACCGTGCGCTCCCCGCGTCTGAAGTCAACATGCAGTACCGGAGCAACCTGTACAAGTACAACCCCAATGCTTGGCTCTTCGAATACCGCAACGACGCGCTCACGTACGGCACGTACAACTACACGGTTTACGCAAGCGGCGGGTACCGCAAGGACGGCGCAAGCGAGACTAGGACCGTGAAGTACTGCCAGCTTGCGTGGCCGTGCTGAATGACAAATTTCATTTCCAAGCGCAACGCTAAATATCATAGTGCCTAAAACTGAATCATGGCACGGCATCGAGGCCAAGGCGCCTTTGAATACATACTCATGCTTTCAGGAGTGCTACTTGTTGTCATCACCATCGTGTACATGATGCAGGGCTCGCTGGCGCAGGCCGACAACACGCTTGACGCGCAGATGAAGGCCGCGGGGGTCGCGCTCGACCCTTCGTACTACCTGCCAGGGGCAAAGCCGCAGTTCATGCCTAACTCTCCGGCAGATGGCGCAGGAAGCACGGCCAGGCCGAACATCTCGGCGCTGATTACTGTGAAGGACGCCCAGCTTTACGAGCTCAAGTACAATTGGAACGGCGCGAACTACTCGATTTACGACCAGTCGCTTGTACTTGCCTTGAACTTCGACGACGCGGACCGGATAGGCGACTCCGCCTCGAAGGCAGTTGACGTCTCAAACTATGGGGTAAACGGGACGATTTACGGGAACACGGTACTGCTTTTGCACATGGACGAGAACGCCGGAAGCGTCGCATACGACGAGAGCCGGTTCGGCCACAACGGCGGGCTTGCCGGCACGAATTGGTCCGATGGAAAGAGCGGGGCAGGGATATACACCGACGGCACCGACGACATCATAACCGCAAGCTCAAGCGGATTTACCTGGCCCCACGTGACCACCGAGTTCTGGTACAAGCACGCAAGGAGCCAATCCGGCACGGTCTTTTCATACAACATACTGGGCGACGGCGCGCCGGGAAGCTGGTTTACCCTTTCGGGAAACACTCTGTACGCGTATTACCTGAGGCCGGATGCGAACACGGTTACGCTTGGCACGTCAACGCTTGTGCCGGGCAACTGGTACCACATAACCAGCGTCTTCAACAGGATGACCAGATACGCTGCATTCTACGTGAACGGGGTGAAAGCCGGCGAGACCGCCTCTTTCGCGCCGTACCAGACGTGGTCGTACGGCTCGCCGGTGATTTCCATGGGCGCTGCGTACCACTGGGTGGCCACTGCGCCTGCAAGCAACAAGGTGCACGACTATACCGAGGGCACTTTCGACGAGGTGGCGATCCACAACCGCTCGCTGTCGTCTTCCGAAGTCCTTGCCCATTACAACGTCGGACGCGCCAAGCACGCAGACTGGAACGCGAACGGCAAATGGGGTTCGGCGATGAGCTTCGACGGGATAGATGACGTAGTGGACTTCCCGGACAACGGGTACTTTGACTTTACGAACCAGGACTTCACGGTTTCCGCGTGGTTCAGCCTCGCGGGCTACTACTCCGCGGGCACAACCTGCAAGCAGTCGCCCATAGTCGCCAACGACGACTACGGATGGAAAGCCACCATCAGCCAAACAGGAAGCCTGGGCTTCAGCGCATACCACAGCAGCAGCACTTCAAGCGGAGTGACTGCACCCGCCCCGATAAGCCTGGGGCGGTTCTACTTCATGACCGCGGTGTTTTCAAACGCCACAAAGACCATGGCACTGTACTTGGACGGCACGCTGGCAGCAAGCAGAAGCATACCTTCAGGGACGATATACTACGCAAGCGCCAATGACCAGCCGCACATAGGCGCGATAACCCACTGCGGGGGCCAGAACAACTACTTCAACGGCACCATCGACGAGGTGAGAGTGTGGAACCGCGCACTCTCCGCTTCCGAAATCAACATGCAGTACCGGACCAACCTGTACAAGTACACGCCCAATGTGTGGCTCTTCGACTACCGCAACGAGTCGCTTGCGTACGGCACGTACAACTACACGGTTTATGCAAGCGGAGGGTACCGCAAGGACGGCTCAAGCGAGACGCGGACAGTGAAGTACTGCCAGGTTCCCTGGCCGTGCTGAAAAGGGTTTAAACTTCAGTGCCAAGCGCAACGCTAAATACTACTGTGCAGAAATCTGAATCATGGCGCTGCGCAGAGGCCAGGGAGCCTTCGAGTATATCCTGATGCTTTCGGGAGTCCTCTTGGTAGTAATCACGATAACGTACATGATGCAGGGCTCGCTGGCGCAGGCGGACAACACCCTTGACGCGCAGCTGAAAGCCGCAGGAGTGGCGCTCGACCCGTCCTACTACGTGCCGGGAGTAAAGCCGCAATTCCTGCCCAGCTCTCCTGTAGACGGCTTTGGAAGCACATCAAGGCCAAACATCACCGCGGCGATTACGGTGAAGGACACGGCACTGAACGCGTTGATTTTCAACTGGAACGGCAACAACTACTCGATGTACGACTCCAGCCTTGCGCAGGCACTCAACTTTGAGGACTCCGCTTTGCTGGGAGAGAACGGCTCGTTTGCGACGGACATCTCCACATACGCGTTGAATTGCGCCGCAATCGGAAAGGCCAACACCACGGTACTCCTGAGGATGGACGAGGGAAGCGGAACGGTTGTGCGCGACACCAGCCCAAATGGCATAAACGGAAACCTCGTTGGAGGCGAAACCGGGACTGCGGACTCGGGAACTTCCACAAGCGTTGCCCTTGAGAAGTCGGACTACCAACTAAGCTACGGTGCGGGAACGTACAATGGGTGGAACTTCAGCGTCACCTCCGGGGGCGGGGCGGGCGGGAGGACAAACATCACAAGCTACACAGTCCCGAACACGCAGACTGAAAAGAGGATTACGCTCTTCTCCCCAATCGCAGGCCTTGCAAGCGGCTCGAACTACAGGATATTCTACGAGGACACTACCGGGCCTGAATGGACCGACGGGGTTTCGGGAAAGGCGCTTGAGTTCGACGGCATAGACGACCACGTGGACCTGAACAGCTTTGCGCTTTCAGGCGGCTCGCATATCACTCTGTCGGCCTGGATAAGGCCAAGGAAACTTTCAGGGTACCAATACATATTCGTCAAGAACGGCCCGATTTTCTGGTACCTCATCGATAACAAGCTCACGCTTGGAACGCTCACATCGGTCACAGGCTCGAACCATTTCTCCGGGAACACGGCAATACCTGCAAACCAGTGGACGCACGTCGCCTCGACGTACAATGGCACGCACAAGGCGCTTTACGTAAACGGCGTGCTTGACGCGAGGACCGCAATTTCCGGGACAATGGGCGGAGACGGCTGCCCGCAGGTTGGCCGGTACAACAACGGCGGATGCTACGGGGGGCCGTCCAGCCAATTCAACGGCACCATAGACGAGTTCGCCATCTACGACCGCGCCCTTGACGCGTCCGAGATAATGGCGCTTTACAGGAAGGCGAAGGCCACAAGCGGCCGGTGGGCCTCGACAAGCAAATGGGGAAACGGCGCGCTGAGGCTCAATGGCATCGACGACTACCTTGACTGCGGCGCCCCTGCCGGGCTGGACGTTGGCGCTGGAAACTTCACAGTTGAACTTTGGGCGAAAGCCTACGGGGGCACGTATGCACGGGGAATAGTCTCAAAAGGAAGCTGGGGCAACGCGGGGTTCTTCATGTCCCAGGCGTACTCGCCGGCAAACCAATACTATTTTGGGGTGACCGACAGCGGCGGCCACAAGGAAGTTGCGCTGGGCCTTTCGGACACTTTCGACTGGAAGTACATTGTCGGCGTGAAGACAAACAACCACATCGAAGCGTGGGTAAATGGAATCAGGGTTGGCGAGTCAAACCAGGCCATCGGCAACCTGAGCAGCCCCTCGCGGCCGCTGCTGATTGGAAGAAGCGCAGAGAACACGCTGTTCAACGGAAGCATCGACGATGTAAGGATTTGGACGCGGGCGCTGACGCCCTCCGAGATTGCGATGCACTACAATGCGAGCCTGCAGAAATACTCACCCAATGTGTGGCTCTTCGACTACCGCAACGAGTCGCTTGCGTACGGCACGTACAACTACACGGTTTACGCAAGCGGAGGGTACCGCAAGGACGGCTCAAGTGAGACGCGGACAGTGAAGTACTGCCAGCTTGCGTGGCCGTGCTGAGAAAAGCGGCTGGAAAAGTCAAGGCGAAAGCGAGAAGTATAGCCGCTTCTTAGTGGCGCCCTTGTTCTCGATTTTCTCTATCTTGGCTTGGCCGACCTGGGAGAGGTTGCGCACGTGCATGCCGCCGCAGGCCTGGATGTCCATGCCAACTACCTCGACGATACGAAGCACGGCAACCGAGGGCGGGAGCTTGTCCGCAAGCTTGACCACGCCGGGAATCTTGAAAGCCTCCTCGCGGGGAAGAGAATAAGTCTTGACCTCGACGTTCTGCGAAAGCGACTTGTTCAACTGGGCAACAGCATCCTCGAACATCGCCTTCTCGCTGCCTGTGGGGCAGTCGAAGTCAAAGCGCGTCTGCGTAGTGCCTAACTGGTTGCCTGTGACCTGGCAGCCCTTCCCGTACATTATCGCGCCAAGCACGTGCGAGCAGGTGTGCATCCGCATTATCCTGTGCCTGTTCTCCCAGTTGAGGGTGCAGCGGACCGAATCTCCGGCGGCAAGTAACGGGCTTGAAAGCTTGTGGAAGATGCGGCCATCCTTCTTGGAGACTTCGACCACGTCAGCTGACTTTTCGCCGCACGCGATTTTGCCTGTGTCGCATGGCGCGCCGCCGCCTGTCGGGAAGAACACCGAGCGGTCGAGAAGTATGCAGTCGCCTTCAACAGCAACGACCTTGGCGTCGCACTCGCGCAGGTAAGCATCATCCAAGCAAAGAAGTTCGGTTTCCATATCAGTGGCCTCTTTTGCGGTTTATTTTTTGAAAAGAGAAAGTGGACTCAGCGGGACTTTCCTTCCCGGAACGCTTGAGCTTTCCGGAAAATTCGAACCCGCAGCCTCTTGCATGCCATGCAAGCGATCTACCGTTGATCTATGAGCCCAAAAAATAGGATTTGGGGAAGTTGGGGAAAGACGGCAGCATGGTGCATTGCGCACAAAGCCGCCACTTGCCTAAACTTATACTGGCGAGACGAACACCACGGTGTCGCCGCGAAGCAGGACCGTGCCCAGCTTGCGCTTGAGCTCGCCGTTCTTGAGCTCCTCGCCGTTCTCTATGACGAGGTTCATGTGCACGTCGAAGCTTGCGAGCGTTCCGCGGACTTCCACGTCGCCCTTGAGCCGCACCAGGACGTTGTTGTT
>Ga0209340_1002305_pt1 | contig 11360 bp, 12 predicted proteins | sample EPASupsiteSAE323_FD_187266 | JGI IMG/M metagenome (GOLD analysis project Ga0209340, IMG submission 187266) | Bioremediated contaminated groundwater from EPA Superfund site, New Mexico - Sample SAE3-23 (SPAdes) (version 2) | ecosystem: Environmental > Aquatic > Deep subsurface > Groundwater >... | reverse complement strand
CAAACCAGCTACAAGCATTTCTTATAGTCTTAACAGGAATATAGCATGAACCCGATGCTAAACAATAATCAATTATAGGAATGATTGCTGATTTTCCAGTTCTTGATGCTCCAGTTATGACATTAATTGACCCTAACTCAAATTCAATCTCTTTATATTCTAAATCAGCTTTTTTAGGCCATAGTATTAGTTTTTTAATTTGAAGATTCATATTAAAACCTCACTTTCAATATTTGAGAAATTTCATGTATTGTAAGCTGAGAACACCAGTAACCTAACTTTTCAGAAGCTTTACCTAATTTTATTATCGATTTAGGTTCACTTTTATGCTCAGTTACTGATATAGGTAGAACAAGTGCATTTTCATAATCTAATGCAATCAAGGAAGCATTTAAAGCAATTCGTATAGAATCAAGCGTTAATTCCTTCATATTTGCACTGCTAATATGTATTTGTGATATTAAATCGTTTTTTAATATATTAGTTGTCAAAAATTTGTTTGCAAAATATCTTAAACCAGATGGCTTATTTGTCCCATATAAAACTTCAACCATTTCACTTCGACAAATAATAGGTAATACAATAAATAGAAGTGGAAATGGAACAAATGTTGAGTTGTTACTATAATAGCCCCTAACAAAATTCCATATTGCAAATGCTCCAAAAGCAGGATTTTGTACATTCCGAATTTCTTTATTTAGGTTACTCATTATTATCACATCCTGTCTTTAATAAACTTTTATACTCTGGATGCCACCCTATCCCCATTTCGTCAGCTAAGGCATGATAACAACCTGGTGTAAAAAAAGATGGTACACAAAGATGACCGATATTAATACTATTGTCTTTACATTGAAAATACAAAAGTTTTCCTTTATCTTTATTAGAAAGACTTCTTTCGCTTAGATTTATAATATTCTTCTTATTATTGAACTTAATAATTAATTCTTCTTCATAATTATTTAAACTGGCTTCGCTTACATCCCCTCTATTTGCCCATAACGTTCTATTTGTAGAAGCCCTTAAAAAATCACTTATAGCTACAAGTTTATCAGTATAGTCACAATCTATAATATCTAATTGCTCCACATATCTTCTTACACTATTAAATTCACTCTGTATTTCTGCTTCTGTAGGTCTGACTGCCAATTCCGTAAGACTAAGCTTTTGATTAAATTCACGAGTTATTGCAATAAGTTGAGCTTTATAATCTTTAAAAGAAATTGACATTGTTTTTCCTGCCTCAATTAATTCAGATGTCTTTTTATCTATCCATCCAAGCATAAAAGTAAATACGTATTCAATAAGATCATCTGGAACAAATGCCTTTTGACAGAATAAATTATAAAGAATAGCAGTGTGGTTACTATCTATAGTAGAAAGCCTAAATTTATGAATTATTTTACATGCTATTAGCATATTTTTAGAATCAAAAAATTCTCTAACGTATAATTTATATTCATCACCTAATGTTTTTTCGTTTCCTTTTTCATCATAAAATTCAAGTCTTGCCTGTTCCCATGCTTTTTGAGCTTTTTCAAACGTATCTACTTCATTAAATAAATTAGAGATTTCTCCTTGTTTTGGTGAAACTACAAAAAGCTTAAATATTGTATTTTCTTGGTCTAATTCATTTGCTTTAACAGCAAATAACCAGTTATATAGTGTCTTCCATAAGTCTACTGCTCTGTTAGATATCGGATTTCTATCAGAAAGTGCACTTTTTAACTGAGTTACCTCAATACTGCCATCATCTTTCTCAATTGCAACATCATCAAAAACTTCAATGCTAACAATATCATTGTTTGAACAACTTAATAATTCATAAAGAACATGTCTAACTTGAAGAGAATAAGCATACACCTTATCTGGCACATGCGTTTTTGATAAATTTAATTGATTATTATCATTGTCTTTTGAATCACTCATATTATTCACCTTCTAAAATTATCTTTTAATAAATATATAACTTGTATATTAAATCTTATAAACTTTTCTACATAGTTAATTTTTTGTCTTTTTAAACGATAATAAAATCTCTGTAAATTATATCATATTATTCCAAATATCAACTATTTTTTTTAGTAAACAACATTATTTTCATCTTTTTCCCCATACAAAAAAGACGTTTTTATGTGCCCTACTCAAAAGTAGCCGAAGGCAAGAAATTGTTCAGTTTCTACATGAACATTTTCTTTACCCTATACACATAAATACGTCTTTCCCAATTATTTCTTCCCTTCAAGAAGCCATACAACCGAAACTTTTAATGCCTTTGCTAATGCCATAACCTCATAGTCAGGCACAAAACGGTCTCCTGATTCTATTTTAGAAATAGATACCCTGTCTATTTTAAATCCCATAATTTCAAGTCTTGCCGACAAGTCAGCCTGCGAAATGGCAGGATTAGAATTTAACCTTGCTTCTTTTACTCTGCTTCCGATTATATTTTTGCTGCCTTCATACCAATATATCTTCATGTAACCCAATCTCTTCCTGTTCTAAAGAAGAACAATTTTATATTGATTATATCTATACTAATTGGTATAATTGTTCTAAAGTATTACATGTAAATTATTCCAGAAGCATTGGTTAGGTGAAATAGTGAAACTTAAAGAAATTTTAAGATTATGTCAAAAAGAAATACACAAGGATATTTTTCGTATCCGTGAAATTGATAGAAGAAAAGCTTTATTTTTAGCAATAAAATGGGATAAAAAATACGAAAACGGCTATGCATATTTGGTGACTTTAAATAAAGGCAGCCTTAGAATATTGGATCAATCAGAATGGTTAAATTAAAGTATAAAATTGCTTTTAACTTACTTTTTCTTTTTCAAGTTTACTTATCAGTTCGGAAGTCAGTGCCTTCTTTGTTTCATTATTTAGATTATTTTTGTCCATTTCATCATATATACTACATACTAAGAACTCTGACATAATATCATATATTTTATTCATATCATCAGGACAATTAACTTTGCATATTAGATTTGCTCCTATCGCCATATAATTGTCCCTTCCGTAGCTTTTACTAAAATATATTTAACCGAGGTCTTGTCCTATTCCTCAAACTTTAATTTACATTTATTGTATTTTTAATTGCCTAATGGTAATATTTATTAAATAACTCAAGAAAGGAGGAAAAACATTGAAAGCAGCAATATACTCAAGAAAGTCTTTGTTTACAGGTAAAGGTGAATCTATCGATGTACAGATTAATATCTGCAAAGAATATGCCAATCAAAAAGGTTGGGAAACTGTAATATATGAGGATGAAGGTTTCTCTGGGGCAAATATTAATAGACCTGCATTTGAGCAAATGATAAAAGACATAAATGTCGGAAAGATATCGAATGTAATTTTTTATAAGCTAGATAGAATATCCAGAAGGGTTATAGACATTGTTGAATTTATCGAACGGCTTAACAATAAGGGCGTTGGGTTTATATCCGTAACAGAAAGCTTTGATACTACAACCCCTCTAGGTCGTGCAATGCTCAACATTGCAGCTACGTTTGCACAACTGGAAAGGGAAATGCTTGCAGAACGTGTACGTGATAATATGATTAACCTCGCCAAGACGGGAAGGTGGCTTGGCGGCATACCCCCAACGGGATTTAAGTCTAAAGAAATTACCTTTTTAAATGAGCAGGGAAAAACCAAGAGAATGTACGCACTTTACGAAGTTTCCAAAGAACAGGAACTTGTAAATAGTATATATTCCAAATACCTTGAAATGAAATCATTAAGCCAAGTTGAAAAATTCTTCTTGATAAACAACGTAAAAACAAAAAATGGAGTAGATTTTCAAAAACAAACTATTAAAACTATTCTGACCAATCCAGTTTATGCTGTTGCCGATGAACTATTTTATAATTACTTAATTAAAGAAAATATTCAGGTTGCTTCACCTTATTCAGATTTTGATGGAAAACATGGAGTATTATGTTATAACAAGAATGCTGAAAATAAAGGAGTTTCCAATAAATTAAGAGATAAATCTGAATGGATTGTAGCTGTAGGCAAACACAAAGGAATAATTGAAAGTTGTAAATGGATTGAGGTTCAAAATATTATCAATAAGAACAAAGATAAAGCCCCCAGAGCTGGGAGCAGCAATCGTGCACTTCTTTCAGGTCTTTTGAAATGTTCAAAATGCGGTTCTCCGCTAATTGTTAGATATGGTCAGAGACAAAAAGAAAGCGGAGAGCGTCTATTCTATTACACGTGTCTTCTTAAAAATCTTTCCAGTGGGAATAGGTGTAATAATAAGATAGTCCGCGGAGACTTCATTGATAATATGGTTATTGAAAAAGTCCTTGAGTTGACTCTGAATAAAGAAAATATAATAGAACATCTGATTAACGCAGAAGATGAGAACAAAGGCGACGTTAAAAGCTATGAAAACAAAGTTAATGAACTGAGAAAGCAAATAAAGGATATTGAAGATAAGATTTTTAAATTTGTTGATTTGATTGGCGAAGGTACAGATAATCCAAAATATCTGATGCAAAGAATTGGAGAACTTGATAAAGAAAAAGTTGCACTTGAAAAACAAATAGACGAACTTTCAAAAGAAGAAGTCAGAATTGAAACAAATAAGATTAACTTAGAAGTTGTGCGAAACAGTATATCGAACTTTCAGCAAATTGTTAGGACATCTGATATCGAAAAGAAAAAAGCACTTCTTAGAAATATAATAGATATTATCTATTGGAATGACGGAGAATTTGAAGTAAATCTCTTCGGTACAAACAAGCGAAAAAGTGGGGTATCTGGCTCCCTGGGGTAACGTCGTCTTTTGGTCATAATTGCTTTCTCAATACATCTTGCAGCGTAAGTAGCAAGCCTGGTTCCTTTATCCTGATTGAACGTACCGACTGCCTTTATTAACCCTATGGTTCCAATAGAAATCAGGTCATCATTGTCTTTTCCCATAACGCTGTATTTCTTTGCAATGTGAGCTACCAACCTAAGATTTCTCTCGATTAAAATATTTCTGGCATCTTCATCACCTAATCTGCATTTGGTTAGCAAATCTCCTTCTTCTTGAGCTGATAGTGGATGCGGAAAGGAATTGGCATTAGATATATATGATACGAGAACTATGAACTGCTTTAATCCTGCAAGAATAGCCGTAATAGAAATAATCATTAAAAACCCCCAGGAAATTGACTGCTATAAATTATATTACGCAATGTTCCTGTAGGTGCCTGTATATGAAAAATTATCTTTCTCCAAGTCTCATAATTTCTTTTGCAATTTTACCGAAAACAGGCGCAGCAAAACTTGAACCTGATTTTCCGTTTTCGGCGAAAACAACAGCCGCATACTGAGGATTCTCCCGCGGAAAGTAGCCAGCAAACCAAGCATGAACCTTTGTATTGTCCCCTTCCTTCCAACCTGTCTGAGCTGTTCCTGTCTTACCTGCAGTGCCTCCATATTCAGAAACATTGGCCATTTTACCTGTTCCCTTCTCCGTAACCATTCCCATCATCTTTTTTATTTTCCATGCCGTTTCAACAGAAATAACACGTTTACGTCCAGATATCTTAAGATTCTTTATAGCTACACCTTTCGAATCAATCACTGAATCAATAAGATTTATTTCTTTCTTAATACCATCATTAGCAATTATTGATACCATACTCACAATTTGCATAGGGGTTGTAAGGACTTCGCCCTGTCCTATTGAAAGATTTGCAATCTCTTTCTCAGAAGTAAACTCCTCCTTCGGAAGAGTACCTGCTGATTCATTGAAACCTTGCTTTTCAAGGTTTGTACAGCTACCTAAACCAAAATTCTTAGCCATATTTATGATGCTTGCTTTTCCCGTTTTAATTCCAAGCTCAATAAACGCTGAATTGCACGAAACTGAGAAAGCATTACACAAGGACAAATAGCCATGTGCGGAAGAACACCTAAAGAAATGCCCTCCCAAATTTTTCCCACCGCTGCAGTAAAAATAATCACTCATAAATGCCTTGTTGCCTTCAAATGCTGCTGATGCGGTTATGATTTTAAAAATAGAACCTACATTAAATGATTTAGTTGCCCTGTTTACGAGTTCTGTTCCGCTTTTATTCACATATTTTCGAACCAAATCCTGTCTAAAATCCGGTTTGCTTGCTATTGCAAGAATATCACCATTTTCGGTATTCATTACTACGACCGCACCCTTAACAGCACTTTTGTTCATTTCATCTTCAACTATCTTCTGAATATGATAATCCAGGGTTAGTTTCACATCAAATTCTCCATCAAAATAATCCTCATCAATATACCGTGGTTCAAATTCTCCTATACAATTCTGTTTTGCATTAGATATAATTCCTATGGACTTTTGTCTTGTGCTGTAAAGATATTTATCACAAATTAGTTCAACCCCCGTTTTACCGTGGTCATCGATATCAGAAACATAGCCTATTACATGCCTAGCTATATTATTTTCTCCATACCTTTTTTTATCATTGATTAAAATTATGTTATTACTTTCAAGCTTCTGAAATATTTTTTCATTATCATTAACAATCTGAACTGAAAAGGGTTTTTTGCCATAAAACTTGGTCTTTGTATCTTTGCCAGTAACTTTTTTCAGAAGCTCTATTGTTTCAGCCTTATTCAAAATATATTCAGGATAAACAACTGCATATTCTACTGGTTGAGTTTCAACAAGTGGAATTAAGTTCCTATCATAGATAATCCCTCTGTTATTTGATAGTTTGACCGATAAAAGTCGCTGTCCTGCCGCTTCTCTATAATATTGGTTATGAGAAAATGCTTGCAGAAAAAATATTTTGCAAGTAAGGAAGATAATAAACGACATCATTATAAAAAAAATAAAGCCAATTCTTTTCTTAAAAGGCATTTCACACCTCAAAATTGAATTTGCTTTATTGTTATGTAAATCAAACTTCTCCATACTAGGTAAATACTAGTATTATTTTATTTCTTCATAATTGACGCAGCTATATCCTTTATGATTAACTTCAACTGCAATGCAAAACAATTTATGATCAAAGTTTTAACCTGATTGAACTGCCTCTAAGTCAACACGTTCGAGAACAGCCTCTTTGGAAAGGTCCTCAGAACGTATTGACGTTGTTATCAAAATTTTGCGAGGAATTTTTTTGCATTTATCATCAATCAAAAACTATATAGTTTTTCGTACCTTGTTATTTATATCAAGTTCATTTTCACATCTTTTTTCTCAAGATTGTAAACTTGTCTACTGCAGCCTTCAATGGTACTTTCACAATCATCTGCGCATTTGGGGCAACATCAATGCTTTCTCCTTCAGAGTTCTTTATCCATTGTACTGTATCCTCAAACCATTCTCCAGAAGGAGGGACTACTTCAATCCTATCTCCGATAAAAAACCTATTTCTCTGCTCAATTGTCGCAATACCCGTTGAAATGTCATAATCTAAAACAAGTCCAATAAAATCATAATCTCTTATATATGAACTTGAACCGTAATTATGAGATTCAGTATCAGGTCTTCCGAAATAAAACCCCGTGGTAAAGTTCCTATGGCTTGCCTTTGAAATCTCTTCAAGATATTCCGGCTTATTCTTGCTGTACTTTGCTGGACTTTCATAATAATCATCCAAAGCTCGTCTGTAAGCCTTAACCACCGTTGCCACATAAAATGAACTCTTCATTCTGCCCTCTATTTTCATACTCACAATACCAGCTTCAACCATCTCTGGTATATGCTCAATCATACACAAGTCATTAGAATTAAATACAAAGGTTCCTCTCTCGTTTTCATAAACCGGGAAGTATTCTCCAGGTCTCTTCTCTTCCATCAGATAATATTGCCATCTGCATGGGTGAGCACATGCTCCCATGTTTGATTCTCTACCAGCCATATAATTACTAAGCAAGCATCTTCCCGAATAGGAAATGCACATTGCACCATGAACAAAGATTTCAAGCTGTAAGCTTTCCGAAACCCTCTGGCGTACTTCTTTGATTTCCTCGATAGAAAGCTCTCGTGCAAGGATAACCCTTTCAGCTCCTAGTTTAGCCCAATGATTTACTGTTCTCCAATTGATGTTGTTCGCCTGCGTACTTATATGGAATTTCATCTCCGGCGCAATCTCTTTGATTATTTCGACAACTCCAAGATCAGAGGCGATAATCGCATCCGCCTTGATTTCAGTAATGGCCTTTACATATTCTTCAATTCCTTTGAGATCCCTGTTGTGAGGGAAAATATTTACAGTCACATAAACCTTTTTACCAATAGAATGGGCAAATTCAACACCTTGCTTCATATCATCAAGTGAGAAGTTATCTGCATAGGCTCTAAGACTGAATTCTTCTCCACCAATATATACTGCATCAGCTCCATAAAGGAATGCCATTTTAAGTCTTTCAAGGTCTCCTGCCGGTGCTAAAATTTCAGGTTTGTGCATGGGATGTATCCTTTCTTTAATAAGATTCACTGTTTAATGCTTAAAGTAATTCCATCACCAATATCTATAATCTCCGATTTAAGTTCAGGATGATTCTCCAATTCTTCTAAGAATTTTCTCAGGCCTGTCACAGCAGTCCTTTGTTTATGTCTTACAACATCTGCTCCATTGGTCATCCCCTTATAAAGAACGTTATCTGCTATAATAACCCCTTTTTTCTTTACCAGTCTTACACAAGAAGGAAGGAACTCAATATATTTGCTCTTTGCCGCATCAATAAACACAAAATCATATTCTTCAGTAAGAATTGGAAGAACATCTATCGCATCTCCTTCAATAATCCTTATGCAGGATTCGAATCCGAGTTCTTTAATGTTTTTCCAAGCTTGCTCAACCATATCCGAATTAACTTCAATAGTATCAACTCTAACGTTTCCACCTAATACCGAAGCCATAAAAATTGACGAATAACCTATAGCAGTGCCGATTTCCAGGATTTTTTTAGGTTTTGTTTCCATCAAAAGAACCTCCATGAATTGCTGGAAGTCCTCAAGTATTATAGGAATTCTGTGTTCTTTAGCATATTCTCTAATCTTTCTAAGTCCCTCCATTAATTTTATCCTCCGAACAGCTTTTCAAAGTTTTCTTTAAATAAACAAATATTATTAATTATTATATCAAATCATAATGCCCTTCAAGCACCCTATTAAGCGAATCTTTATCTTCACAATATTTTAAAGCTGTTTCTTTTTCAATTACTTTTCGTATAATTAAATCCCCAAGGCCCTGAGCCATTGTTTGGGTTCCAAGATCATCTCTATTAAAGAATATTTCATCATTAATCTTCGACGTATTATCTCCGTTTCTTATAATACTTCTTATTGGGATGCTCATTCTCATTATTTCCAGTGCGGCTACTCTACCCCCTCCGATTTTAGGAACGAGAGTCTGAGTAATAACTGCAGTAAGCACATCTGAAAGTTGTATTCTTATTTGCTGCTGTTGTTCAGTCGGAAATACGTCAATAATTCTATCTATCGTTTCAGCAGCATTTCTACTGTGAAGGGTTGATAATACCAGATGTCCTGTTTCTGCTAATGTAATCGCAGAAGATATACTTTCTAGATCCCGCATTTCTCCTACAAGAACTACATCAGGATCTTCTCTCATCATTGAACGTAGACCGCTAGAAAAATCCTGCACATCCCTTCCAACTTCCCTTTGCCTTACTATCGATCCTTTAGGTTTATAAACGAATTCGATAGGGTCCTCAATAGTAATTATATTCCTCGAAAAGTTTGTATTTATAAAATCAATCATTGCAGCTAGAGTTGTTGACTTTCCTGAACCAGTAGCTCCTGTAATCAGAATCAATCCGCTGTTTTCCGAAGCAATATCTTTTAAAACCGTTGTTAATCCCAGCTCTTCAATTGTCCTAATATTACTGTCTACTAATCTGATTGCCAAATCAAAATGTCCTTGTTGTAGAAAAATGTTTATTCTGCAACGTGTTTTAGAACTCTCTATTCCAATATCTATTTGTTTTTTCGTCTTAAGTTGCTCCATTTCTTCGCTGCCAAGTATCTCATTTAAAAAACCGAGAACAATTTCATCATTGCAAACATCATATTTTTCTGCTGATACGATTTTATCATCAATTCTGAAGTAAGGTTTTTGACCAAAATTGATATGTACATCTGATGCTTTTAGATTGAAAGCTTCTTCTATTATTGTTTGTATCACTATTTAACCCCGCCCTTCCATTTATTAATCATTCTAAATAGTATAAGTATCCTGTTTATCAATGAATTCTTTAATAGAATCTTTGAGTGCTATATAAAAATGTGCCCTAAGATTATTCTTACTTAGCTTTGCTTCAATTATTTCAATGATTTCAAAATCAAGAATGTTTCCGATGGCAATTTTTACACAATTATTTTCCATTCCAAAAGGAGCAACCTGATTTTGTATCATAAAGTTAGCTTCAAAAAGGCTTGCTAGTGATTTGTCCATGTGCAAATCATTTAAACAAATATAATCCTTATTTAGATGTTTAGCCAGTTCTATCATTGTCTTTTCATGGCTAAGAATACCTAACTCAATTAACAGTTCACCAATTCTCTTATTCAGGTATTTCTTCTGTTCTATTAAGACATCTTGAACCTGCTCTTCTGTTACTATGCCTCTTTTTACAAGATATTCTCCGAATCTTTCTTTACGTCCCTTAAACTCAAAATGTGAAAATCCTTTTGCATATGCTTCATTTATATATTTAGTTATCATATTATCAAGTGAAATATAAAACTTCACATCGAAATCTTTTGCCATATTCTGAATCTTTTCATGTAGTTCAAAATTATAAATATCACTTACTGCAATAGAAACAATGTTTTCTTCTATTTTAAATGGAGCGAAACACCAATCAAGCATAATGTTTTTTGTAAAAATATTTTGCTGATCCAACTTAAAATCTATTTCTGATAAAATAATATAATCAACTTGCAGGTATTCAGCAAGCTGTTTGAGCATTTCCTCTTCTCCGATCAAGTCAATCTCACGCAGAATTTCTCCAATTCTTTTGTCATTTTTAATTTTTTGAATATCAACAGCTTTTCTAAGCTCTTCTTTTGATATTATACCTTTATTAAGAAGGAAGTTTCCTAGCCCGCCTTTCTTCCCTAAAGAAAACATTTATTCGCCACCTCCTTTGCATGCAGGATTTTCATTACTGCCTGATTACTTTCGTCTCCATTTACTTTTGGAAACCTTTGTTACTTTTGCTTTATCCGCAGGAGTAACTGTCGTTGTAGAAGTACTATTTGTAGACTGTAAGGAGTTTTTGTATGAATCAATTTTTTGTTCATCTAATATATATGAGTTTCTTTTTTCTACTGGCAATATTACTTTTTGTTTAAGATCAGCCAAATCAGCCTG
>Ga0209340_1002302_pt1 | contig 11382 bp, 8 predicted proteins | sample EPASupsiteSAE323_FD_187266 | JGI IMG/M metagenome (GOLD analysis project Ga0209340, IMG submission 187266) | Bioremediated contaminated groundwater from EPA Superfund site, New Mexico - Sample SAE3-23 (SPAdes) (version 2) | ecosystem: Environmental > Aquatic > Deep subsurface > Groundwater >... | reverse complement strand
GATTCATCCAATGCCAATAAATTTGCTAAATGCCAGGAAATTGCTTCACCCTCTCTATCAGGGTCAGTCGCAAGAAACACTTTATCACAATGTTTTGCATACTTTTTGAGCTTCTTTATTAAATCGCCCTTGCCTCTAATCGGAATGTATTTTGGCGTAAAATCCTTTTCAACATCTACTCCAAGAGTACTTTTAGGCAAATCCCTTATATGTCCCATTGAAGCCTCAATCTTATAGCCCTTTCCGAGAAATTTACCTATGGTCTTCGCCTTTGCAGGCGATTCAACTATTACGAGATATTCTGCCATTAAAGTCCTCCCGCTATATACTAAGCTTTGTCTACGTAGAATAGTTTAAAGTTTAAAGTTTGAAATGTAAAGTATTAATCAGTTTAAAGTATAAAATTTATAGCTTAAAGTTTATTATATGCTTAATTTTTTTGTCATTGATCTTACTTTACGCTGTTATCTTTACATTTTACACTAATTAAATCCTGACAAAAAATTTCCCTGGCAGCTGCCTGACTATCCCCCTTAGTTCAAGCATCATCAAGGTTGTATTTATTTTTTGCACACTATAACCCGTTGCTCTTGAAAGTACATCAATATGAACAGAACCCGAATCCAATTTATCAATAATGTTTTTTTCGTCTGTATTTAATCCTTTAAGCTCTTGGTTTTCCTTACTTTTTATTTTTACATTTTTAAGCTCAAAAAATTCTTCGAGTATGTCCTCTACAGAAGTCACTAGCTTTGCTCCTTGTTTAATAAGAGTATTTGTTCCCTTGCTTGAGCTGCTATCTGCATTCCCCGGAACAGCAAAAACTTCTCTGCCCTGCTCAAGCGCCAAATCAGCTGTAATTAACGAACCACTTTTTTCTCCTGCTTCTATAACAACCACACCCATTGAAAGCCCGCTTATTATCCTGTTTCGCGCAGGGAAATGTCCCGGAACCGGCTCAGCTCCTAATAAGTATTCAGATACTACTATCCCTTGTTTTGATACTTTTTCAATTAATTCTTTGTTTTCTGGAGGGTATGCAATATCAATGCCACATCCCATTACTGCAATAGTCGTTCCTCTAGCTTCCAAAGCTCCTTTGTGAGCAAAGGTATCAACTCCTCTGGCCATACCACTAACGACAGAGACATTCCGCAATGCTAATTCATAGGCAATTTGTTTTGCCATGTCAGTACCATATCTGGTCGCTTTTCTCGCTCCGACCACAGCAATTGCTTTATATTCATTAAGTTTTATTGTTCCTCTGGCATGAAGAATTTGAGGCGGCTCATGAATGTTTCTAAGCATATCCGGATATTCATCATCTTCAATTGAAATCAACCTAATCCCAGTATCTTTCAGCTTATGAATATATTCCTCAGCATCATACTTATATTTTGTATCAAGAATTGGGGTCAAGATTTTTGCTATCCCAGGTATCCCAAATAAATCGCTTTTTGAAGCAACCCATACATTTTCAATACTTCCAAAATACTCTTTAAGCTTAACAATTGTCTTTGCTCCGATACCAGGAATCAAATTAAGCCATATATAATATTTCCCATTCGACATATATCACCTCAAATTTCTTTTTCAGAATCATATTACCAGACATATTTTTACATGTCTATTGATATTTGACACCAATACCAAAAAGGGTTGAAATATGATTGTTTTATATCTATTTTTAAAATCTGTGCTTAGTTTAACGCAGTATAACATACCATTATTTTGGCTTACCTTTTGTTGCCAATGTCGTGTGGGATTTTAAATCCCTGATAGGAGAGGAGGTTTCTTAGATGAAGATGTTAATTGATATCTTTAAAACCATTTTTTATTTGTTATACGCAATAGCCCTTATAATTATTGTCATGCCAATAATCTTTGCAAAATGTGCTGCCTATGATTTGGCAAGATGGTATAATAATTGCAGTATCATGAAGAAAAAGGTAGCTTATCTGGTTCTTAGTATAATAGTATTTGCATTGTATTTGTTATGGGTTTTTTCAACAAAACACCTAAATCCTCTTGTCCCACCCGTAGCTGCCTTTGCAACATTAACAGCATGCATTATTGCTTTCCTTGCATTAATTGCATGGATCCTATTTTACGAAGAAATAGCAGAATGGAAACAACAGAAAAAGTACTAATTTTAAATAGCCCCACGTTTGGGGCTATTTTCATTTTTTTAAATTTTTGTGCAACTTGCACAATAGATTTATTTATAAATATGGTATATAATTTAATTAGATAAGAAAATTACCTAAAATAAATAGAAGAAACACCAAAGAATTCCCTGGTGGGACCAGTAAAAGAAAAATATATTTTTCTTTACATAAACAAAAAGTTGAGCATTTTGCTTTTACTTTCACCCAAACCGAATTTTATTTTATTTCGGAATTTTAATTCCAGATGTTGATTATTTTTAGATAGATATTTCTATCATTGATGTTCATAAATACTTTTCATACTTAATCCTTAATCCTTTTTTTAAGCTTCAATTCTTTGAAGCTTTTCTTTTTGCCCCCTCATTCTATCTTTCTCCCAACTCGGGAGAAACGAACCATCTGCTCAAAGAAGCTATTTAGAAATACTAAAATCTACCAAGATATTCTTTTCCCCCTCTATCTCGAGAGAGGGGGCTAGGGGGTGAGTTATTTTTGTGCAACTTGTACACTAGATTTTCTCCCCTGAATGGGTGTATAATTAAAATATATTAACAACTTCATATTCTCGGTTTTAGAAACCAAACGCCAAAAATTATTTATCCAAGCGAGATTAGTTTAAGGAATATTTTCCTTTTCTATCATATGCAAGAGCTTATTTTCTTGCTGTGTCTCTCGCAGATTTTTTATTTTTCGGCGAAAAATATACAAAGGAAAAAGGGAATGAAAGGATTGAAAGAAATGAAAAAAGAACGTATTGAAAGTATTGTTTTTGTGTTGTTTTGGGTAGGGATAGGCATGCTGATACAAAGGTATCTCGTACCAATGATTCCATTGAGTAAGCCAATAGATGTAAGATTTTTCTTACCATTTATCCCATTGGCTGCCGCAGGACTCATCAAGTTAGGCCTATCCACAAAATAAAGCTTTTGAGGGCTCCGAATTTATTTTGGGGCCTTTAAATTTTGTCCAACTCACCCTTCTACCTTCCCTCTATTTGCCCCCCAATCTATCTTTCCCCCGTAATCGGGAGAAACGAACCGTATTCTCAGTAGCTATATAGAAATATTAAAAAGCCCCGATTAAATACTTGGCATTAGAGATTCTTGATTTGCGTAAAGAATGAAGCCGAGAATTTTGCATGGACGCAAAATTCAGCATTCAGCGCCACGGATGGCGCTTGAAGGCGACGGTGATAATGAATTGAGTAAATCTTAGAAACTCTTTGGTGAGTATTTTGGGGCTAGAGGAAAGGATTTCAAAAGGAAGACCTTAGGTTTTCCTTTTGAATAGTAGCTTTAGAGCGACCCCAAAGAGAGCTACACATCGGGTAACCACGAGGGTTACCCCTACATAAAAATTCATATTTATTGTGCAACCTGCACAATTCCATCTCTCACTTTTGTGCAACTTGTACAGTAGATTTCCTCCCCTATGGGGTGTATAATTAAAGTATATTATCCTTTATAAATTTTCATGTGCCGTTAGACAATTGTCTTCGCAAGACGTAAATAATATTAAGCCTAATCGCTTTTTATTGTGCTTGTGAAGGCCATTTTCTAACGGCATTCGTGTTTCCATTTTACATTCGGGCTTACCAACTTTTCGGGTAATAAAAACTCGTTTAAGCTTGGCGCTTGGATATTATTAAATAAATTGACATTAAATTGAGACATTTAAGGAGGACGTTAGAATGAAAAAAAATATCTATTTAAAAAGAAGAGTTGTTGTGCTTATGATTGTCGTTGCTCTTGCATCTTTGACCGTTTGGTTTGCTCATAGTCAATATGACCGTATCCAGGCCAGAAATGCGAGTTATGACAAGGCAATCGCTGCCCGCGTAGATCAAATAATTGTGAACAAATCCGTGGTTTTCATTGATGACTGTGTAGTTATTCAGAAAACCGACGACGGCAAACTGGTCGGGTTCATAGACAACAAGCTCTACGAACTAAATTATGGGTCTTCAAAAGGTATTGGGAAAAACCCCATTGCCATCCAGACTGCAGCAAAAAAATGGGCCAGCCAGAATGGTTATGTTGCCACTCTGATAGGTGGAAATGTTAACCAGATTCAGGAAAACCCGTTCCTAACCTTTGACCTGCAGCGCAAATAGCGCTCAGCCCCCTTCGGGGGGTATTTTTTTGCCCTCATTCTATCTTTCTCCCAACTCGGGAGAAACAACCTGCTTTCTCAAAGAAGCTATATAGGAATGCTAAAAAGCCCCGATTAAATACTCAGCATTAGAGATTCTGGATTTGCGTAGAGAATGAAGCTGGAAAATCCGCATGGATGTGGATTTTAGGTTTCGATAGCATGGATGCTTTTCGGAACCGACAACGAGAATGAATGAAGTAAATCTTAGAAGCTCTTTGGTGAGTATTTTGGGGCTATAGGAAAGGATTTCAAAAGGAAGACCTTAGGTTTTCCTTTTGAGATGTATCTTTAGAGCGACCTGAATTAAAAGCCATTCAGATTTTTGCTATCAATTACTTTAACGGTTTCTGCAACACCTTTTCTTTTTTAAACTTCTACTTTAAGAGTCTTCGAAGTTATTTGTATTAGCTATTCTAAAGCTCCTCCTCAAAAGCAGAACCTAGGTTCCGCTTTTGCAATCACCTCCTCTTTCTGCATCCCCACTCCCTAGCAAAGAGACTTCTAATTCCTAGTCTTGACTTTTCACCGTCGTATCCGAATAACCATCCATGGTCTCGAATACTAGATTCTGCCTCCATGCAGAACTTCGGCTTCAGTCTTCAACTTCGGAATAGAATCTCTAAGCTCGTTCGTTCAAAGGATGCTAGGTAATCTGGCCCGCCCAATTTGAAGACTCCTAATCAATAACTAAGCCCGAAAATACACATGCCTATTTCGGGCAAAAAAATATCCACCTTTCGGTGGAACAAAAAAATATCGGGATCCAAATTCATTTTACACATTCTTTCCTCTTTACAATTGCATCTAATGCAAAGAGCAATAAAATCAATGTGAAAGACTTCATCCATGTTATTCGCATCATTTTCCGTGCAGTTCATATAATCTGTCGTATAAAACCATCTTATGCGATTAAAATAAAACTATGGAGGCTACATATAAAGGGGGAATTTTTCATTGTGAAGTATTTTTGCGAAACTGTTTTAAGTAATAAACCTCATTTTTTTCTTTCGGATGTTCAGCCAAAAAGTGATAAAGTAAAATCTTATGCTGTTAAAACAGACGAGTTTAAACTTGTAGACCTTGATAAAAATATTTCAATTTTTAATTCCATGTTAACTCCACACAATATTCTCTACATTTATATGATGCTTTCTGAGATATGTATAGATGAGAATGAAAAAAAGTATTTCAGCAAAAAGGCGTCTGAATTTGCATTCATACACCTTCAAGCTACTAGTTAATTTATTTTATATTAAACTATTGAGTTTTAGTTCCACATTTTGCACAAAATTTAGCGTTATTATTCAAACCAGAACCACAGTTGGCACATTGATTCGTGTCAACTTTTTCATTTGAAAAAGAACCCGAAACTGCTTTCTGTAAAAGTTCATTAACCTTGTTAATCAGTTTTTCATAAGTCATTACAGTGTAATTGACTACACCATTACCCTGAGCGTCTTTCTCTATTTGAATAAGATGATTTCCAAAAGCCGTTGGAGCAATGAATCCATTATCTTTTACATTTTCTGCTCCATTTTCTCCAAAAGTTACCGACTCAAACCCAATTCCCAGCATCCAGCTACTATAAAACTCAACACTAAGTCTTTGTCCTGCCTCAGCATACTGGAAGAATTCTTCCCCCGAATCCTGTTTTTTAACCGCAATAAAAATCTTCTCATCGGTAAGAATCTTCATGTGGTCAGGTCCAAGATTCATTTTATATTTATCAAGATTTGGCGTAAGCATTGAAAAGGCTGGTAGAAGCCATCTCACATCTTTGCTTTCAACCGACACTTTCAACATTTCGCCATATTCTTTTGATGAAACCATTGATTCATCTGTTGGTTTGTATTCAAGCATACTCTTGAAAGAAATTCTTTTAAAGCAGTCAATTGCATGAAGTACAAACACTAATGATTCTAATGAAAATTTGGCAGGAAGATGACTTTGAACTTCTTCATTCTCACTCATTGTAACAGTATCAGCAAACCACTGTGCATAGCTTTCAGCAGAATCAAAATACTGAATTAAAATTGAATCTTGAAAAGAAGGTGTAATTGAGACAAAACCTTGTTCATCAATTGCTTTGTTTGAATATACATTGAGGTAGCTAACTCCCATTACACTACCACCAGTATTATATATCGTCCTATGCAGAGGCTTTGCAATTATACCCAAAGCGGTCTTACATGTATCATTTTCTGCAATTTCTTTCAAATCATCAGTTGCTTTTCCAGAACCCGCTTTATAATTTGAAAGTAGCTCAGCAAAAGGACATCCCTTTGACCATTCAATTTTTAATAAATCCACAAATAATACACCAAAATCATTTTTACTTACCTGAAAAATAAATGGAGCATTTGCACTCATGGTTATTCCTCCTTAAAATCATTCTTCGTTAAACCAGATTTCTCCGTCTTGAATATAGCTTATTTCTTTCCTTCCTTCCAAACCTATATATGGACATCCTTCCGCACTTTCATTAAGTGCCATTGATGAATCTTCTGGTTTAATCCAAAGTAATTTTCCTTGTTCTATCCATTTCTTTAAATCAAAATCGTAATCCTCGGAAATCATAAAATAGGAATCTGCATAAGCATCACCATTTGCATTTTCGTAAGAATAATCTTCAGTCGCCCAATTGTTTATTCTTTCAACATTGTAAGCCATTGGTTCTGCAAAATAGAATATTGGATAAGCAGTATGATTACCCACTTTTATAGAATAAATTACTGCTTTTATCTCTGGCTGTTCCAGCAATCTTGGTACCACAAAAGGAATTTCCGGTCCTGGACAACACATAAACGAAAACTTTTCGATTGGTTTTTCTGTCTTTAAGGCACCCGTGTATGCAAAAAATGTTTTGGGGAGTTTCTCTTCTGGTCTTTGAGGCACTTCATTATTCCACCATAAGCCGTCAATCCCAAACATATCTATAGAATGATTTACAGTTTCTTTTGTAAATGGGCACCTTGAAATTGGAACTATTGGCAAACCCTTTATATAGCTTTCCGCCATTTCATTAATCTTTGCCTGTGCCTTATCGTATTGTTCCTCTATTGCAGGCGTTCCTTTATCATCATTTATTGCATCATACGCTTCTTGTCTTAGATTAATAAAATTATTGTATATTCCTAAAATTTTATTTCTTTCTTCTAATGAAAAACTCATTTTTTCACCTCCCAATTAGTGAACATTAATATATGAAGTTGTAATCTTACCTTGTCCACCAGCACTAACCTGAATAAGTCCTTCCCCACCCTTTGCATGGTCATTTATTTGTTTTATATAATTACTAATATCATCTTGTAGTTGCTTCATTGATTTTCCATTATTGGCATAATGTTCAGGTGTCAATTTTTCCGGCCAGTTTGTAAGTGGGTCATGCTGAATATTTGCAGGACCATTCTTCAATTCTTTAATGACCTGGTCTTTTATTGATTGTGGTACAGGATTGCCATTTTTGCCTGTAATACCTGCAATATCATAGTCTCCGGCGTATGGTTTGTTGGTTTTCGCGTCATATACAATATTATCTTTAATCTTAATTTTTGGATTTGGGCCACTTGCCATTTTCTGAATGTCCTTGTCAAGCTTATTAAAATCAGCAAGTCTCTTATCATATCTTGCTTGTACTTGCTTGAACACATCATCAGGCATATTGCCTTGAATTGGCTTTGTAGGCTTGAAATGAGCAACTAATCCTTCTGAATTTTTTGGTGCTCCGATAAGTGTATCATAAGGATTAACCGTCTTCGACTTAATAATTTCAGGCTTTGGAACTCCTTTTCCAGATTCAATCCAAGGTTTTGAATATGGATTGGTCTGTCTAATGTGAATATTTACTCCATTTTTATCAGCAACACTTTGAATATGATTAACTGCTTTATTTGTCAACCCACCTGGATTCGCCGGTTTTGGTGAACTTGTAAATCCACTTGTAGAAACAACCTTTCCATCTGGTGTACGAACTGATACAGTTCCTTTTGGTGCATCTTTCACAGTTCCTATAAGCTTTCCATCGTTTGTTAAAGCACTTGCAGTAGTTTTTCCACCTGCTCCTGCCGCCGTCGTAGCTGTCTTGCCACCTGCTCCTGCCGCCGTTGTTGCAGTTTTACCGCCAACTCCTGCTGCAGTTTTGCCTCCAGAGCTAACAATCTTCGAACCAGTTGCTGCCTTACCTCCAACACCGGCAACTGTCTTTCCTCCCACAGCTGCAACAGTTTTTCCGCCAATACCTGCAGCAGTTTTGCCTCCGACTTTTCCAAGCAATCCTTCTGCCACGCCAAGTATCTTGGAACCACCAGCTTTTATGACTGTTCCAGCTGTTCCAAGAGTGTCAAGTGTCGTACCAAGTTTAAATACTCCAATACCTACCTGTCCTATTCTATCCCAGAATCCTCTGTTTGGATCCCAGCTATTAACAAAGTTATTATAACCCGTTGCTTCCTTGACAAATTCCCAAGCTTTTTTCGGGTCTGTAACTGTTGTAACTACCGCATCCTTGATGCTTACCCCACTGTTATAAATAGTTGCCCCAATGAGACTTGGATCATTCCATATATCTTTACCTGCCTGTACAAGTCCTTTTCCGCAATCAACAAGTACTCCTCCAACTGCCACAGTACCATCTTTAACCCAGCCACATGAATTTTTGACAGCTTGCCATGGATTATTGATAATATATCCACCTGTAAGAACAGCTGCATCTACAACATCTTTTCCAGCCTGAACAATTTCATTTCCTGCATTTTTAGCAGTTTGTTTCGTTAGTCCCCAAATAGAATTTGCATTCGCAGCTTCATCTTGGGCTTGTTTTACACCCTTATTGATAGTATCTTTAACAAAATCTTTCTGAGCTTCATTCAGATGGTCAACTACACCCTTCCATCCGCCATATTTCTTAATCATTTCGGGTAATGCAGGTCCGAAGATTCCGCTAAGCCCAGCATATATTCCCGGTGGAACGCTGTTTTTCACACCTATTGTAGTTCCCGGATTATGTAACAATCCATTCAATGTTCCGCCACTCTCTGGTAATCCACCATCATCTGCCAAAACCTTCATTAAAGGTATTGTTGCATACCCTACAAGGCACATTAAAAATACTGCTAAGCTCTCTCCGTCTCTCTTTTTTGCAAGATTTACAAATCCCATTATAAACAGAACAACAAGAAATGCTCCAAGCAGCCACTCTGCGTTAGTATTCGTAAAAATACGTGAAGATGAAGTAATTAATAACCCTACTGATATTCCATTATATGTTGATGCTGTTAATTCTCCATCAAATTTGAATTCAGATTTATATTTAAAAAATCTGTGAAAATCAGATTTCGATAATTTCGTGACTAATAAAAGAAAGCTTCTTTCATTTGCACTCATTGCAAGGAAGAGAATAATCGCCAAAGCTAAACTCACCATGGCATTAAAAACAAAAGACCCAAGCAGTAATCCAAATATTCCGCCGAACAATAGTTTCGACATCCTAGGTGAACCAGCCTTTGAAAAAATATCTCCAGCCAAATGCCCAAATTGTATAAATATCTCTTTTGTCGTTTTTATCATACCAAAATAGTACATTCGTGATAAGGTTCCTACTATTATGCTAGAGAAAAGAAACCAGAATATATACGAATTAAACGCCGGTAAATAGAATACACTCAATATCCCATTCCAAAGAATCCATAAAACAACAGCCGGAGAAACAAGTGTTACGTTCTTCCCCAATATCTGTTTATCATAATATATGGTCCCCGGAGCCGGTACGGGATTCGCTTCAGGACGTGAATAAGTCAGCATATTGTCATATAACTGGCTTGGACTCCCTTTAAAGTTTACAGTTTGGTACAATGCAGAAAGTACATAAGCATGGACGTACGTAAACACTATTGCAATTCCTGCAAAGAAAATCATTCGCAAGACAAACTTCTTTGAAAATATATTCCTTAAAATCAGCATGAATAACTGAAACAATGTTTCAGGAGGTGGATAAGTTTTAGCAGGTTGTTTATTATTGGTGGCATTTTTCGCCATATAAATTCTCCCCTCAAGGCTCTTTTATTTACATTTACATTATCTTTTACTTGCATAATAATGTCAATTGATAATATTAAAAGCATTACTGCAAATGACTTTCTACAGCCTTTTTGATTGCCTGGTTAGTGATTCGAGAAATTCCATCAGGCGTGGCAAACCACATTGTTTTATTTGAATCAAAGAGAATTGATTTCACCTCACATCCAGCAATTCCATCCTTGGAATTCAAGCTACTCCATCTGCCGTTTCTAACAAATGATATTCCGTCATATTCAGAACCATACCACATTATTCCTTCTTTGGGCTGTTCGAATATTGCACAAACCTTTTCTCCGGCAAGCCCATTTTTAGTAGTCAATGTCTTTTCTATTATCCATTTGCCATTTTTGAATACCAATCTGCTGGTGCCTCCTCTTTCAAGGAACCCTGTACCAACCCACATTCCATTTTTGCTATCCTCATAAAAGCAATTTATATAATCATGTGTTAAACCATTCTTTGTATCGAAATACTGCCATTTCCCATTATAAAGACAGCTTACTCCTCCCATATTAGTCAGGTATGCACCAAAAAACATGCTTCCATTAGAGTGCTGTGCTATTACATTTACCATATCAGCTTTAAGCCCATCTTTTATCGTCATTGTTTTCCACGTTTTTCCATTCGATACTGCTATTCCTTTTGACGTTCCAATCCAAATTAGGCTCTTCGAATCTTGCAAAATGCAATTTGCTCTGTTATCAGGCAATCCGTTATTCACATTGAAATTTATCCACTTCTTCCCGTCAAACTTTGATGCCCCATTTACATGACAAACCCAAAGTTTATTATCTTTATCAACCATTAGGCCTTTTACATACTCCATGTTTATTTCTTGCTCAAATTTTTCTATAACCTTTCCGGTTTCGATATCAATTCGATATACCCCCTTGTTGTCACCCGCAATAACAGATTCTCCCCACTGCAGTAAACATGTGGTTTTTTCAGGAGGATTGATTGTCGTCCACCCTTGTGGCAAAGGCTT
>Ga0209340_1002301_pt1 | contig 11383 bp, 10 predicted proteins | sample EPASupsiteSAE323_FD_187266 | JGI IMG/M metagenome (GOLD analysis project Ga0209340, IMG submission 187266) | Bioremediated contaminated groundwater from EPA Superfund site, New Mexico - Sample SAE3-23 (SPAdes) (version 2) | ecosystem: Environmental > Aquatic > Deep subsurface > Groundwater >... | reverse complement strand
AAAGTTGCCTGATCATAGGGGACAGGAATGTTATCAGGGAATATTGCACTTTGAATCCGGGCACGGGAGAAGGCGGCAAAACCGTGATCGGCGAAGCCAATCTTCTTATGGCTTATTGCCATGTGGCGCATGATTGCCGCGTGGGCAGCCATTGCGTTCTCGCCAATAACGGCACTCTTGCCGGACATGTTACCGTGGAAGACAGGTCTATCATAGGCGGTATGGCCGCGATACATCAGTTCGTGCGCGTCGGCACATTGTCGATCATCGGCGGGTGTTCCAAGGTCGTCCAGGATGTCCCTCCGTATTCCACCTGCGACGGGCACCCGGCGCGTGTTTACGGTCTTAACCTTATAGGCCTGCGCAGGAACGGCATTAGCCGGGAAACCATCGGCGAATTAAACAGGGCCTACCGGGCGATTTTTTATTCCGGGGCGCCGCTGCGCAAAGCCGCGATAAGATTCGAATCCGAGAACAACCTTTCTAAAGAAACAGCCTACCTCATCGATTTTATAAAGAGCGCGCAACGGGGAGTGGCGCGTTCTTGCCGTATAAATCGTTCTTCCGCAGAAGCGACCGAGCAGGTTAATTCCTGAATTCTAAAAGACGGGTTCTGGGTGCTGGGTTCTAGGTGCTGGGAAAAACCGCACAAAAAATACTCAATACTAGTAGAGTCCGCATAAAATATGGCTAAACTTGGTTTGATTGCCGGTAGTAAGAGATTTCCTTTGATTTTCGCGCAGGCGGCGCGGGCAAAAGGTTATGAAGTGGTGGTTTTTGCCGTTAAAGGCGACGCTGCGCGTTCCATCTGCCGTTACGCCGATAAAGTGCTCTGGCTGCGTTTGAGCGAATTCGGCAGGCTGGGAGAATTAATGCGCCGGGAAGGTCTTATTGAGGCGGTGATGGCCGGACAGATCGCGCCGTGCCGTCTCTTCAGCGCCGAGGTTATGCGCGATGCCGGCCTGCGGGAATTGCTTTCCGGCATTAAAGATAACCGGGCGGACACCATATTCTCCGCGGTGATCGGCCATCTGGAGAAGTCAGGGATCAGGTTCCTTGATTCCACATTATTCCTTAAGGAGATGATGCCCGCGCGCGGCCTGCTCGCGGGGCCTGAACCTTCTGTCAGGCAGCTGGAAGATATTGACTTCGGATTTAAGCTGGCGAAAGAAGCGGCCGGGCTGGATATCGGGCAGACGGTGGCCGTTAAAGCAAAGGCGATAGTCGGGGTTGAAGCTTTTGAAGGCACGGATAATCTCATCCGCCGCGCAGGCAGGCTCGCCGGCCGGGGATTCACGGTGGTTAAAGTCAGCAAGCCGAGGCAGGACCCCAGGTTCGATATTCCGGTAGTGGGAATGGGTACCGTTAAAACATTATTGCGCTGCGGGGCGGGGTGCCTGGCGATAGAAGCGGGCAAGACGCTTTTTATAGACAAGGAAGCTTCCCTGCCGCTGGCGCAAAGAAACGGCCTGATCATTACCGCGGTCTGACCTTCTTTCAGGATAGTAAATGGCGGAACGGTATTTTTTCCGTACTCTCGACGAGACATTGAGTTCCGCCGCGGGGCAGGGCGAAAAAATCTTGACATCTATTTCATACTCGTGTAAATTAAAGTTACAAAAGGAGGGTGAGATGGTCAGAAAAGCTATAGCGAAACCGACGCAGTTCAAGATCTACGCACCAAAAGCCAAGAAGGTCGCCCTGGCAGGTGATTTCAACAAGTGGGATATCAAGGAACATACTGCCAAGAAAGACAGTAAAGGTACCTGGTCAGCTAAGGTCCCGCTTAAGCCCGGCAAATACGAGTATAAGTTTGTCGTGGACGGCAGCTGGCTCAACGATCCCGCCAACAATACAGTAATAACTAATTCCTTCGGTACGCAGAATTCAGTAATAGAGATAAAGTAATTACGCTCCCCCGGCCGCCTTATGCGATACGTTGATCTGATAAGGATGCCGGGGGTTTTTTTCGCGCTGCGAAAAAAACATCCATGGTTTAAAATACAGGTTCTGGGTTTTGGGTTCTCGGTTCTAGAAAGAACTTAAAAACTCAAATATAAAACCTACTATCTTTTAAAACATAAAACCCAATATCCAAAACCTTTTTTGCTTTTCCCAGAACCCAGCACCTATAACCCAGAACCAAATTTTATTATGATCCCCGGCAAAGATCTATATATCTACGGTCCGATAAATTCCCGCAGGCTTGGGCTGTCCCTGGGCATTAATCTAACTCCTTGTAAGATATGCAGTTTTGACTGTGTATATTGCCAGGCAGGCAGGACTACCATGCGCACCGCAGAGCGGAAAGAATACGTCGAAGCGGAGCAGGTGCTGGCGGCCCTGCGGGCGTGGCTTGATGAACATAAAGATGTCGCGGGCAAATTGCGTTATGTGACGATCGCCGGCACCGGGGAGCCGTCCCTGAATATTAAGCTGGGAGAGATTATTTCGGAGATCAAGAAGCTGGTGCAGCTGCCGGTAGCGGTGATCACTAATTCTTCTTTGATGGTGTTGCCGGCTGTGCGCAAAGAACTGCTTTTGGCGGATCTGGTGGTGCCCTCTCTGGACGCGGTGAGACAGGAAGTTTTTGAGAAAATAGACCGCCCGGCCACGGGGATGAAAGCCTCGGAGATAATAGAGGCCCTGGTTGAATTCCGCAAAGAGTATTCCGGTAAGATCTGGCTGGAGGTTATGCTTGTGCGCGGCCTGAATGATTCAAAGGAAGATATCGCGGAATTGAAGAAAGCCGCGGAGCGCATAAGACCGGACAGGATACAGGTTAATTCCCCGGTGAGAGGCACAGCGGATAGAGGAATTCTTTCTTTAGATAAAGCCGCGATGCAGGAAGTATTGCTGGCCCTGGGCCCGCTTGCGGAAGCGGTGTAATATAAAACCGGTTCTGGGTTCTCGGTTTTGGGAACAGAAAAGAAGTCCATAGACATATCAGTGAATTATTCTTGTATTTGTGTATCGTGTCTTGTCTTGCTTCGTACCTCGTGCTTCATGTTCCCTTTTTCGATCTTTGACGCGCCCGCCACTAATACGCCGGCGAGGCTTTTTTGATAAAAGATTCTTGCGCGTCCGTCGTTAGAATTTTAACGGGGTTTTCTGATTGAGTTGTTAGCGTCCGCCGCAAAAACACCGGCGAGACATCTTCTAATAAGAACATATATGAGCGCCCATAGCTCAACTGGATAGAGCGCTAGCCTTCGGAGCTGGATGTTGCAGGTTCGATTCCTGCTGGGCGCAATGTTTTTAGCCAGTCTTTGGATGCCGCAGGATTATTTATTCAGTTGAAGCGCCGAATGATTATTTAAATAAGGCGCGTCTAAGGGCTGGGCGCAATGCTATCAAAAAATACGGGTTCTATGTTTTTGGTTCTCGGTCCCGGGAAGTGCACTTAGAGCAATTGAGCAAGACGCTGTTGGTAACATCCTCAACAACAATCAGTTATGTAACAATTCCTTGCGTTTTCATCTGTGGGTCTAAGTATTTGTTTCATAACCTAAACATTTGCAGTTAGTTAGCAACAGCGTCTTCAATTATTTTTTATGACTATGGAAAAAAGGGTGCAGGCGGAATTCGAGAGGTTATTGGGTATCCAGGTCCTGGAGCGGGAGGACGGCCGGGCGTTGCTTAAACTGCCTTTTTGCCGCACGTTCACCAATCCGCACGGCAGTCTGCATGGTGGGGCGATAGTTACGCTTGCCGATACCGCGGCCGCCAACGCGCTGCTGACGCGGTATTCCAAGCAGGGGTTCCTTACCGTAAAATTCACCATTAAGTTCCTGAAGCAGGCGCTGGGTGATATTTTCGCTGAAGCGAGAATATCCAGGGTGCAGAAGAACATCGTTACTTTAAAGATAGTTATATTCAACCGCGAAAAAGTAGAACTGGCCGTCGCCGACGCGCAATTTTTCATACGCGGTAAACGGTGAAAATAGCGTTTTTATGTTATAATTTAAGTGAGCGGCAGCGATATGCGGCGCCGGCGTCCGCCCTGTAAAATACATTTCCTTCAAATATAAAGTGGTTTATCGGCATCCGGGAGAAAAATATGGATATCCGCGTTGGTCTTAGGAACGGCATAATCATTATGGATCTGATCGGCAGGATCGACGTGAATTCGGCCAATTTCATCGAGACCGTCGGGCAGTGCCTGCGGGACGGGTATACCGACATCCTTTGTAATTTCGAGGAAGTGGAATCCGTGGATTATATGGGGATCTCGGTAATTGTCATCGCTTACAAAGAGGCGGTCAATGCCGGCGGGAGGATGAGGTTTGCCTCTATCCCGGCGCATTTAAAGAACATCTTCTCCGTTGCCGGGCTGGACAGGACAATAGAGATGTATGTTTCCGTTGAACTGGCGGAAAACAGTTTCCGCGAGGACAGGATAATAGAAAAGATCAGGAAGATGCAGCTGCGCAGGCGGTTCAAGCGGCTGCCGCTGGATATAAAGGTAGAATTGAAGGATAAATATTCCGGCAACAGCGCTAAGGTGGATATCTTGAATCTTAGCGCCGTGGGCGCTTATGTTTACGGCACCGATAAATTCAAGCTGGGAGACACTGTGGCGCTTAAGCTTAAATTGCCTCCGAAGCAGGAAGATCTGGAACTGGAGGCTAAGGTGGTCTGGCTGCCGGATAAGCAGATCCAGAAGAATATATTCCCGGGAATGGGCGTGGAGTTCTGCAATCTTTCCTGTTGCGCCCAGGAAAAGCTTATCGGTTTTATAGAACGGAATCTCTCCTGTATGTCCTCCAGTGAGGACTCTTCCTGAAGGTAGTGCTCTGTTACATTAATTATTTATATACGCAGCGCACAGAGCCTGCCGCAGGCGGGCGCTTGCCCTGGATTTGAACGAACATATTCAATTTAGTTCAGTGTGTGTCTTGAGCGTAGTCGAAGGACGGAGTGAGTAGTCCAGGGGTCAAATCCCGACTTTCGATTTTCAAATACTGAGAAAACTTTTGTAGCAATGTAGTAGTATTTCTTATAACATATTGATCCATAAGCTGATTTAGCTCAAGGCATAGCAATGTCCGGCTGCCCGTGGATTATGCCCGGCTAAACCGTAATGATGCCTTGCCGCTTATTTCCCGGCGCGATAAGTCTTTTCCAAGGACAGTTCTTACAAAGGCCTCCTCAACGTATTGCTGCATTTAGTGCGCCTGCGGGGGTTTTGCCCGCAGTCCTTATTCTGTCAAAGATTTAGGACATTTTCCGCAAATCCTAACGCAAGATCCGGGTTTAACCGTTTTCTTTTGTTTTTCTTCGGATAATTATCGTGCTATAATTAAACTTCGGGCTGATATTATGAAGAGAAGAGTCCAGGTTTATTATAGCGGAAGGGTTCAGGGCGTGGGCCTGCGCTTCCATTGCCGTTCGCTGGCGGACAAAGCCGGAGTGAACGGGTGGGTCAGGAACCTGTTCGACGGCCGGGTGGAGCTTGTCGCCGAGGCTGAAGAGGCGGTGCTGCATTCTTTTTTGCGCAGGATGGCGGATGATTTCTCCGGGGTTATTACCGGCGCGGAGTGTATCTGGTCTGATACGGTAGAAAATTTAACGGGGTTCGCGATCAAATGACGGCTGACGTTTCGGTAAAAAAAGAGATAGAGCGGCTCAGGGAAGAGATCCGCGAACACGACTATAAATATTATATCCTGGCGGACCCGAAGGTTTCCGATAAGGAATATGACGACCTGATGTCGCGTCTGAAGGAATTGGAGGATAGTCATCCTGCATTGCGCTCCGCTGACTCTCCCACGGCAAGGGTCGGCGGCGGAATTTCCCCGGGGTTCAGCGGCGTCAAGCACCGCGTGAAGATGATCTCGCTGGATAATACTTATTCCCTTGAGGAATTGTCAGCATGGTACGAGAAGATGTCCGAGTCGCTTAAGGCCCGCTCTCATCCCGGATTGGTGGCCGAGTTGAAGATCGACGGGGTGAGCATCAATCTTACTTATGAACAGGGGATATTGACCAGCGCTTCCACCCGCGGTGACGGGGAATCCGGCGATAATGTTACCGCCAACGTCAGGACCATCCGCGCTATTCCTTTGCGTTTACGCGGCAGTAAATTCCCCGCTTTGGTAGAAGTGCGCGGGGAGATATATATGGATAAGAAAGATCTGGAGGACCTGAACAGCGGCGCGACCGAGAACGGCCAGGTGTTCGCCAATCCGCGCAACGCCGCGGCCGGGTCGTTGAAGCTGCTGGATAGTGCTTTAGTCGCCGCGCGCAGGCTGAATTTCTTCGCGCATTCGGTGGGGGAGTTTTTGTCCGGACGGCCGGGAACGCACTGGGAGCTTTTGCGTGAATTCGAAAGATGGGGTATCAGGGTCAATCCGCAGAACCGGCGTTGTAAGAATATCGGCGAGGTGAAGGATTTCTGCGGACATTGGCAGAAAGAGCGGGACACGCTGCCTTATGAGATCGACGGCGTGGTGGTAAAGATAGATTCCTTTTCGCTTCAGGATAATCTTGGCGCCACTTCGAAAAGCCCGCGCTGGGCCAGGGCGTATAAATTCCCCGCTAAGCAGGCGACTACCGAGGTGCTGAAGATATGCGTTAATGTGGGCAGGACCGGCGTGGTTACGCCGACCGCCGAGCTTATTCCGGTCCCGTGCGCGGGCGTGGTCATCCGTAACGCCACTTTGCATAATTTTGACGAGATCAGGCGCCTGGATATCAGGGAAGGCGACCGCGTGCTGGTGGAGCGGGCCGGGGACGTGATCCCCAAGATCGTGAAAGTGGTGGAACAGAGAGGTAGTGTGTCTTATCCGATCCCAAAAGAATGCCCGTCCTGCGGCGGTAAACTGTTCAGGGATAAAGAAGAAGTAGCGCTGCGCTGCATTAATTCTTCCTGTCCGGCCCAATTGGAACGCGGACTGCTGCATTTCGCCTCGCGCGCGGCAATGGATATCGAAGGGATGGGGGAAGCAGTGGTCTCGCAGTTGGTCAGACTCGGTTTTGTGCGTGATTTCGCCGGAGTTTATTCCCTGGATGAGGAACGGTTATCGCAATTGGAGGCATTTAAAGAGAAGAAGATCGGCAATCTGCTCGCCGCTATAGAAAAAAGCAAGACAAGGTCCCTGGAAAGGCTGATTTACGGCCTGGGCATACGGCATGTGGGGGAACGCAACGCCTACACTCTGGCGGCGCATTATCGGGATATGGAAAAGCTGGCGGCGGCGCCGCAGGAGGAATTAGAGCATCTCGTTGACATCGGCCCGGAGATATCGGCGGCGATCACCGCTTATTTCGCGCAGCCGCAGACGGTTGCCCTGCTTGCGCGGTTGAAAGAGGCCGGCGTGAATTTCCGCGGCGGGCCGGCCCTCCCGGGGGAGGCCGCTTCTTTCTTTTCCGGCAAGACCGTGGTTTTTACCGGGCATCTCTCTTCGATGGAGAGAGCGGACGCTGAAGAACTTGTGCTTAAGCAGGGAGGCAGGATCTCTTCCGTGGTCGGCAGGAAAACGTCTCTGCTTGTGGCCGGAGATAAACCGGGCTCTAAGTATGCAAAAGCCGGGGAACTCGGGGTGAGGATCATTGATGAAAAAGAGTTCCTGGAGATTGTCGGGAAGCTTAAATAATAAAAGCCGGTTCTGGGTGTTGGGTCCTGGGTTCTAAAAGAAACGGATTACGGAGCCAAGAGCCCACGATTAATCGGAGCGCAGAATTCCCGAATGCCTTAAAAGTGGATATAGGAGTTTCGGGATGAATGCGGCGCAGGATTGAGCAAAGAGGGGGAGTGCTTCGGAGGAATTCCGCTTAAGTAACAAAGAAACCCCGGGCGCCTGTCCTGAGCAAGGTCGAAGGATTAGCCCAGGGAGCTTCATTGTTTTTAGAATCCGGAACATAGAACCGGCTTTTATACGAAGGGAGTAATTGATGCGTTTAATGCGTCTGATAACGGTATTTTTCATGATAGGAATATTGTTCGTGTCGGCCGGATGCGAGTCTTTCTCCCGGAAATTCACGCGTAAAAGTAAAAAGGAGAAAGAGCAGACGGTGGAAATGGTTCTGGCACCTGAAGAATATTCCGCTTCCGGTCTTAGCCCGGCGGATTCCTATAGGCAAAACCTGCTTTATTGGAGCAGTTGGTATGACGAGTTCCTTTCCGAACTTTCCGCCGGAGGCAACCGCAAGCGGCAGTTGTATTGCCTGGACGAAGCGTTGAAGAGTCTGCGCGCCTGCATTAAGATCGCCGGCAGCGCGGCCGACGGTTATATAAGCAAACTTCTGAAACTGCGCGGCAATATAGAAGCGGATGTTTACGGCAACAGGGCGGAAAGTTTCAGATGCCCGGCGGAAACATTGAAAAAAGAAATATCGGCGTATTTAAACAGGATCGTTCCGCCGGAATCAGGGGACCGGAATGCTGATTGAGAGGATCATCGTCGGTGAGTTGGAGGCCAATTGTTATATTGTGGCCGCCGAACCGGGAGGCAAAGCCGTTATCATAGACCCGGGAGCGGATTTTTCCGGAATAAAACGCCGCCTGGAAAGGAAGAAGCTGCAGGCGGAATGCGTGATCAATACGCACGGGCACGCCGACCATATAGGCTGCGATAACGAATTCGGCCTGCCGGTATATGTGCATATGCTGGACAGGGTGTTCCTGCTTAAACCGGAACTGAATATGTCCGCGGTATTGGGCGCCTCCTATAGTGTCGCCGCCGAAATCCGGGAATTGGAGGACGATCAGGTCATCACCGCAGGCGGGGTCCGGATGCGCGTGATACATTTGCCCGGACACACCCCGGGAGGTATCGCTCTTTTCTGCGAGCGGGACGGCCTCCGGGTGCTTTTCAGCGGGGACAGCCTTTTTCGCGGCACTATAGGCAGAAGCGACCTGCCGGGAGGCGATGAGCATTCTTTATTGGCGGCTCTGCGCGGACGTATCCTGGGGCTTCCCGAGGATACGCTGGTTTATCCCGGACACGGCGGAAGCACCACCGTCGGCGAGGAAAAAAAGAATAATCCTTTTTTACGCTGACCCGGATATCTTCCCGCGGAGGGGAATCAGCGATATGAAAGAACTGGTTGAAGCTTTTCTGAATTATCTCTCGGTGGAACGGGGTTTGTCTTTCAATACGCTTTCCGCTTACCGCGGGGACCTTAAAGAATACGAAGTGTTCCTTTCCGGCCGTTCCGCCGGCCCTTTGTCCGGGATCACGAGGAACGATATCGTCGGATTTATGTCGGCGCAGAAAACGCGGGGGATCTCTCCCAATTCCATTGCCAGACGATTGGCGGCGATAAGGATGTTTTACCGGTTTCTGGTAAGGGAGAGGGTCCTTAAGGAAGATCCTGCCGGTCTGGTTGAGACGCCCAAATTATGGAAAAAAATACCGGATACGCTTTCCGTAGCTGAAGTGGAGGCCCTGCTTGCCCAGCCGGACCTGCGCAGGGCGCGCGGTATACGCGACAGGGCGATACTGGAGGCCCTTTACGCTACCGGTATGCGCGTGTCCGAAGCGGTGAACCTGAAAGCCGGCGCGATAAATATGGAAGTGGGTTTCCTGCGCTGCATCGGTAAGGGGGACAAGGAAAGAGTCGTGCCGCTCGGCAGTAAGGCCGTCGAGAGCCTCAAGCTTTATCTGGCGAAAGGCCGCGCGAAACTGCTCGGCAAGAAACAGAGCGATTATATTTTCGTCAGCAGGCTGGGGAAACGCCTTTCCAGACAGTCGGTCTGGAAGATGATCAAGAGTTACGCTCTGAAAGCCGGGATAAGAAAGAAGATCAAGCCGCATTTGCTGCGGCATTCCTTTGCCACGCATCTTCTTGAGCATGGGGCGGACCTGCGTTCCGTGCAGGAGATGCTGGGGCATTCCAATATTTCCACGACGCAGATTTACACGCATATTAATAAAGACAGGCTGAAATCGGTGCATAAAATGTTCCATCCCAGGCCGTAGTGCGCTGTTACATTAATTCTTTATATACGCAGCGCACAGAGCAATCGAAAAATCGAGAATTGAAAATAGATAGAAAAGAAACGTTTCGATTGCGGTCAAATCTCGACTTTCGATTCTCAAACACTAAGAAACTTTTGTAACAATGCCGTAGTGCGCTGTTACATTAATTCTTTATATACGCAGCGCACAGAGCAATCGAAAAATCGAGAATTGAAAATAGATAGAAAAGAAACGTTTCGATTGCGGTCAAATCTCGACTTTCGATTCTCAAACACTAAGAAACTTTTGTAACAATGCCGTAGTGCGCTGTTACATTAATTCTTTATATACGCAGCGCACAGAGCAATCGAAAAATCGAGAATCGAAAATAGATAGAAAAGAAACGTTTCGATTATCAGAAGCTTTTGTAACAATGTATTAGACCGGGGAGGGGAAGATATGAAGATTGGCGGTTTATTGCGCAGGATGCCGCAGGAGGCGTTGAGGCTGATCGGCCTTGCGGCTTCCGCAGCCGCGGAAAACGGCGGCCGGATCTTCCTGGTGGGCGGATGCGTGCGCGATCTGCTGTTGAACGCGGATAATTTCGACCTGGATTTCGTGGTTGAGGGGGACGGGATCAAAACCGCGCAAAAACTGGCGGCTTCGCTGAACGCGGAAATGATACAGCACCGCAGGTTCGGGACGGCCACCATCGTTTCGCAGGGGGTAAAGATAGACGTGGCCACGGCAAGGACCGAGACTTATCCCGTGCCGGCGTCTTTGCCGGTGGTCAAGCCCGGGACGCTCGAAGAAGACCTGTACCGCAGGGATTTTACGATCAATGCCATGGCCGTCAGCATAAACGGCGGGGACTTCGGGAGCCTGGTGGATTCTTTCGGAGGCAGGCAGGACCTGCGCGGAGGGAAAATACGCGTGCTGCATAATGCGAGTTTCACCGACGATCCTACGCGCATTCTTAGGGCGGCCCGTTTTGAACAGCGGTATGGTTTCAGGATCGAACCGGCGACGTTAGTTCTTCTGAAAAATGCGGCGCGTTCCCGAATGCTCAACGCCGTGCATCCGCACAGGCTGCGCGACGAGCTTATCCTGATATTGAAAGAACGCCGTCCCTACAGACCGTTGTCCAGGCTTAAGCGGTCAGCCGGGCTGGATTTTCTGCATCCGCATATTTCCCTGGGAAGAGAAGCATACGGATTGTTCGGGAAGGTGCCGGCCAGGGCGGAATGGTTCGGCCGCAGGCTGCCGCACCGCCGGCGCCCGGAGATATGGGTGGTTTATCTGATGGTATTATTGGATGCTTTGACGGCCGCGCAATCGGTGGAATTCTGCCGTAGATTCGGATTGCGCAGAGGCGACGAAAAAAGAGTGCTTTCCGTGAAACAGTTGAACAAAGCCCAGTTGAAGAAACTTCATTCCGCAGCCGGCAGGCCTTCGGAGATATATTCGATACTTGAGCC
>Ga0209340_1002300_pt1 | contig 11388 bp, 10 predicted proteins | sample EPASupsiteSAE323_FD_187266 | JGI IMG/M metagenome (GOLD analysis project Ga0209340, IMG submission 187266) | Bioremediated contaminated groundwater from EPA Superfund site, New Mexico - Sample SAE3-23 (SPAdes) (version 2) | ecosystem: Environmental > Aquatic > Deep subsurface > Groundwater >... | reverse complement strand
GGAGATCATTGAAAATATAGATATCGGAGGCCCGGCGATGCTGCGTTCGGCGGCCAAGAACAGCGCTTCGGTGGCGGTGATCTGCGACCCCCGGCGTTACGCGGGCGTGATCTCCGAAATGAAGCGTAATAACGGCTCTCTCCCCGGGGAATTGCTGCGTTCACTGGCTGCGGAAGTGTTTGCCAGGACCAGCGCCTACGATAGCGCTATTCACGCATACCTTTCCGGCCAGTGTTCGGAACCCGACCTTCCCCGGGAATTGCGTATGGAGTTCGTCAAACTGCAGGAACTGCGTTATGGCGAGAATCCGCATCAACGCGCCGCGTTCTACGGCCGCGCCGGGGAAAGATCCGGATTGGCGGCGATGCGTCAATTGCAGGGAAAAGAACTTTCCTTCAATAATTTCCTGGACCTGAATGCGGCGGTGGAAATCGTGCGCGAATTCGATTCTCCGGCAGCCGTGATCGTAAAGCATAACAATCCCTGCGGCGCCGCCTGCGCCGTTTCTTTGACCAAGGCATATCTCGACGCCTGGAAATGCGACCGGCTTTCTGCGTTCGGCGGCATAGTCGCGTTGAATAAACCGCTGGACGCCAAGACAGCCTCGGCGATACTGCGCAGCGGTTTCCTGGAATGTATTATCGCCCCGGGGTACGAGCAGGGGACCGCCGAATTATTCAAGAATAAGAAGAACCTCCGTCTGTTGGAACTGCCCGATTATAACGATACGCAGACAATGGATTTTAAACGCGTCAACGGCGGCTGCCTGCTGCAGGAACGTGACATATTCTCTTTGGATGATAAGAAACTGACCGTAGTAACGGAGAAGAAGCCGGGCCGCAAACAAATGGAAAGCCTGGTTTTTGCCTGGGAGATCGCCAAACACGTGAAATCGAATGCGATCGTGTTGGCGAAAGGCACGCACTGCGTCGGTATCGGCGCCGGGCAAATGTCCAGAGTGGAATCCGTGGCCATTGCCGCCAAGAAAGCCGGTAAAGGCGCCGGGGAACTTTGTCTGGCGTCGGACGCGTTCTTCCCGAAACCGGACTCAATTACTCTGGCGGCCAGGGCCGGGGTCAAGGCCATAATACAACCCGGGGGCTCGATAGCCGACGAAGAGATCATCAGCGCCTGTAATAAACACGGTATCGCGATGGTTTTTACCGGCATCCGGCATTTCAAACATTGAATCCCGCATCTTCCCGTCTACTATGACTTACCGGCAGTCCCTGGATTATCTGGAATCCCTGATAAATTACGAAAGAATCACCCGTTGGACGTATAAGACATCGTTTAAACTGGAGCGGTTCCGGGATTTTCTCGAGCGTATCGGCAATCCGCAGCGCCGTTTGCGCTGCGTGCATGTCGCCGGTTCCAAGGGGAAAGGCTCGACCTGCGCTTTTATCGCTTATATGCTGAAAGAAGCGGGATGCAGCGCCGGGCTCTACACCTCTCCTCATTTAAGCGATTTGCGGGAAAGATTCAGGATACTGCGTCCTGCGGGAACTGCCGATAAAGGCGATGTTTTTGAAGGGATGATCGCGGAGGAGGTTTTCAGCGGTCTGGTCGAATCACTGAAAACTGCGAATGAAGATTTCAGCGGTGGAGATAAGGAGAAAGGGATCTCTTTCTTTGAATTCTGCACGGCGCTGGCGTTTAGATATTTCGCCGGGGAAAATGTGGATTTTTGCGTGCTGGAAACCGGTATGGGGGGCAGGCTTGACGCCACCAATGCCGTAGAAGCCGTCCTTTCCGTGATCACGCCTGTCAGCTATGAGCATACGCAGGTGCTCGGCAGGACGCTGGCGGAGATCGCGGGAGAAAAAGCCGGGATCATCAAGCCCGCGGTCAACAAGAAACAGCTTCTGGAGGTGATCTCTTCTCCCCAGATGGAGCCGGCGGCAGAGGTGATCAGAAAAAGGTGCGCCTGGACAAAAGCCGGGCTTTGGGAAGTGGGGAAGGATATTTCCTTCAGCGTGGAGGACGGTAAATTCAGCGTCAAGGGCAGGTTCGGCAGGTACGACGAACTGCGGATAAGCCTGCCGGGCAGGCATCAGATGGTCAATGCCTGCGTCGCTGTGGCAGCGGTTGAAGCATTGGCGCATAAGTATAGAATAAAAGCCGATGTTGATTCTTTAAGGCGGGGACTTTATAATACTCTTTGGCCGGGCAGGTGCGAGGTGCTTTCCCGCGATCCGCTTATAATGCTGGACGGCGCCCAGAATAAAGCTTCGGCCGCGGCATTAAAAGAAGCTGTAACGGATAATTTTCCCTGCCGGAAGCGTATACTGGTCCTGGGGATCTCCGCGGATAAAGATATCCGCGGTATTTGCAGAGAACTTGTCCCTTTGGCGGATACGGTAATAATCACCAGGGCGGATAATCCCCGAGCCTGTGATGCCGGTTTGATAGAGAAAGAAGTGCTGCGCGTTGAACGTTTGACCGGCGGAACCCCGTCAATATTTAAGACGGGGTCCGTTAAAGAAGCGCTGGACAAAGCCGCGGCGGAAGCGGCAAAGGAAGATATGATCCTGATAGCAGGATCATTGTTTGTGGCAGGGGAAGCCCGCGATGTTATTACAAAACGACTTTGATACCATAGCGGCTATTGCCACCCCGTGCGGAGAAGCCGGAATAGCCATAATCAGGATCAGCGGCCGGGACGCTTTATCCGTGGCCGACAGGGTCTTTAGGCCGGCGGACGGGAGAAAACCTTCTTCGTTCTCCGGATATTCTTTGAATTACGGGTGGATCGTCGCCGGTGGGGATTCAGGAGGCGGTCGTTCGGTGGATGAAGTGCTGCTGGGGGTGATGCGGGCCCCGCGCAGTTATACCCGCGAAGATGTGGTGGAGATAAATTGTCACGGCGGTGTGTTCAGCGTCAGGCGTATCCTGGACCTATTGTTGAAGAGCGGATGCCGTCTGGCCGCTCCGGGGGAATTCACCAAACGGGCTTTTCTGAACGGCCGTATTGACCTGGCCCAGGCGGAAGCGGTGATGGAGGTCATCGGAGCGAAGACCGAAGCCGCTTCCAGAAGCGGCATAATGCAGCTTAAGGGCGGGCTTTCCGCCAGGATAACTCCTTTGCGGGACGCTCTGCTGGATTTGCTGGCCGGACTGGAGGCCGCAATAGATTTTCCAGAGGAAGAGGCGTATGCCGGGACTCCGGCAAGCGTTGCCGCGGGGTTGGAAAAGATAATAAAAGGAATACGCTCTTTGATAGAAACTTCCCGCTGCGGTATTCCGTTAAGCGAAGGCGCGAGCGTGGTGATTTGCGGCAAACCCAATACCGGGAAGTCCTCGCTGCTGAACGCGTTGTTGAAGAAAGAACGTTCCATAGTTACGCCTTTGGCGGGGACAACGCGCGATACTATCGAAGAGGCGGTTGACATCAAGGGCATACCGGTGCGGCTTATAGATACCGCCGGAATAAAGGAACCAGATGATATCGTCGAGAAAAAAGCCGTGCTTCGTTCGCGCCGATATATCGAATCCGGAGATCTGGTGATCTTGTTGTTTGACGGCGGCAGGAAGCTTGAGCCTGCCGATAAGGCATTGATTAGAAAATTAAGAGGAAAAAAGAACGTGCTGGCGGTCGTCAATAAATGCGATTTGAAACAGCGTATAGAAGCGGATCAGGTGGGAAAAGAGTTCGGCAGGAGTTTGTCAGTTTCCGCCAAGAAAGGGATAAATATCGAAGCGCTGGAAGAGCGGATCGCCGGTAAGATCTTTAAGGGGTGCGTGCCGGAAGGAGAATCGTTGTTTGTCTCCAACCGCAGGCATCTGGAGTTACTGCGGCAGACGGAAAAATATCTTTGTGAAGCTTCCGTTTCCTGCGCCAAGGATGTTTCGCCGGAACTGGCGGCGCAGGATATCAGGGACGCTCTCGGTGATCTGGATTCGATCCTGGGGTTTAATTTTTCGGACGACGTATTGAAGAAAATATTCAGCCGGTTTTGCATCGGGAAATAAAACGGAGGAGGCAATGGATAAGAAGAAAATAGAACGCGCGGTAAGGGATATCCTGGAAGCGATAGGAGATGACCCCGGCCGAAAAGATCTACTGGAGACCCCCAGGCGGGTGGCGGATATGTACGAAGAAATATTCTCCGGGATCAGCCGGGATCCCCAGGAAGAGCTGGAGGTCATCCTGGAACAGAAGCACGATGAAATTATTCTGTTAAAAGGGATACCGTTGTACAGTATCTGCGAGCACCATCTGTTGCCTTTTATCGGCAAGGCCAATATCGCTTATATACCGAAGAACGGGCGTGTTACCGGGATAAGCAAGCTGGCCAGGGTGGTGGATATTCTTTCGCGCCGCCCGCAGGTACAGGAAAGGTTGACCACGCAGATAGCGGATATGATAATGAAGAAGCTCCAGCCGCGCGGATGTATGGTGGTGATAGAGGCGGAACATCTCTGTATGTCTATGCGCGGCGTAAAGAAACCGGGTACGCTTACCGTGACTTCGGCAGTGCGCGGGATCTTTCAGGAAAGCGAGAAAACCAGAGCAGAGGCTTTGGCATTGATGAAATTCTAAGAGGGGAGGCATAATGGGAATTGAAAGAAGGAAAGAAAAGAGGATGCATGTGGCGTTGCCGGTAAAGCTCGTCTTCGACAAGAAGGAGGAGATCTCCGGGGTCACGGATAATATCAGCCGCCTGGGCAGTTATGTCGAGATAAACAGGCAGTTCGATTCCGGGACCGAGCTGGATGTAACGCTGGAAATACCGGATTACGCCCAGGATAAACGGGCCGGCGGGACGGTAAGGTGCCACGGCACCGTTTTTCGTTGCGATCTCAGGGAAGTCCCCGGATCGCAGCCCTGCTACGGTATCGGTATATTCTTTACCTCCTTTTCTTCCAAAGAAGAGCGCGAGCGGCTTTCTAAATACGTTGATTTTCTGATCGTCAAAGAAGAGGAAAGCGTTAAAGAAGGTTTCAAGAAATGGAAGGAAAAAAAGATCGGCGGAGACTCGCGCAGGCGCCTTGAATACGAAAAGATGCTTTCCGAGATAAACGAGATGCTTAAGAAGGCGCTTTTAAAACTTGAGAAGATAGAGAAAGCCGTCCAGTCTAAATAAGACGGGAACGTACGTATGTCCAATGAACAGAGAATAAGGGCTCTTTTGTTTTACAGCAGCGTGGTGATTTTCTGCGTGGGGCTGCCTTTGCTTCTCTCTTTTGCCTTCGGGTATAAATTCGACAGGCGCACTTTCAAGTTCAGCAGGACGGGGCTATTGTATTTGAAAACCCAGCCGGCCGGCGCCGATGTCTATCTGGACAAAAAGCTTCTCGATGAAAAAACGCCGCTTACTTTGAACGAATTGCTGCCGGGGAATTACGAAGTGCGCGTTGAATTGCACGGGTATTATCCCTGGTCGGAAGACGTTAGTATCGAAGAAAGTAAAGTGACGCGTTTAGATAAGGTCATTCTTTTTCCCCTTCGCAATAACCTCAAGAAAGTGAATAAATCCCCGGTGTCGTATTTCTACCTGGACAGGGAAAGGGACACGGTTTATTATCTTGACGGCCGGGAGCGCATACTTTACCGCTGCGGGTTGGATGGCGAGCGCCGGGTACCTGTCGGCAAACTCCCGACGCTTGGATCCCAAGAGGTGAAATACGTATTCTCCCAGGACAGGAATAAGCTGCTTTATTTCTCTTCGTCACAGATAGGCATAGTTTATTTACAGCAGCGCCGGGAATCCGTTCAGGAACAATCCCCGTTCATTCTCGACTATCCCCGTTCAGATCTGCGCGATGTTTTCTGGCATTCGGACAGTTTCCATCTGGTTATTGTGACTTCCAGGTCGGTGGAGGTAATGGAAGCCACTCCGCATTCTTTCCCGGTAGTGCTGGCAAAATTGAACCGGCGCGACGTGCAGGCATATTATGATACCGGCGGCGATACGCTCTGGTTTCTGGACCAGGAAAAGACCCCCGAAGGTGAAACACATGGTAATCTATATAAACTGGAACTGGACAGTCGCACGTCACCCTTATACGAGTTGATCAAGATCAAGAATGAAGAATAAAAAAAACAGGTTCAGAAGATCACTTGAAATTATTCCCGGAGTATTATCCTGGGGGATAATACTGTTGCTCATTTTATTATCGGCCTGGAAGCCGGTCTTATGCGCCGCGGCGATCATTACCTTTGATTTTTACTGGATCATCAGGACGCTCTATCTGACCACGCTGCTGATTATGGCCCACCATAAATTATACCGGCAGCGGCACAGGGATTGGCTTGCCGATTGCCGTGCAACCGGAAACGGCAGGGACTGGGAACGCATATACCACTTGGTGGTGTTTCCGGTTTATAAAGAAGGACTGGATATATTGCGGCCGTCGTTGGCTTCTCTGCGGGATTGTTTATACCCTAAGGAACGTATGATCGTGGTCGTTTCTTTTGAAGAAAGGCATCCGCCTTCCCGGGAAACCGCGGCAGCCTTGGAGGCGGAGTTCAAGGATTATTTCTTAGGGTATATTTCCACTTTTCACCCCGACAACTTGCCTAACGAAGCGAGGACCAAAGGGGCGAACGCGACCTGGGCAGCTAAGAAAGGCAAGGAGTTCATTTTAGCGCGGAATATACCTTATGACGACGTGGTCATTTCATGTTTTGACGCCGATACCTGCGTAGATCCGGGGTATTTCGGCTGCCTGACGTATCATTTCATTACCAATCCCCGGCCGCACCAGGCGAGTTATCAGCCGATCCCGGTTTATAACAACAATATCTGGCATGCGCCTTCTTTCGCCAGGCTGGTGGAGATAAGCGCTTCGTTCTGTCAGATGATAGAAAGTATGCGTATAGAGAAATTCGTGACTTTCTCCAGCCACAGTATGAGTTTCAAAACGCTGATCAAGATAGACTATTGGCCTTTGAATATGGTCTCCGACGACTCCGTGGTCTACTGGAAGGCATTCCTTTTCTATAACGGCCATTACCGGGTCGTCCCTTTGTATATAACCGTGTCTATGGATGCGGCTTACGGTGATTCGCTCTGGAAAACGGTGAGAATGCAGTACCGGCAGAAGCGGAGATGGGCCTGGGGCATAGAAAACTTTCCTTTCCTGGTGACTGGATTTATGAATAACCGTTTTATAAGCTTGTCGCAGAAACTCCGCAAGTCTTTTCAACTGCTGGAAAGTCATATTACCTGGGCGGTCTGGGCGATCATTATCACTCTGATCGCGCCGCTGCCTATTTTGCTGGGCGGAAGTTTCTTTACCCAAATGCCTATAAGTTACAACCTTCCGCGGATAGCCGGTATTCTCTTGAATTGCACCTTGGCAAGCAGTCTGGTTTGGATACTTTTAAGCAGAATAATACTTCCGCCCAGGCCCAAAGATGTGAAGTGGATAAAGAACATAGTGATGACCGCGGAATGGGTGATAGTCCCTTTAATTATCCTTATTTTGGGTTCTGTCCCGGCGCTTGACGCGCAAACCAGGCTGATGTTCGGTAAGTATATGGAGTTTTACGCCACTGAAAAAAAACGCCCGCGCAGCGCATAAAGTCTTGTAAAGTATGGTTTTTAGGGTATAATTCTATTTAAGGAGGCCGTAGAATGAAGAACAGACGCAGTATGTTTTTCTGGAAGACCAAGTTCACTCTTTTATTCTTTAATATCGCTTTGCTGGGGATAGCGCTTTTCTGCCTGGCGGTATTCTACGGCTTGGGCAAGATTCTTACCGAATATGAATATTCATTAGGCTGGCGTTTAGGTTTTATCCTGCTGGAAGTGGGTTTTATGGGGTTCATTTTCAGCATTCTGATCAGTATGTTTATGGTGTTACATCGGGTTTTAGGGCCTTTGCCTCGCATAGAAAGCACCCTGGAAGAAGTTCTTCAGGGGAACCGTTCGTTGCGGGTTACTATCAGAAAAAAGGATATGATCCACGGATTGGTGGAAAAGATCAACGGGATACTCGCATTGCTGGAAAAGAAATAGTCGATTATCTTTCGTGAAATCCGACTCCGGAGCGTACCCGCTCCGGAGTTTAATTTTAATAATCCGGTTGGACATAACTCAAAGCGCCCGTAGTGCGCTGTTAAATAAGTTTTTTAAACAGTGCACAGGGCAACTCCGACGCCTGTACGGAATACAGGGTCGGAGTCCCGACTTGCAAATAATATTGCAACGTCGGGATCGAGAGCCGAAAATCGAGATTTGATTCGCTGGAAGTTCTCGATTACGATCTAATTTCGATTTTCGATTATCAGAAACTAATTTAACAATGTAGTAGTGTGATTATGAAGCGTCCTCTGGAGATATTCCTTTTCGTTATCGTATCTGTCGTCTTGATATTGATACTCAGGAGTAAATCGACCGCTTTCTATTATAACCGGGCTGAAGGGTACGCCGAACGGGGGTTATATGACCGGGCGGTCGTTTCTTATAAAAAGGCCATCGCGCTGGATCATTCGCTTGTAGCCGCGCATTACGGCTTGGGCAACGCCTATCTGGAATTGCGGATGAAGAAACCCGCGGAAGCTGAATTCCGCCGGGCCATCCGTTTAAAACGCAACTTCGTTCCCGCTTTCGAGGCCTTGGTGCATATATATCTGCAGGATGATGCTTATCCGCAGGCAATGGAAACCTTGGCGGAAGCGAAGTCCGCCTGCCCCGGTAACCCAAAAATAGAAGAGTTGTCCGCATTGGTGAAATTTTCATATCTTACCGGATTATTGAAAGATGGGACGGAAGCGTTTACTTCAGGAAATAAATCACGGGCCTATGACTTATTGAACGAGGCTCTGCGGGTTGATCCGGAATATGTTTTTACTTATTACCTGTTGGGATACCTGTATTTTTCCGAAAAAAAATATCCTCTTGCCGGGGAAATGATAAATAAAGCTTTGCGTCTGGATGTTAAATTTTATCCGGCGCGTAAGCTATTGGGGGATATCTACTTCGAAGAGGGGAAATTCGATAACGCGATTGCCGAATATAACGCCGCTTTATCCGCGGACAGGAAGGATACGGCTTTGTTGAATAGCGCAGCCTTGGCGTATATGAACCTTGAGAAATACGAACAAGCCATTTACCTTCTGAAGGAAGCGTTGATCTTAAATCCGGGCAACGTCAATCTGCAGTATAGCCTGGCGTGTCTATACCGAGACAGCGGCCGCTTACAGGAAGCTGTTGCCGCATACCGGGAGATAATCAGGACGGACACGGCATTTCCCAATGTGCATAACGATCTGGCCGGGATATATAAAACGCTGGGACAACCGGGTCCGGCGCTGGAAGAATACCGGGAAGGGATGTTCATCGCTTCGGAGAAGCTGTCGGCCGATCCCGGTAATCCGTTCCTACTGGCGGATATGGCGGCGGCGTGTAACGGGGCCGGTAAATACGCCGAGGCCCTGGATTACATAAATAAAGCGATCGCGCTCAAAGAGGATTATCCGCAGGCATATCTTATATTGGCGGATATCCACAAGAATCTCGGTAATTTTCCGGCGGAACAGTCCGCTCTGCAAAAAGCCGGACGGTTCTCCTCCAGGAAGTATGTTTTTATAGAGAAGATGCTGGATTCAAGCCGGAAACAATCACCGCAAGTACTGCCCCGGCAGTGATCTTATCTAAGAGAATAAGCGCGGCAAATTGAGAACACAGAGAAATAGAGTTTATCCGAAATATACGACATCATAAGGTTGATCCCTTAATTCCCTGCAAAGAGGGCAATCGTCGTCCAGCACCTCTTGGGTTATCTCTTCGCGCATAACTTCTTCACTGCGTCTTTTGATTTCAGCCTGACCGGGGTGGTCAAGGTGCACGATGGTGATCTTTCCCAGGCGCGTTATGACGGTGTCTCTGCCGTATAACTGCTCGTAATATTCGTTACTGCGATATTCTGTTCCGGGATTGGTTTTTTGCATCGGTCTTCCTCCTTGTCAAAGTATAGCGGTTATACCTTTACCATTGTTTATCCAGGTTCCTGTATTGAACTGTCTCGGCGATGTCTGCGGGCAGGATCGTTTCCCTGCCGGACAAGTCCGCGATGGTGCGAGAGACTTTAAGTATCTTGCTGTAGGCCCTGGCCGATAAACGCAATTCTTTCATCGCCTTTTCCAGCAGGCTGCCGGCTTCGGCGGAGAGCACACAGAACTTTTTGAGTTGTTTGTTGTTCATTCTGGAGTTCAACAGAATATGTTCTTCTTTGAATCTTTCCGCCTGTATCTTTCTGGCCAGGTTGACCCTTTCTTTGATCAACGCCGACGGCTCACCGTCGCCTTTTCCGGAGAGTTCTTCGAAACTCAACGGCTGCATTTCGATATGGATATCGATGCGGTCCAGCAGCGGGCCGGATATCTTACCGGCGTAACGCTCTATTTTCGAAGGGGAACAGCGGCAATTCCTGCGCGGGTCAGTATAATACCCGCAGGGGCAGGGGTTCATGGCGGCGACGAACATAAACGACGAGGGGAATACTGAACTGTGCGCGGCGCGGGAAACGCAGACATATCCGTCCTCAAGCGGCTGGCGGAGCGTTTCCAGCGTGTTGCGGTTGAATTCCGGCAGTTCGTCCATAAAAAGCACTCCATGGTGCGCCAGACTTATTTCTCCCGGTTTTGGAATACAGCCTCCGCCTATCAGGGCGGAATCGGAAATGTCGTGATGCGGGGAACGGAACGGCCGCTGCGCTATGATGCCTTGTGACGGAGGCAGCCCGGCGGAGGAATAGATCTTGGTGATCTCCAGCGCCTCCGGCAGGCTCAAATCCGGCATTACGGTGGGGATTCTTTTGGCGAGCATGGTTTTTCCTCCTCCGGGAGGGCCGATCATAAGCAGATTGTGGCCTCCGGCAACCGCGATCTCGATCGCCCTTTTTGCGAAATGTTGTCCTTTTACTTCCTGAAAATCATGCTCGTAGGCTGAATTGCGCGAGAAGAGGGCATTTATGTCTTCGGTATAAGGGGTTGATCGCGACGGTTCATTCAACAGGGCGATCGTTTCTTTCAATGTGCCTGCCGGCCATGCGTTCAGTGCGGAAATGACCCCGGCTTCTGCGGAATTCTGGACGGGGATCAGCACATTGTTTATATTTTCCTTCTCGGAAATACAGATCATTATCGGTAATACTCCTTGTATTGCCCGCAGCGAACCGTCCAGGGACAATTCTCCGAGTATAAAATAATCGTTCAGCGGTTCGGAGGGGATCTGACCGCTCGCCGCCAGAATTCCCAGCGCTATCGGCAGATCGAAGCTGGCCCCCTCTTTTTTTATGTCCGAAGGCGCAAGATTTATCGTGATCCTGCCGCTCGGCCATTTATACCCGGAGTTCTTTATGGCCGATTTTACGCGTTCTTTACTTTCCCTGATGGCGGTATCGGCCAGCCCTACCAGGTTGATCGACGGCAGTCCT
>Ga0209340_1002299_pt1 | contig 11394 bp, 10 predicted proteins | sample EPASupsiteSAE323_FD_187266 | JGI IMG/M metagenome (GOLD analysis project Ga0209340, IMG submission 187266) | Bioremediated contaminated groundwater from EPA Superfund site, New Mexico - Sample SAE3-23 (SPAdes) (version 2) | ecosystem: Environmental > Aquatic > Deep subsurface > Groundwater >... | reverse complement strand
TAATTAAGAATCCGGCTTCTATCCGGTCGGAAAAGATGGCAAGCCATTTCATCAAGGGGCTTTTAACTCTTTGGATGTCCCCACCGGTTTCAAGCCATGCTTTAATCACGAAACCGCATTCCATTTCCCCTGAATAAATTTCCAGCCATTTATGCATGGATTCGTACACGACGTCGCGTTCGCCACCGGTTTCCAACCATGCTTTAAGAACAAGCCTGGTTTCAAAAGTATCGGGAAAATTTTTAAGCCAGGCGATTACATATTGCCGGATATATTCTCTGTCTCCCCCGACTTCCAGCCAATCCCTGAATAGATAACTACTCTCGTTCTTTTTTATCAAATCTTTAGGGTCTCGATCCAAATGTTCTTTAATCGCTTCTTTTGAAATCGCATCTTTAGAAATCACAGTATATAGTCTCCTAGTAGTATTCGTAAAAAAATGGGGCAATTATTAAAAATAATACATTTTTGAATTAGAGTCAATGGTTTTGGGGTGTCTAATTTTTTTTATTTCTGATTTTTCATTCCCGGATATTGAAATTCTCTCTTCTTTTCATTACAATTTAACTATGCCTTCTTGAAATGGCAGAACATAAAAGGAGATCATAATGAAGCGATTTTTTTTATACGGTATCATTTTTACCTTATCGATTTTTTATACCTGCACAGGTATCGCTTTCAGCGAGAGTATTTCGGACCGGATCCAGTTAAATGGATTTCTATCTCAAGGATATGTCTATTCTACGCATAACGATTTCATTCCCCAGTCGAGTAAGTATGGTTCGTATGAGATGAATGAATTCGCAATGACAGTATCTGCTGACGTCAGTAAAAAATTAAGGTTGGGATTCCAGTTATTATCCAGGGATTTTGGACGGATAGGAAATCACCAGATCATTTTGGACTGGGGATTTGCCGATTATAAGTTTTCAAACAGCTTTGGGCTGAGGTTGGGGAAGATAAAGACCCCATTCGGGTTTTATAACGAAGTTCGTGATACGGATGCATTATTTCCGATGGTAGTACTTCCCCAGAGTATTTACGATGAATCGATGCGTTCGGTTTTTGTTGCATATAACGGATTGGGAGCAATTGGAAACCTTAACATCGGGCTCGGGTCATTGAGTTATCATTTATTCATGGGAGGAGTGAATCACCCTTCGGATTCTCCGTATGTTTCACAAGTACATACTGCGGTTAATATCGGTGTAATGGAGAAAGGATGGAGTGTTGCACCGATTACGATGGATACCCAGCTTTTCTACGGCGGGCGTGCAATATGGAAAACACCGCTCCCGGGTCTTCGTTTGGGCGGCAGTTTTGTTCATTTAAGAACCAAATTCACAACCATGCTGAGCGTCCCGCAGCAAGAAGACCAGCAGGCTTTCGGTTATATGAAGATCGATCGTGGTTTTTTTCTTTCCGGGGAATGGGCAATCGGGAATTTCACCCTGAGTTCCGAATATATGGAATTGCCAGTTGAAATTTCCCTGATGCATTCGGGGAAAGAGAATGTGTATTCGGATGAAACGATGCAGGGTTGGTATGTACTGGGTACATGGTTATTCGGGGATAAAGTAACACTCTACTCGTATTATGATCGTTTTTACGCTCAGAAAGGAGATAAAAAAGGTTTAAGCTCCATCCGGCTGGGAATGCCTGCCTATTTTGCCTGGCAAAAAGATATAACGGGAGGCGTCCGTATTGATATCAATTTCAACTGGACGGTTAAATTTGAATTTCACTCCATAGACGGGCTATCGAAATCCTATGTTTTTAATGACGATATCTTCGGTACTAAAAGACGATGGCAGATTATTGCAGCCAAGCTGTCATATAACTTCTAAGGGAGCTCACTATGAAACTGATAAAATTATTCATTTTCCTGTTTATCTTTTCGTTTTCCCTGGCAGTGATGGCATCCGAATATACGGTAATCGTACATAAAGCCGTTCCTGAGACTGAAATCACTTCAAAAGATTTGCAGAAAATTTTCCTGGGTGAAAAGACGTCCTGGCCGAACGGAGACCAGGTTAAAATTGCAGCTTTGAGTTCCGGTGAACTGCACAGCATGTTTGTGCGCGATATTCTTAAAATGACTCCTGTCCAGTTTACTTCGTTGTGGAAACGTTCTGTGTTTACGGGTTCGGGAACAGGGACCGATATTAAATTTTTCAAAAACGAAGAAAAACTGAAAGAATACGTGGCTTCAACCCCGGGAGCTGTCGGTTATATTTCTTCCAAATCCCTTGATGAAACAGTGAAAGCCATCCAGGTCCGCTGAAAATAATTTTTTTTTCATCGCCATGAAACTTTTTTAAGAGACCGGACATCTTAATGGTGTCAGAACGAAAAGATATTGCGACTGATTGCGACAGATAAATTGATAACGTAATGACATCGGTTAAGATAAAACGATACGTTTGCAAGATGTAGTGAAAAATGAAAACGGATATGATTCGATTTTATGACAAATGAAAATTTGATTGACAGATTGAAGAAAAAAGAAGATGCCGCACTAAAAGAGGTAATGGCGATGTACAAGAACCAGATTTTTAATTATTTGAGTTTAATGCTTGGCGATAGAGACAAAGCGGAAGAACTCACCCAGGATACATTTGTGACGGTTTATTTTAAAGCAGGAATGCTGAGAACCGACAATTTGAAAGCCTGGATATACAAGATTGCCACAAACCTTGCCCGGTCGGAATTCCGAAAACGAAAACTCAAACGTATTTTCTCCCTTGATGATGTGAGTCCCATGCATATCAAAGTTGACCCTGAACAGGGAAAAGAGGTAATGCTGGAGCAAATGCTCACATTAATCCCTGAGAAATACAGGATACCTGTCATCATGAAACAGATCGATAATTTTTCGTTCGAGGAAATGTCAGAAATTCTAAAGAAACCGGTCGGTACAGTCAAGTCGATGGTATTTCGAGGACTTGAGCAATTGCGGCTTCATCTCTCACCTCAAAATGGAGGTATTAATGGATAACCTGGAATATACAATAACCCGGTATAAAGAAAACTACCAGGAAGGAATATTACCTGATGATTTCGAAGGCCGGGTATTCGGAAAAATAAAAAAGAAAAAAAGACAACGTAAAATAGCGACATCCGCTGCTGTAATGGTTGTGTTTGCTGCGTTCCTGTTCATTGTGCAGGGAGTAATTTTTAAAAGCGATCCCACAAATACAAATGCCAATTCCCAATCGTTTGACCGGGAATTTGTGAAAGAACAACCGCAGGTTACGTCTTCTCAACCGGAGACAATTTACACTGCTAAAGAAACAGGAAATAATTCCACTCAGGCAGTCGGATCCAACCTCGAAAAAGAAGAAGTCCCGGTGGAAGGTGAAGTGATTTATTCTTCATTTGACCGGGACTCCAATTATTCGATTCACCAGGTTTCATATAATGAAGGAATTAACTCATTCTAGGAGATAGACATGAAAAGATTATTATTTACTCTCTTTGTTTGGAGTTTCGTAGTCCAGGTGCTTCCGGTCTATGCGCAGGGAATAGATGCCCGGGGAAACGATGTCAAACAAATCCTCAAAATCGTTTCGCCCTCAATCGTCAAAGTAGTCTTTGAAAATGAGAAGCGGAACTTTTCATCCGGTGTTGCCATCGATCCGAATCATGTCGTCAGCAGTATCTTTATAACGCAATTTCCTGCGGAAACGATTTACATCCAGGATGTACAGGGGAAGAATTTCCCTGCCAAACTGGTTGGAAAAGACGAAGAATCACAATTGATCCTTTTAAGTATAAAAGAACGTGCCCTCACCCCGATTGCAAGAGCCAAAAAATGTGAAGCCGGAGATTGGGCTGCACTGGTAGGTACATTTTATAAACAGTTCCCCGGCGTTTTGCAAGGAATCGTCAGCAGCTCTTCGGACGATGAACTTTTCCTGAATGCACCTTCTGTGCCGGGTTCTTCCGGTGGAGCGGTTATCAATAAGAAAGGTGAACTCCTTGGAATAATTATCGGGCGGTTCGGTTTTGCGATGAGTCCTGATTATATCTTTCGCGATGCTTCCTCTGAGCTTCACATCCAGGGCATTCGAAACAAAAACCAGGATTTATGCATCGCTATCCCTTCCGGTAAAGCCTTTGAAATTTCCGAAGAACTGAAAAAATATGGAAAAGTTAGACGCGCCTGGATGGGAGTTCAATTTAACTGCAATATAAATGGTGTATTCATCAGCGATGTAACCCGGAAATCTCCCGCTGAAAAAGCCGATATCCGAAGAAACGATGAAATCCTCCGGATTAACGGGAAAAATGTCAGCGGTATAGAAGATATCCTTACCATTACCCGTGTTCTTAAACCTGACCAGGTTATCAAAGTCGATCTACGCCGGGGTGATGAGAAAAAATCAATCGCAGTAACCCTGGGTGAAGCCAAACCGAAAAACTTTAACAATGTTTATCCCGGTAGTGGTGAAAATGCGTATTTCCCGTGGGATTCCATCGAATCCATACCGCATATTGAGAATTATGTTTTCAATATCTCCGGTTCCAAAACACTGGGAATCGAAGTCATCTCTTTAAATCCTGAGCTGGCCAGGGAACTCAATATCCCAAACGGAACGGGTGTTATGATCTCTAAAGTCAATAAAGACACTGCTGCTGATAAAGCGGGGTTCCGGCCTTCCGATGTGATCACGAAAATAGGGAATACAGTTATCAAAGATATTTCCGACTTGAGAAAAATGGTAAACAGTTCTCCTGCGAATAAGCCCATAAATGTCGAATTTAACCGGAAAGGAAAAGTGACTATAGTAAAAGTTACCCCGGATAAAAATGTTAAATTGGATGAAATCCTGGAAAATATCAAAGATAAAATGCAGGATGTAAAACAATATAAAATAAAAACAACGACCGAAAAACAACAACCCGGCGAGTCAAAACAGCAGAAGGAATTGGAAAAATACAAAAACGAAATCGAAAAGATGCGAAAAGAGCAGATAGAGCTTCAAAAGAAAATGGAAGCGATGATGAAATTGATAGAAGCTCAGCAGAAAGAAAAAGAGCAAAAAGAAAAACAAGAAAAGGAAAAACAAACCGAGACACAAAACGAAAATAAACTTTAAATACAAGACAACAAACCTAACATTTTTTCATCAATAACATTAACCTCCTTAGTAAAGTGGGCCAGGTGGAAACACCTGGCCCGCTTCGTTTTAGGAGGATTGCATCCCCTGGCAAAGAAGGTACTTCGTGCCATCTATTGGCCTCCTAATGGTCGGACAGGTATAGATATAAATATCCTGTACTTTAAAATTGCCCTTATCAAAAGTTCTTTGGCCTACCTTTCTATACAATCCTACCCAACAAAACAAAGAAATCCAATCTCTATATGAATTCCAGTACTTTAAGATTGCTCTTATCAAAAGTTCTTTGGCCTACCTTTCTTACAAGAAAGGTAGGTTACATTTTATCGAGAATATTTTTAATGGGTTTGAAAAAGCGGTCGATTAAACGGGCTTCTTCGGTTACGATTTCAGCGGTTCCCTGCATTTCCTGGGAGAATTCGAGTGTTTTTTCGTAACTTGTGACCATTCCTCTGGTTAATTGTACTTCAAGTGTGTAGAAATTATCCGACGCAATCAACGATTTTGCAGTAATCTTCCCGGTCAGCATCCCGAAATCCATATACGGATAATTGGTCAACTTAATATTGACTCGTTGTCCGACTTTTACTTTCCCGGACCCCAATATAGGTAGAACGACTTTTCCTACAATTTCGCCTCCCTGTTCAGGGATAATTGTAACTACTTTATCACCGGCAGCAACGTTCTGGTTGACACTCCAGTATTTTGTGAATGTAATCACGCCGCTTACCGGGGCCTTCAACAGGTAGACCTGTTCCCACTGGGTAATCTGGGAAACAAGATTTTCATAAGCCTGGGTCAATGTAGACTGCATTCTTTTTAGTTCTGATCTTCCGTTTAAATCGAGCTCCATTGTTGCATTTTCGCTCAGGTTGATCTGGATTGATGAATTGGCTAAAGAAGATTTAATTCCTTCTAAAGCTGATTGTTTCTGGATATACATACTTTTGGCATTTTCCAGTTCATTTTTGGAAATGATTCCATCTTTAAAAAGAGCTTCTGTGCGTTCTGAATTTTGTTTACAGAGTTTCAAATCTTCTTCCATGAGTTGCAACTGGCGTTTTAATTGTTCCTGGTTGGCTTTCTGGCGGTTAACCTGTTCTTTGGAAGCGGCGATTTTTTTTCCATACAAATCAAGCTGCTTATAATGGAGGTAATCTTCGTAAGCACTAACAAAACTTGCATAAGACGACTGGAGTTGCCCCAGGGAGTATTCCTTGTTAAACTGGATAGACGGGATATTTTCAAACCGGATCATAAAGTGAGATAATGCATCAAGTTTTGTTTTTAAATCCAGTACATGCATATAATCGGTAGCACTTTCAATTACAAGCAGGCAATCACCTTTTCGGACTTTTTGTTTATCCTGGACCAGTAATGTTTCGATTTTTCCTGTGGTCCGTGCAATAAGGTTAGCCGGCGGATTCTTCGTTGTCATAACGACCGACGAAGTAATAATATCCGGGTACTTGAAAAACCAACTTCCAATCAATATAACTACGATTACTATAAATATTACGGTAATTCCCCACCGCACAATCCAATGAGGAATAAACCCCATGATTTCCTGGACTTCATCGCTTCGTATTTCAATTTCCTTGATTTGCTGACTTATTTCGTTTGTTTCCTTTTCTTCACTCATGGTTCCATTCCATAAATCATTACTGTCCCAATTCGAGTTGGTTCTTAACCAGGTTAAAGTAAGCACCTTTTAATTGAGTCAATTCCTGGTGGGTGCCGCGTTCCACGATTTTCCCTTTATCAAGCACCACGATCTGGTCTGCATTTTTTACTGTACTAAGCCGGTGGGCTACTACGATTACCGTTCTACCTTTAAAGAATTCTTCGAGTTTTCCCATAATTGAGCGTTCATTATTGGCATCCAGTGCGTTTGTCGCTTCATCGAAAAAGAGGAATTCAGGATTGGTATAAGCGGCACGTGCAATCAGTATTCTCTGTTTCTGTCCCTGGCTTAACCCGTGTCCTTCCTGGCCGATTTTTGTATTGTAGCTCAACGGAAGCGTTTCGACAAATTCATGGACATTTGCAATGCTGGCAGCTTCCATGAGGCGTTTTTTATCGACGATTTCATCGCTTACCGCAATATTACGGGCAATGGTGTCTGAAAAAATATACCCGTCCTGCATAACCGCTCCAATTTTCTGACGCCATAAGCGGTTACTGATATTTTTCAATTCGGATTCACCGACGCGTATTTCGCCTTTTGTGGGTTCATAAAAACCCAATAGCAGTTTCACCAGAGTTGTTTTACCACTGCCGCTGGCTCCCACGATTGCTGTGACTTTACTTGCAGGGATAACCAGGTCTATTTCTTTCAAAACCGCTTCCGAATGAGGGCCTTCATACTGAAAGGTCAGGTTGTTGAGGGTTATGGTTTTATTCTCGGGAAGAATTGTAATTTTGGGCTCATCAATGTCTTCTTCATCTTTTTTCTTATGAATTTCACCCAGACGTTCCAAACTGATCTTGGCATCCTGTGTGGTCTGCATGAACCCGATCAATTGTTCGATGGGAGCATTCAACTGCCCGATGATATATTGAACCGCCAGCATCATACCGAGTGTCATACTTCCATCAATAACCGCTTTAGCGGCATAAAAACTGATAAATATGTTCTTGGTCTGGTTAATGAAGATAGAACCGATTTGCTGGTATTGGCTCAACGATAGACTCTTTATATTGACACGAAATAATTTGGCCTGGATTCGTTCCCACTGCCAGCGTTTTTGTTTCTCACAATTATTCAGTTTGATTTCCTGCATCCCCATGATTAGCTGGATAATATTACTCTGGTTTTCTGATAATTGGGCAAACCGTTTGAAATCGAGTTCTCTTCGTTTTTTCAAGAAAACATAAATCCAGACGAAGTACAATACGCTTCCTGCAATGAAAATAGAGAATATCCGCATATCGTACATGGAAAGTACAATCCCGAAAATAATGAGGTTAAGCATTGAGAATAAAATATTCAGCGTAGAAGTGGTCAGGAAGTTTTCAATACGGGTGTGATCGCCGATACGCTGCATGATATCCCCGATCATCTTGGTATCGAAATACCCGATTGGCAGTTTCATGAGTTTAATTAAAAAGTCGGATATCAACGAAATATTAATGCGTGTACTAATATGTAGTAGTATCCAGCTCCTGAGAAACTCGACTGTGGTTCTTCCCATAAACAGGGCTAATTGGGCAATTAAGACTAATGTGATAAACCCGATGTCCTGGTTATTGATCCCGTAATCGACAATGGATTGGGTTAAGAATGGAAAGACGAGTTGTAGTAAACTGCCAACCAGCATACCGAGTGCAAGCTGGAACAAAAACCTTTTATATGGTCTGAGGTAGGAGAATAAGAACTTAAAACTTGATTTGTTCAGGCTCTCGTCATCGAGTTTGTAGAAGTCCGGGGTTGGTTCCATAAGGAGGCAGAGTCCCTGGTCTTCTCCGTCTTTTTTTGTACTTACCCACCCGGCCAGGAATTCTTCCTTGGTATATTTAACCAGGCCGTGAGCAGGGTCCGCTACATACACGAAACCCTTTTTGATCTCATAAACCACGATAAAGTGGTTTTGTTTCCAGTGGGCTATACACGGGAGCACAGCTTCTTCAGCCAGTTTATCGTAACTGATACGTACTCCCATCGTACGCATCCCGATCGATTCGGCGGCATCGCTGGTGCCCAACATGGACACTCCTTCCCGTGTAATGTAACATCGCTCCCGAAGTGTTTGCTGCGAATATGTTTTACCATAATATTTCGCTATCATGCATAACGAAGTCGGGCCGCAATCCATGGCATCTAATTGTTTTACAAATGGAAAACGTCGCATCCGATATTATATTCTATTCCTTTTTTATTTGCAACACGTTTGAATTTTTTTTAAGTAATTCTTACTACAAATGAGTAAAATGCCTTTACCCTTTCTCTTTATTTGTGTGTCCCCTTTCCCTCCTTTTCCTTCCCACATAACTCCTCATACAACGCCTCCTGCCTCTTCACCATGTAATCCGCATCCCATTGAGAAAAATCTTCTTCATAGGATTCCATTTGCTTTCTTAAAGTTTCATCCGTTACAAGTTCCCTGATTTTCTGCGCAAAGAGTTTGTAATCAAATACATCCGCGAGAAATCCATTTTGACCGTTCTTTATTACTTCCCGGTTCCCTGAAATATCACTGGCAACAATGGCTTTCTTCTTCAACCTCAACTGGATTAAACTTTGTGGAAGACCTTCCCATAACGCAGTTGAAATTCCAAGATCAAATATCTCGATGGCATTCTCTATGTCAAATAGAAAACCGGGCAACCTGAAATTATCCGATATCCCTTTCTCACTCAACTTATTCTCAATCTCAGGCCTCAAATTCCCATCCCCGGTAATCATGAAAATAATATCCCGTTTAAATCCCTCCTCTTTCAATAACCGGATTACTTCGGCTGCGATTTCGATAAGATGAAATAAGCCTTTCTGTGGTTTAAACGGAGCAATAATTCCACATACGAAATCGGTTTCCTTGATGCCGTATTTGCTTCTCAACTCCAAAACCTCAGCATGAGACTGGTTGGAAGGAAAAAACTTCCGAACAGGAAACCCACTGCGTATTAAAGAAAAATTGTCTTGAACCAGTTTGTACTTTTTGGCTGTTTCAATATCTTCCTGCGCCACAAAAATAAAGTGCCGTGTTATCTTGCGTACGAGGCGCTCTGCCGTGGAATAAATCGTCCGCACCGGTGCTGACTGGAACGGAGAAAACGAAAACCCATGCACAGAATGAATAATCACAGGAACACGTGCAAAATACGCAGCGAGCCTTCCGAGTATACCGGCTTTGGATGAATGCGTATGTACTACATCAGGCTTTAATTCCCTTAACTTTCGTTTCAACTGGAAAAACACTCGCCAATCTTTGTATGGACAAATCTGACGAACCATGTTTTTCATGATTATGAGTTTTTCTTTCTTCTCGACTCTTTCTGTCAATATTCCACCGGGACCACAGATCAAATAGGTATCGAAACGGTCGGGCGAAAGATGTTCTACAGTATATATAGTGTTAACCTGTGCTCCACCGAGTTCCAGTTTCGTAATCACATGCACGATCTTCAATTTTTCGTTTCTTGTTCTGTTGCTATTCATATTTTAATCATAAAAGAATTACTGGCTATTGTCAATAATGAAATAATCAGGCTTTCACCATAAAAAATTTTTTTATCTTGAAACTTAACATTTCGTATGTTAGAATTTTGAAGATGGTTCACCATCACACCGGATGTAAAATAATATAATTTATTATGTACTTCGGTGGGAGGATATAAAAAATGAGTGGGTTAAGTTTGTTTAAACGGTTTGGTAAAAACCGAAGAGGTAAAGATTTATACGGTATTCTTTGTTTAAGTATCGTGTTAATATTTACGGTAGGGGCTGCCGGAGTATTATGGGGATGCTCGAAAAACGGTAAAATGCCGGGATATGAAAAAGCCTGGGAAATAGTCAAGAAAGAAATCCTTAAAGATAAACCTGAGAATAAAATCGTCTACGTTTACGAGAAAATATTACCGTCAGGCTTTGAAATAAAAAGCTGGGGGACAACTCATACAGTCCCGAAAGAGTTTCCTGAAGCGTGGTTCTTCTTTATAGACGAGCAACCGGACGCGAACTGGGGCCATCGGTGTAAATATGTTTTTGTAAACATTGAAACAGGGAAATACTCGGTCATCGAAAGCACGAATCCCCCGGATTCGATGGACGGGATGAAAATGATTTATCCTCCTTCTTCTTGATATTTAATTTACGTCAATTAAAAAATCGAATCAAAATAAAATCAAAGGAGATTTCCATGAATCTTAAATCTTTTTTTAAAGGAAAACATGTTTGGGCAGCAGGAATATTCCTGTTACTGGCATTTGTCGTGGTGTTTATCTCTGAAACTGGGGCACAGGACAAACCGTTAATGGTTCGGAAAGACATAATCAAAAAAGTATTAACTCTTGAAGATGCCAAATTATTATTAGTGAAGAAGGTTTATAATGATAATCTCGGTGAACGTGCATTGTTTGCCAACCCGGCATTGAAGATGGCAGGTGCAAAGATATCAAGCTGGAGAACACCGAACCTTGTTTCGGTGAAAAAGGACGCATGGTTCTTCTTCGTGGATGAACAACCGGGCGCAAACTGGGAACATAAAGCGAGCTATGTAATAATTGATAAAGAATCTGGTGAAGTAGAAAAGGTCGAATCGATGAGCCCTCC
>Ga0209340_1002294_pt1 | contig 11398 bp, 9 predicted proteins | sample EPASupsiteSAE323_FD_187266 | JGI IMG/M metagenome (GOLD analysis project Ga0209340, IMG submission 187266) | Bioremediated contaminated groundwater from EPA Superfund site, New Mexico - Sample SAE3-23 (SPAdes) (version 2) | ecosystem: Environmental > Aquatic > Deep subsurface > Groundwater >... | reverse complement strand
AAGCTTCTCAACCCCAAATGGATCGAGGGGATGAAGAGGCACGGCTACAAGGGGGCCGGAGACATCTCAAAGCGCGTCGGTCGCGTTTATGGATGGGAGGCGACGACTCAGGAGGTTGACGACTGGATATTCGACGACATTGCCAAGACGTTCATCATGGACGAGGAGAACCGGAAGTTCTTCCAGGAGAACAATCCCTGGGCAATGGAGGAGATGGGACGAAGGCTTCTCGAAGCCGAGCAAAGGGGCCTGTGGAAAGCTGACCCGGAGGTCTTGGATGCTCTCAAGAACCTCTATCTGGAGATCGAGGGCTGGATGGAAGAGAAGATGGGAGACATCGAGGGCGAGTTTCAGGGTGGATCGATAGACGTCATAAATGCAGATGAGGTCAAGGCATGGAAGGATAGAATGTCCAAGGTGCTTGGGTCGTAAGACGAGTGGGGTGCAGGCTCGAAATGGGTTAGAGTCGAAACGACATTGCGGATTGGCAGCCAGCTTGGTTTAAAGCTGGCCTTTGCCGATCTTTTGGATTGGATCCCCGATCATAGATTGCCTAAGATTAGTGTTCATGATCAAATATGGCTCACAAATATCTTTGATCGACATCTCGAATTCGCCTATAGATAAAGGTGAAGAGCCCTTATTATGCAGGTTTCATCGCGTTTAATGGCTCTAATTTAGCGTTGTTAACAGCAAACCTTAAACGTTAGTCCTCTCTTTTCTATTTCATGAAACGGATCAATGTCATGGTCTCCGATGAGGCCAAAGCAAAGCTGATTGCTTTCCAAAAGCACTTTCGTATGACCACCCAAGATGAAGCTCTGGATAAGGTTCTGATCCAGCTTGAGCTTGCCATGGATTGAGAATTTGCCTAATGGGTGGATAATATCTCACGAATATCTTCCTTTAGATCCGGCAAGGTGCTCATAGTATAAATCATATCGATGTTGCCGTGCTGGTGATGCTCGACGATCTTCTTCAGGTCGCTCAGACGTCGATACCAGCCAATCCCATCGGTTACGAAGAGGTAATGGGATTCTTTGTCTTTGGCTCTCATCACTTTGAGGATATCTCCGAGCACATCAGTAAGTTTGCTGCCCGTTGCTTCATATCCCTTGGCCTCGATGATAATATGGGGAACCTCTCGGGAGGGAATAACAAAGTCCGCTTTTGCCTGTTTTCCTGAACTGCTGATGAAGTTTCCACCTCGGTCAAAGGTTATGCCCATTTCATCCTTCAGTTCATTCAGTATGCCCTCCACAGCATCTTCTAGGATGGCTCCGCGTTTTTGCGCGGTCATTGCTCTGCCCCTCATATGCCCGTACCTATCCCATAGGATATATTCTAAGGTCCATCTGTGAGATCTATGCATGTCGATTGCATCGCAGAGACCAAGTTCAACAAGTGCTTGAGCGACCTTTTCCGGATCATTTTGGCATTTGTTGCGGATGCTTGTAAAGTCTCCTTTTATATCTCTTGCACTCATCTCGTTTGCAAATATATCTTGAGATATATCCAAAAAGAGACGAAAAACGTCTAAAGAATACGGATCTTCGATAAGTATCGTCTTGATGAGACTCTGATCGAGAGGCAAACCATCCATCCTTTCAACTACCTTTGTGATGGATCCAAGCACTCTTTTGCTGTCATCATCCATCCACTTCGCGGGAATACGTTTTAGCTGTCCAATGAGTTCCTCAAGTGTAACCTTTCGAGTCATAAATTACTCCATTGACTCGCGAACTCTGTACTCTGCTAAAGATATATCGATCAGAGCATTTCTTTCAATTAGCAGAGACTGGCCAATGTCCAGTCGGCGTTTGATTACTGGTATCAAGTCCTCATTAATCTCGTAAGCAATGCTGTTTCGTTCTAAGTTCCTCGCGGCCTTGCAGGTAGTTCCTGATCCTGCAAAGGGATCTAGGATCGTGTCGCCTACAAAAGAGTACATGCGGATGAGCCTGCGCGGCACTTCCTCCGGGAAAACTGCCTCATGTCCCTTGAACCATTCTGTCTCCGATTCAATTCGCCAGATCTTCTGGACATATTGTTTCCAAGTTTCTTTGTCTAACTCACTGGCTCTCTTAATTTCTCTATCCTGCTTGTTGCGTTTTCCTGGTTTTTTTAGTATAAATATGTACTCAAAGTAAACATTGTTATAGATCGATGCCGGATAGGGGTAAGAGCCAAGCAGAGGCCCTCCAAAACATCGGTTGAATCCCTTATCCCAGATGAATGTGTCAAAAAGCCGAAATCCAATCTCCTGGCATAACATGAGAAGGTCTGCAGAGATGGGGACCCGATATAGGCCATTCTCCTCTTCGTAGAAATATTTGCTTCGGATATCTGCCACATTTAAGCAGAACCTTCCGTCTGGAATCATAACGCGCCAGATCTCTTTAAAAACTTCTTGAATCATGGCTCGATAGGCGGCATAGTCAAATTTTTGTCCCTTCTTCATCAGCGTGGTAACATATGGTGGACTTGTTACGACACAGCTAACGGACTGATTGGGAACCTCATTCATTCGCCTGGAGTTGCCTATGTAGATCTTATGAGTCGTTTTCATCCGTACATCTCGCGGTCTATGTCTTTTTACTGTTGAGGATATATGTTATCAACCTAATGGATGAGTATTATTTAACGTTAACGTTAATCAAAAAGAAGATTCAAATAGAGTTCCGCTCGCCTTATGCTTCTGCAGCTAGACCCCCATCAACACCTGATTGTCACCTGAATCTATGTTGCCTCCAAGAAGGCCCATGCAGTTGCACCTGCCGTTAGCCCAATAGCAGCCGTTGCCCTCGCACTCTGCTACCGGATTTGGTGCCGGATTGAAGGGCTCTGGTTCAGGTTCCGGCTCAGGACCTGGCATGTAGCAGTCGCATCTGTTATCAACCCAGGCACAATTGACGCTCTGCTCGCATTTTTTCTTTTCCGAGTCATCAAAACCACGGCAGAGACACTGGCCGTCTACCCAATCGCAAAGCGGATTTGCTTCGCATTTCTTCTTTTCCGGATTATCCCAGCCAGTACACAGACACTGCCCGTTCACCCAATGGCATAGCGGGTTGGCCTCGCATTCTTTCTTGGGGTCGGGTTTGATGGGCTTAACGATATTTCTGATCCCATAAACGTCGATGATAACTGCATTGCTAAATCCGTTGTTGGTCGAGAAGATGCTGCTGTGCCTTCCCGGAGAATCCGCATAATACCAGATATAGTAGTAGCCGGGCTGCACAACTCCCAGGTTATATCTCATGACATAACCGCTTGGATAGATCTCGTACATTGTGATGGGTGACGCCTGCGGAACATAGATTAGCTGTTTGGTCCAGCTACCGAATGGCAGAGTGGCATAAAATGTCCAGCTTACTGCTCTCTCTATCCACAGACCCGGCCTGTTGCTGGGAAACGTCACAGCAAAACTGTTCCAGGCAAGGTAGTCTCCGTTGTAGTACATGTATTTGGGTGGATTGGATTGAATTTGAGAAGGCACCAGTCGTCCAATATCGGTGGCAAGAGGAGCTTCCTCAGTATAGACTGCCATATCCATTCCACCATCCGCGGATGCTGTATCGGGAGCGTCGGTATCGACAAAGGAGCTTTCAACATCGTTATATGGGACCAGTAAGCTGAATTCGGATGCAGTCATATTCATTGCATTGAAATTTCCTGATTGGTCCAATCCTCCCAAAGACGAGCTGCAAAGGAGGAGTATGGCTATCGCAATCTGAAACAGCGTATTTTCTGCTTTCATGTCCATCACCCTTTAAATAAACTAAAATACTGGATCGTATTATTGGCTCTAATTGCGTATAAATTTTTTGTACTGTTTTGACATGATATTCCAGCTCAAACCAGGAGAAGATGCAGCGTTCCGCCCATCAAGAGTGCTGCCGCCAGCCTCAATGCCACGGATTTCAACGTTCCAGAAACGCCAAGCTCCTTGAGCATCACCATGAATGTAGCCACACAGGGAAAGTACATAGCCAGAACTACAGAAGCAATGACAAGCTGCTCTGCCGTCATATCCAGCGGCGCAAACATGCCGATCCCAACATCCTTTCTCAGAAAGCCGATGATCAGGGCGGTGGCGGCGTCGCTTGGAAGCCCCAGAATTCCAGATACCACAGGTCGCATTGTCTGGCCGATCATGCGCATCAATCCAGAAAGATAAAAGAAATTCATGACCAGCATTCCCATTGCAATGTAGGGAACTGCCTCCTTTAAAAATTCGCGAATGCGGATGAATGTCTTCTTGAAGAGCGACCTCATGTTCGGCATGCGGTAGGGCGGTATCTCTAAAAAGATCTCAGGAGACTCTCCACCTATGATCTTGTGCAGCAGAAATCCGGTAGCAACGAATGCGACAAAGAGGGAGAGGTAGACTGCTAGGATGTATCTCAGGCCGAACGGGGCAAGCATCCCGAAGATCATGGCTGTCTGCGAAGCGCAGGGTATGGCCATTGTCATGAGCGTGGCCGCCAGGTACCTCTGTTTTGGCGACTCCAGTATTCGCACCGAGAGCACTGCTGGCACGCTGCATCCCATTCCAAGAACGCAAGGCAGGATCGCAGCACCATGCAGCCCAATCCTGTGCATGAAGGCGTCCGAGATGATGCTCAACCGCGGAAGATAGCCTATGTCCTCCAGGACTCCTAGCAACAGGTAGAAGGGTATGAGAAACGGCAGGACTACACCCAGAGGAATATAGAGGCCGGTGGTGAGGATTCCAAAGGACCTCATGAGCTCCGGAGTGTTTCCTATCAGTATCTCTCGCATGAGCGGTGAGCTGATGTTACTGTCAACGAGGGCGGTGATGAACTCGGAGTACGCGAGGAATATGGGATCTGTGACCTTCTGAATGACCAGCTCACCCACCTCGACCACAAGGCTGAATGATAGGTAGAGAGTGAGGAAAGCGATGGGAATTCCGGTCAATGGCTTGATTGAGATGTCCTCCAGGTGGTCGAAGAGAGAAGGATGGCGGTGCACCACTTTTTGGGTTTTCGTCGCAATCTCCCCGATTCGGGCCCATCTCTGGTCCGGAGAGTCGAAATGGATGGCTTGAGGCGTTCTCGCCCGGGACAGTGCCTCAACCAGATCGCGGATGCCCTGGCCGCTCACAGCAACTGTGGGGACCACCGGGACGCCCAGCTCCTTCTCGAGAGCTGCCACATCGATCATGATTCCTTTTTTGACTGCTACATCCCAGAGGTTGAGGGCCACCACTGTGGGTTCGCCTCTCTCCAGAATCTGAAGGGTGAGGTTCAGGTTTCTCTCAAGGTTGGTGGCGTCTATGACGTTGACCACCACATCTGCGCCTTTGGAGAAGATCTTCCTGCTGACCTCCTCCACTCTGGTTGTGGGGTCGAGGGAGTAGACGCCGGGAGCGTCCACTAGGGTGGCCGTCTGCTCGCCCAATTTCATGTTCCCTTCCGTGTATCCCACGGTTGTGCCGGGATAGTTGGCGGAGATGACACCGATTCCCGTCAGGCGGGAGAAGATGACGCTTTTGCCCACATTTGGGTTGCCCATGAGCAGGATCTTCAAGGTCTTCGGCTCCAGAGTTCTGGTTTCATTGATTGAGATAATTTTGTTTCGCTGAAGAGTATCAAGAGAGTGTATATCTATTTTGGCACTATCCAGGGAACGGACAGTGACTTGCAGAGATAAAGCACTTGTGCGGGATTATCTTTCAATACTATAAATCACTATATTAGTATTATTACTATAATTTGGTTAAGTCCTGCTATTTTGTCTTCATGTATCATGCACCTCTGAGCAATTGAGACACAAAGTTCAAATACTATTACAGTAAATCATTGTTAAAAAAATTATTATGAAATAAAGTATTGCGAGGAATCCGGGATTTCTTCGACCGTCTGAGGGGATGGATGCGGCTTTCCCGAATTCGAGGGGGTGGATCTGCACGTCAATGTTGATACCAATAGGCATAGTAATGCTAAGCGGCGCAGTAGGTGGAGTGGTCAATGCACTGGTGAGCGACAACGGTTTTGTCACGCCGAGCCAAGAGACGGCTGGGGATGTGGTCATCGTCCGCCCCGGATTTGCAGGCAACATAATTCTGGGAGCAGTTGCCGCCTTCATCTCCTGGGGCCTTTACGGGGCCTTCAGCAGTGCGGTCATCTGGGGATCGTCTTCAGGGATGGGAACATCTGAGATATCTGTATCTATCTCATCCATTGCAGGGGCCGTCCTGGTGGGAATCGGCGGAGCGCGGTGGCTTACCAACGAGGTGGACAAGAAGCTTCTGCGAACGGCTGCGGCAACGGCTGCCGCCTCCAAGGCTTCATTTGATGATTCCCAGAAGATCGCCGTAGCGAGCCCCGCCCAGGCCTTCAACATCGCCAAGAAGATGTACCAGGAGTGAGATACAAAAGCCCAAATGGGCTATTACGATCACAGAGTGCATGCGGGCAATGCAGGTGACGTCTGGAAGCATTTTCTGCTGCTGGAGGCGGCTAATTGCCTCCTCGACCCCGACAGCAGCTTAATTTATGCTGAAAGCCATGTGGGACGTCCATATTACGCCCTGAGAGCGCCTGGTGATTGGGAGGGCGGAATCGGCAGAATCTGGTCGCTTTTGCCTTCCCTATTGAATTTTTCCTATTTTCGTATCCTGTCTGAATTAAACCAAGGTGTTCAGAAGCGAGATCCAGGATCCTTGTTCTATCCAGGCTCCGCCCAACTCATCTTTGAGCTGGCTCAAAGAAAGGGTGCAGCTCTTCGGGCCGATGTCTGGGATCTTGACTCAGCCGTGGAAAAATCCTGGCAGGAGATCTCATCTCAGGACAAATCTCCTCAATCCGCTTTGCGGAGTAGACTGACATTTCATCAGGGAGACGGCTTTTTGGGAGCGCTTTCCCGGCTGGCCGGCTCTCCAGCAGGCCTGCTCTTCATCGATCCGCCATACATCAAGCCTGATGATGCCTGGTTTGCTGGAAATCTCCTTCAAAAGGCCAAGGACCGGGGGTGGATTGTCCTCTGGTGGTACATGATGGACATGAAGACCGTGCCCGACGGCCTGGAGACCTTCGAGCTGCATTTCTCAGATGTGGGCTTGGATGGCGGAAGGTGGAAAGGGGCAGTCATGGCTTATGCAGGCCCGGACGGGGTGCAGTCCGACCGTCTTTTGGATCATCTGCACAGGCAGACTGAGGATTTCATGGCTAAATGTCGTTGCCTTATAATTGGAATGGATAAAGTGTAGTCTGGATCGCAGATCGACTTTCTTGAAATGCAGCGTTGGCTTTATTTCATATCGATGCCTATGATCACGTAAATGCTATTAATCGACCATCTGCTGCTGGGGATCTCGATTCTGCTTCTCCTTAGCATTGCAGCCAGCAAAGCATCTGGACGGCTTGGTGTACCGGCTCTGCTTCTCTTTCTTTTAATAGGCATGCTGGCCGGATCGGAAGGCCCTGGCGGAATATACTTCGCAGATCCCTGGCTGACCCAATGTCTGGGCATTACAGCTCTGGTATTCATACTGTTCGACGGTGGACTGCAGACCAAATGGAAGGACATTCGCCCCATACTCTGGAGGGGTTTTGCTCTCTCAACGCTCGGCGTCATGATAACTGCGGCGATAGTGGGTGGCCTTGCCGTCTATCTCCTTGATCTCCCTATTTTAGAAGCCATGCTTCTTGGAGCCATCGTCTCCGCAACCGATGCTGCTGCCGTCTTTATGGTTTTGCGGTCAAGCAATGTCCGCCTCAAAGGAGACCTCCAGCCCCTTCTCGAATTAGAGTCTGGCAGCAACGATCCTATGGCCATATTTCTGACAATCAGCCTGATCTCATATATTTCCGGAGAGCTGACATCTGTTACTAGCATAATTCCCTCGTTTGCTCAGGAGATGGCTTTGGGTGCAGTCATTGGATATCTGTCCGGCAAAGCAATCAGCAGAATCATCAACCGCATCAAGTTGGGATGCGAGGGGCTCTATCCAGTTCTGACCATATCCATGATGCTGCTAATATACGGCCTAACCTGCCTTCTGGAGGGCAACGGCTTTTTGGCTGTTTATCTGGCAGGAATAACTTTAGGAAACACAGATTTTATCCACAAAAGAATGCTGCGGAGAATCCACGATAGCGCTGCCTGGCTGATGCAGATTGTAATGTTTTTAGCTCTTGGACTTCTGGTTTTTCCCAATCGTATCATCCCAATCGCGGCAGATGGCCTTCTCATCTCCCTGGTACTCATGTTCCTGGCCAGACCGGTGAGCGTTTTTGTATGCACGATAGGCAGCGGGCTGTCCGTTAAGGAGAAGGTTCTCGTCTCCTGGGTCGGTCTGAAGGGTGCAGCTCCAATTATCCTGGCCACTTTTCCGCTTATTGCAGGCCTTTTCCAGGCGGACCGGATATTTAATTTCGTATTCTTTATCGTCCTTACGTCCGCGCTTGTGCAGGGTTCTACCATATCTTCATTGGCACGATTGCTGGGGCTTGATGCGCCTCAACGAAATGAATCAGAATTTAAAATCCACTGTCCTGCAGGAACCGGTTTCATAGAGAAGATAATCGAATTGCCGGTCTTCGATGGGGCGCCTGCCATCGGCAAAAGGGTTATCGATCTGGGACTTTCCCAGGACATAATAATTGCCATGATCAAAAGGGGTGATGACTTTATCATCCCATCCGGCAGCACGATCTTGGAGCAAGGAGACATCATTTTTGCACTATCGGAGTCGGACGATCCGGAGCATCTGAGCAATTTGCGGAGCTGGTTTGCAGATACGCTAAATGAGAAATCATCTTGAGGTCTTATATGCAGAACATATTCTGGGACAATTCGACAATATGCAACCACTTTGATTGAGGGTACTGCCTGGACGATGATGGAGACAACATCTGCGATTCGCTCTTTCCGGTGGCCGGGAGGAGCAGAGTGGATAGATTTCCTATGGCGACCTTGATGACTTAATGATTCGGCAATTTGATGATTGGATGAAAGAAAATACTGCAGCTTCCATGGGGGAGACAAAAAAAAGGTGGCCCGGCAAGTTCCGGGATCAGGAGAGGTTCATCTTTGGAAATATCCGACCAGGCGACCGGATATTCGTGGGCACAGGCTGTGGCGAGCCCCAGCATCTGGTCAGGTCTCTCCTGGAATTCGCCAAGAATCAGCCCAAGGCCTTCATGGATGCCGAGCTGATAAACATAGTAACTCTCGGAGTAGCTCCCTACACAGATGAGAAGTTCAAAGACAACTTCCGGCTCAACTCTTTTTTCATTGGCGAGAGCACCAGAAAAGCAGTCAACCGAGCTGAGGCCGATTATACTCCCATATTTCTTTCAGCTCTGCCGGGCCTGATCCGGTCCGGGAGGATACCACTCGACGTGGCCCTCATCCAGACAACTCTGCCAGACATTGATGGGAACATGAACCTGGGAGTGAGTGTGGACATAGTCCGGGCAGTAGTGGAAAAGGCAGGAATCGTCATCGTTCAGCCCAACTCTTTTATGCCGGCTGTGGACGGAGACGGTTGGATCTGCATGGATGATGTGGATTATATCGTGGCCAGAGACGAACCGCTGCTGGAGTACATCGAAAATGCGCCCGGAGAGGTAGCCAGAAAGATTGGAACATATGTATCCCGCATTGTGGAAGATGGATCAACCATTCAGGTGGGATATGGCAGCATTCCAAATGCCATTGTCTCAAGCCTCTCAGAGAAGAGGCATCTGGGAGTGCATACTGAGCTTTTCGGGGATGGCATCGCCAGGCTGATGGAGGACGGCGTGGTGGACAACAGCCACAAGAGCCTTCATCCTGGCAAAAGCATAGCCACATTTTGCATGGGCAGCAAAAAGACATTTGATTTTCTGAGCGGGAACAAGTCGGTAGAGTTCAAAAGCATCGACTACACAAATAATCCTCTGATCATAGCAAAGAACCATAAGATGACTGCCATCAACAGTGCTCTGGAGGTTGATCTCACAGGTCAGGCTACATCGGAGTCTCTCGGACATAGCTTTTACAGCGGCATCGGCGGCCAGGCTGACTTCATGAGGGGTGCGGCCCTGGCCCAGGATGGCAAAACCATTCTCGCCCTTCCGTCCACTGCACAGAGCGCAGAGCAGGACGGATCTGGAGGTGCATCATCTCGCGGGCCGATGGTCTCTCGAATTGTGCCATTCCTGAGTGAGGGGGCAGGAGTCACACTCACGCGAGGCGACATTCACTACGTTGTCACTGAGTACGGCATAGCCTACCTTCATGGCAAGAGCATTCGAGAGAGGGCTATGGACCTCATCTCAATCGCTCATCCGGGTTTTCGGCACTGGCTGATTGAAGAGGCAAAGAAGCTGCATCTCATCTATCCAGATCAGGCCTTCATCCCTGGCATCAAGGGAGAGTATCCGGAGGACCTGGAGGTCCGAAAGATCACACGGGCCGGATTGCCGCTGTTGATCAGGCCTGTCAAGATCAGCGATGAGCCGATGCTCAAGGAATTTTTCTACTCCTTATCAAACGAGAGCATGTATCAGAGGTTTATATCAGCTCGAAGGGATATTCCACATGAGGTCCTGCAAAAGTTTGTCGCTGTGGACTACTTCACCAAGATGGTGCTGGTAGCGGTCATGGAAGACTATGACAGGCAGTCCATCTGCGGCCTCGGCCAGTACGGCATGAACAGCGACATGTACACGGCTGACGTGGCTCTTGTTGTCAGGGACGACTGCCAGAAAAAGGGCGTGGCCGGAGAGCTGCTCAGCTATCTGACTTATCTCGCCAAGAGGCAGGGGCTCCTTGGATTTACTGCTGAGGTTCTGGTCGGCAACGACCCCGTCTTCCGGCTTTTTAAAAAGATGGGATTTGACGTCAGCAAGAGGAATGAGCAGGGGGTCTATGAGATGAAGGCGATGTTTCGTTGATCAAGCGACGGAAACGATCGCAAACCCAGAGCAATGCTTTGCCTTGGGCCCCCTCAAGCTCCTATCACCTTTGCCATCTTCTCCTTCCAGGCCTTGACCTCATCTGCATTTATGACGTCTATCGATCCACCCTGAAACTCGCCCTCGATGTCTCCCATCTTCTCTTCCATCCAGCCCTCGATATCCAGATAGAGGTTCTTGAGAGCATCCAAGACCTCCGGGTCAGCTTTCCACAGGCCCCTTTGCTCGGCTTCGAGAAGCCTTCGTCCCATCTCCTCCATTGCCCAGGGATTGTTCTCCTGGAAGAACTTCCGGTTCTCCTCGTCCATGATGAACGTCTTGGCAATGTCGTCGAATATCCAGTCGTCAACCTCCTGAGTCGTCGCCTCCCATCCATAAACGCGACCGACGCGCTTTGAGATGTCTCCGGCCCCCTTGTAGCCGTGCCTCTTCATCCCCTCGATCCATTTGGGGTTGAGAAGCTT
>Ga0209340_1002293_pt1 | contig 11400 bp, 10 predicted proteins | sample EPASupsiteSAE323_FD_187266 | JGI IMG/M metagenome (GOLD analysis project Ga0209340, IMG submission 187266) | Bioremediated contaminated groundwater from EPA Superfund site, New Mexico - Sample SAE3-23 (SPAdes) (version 2) | ecosystem: Environmental > Aquatic > Deep subsurface > Groundwater >... | reverse complement strand
GGCATAATGAAAGTGGCGGCGAGTTGATAGAAAAAAACGGGGAAAAGGTCAAACTGTTTTATGGAATGAGCTCTGCCACTGCAATGGAAAAACACTCCGGGGGCGTTGCCGAGTACAGGGCAAGCGAAGGTAAAACAGTAGTGGTGCCGTATCGTGGAAAAGTGGATGAAACTGTTCTGGACATATTGGGAGGAATCCGCAGCACATGCACATATGTAGGGGCATCCCAGCTGAAAGAACTTTCCAAACGGACAACATTTATAAGGGTCGCAGAGCAGGAGAACCAGGTTTATAATGGCAACAGCCAATAGCGGTATTTGCATTTGTCGTGAATTTTGGAAATTATAGCATACATTTGCGGGCTTAAAATTTCCATGTAATTATTAATGAAAAAGTTTACATCTGCCGGAACAACTTCCAAACTCACGATGGGCGGTTTGCTCATCACGCTGGGTATTGTTTACGGCGATTTGGGTACTTCTCCTCTTTATACAATCAGGGCCATCCTCAACGGAGCATCCGTAATTAACGAGAACTTTGTGTTAGGAGCTTTGTCGTGTGTGTTCTGGACTCTCACCCTCCAGACTACGCTTAAGTATATCATTATCACGCTTCGTGCAGACAACAAGGGAGAGGGTGGTATCATGGCTCTTTTTGCTCTCCTGAAAAAGAAAAATAGCTGGATATCCTTAATTACAATAATAGGGGGTTGCGCCCTCATTGCCGATGGCGTAATTACACCGGCTATCACAGTTACCTCTGCCGTCGAGGGGCTCAGGCTCTTCAATGCGGAAATACCCGTAGTTACGGTTGTACTTGTTATTCTCACTGTATTGTTTGCCATCCAGCAGTTTGGAACCTCATTTCTGGGTAAATCATTTGGCCCCATTATGCTCTTTTGGTTCTCCATGCTTGGAGTGCTGGGCATTTCTCAAATCATCTATTTCCCGGAGGTATTGATGGCGGTCAATCCCTATTATGCAATAAACCTCCTTGCCGAATACCCCAACGGTTTTGTTTTGCTTGGTGCTGTTTTCCTTTGTACGACAGGTGCGGAGGCACTCTATTCCGATCTTGGCCATTGCGGTATACGCAATATCCGTATTTCATGGATATTTGTAAAGGCAACCCTGCTGCTGAACTATTTCGGACAGGGAGCATGGATAATTACCCACCCGCAGAATATTGTTCAAAATGTAAACCCGTTTTACGAAATGATGCCGGACTGGTTTCTGATTCCCGGGATATTTGTGGCCACTGCAGCAGCGATTATTGCAAGTCAGGCCTTAATCAGCGGGTCATATACCATTATCAGCGAGGCTATTTCTCTGAACTTCTTTCCAAAAGTTCGGATCAATTACCCTGCAAACGAAAAGGGTCAGATGTACATACCCTTGATTAATACTATTTTGTATTTGTCTTGTTGTTTTGTTGTACTTTTCTTCAGGGAGTCGTCGGGGATGGAGGCAGCTTATGGTCTTGCCATCAACATTGCCATGCTCACTACAACCGTTTTGCTTATGTTTTATTTGCGGAATAAGTTTCCTTTTTATTTGCAGATATTGATAGGTGTCCTGTTCTTTACAATAGAATTTTCTTTTTTGGCAGCCAATCTTACAAAGTTCAGAAACGGAGGATGGATAACGCTTCTTATAGCGGGCATTTTTGCATTTGTCATGTATATATGGAGCAAAGGACGTCGTATTAAGAACAGCTTTATCACCTTTGTAAATATCAAGGATTATCTGCCTGTAATTAAAGCTCTCTCTAAAGACAAAACGGTGCCAAAATATGCAACAAACCTTGTATATATTACACATGCCAACTTTAGTACTGAAATTGAGAACAAGATTCTGTTTTCCATGCTGCGCAAACAGCCTAAGCGAGCCGATACGTACTGGCTTCTTCATGTTGATATAGTGGATGATCCAAACATTACCGAATATGAGGTAAAGCAAATTATTCCGGGTGTGCTCATACGTATTGACATGAGAATAGGATTCAAAGTGCCGGTGAAAGCCAATCTCTATTTCCACAACATACTGTTTGAACTCATGTCCGACCATAAGGTAGACATGATAAGCAATTATCCTTCCTTACGTGAGTATAATGTTTTGAGTGACTTCCGATATATTGTAATTGAACGTGTCCAGAATAAGGACTATGATTTCAATCAGGTACGCAGGCTCATAATGAATGCCTACTTCTGGATTCGCAAGATTGGTATGACGGATGTTAATTATCTGGGCCTTGACTCTACAAACGTAAGTGTGGAAGAGGTACCGCTGCTCGCCAGATCCGAAATTATTTACAGCGGAAAAGAGATTGCCCCGGTTTCATCGGATTCGGCCAAAATCAAAATTAATGATTTGAAATTCACAAGGGTGAAAAGTCTAAAAAACAGAAGAACCCCGCCTGACGACACAACAAACTGACCCCTTCCTATGAACTTAACCTGTTTCAGGTTTGTTATTACAGTATTAATTAAAATCAGATAAAAGATGAAAAGGATTATTAAATTCACAGGATTGGCATTGTTTATGGCCCTTCTCTTTTCATGCTTTTCGCAGAGAGTCGTGCCGTCTTCCGATGCCGCAAGGCTGGGAATAAAAGGCAATTCGGATGTCAAAGATTCCACCGAATATGAGCTTACTGTATTTGATGTGGGATTCGATTACTGGCTGAGCAGCCGCGGGTATTCTGCAAATCAGTACTCAAATGAATATCTGCAGTCGATGAACAGCCGCTATGTTCAGGAGTGGAACAGGCGCTACATCAAAGGTGACCGGAGGATGGGCAGCAACATAGATTATGATATTCTCACTCCTTACAATATTGAATTCAACTTCAAGCTTTTTATGTACTTCAAATACTTTGAAGAGACAAACAGAATAAAGCTATTGCAATAACATCCAGAATATTGTTGTTCAAAAAAAGCGAGAAATTTGTATAAGTAGTTGATTAATGTTATAACTTTAAAACGGATTGTTTTGAAAATAGTTATAGACATTTAAATCGTACTATATGAAAACAAATTATCTCATAATAATATTTACTATTATATCAGTAAGTATATCTGCACAAAACAGAAAAGAACAGATTGCAACGTTAACCGCCAGGGTGGACAGCCTGAATTCGGTTGTACTCAGTAACGAAAAAGATATTAAGGCTAAGGAGTCTGCGATTAAAGGACTGAATGCCGGAATATTTAAGCGGGATTCAACCATTAAGGCACTTGGGGATGATATTGAACTCTATGAATCAAAATTTCTGGTTTTGAAAGACACTAATTCTAAACTCGAAAGTGAGCTTAAGACAATTACACAAAAATTTTCCGAAATAGAATACCAGCAAAGTTCAACATCCGGCGAGATTTCAAAACTGAAAAAGGAGATTGAGCAAAAAAACAATCAAATTGTTGCACTTCAGAAAAAGTACGAAATATATGAGGTAAACGAATTTGTGCAAAGATTCTACTCTTCTTTAGAACAACCCGGGAACGAAAGCGGGAAAATCAACTTTGCAGACAGTACAAGACTTGACCTCTCAAAATTTAATTCTCTGCTCGATTCGAATGCTGTGTATTCAAACAAACGGGTAGAAATTCTTTCAGGTATAAATAATGGTCGCTATCTTGTCAAACTTGTAAAAATTGAATCGGTGAGTAACGAAGGCAATAGTTTTATTGTTGTTGCAAATGTAGAATATGACATTTATGAAACGGGTACATTCTACAACAACGAATTACTCCTGATTAAAAAATCAAACGGACAGTTTAAACTGTCAAAATGGTCCGATATAAACATGCAAAAAATGGTATTGCTGCAAAGTGAAGGATTGCAAAATTTCGCCGAAAAGGACTTCTATAATATGATTGGCAGCATTAATAAATAAACCCGGGATTGAAGAAGTAAAAAATAGTCGTAAATTGTACCCAATTAATTACGAATAAGAAATATTATATACTTACTGATGTTTCAGGCATACTCACGTAAAAAGTCCTTATCGCAAATAATAAGCAATTCCAACGGCTCCGAAGGGCAATCTCATCTTAACAAGAATCTTACTGTACTTGATCTTACTGCATTAGGCGTTGCCGGCATTGTTGGAGCCGGAATATTCAGCACTATAGGAAATGCAGCATACAACGGTGGCCCGGCTGTTTCACTTCTTTTTATATTTACTGCAATCGCCTGTGGCTTTTCTGCCCTGTGTTATGCAGAATTTGCCTCGCGAATTCCAATCAGCGGCAGTGCCTATACTTATGCCTACGTGAGTTTTGGAGAACTCATTGCATGGGTGATAGGCTGGAGCCTTATAATGGAATATGCAGTTGGCAATATGGCCGTTGCAATATCCTGGTCCGACTATTTTGCCGGGATGATGAAAGGGTTTGGTCTCATTGTTCCTGAATATCTCACAATGGACTATTTCTCGGCCTCGCACGGATTCCGGGAAGCAACTTCACTAATGGCCTCGGGTACCGATTTTGGTTCCCTCACTACCTCTTTGCAAGACTCTTTTATGGCCTGGACAAAGGCCCCTCAGATATTCGGATTGCATCTTATTGCAGATATACCAGCCTTCTCAATTGTTGTTCTCATTACCGTTCTTGTATATGTGGGCATATATGAGACTAAGGTTGCAAGTAACATTATGGTGGCTATAAAGATTCTGATTCTTATATTGGTAATTACAGTCGGCTCATTTTATGTTAACCCCGATAACTGGTCACCTTTTGCGCCCAACGGGCTGGGTGGAGTCTTGAAGGGAGTTTCGGCTGTATTCTTTGCCTTTATAGGATTCGATGCAATATCAACTACCGCGGAAGAGTGCCGGAATCCTCAGAAGGATCTTCCAAGAGCGATGTTTTATTGTCTCATTATTTGCATTGCGCTGTATATTGCCATAAGTCTGGTAATAACCGGCATGGTTAGTTATACAGAGCTGGCTGTTGGGGACCCCCTGGCATTTGTATTCCAGAAACTGGATTTGAACTGGCTATCAGGCGTTATTGCTGTGAGTGCGATTGTTGCAATGGCCAGTGTTTTGCTGGTTTTTCAGGTTGGACAGCCCAGGATATGGATGAGTATGAGCAGGGACGGTCTTTTGCCTAAACGCTTTTCCAAGGTTCATAAACGCTTTAAGACCCCGTCTTATGCAACCGTTGTAACCGGCTTTTTTGTAGCATTGCCCTCTCTTTTCCTGAACCTTACGGAAGTTACCGATTTAACCAGCATAGGTACTCTCTTTGCGTTTATTGTGGTTTGCGGTGGAATACTCATTATTGACAAAGATGATTATGGCTCCAAAAAATCCAACACAAAGGTTGAGGATGAAAAAGCAGCCCAATTAAACGGAAAGCCAAAAGGTTTCCGAGTTCCATATTATAACAGCCGTAAATTTTTACCACCGATAATTGGAATCGTTTTGTTTATTGCCCTCTTTTTTAATTTTGAAGGCATTACAAACTTTTTCACTCGGGATAATCTTAATTATAAAATCCCGGTATGGGGCTTTATCGTATCGTCGGTAGTCATAATATATTATGCAATACGAAAGGAGTTTTCGTTAATACCTGTTCTTGGATTGCTTACCAATATTTACCTCATTTCGGAACTCGGGCTGGGCAACTGGATAAGATTTACTGTGTGGATGGTTATCGGGCTGGTGCTCTACTTCCTCTACGGGCGAAAGCACAGCAAATTGAACGAAATATAATACGAAAGCCGTATTACCCTTTCGAGTTTGACAAAACTGATTTTGTCCGATGTATCGGTAGGTTTGTGATAATCGGGATGCATATTAACTTCCATCCATGCAATGTACGGAATGTTGAATCTGGAAAAGGCAATATAATCGGACCCGCCTTTGCCGTCTCCCCAACGCACTTCGTAAGTTATATCAAGGCTTTGGTTCTTTTTAGGCAGGGCTTTGTGCAGATTTTTCCTGCAGATAGTTTTTAAGTAGGGGTAATTGTTGTTCCATGCATAACTCACTTCGGGAAACAGGTCACCGTTGTTTGCCCTGCCCACCATATCAAAATTCATATAAAGAGAGATTCTTTCCGGTTTGTAGAAATTTGAAGTATAGTAGTTCGAGCCTAAAATATTTTCCTCTTCCCTGTCCCAGAATGCAAATATTATTGTTTTTGCAGGCTTAACTCCATTGTTCTTATACATTTTTGCCAGAGTCATTACCGCTGCAACTCCGCTTATATTGTCATCGGCCCCATGGTAAATTTCACCGTTCACAACTCCCAGCCCATCGTAGTGGGCTCCAATAACAACAAAACTGTTTGTGTCCTTTCCGTCAATTCTTGCTAGGATATTTGATACATTCTTGTCTATCCTGCTACTGTAGAAATTCTGCCTTACCGGGTTGTATCCAATTGACATCAGCACAGAATCTATATATTTCGCAGCCAGTCTTGACCCATCCGTGTCGGTTTGCCTGCCCTGATATTTATCGGAAGAGAGCTCAATTGTTAATTGCTTTATTTCGTTAATGTTTATAGCTTTTAAAGCTTTGTCGAAAGAATTGGAATATAAAGCAGTCGAGCTTAGTATTGCAAGAAGCAGGAGCGTTTTTTGAATGATTTTCATATGCAGGATTTGTACAAAAATAGATAAAAACTCTGGCAGAGGTTATCTTTTCCATTATCTTTGATATGATATTTGAACATAGAAAGAATGATTATAGGAATAGACATTGGAAGCACGACTACAAAAGCAGTAGCCGTTCAAAACGGGGAGGTAATTAAGACTGTTAAAACCAAGGCTTTTGATGCTGTAACATCTGCAACTGGTGCTTTGGGAAAGATAGTTATCGAAAGCAACCTCAAAATATCTTCTGTAGACAAAATAATCATTACAGGAGCAGGTGCCCTTAAAATAAAGGACGATATCTTCGGAATTACTACCCATAAGATTGATGAAATCACCGCAATTGGCATAGGTGGCATGTTCCTCTCCAAAAAAGAGAACATAATCATATCCAACATAGGAACCGGAACATCCATAATTGAAGCAAACAAGGATAAAATAACACACATCGGAGGTACCGGCATCGGTGGAGGTACAATAACCGGATTGTCAAAAGCGCTTATCAACATTTCAACTTTTGACAATATTCTAAAAATGGCAGACGAAGGAAACCTTCAGAATGTAGACCTGCTAATCGAAGATATTTCGGACCTTGATATAAGTTTTCTTAATAAAAAATCGACAGCTTCAAATTTTGGAAAGATGCTGGATAATGCAACAAAGGAGGATGTTGCACTGGGTGTAATCAATATGGTTTATCAGGTTATTGGCATGATTTCGGTATTTGCTGCTAAAAGCAGAAATATCGATATTGTTCTTGTTACAGGAAACGGGAGCAACAACCGAATAGGACAGAAAATTCTTGAAAATATTTCCGGGTTATACAATATCCATTTTGAATTTCCTCATGATGCAGAATACACTACCGCAATTGGTGCAGCATTATCGGAACCGGAACATCATCTGTAAAACTTAAGGGTACTAATACCTTACAAGTACAAACGGCTTAATTGGCAATGCCCTGTATATTGATCCTGCGTCTTCCCTCGGAATCTCTATTTTGAGTTGATATATATATCCCCATTGGCCGGATCCGAAAAGTGACCTGATGTTTCTTGACATAAACCAGTTCATATGTTGCCTTTTGTAATTCATGTACGCGAAACGGCTGCCTGCAAGTTTGTTTTCCTGCTGGTCAATTTCGAGAATCATATTGTTGTCAAAAGCCATCAGTACAAAAACATCATTTTGTTTAGGAATAGTAGGAGCGGCCTCGGTCTTGTTCGCTTCGCTCGTATCTTTGGCCGGTTTCTTTACCACAATAGGAAACTTCTCAATGCTCGAGAGGTCTTCCGTTACCTGAAGCGGCCCCGAATACAGGCTGTCGCGCAGGAAATCGGGTAGCTTTTTAAGCCCTTGATTGATTTGTATTTTGGAAATTTTCGATTCGAAAATTGAAACGCCCTTTAAAGAAAGAATCGCCAGGCTATCCCGCAGGTCTATCAAAAGTGATATTGAATCGATTTTTGAAAGCTTAAGGGCATTGCGCAGATAAGACTCATGATGTTCGTTTATCCGAACCATGTCAATTAAGTTTGAGCTCTCTTTTGACAGTTGAGCGGTTGTATTTACCCCTCTTTCACTCACTTTATCCGAAATAGTGCTGTATTCCCTTGTAACAGGAATCAAATCAAACAAAATGAATATTATCACGACTATAGCAATCTGAGATGCAAGAAAGGTGATAATGGTTTTTTTTGAGATATTTAGTTTTTTCATTTTGTTAGCAGCTAAAAGATGAAAACTTTAGATCCTATTTCCATATTGTTGAATACGGTTTTTAAATCATCATCACCCAGTCTCACGCAACCGTGAGTGACAGGAAGACCGAGAAAACGCTGGTAAAGAGTACCGTGAATCATATATCCGTCTCCAAGAGTAAGGGCATAATCGCCAAGTGACCCGGGCTCACGGCGTTCTGGGTCGTTTTTTGATGGAACAGGCAGGCTCTCTTCAATGAAAGCCCAGTCCGGTTTGATCCAAACAGGATTCGTAATTTTCCCCAGAATGCGCATCTGGCCTTTAGGCGTTTTAAAAATCCACTGCTGGCCATCGCCCGCATCCAGCAATATATAGCTGCCGGTTGAACATATTCCTTCCCTGATAATTTCTTTTTTTGTGCGCAGGACAAATGTGTTCTTTGTAGTATTGATAATAAGATAAGGAGTTGCCGGAGCAAGATTTTCAATTCTTTTTTGCAATACGGAAATTCTCCTCTGAGTCTCTTTTATTTGCTTTGTAAGTTGTACGGAGTCTTTTTGTGCAAGATCCCCGGGAGAGTCGTGGTAACTGTAAAAAGAGATGGCAACCTCTTTTAATGTCTGCGATTTTGCCAGACACAGAAAAATGACACAGACTGTGATAAAGAATGCCAGCAGAATCAGTAAAATATTCTTTTTTTCAGGCTTTTCCATAATCGAAATATATGAATAATTTTTTTAATGAGGAAGTAAATCAAAGATTTTTTCCAGAGGTACAAGTGACCCAACAATTGCTATTGGAGTTCCAACAGAGCAAAGGGCATAAAGGTTGTCCATATCTCTGTTTCTCAGGGCCACGCAACCGTCTGTCCAGTCAATTCCTTTGCCTCCTCCTCCGTGAATTTCAATTGCTCCGCCAATGACGGCATTTTTAGAAATGCTTCCGCTGGCCTTTTGGTTATTGAACCTTTGCCTGTCGGCAGAATTCGGAAAGTTTATTAAAAGTGCTTTGTGATAAACTGTGTTTCTTCCTGCTTTCTTTGATGTAATGGAATATTTGCCTTCAGGAGTTGCACGGTCGCCCTGCTGTATTTTGTGTCCAAGCCAGTTGACGCCAAGTTCGACATCAAATTCCCTGATTTTTTTACCGGATTTGTATACAATACATTTCTTTGAAAACTTATCCACCAAAACACTCACAGAACCGTTCGCCCTGGACCTTTGCCTCATTTCGGCATCAAGTTTAAGCCACTCTGGATAGCTGCTGAAATAATTGTTTAAAAGTTCGGTGGTTTGCCTTTCAATTTCGTTTACACTTGCAGTGAGAGATTCCAGATTTTTTTTGGCAGAAAAGAGGTCATTGCGTTTGAACGCCGATTCTACCTCTTCCATTTTTAAAATGGCCGGGGTGAATTTCTTCCATACATTGTGATTTAGTGGCAACTTCTCTTTTGCTGTCTTTATGAAGGCAATTTTACTTCGGAGAACCGGCAGGCTTTTTTCAATTTCCTTGCGGAACTCTGTTTTTCTCTGAACCGAGTTTTTTATGGCATTTTGAGCATTCGCAATTGCCGAATCGGCCAGGATAATGGTTCTTTCATAATTTCGGGCTATTGGTGTTTTGTCGTTATTTTCCTTCCAGTCGTTCATTGCATCCTCCCAGTTTTTGCGGGCAAGATTAAGCTCCGGAGCTGAGTATACTTCTGCCTCCTCCTTAATAGCCTCGGCAATTGCCTTGCGCCCGGCTTCAATTTTTTCTGTAGGGGGATTTTGAAAAAACAAAGAAACTACCCATGCAATAATTGCAAGGAGTAGAATTGTACCAACGATAAAGAATAACTTTTTCCTGATTTTATGAAAATGCATTATAATGGGTTTAAAATAAAGCCCTTTAAAAAAAGGGCTTTATAATTTTACGAATACAAATTAACTGAAAATCCGGTTAATTATCTTCTTCTCTTAGAAATTGCTGTGCTAAGTTCTTCTTTAATTGCAAGAGCTTTTACTTTTGCTGCGCTGGTTTTGTCCTGAGCAGTAAGATAGTCGCCATTTGTAATAAGGGTGTTGATTTCAGCAACTGAAGCGTCTAATACTGTAACGTCATTTTGAATTGCTTCAAGAGCAGCTTTGCCTTCTTTGCCTTTAGGAGCTTTAACAAGCAGGTCTTTGTCTTCCTGAATCAAAGTGGTAAGGATTGCAAGAGTGTCCTGAACTTCTGTGCGAACCTGAGCTTTGCGTTCTTCTGCTTTAGGTTTAAGAGCACCTATTTCGGTTGTGATTGCAACCAGTTTCTCGTTGATAACTTTGTAGTCACGTGAGAAGAATGATTTAGATTTTTCAGTTTCGATTAAAACATTTACAGCGTTCAATGAATCCTGAAGAGCATTGAATTCGGTAGGGATGTAACGATCTGCTTCCACTACTTTAGCAGAGTCAATAGCTGCATTAGCTGCGGCCAATTCGGCTTTAGGTGCTTTTGAGCAACCAACTACTAATACTGCCATAAGAAGTACTGTAGAAATTTGAACTAGAATTTTTTTCATTTTGATATAAATATTAAAAGTTGTTATTTTCCAGACAACCATTCAGCAAAAGGGGTGCCAAAGTCGATAACAAAAAGACATACAAATAGTTACGGAGGTGTTGAATGTGCAGCTTTATTATAATGAAATGTGCCCTTTTGGTTAAAAGGCACAATGTCAAACAAATAAGGCAGATGATTTGAGTCGTCTGCCTTGTTTGCTGTAAATAAAATTTACAGGGTGCAAATAAAGTTTGCAACCCTGGTTTAATGAAGAAAATTAATTGTTTTCCCTGAGCTTGTATTTTTCCATCCGTTCGTGGAGCATGACTCTGGATATTCCCAACAGCTTTGCGGCCTGGAGCTGATTCCCGGAAGATTTTGTTAATGCCCACTGCAACAAATCCTTTTCAAACTCTTCAATAGCGAGCTTATAAATCTCGCCCTCGCTGGCTACTATTTGCTGATTGAGATATGCAAAAAGCTTTGTCCTTTCGTTTGTGTTCTGAATAACAGGTTTTTCAATTCCTTCAAACAGAAGATCGGGGCTTATGATATTACCTTTTGCAAGTAT
>Ga0209340_1002291_pt1 | contig 11406 bp, 11 predicted proteins | sample EPASupsiteSAE323_FD_187266 | JGI IMG/M metagenome (GOLD analysis project Ga0209340, IMG submission 187266) | Bioremediated contaminated groundwater from EPA Superfund site, New Mexico - Sample SAE3-23 (SPAdes) (version 2) | ecosystem: Environmental > Aquatic > Deep subsurface > Groundwater >... | reverse complement strand
CGGCAGGTGTCAGAAGAATAGAAGCTATTACGGGATATGAATCAATTGAGTATCTTAACGAGTTGGAACAGAAAATCAAGGCTGCTGCTGCTGCACTGAAATCAACTCCACAGGATTTTGAAAAAAAGATTGAAGGCTTGGTTTCTGAGAATAAAAACTTACAGAAAGAAAATGAAACTCTTAAAAACAAAATGGCTGGGGAAAAAATTGATGATATCTTAACAAATGCTATTGAAATAAAAGGTATAAAACTTGTAACTGCAAGGATTGACCAGTTAGATGCTGAAGGATTAAGAAATCTTGGCGATAGGCTTAGAAATAAGATTAAAAGTGGTATCGTTGTCTTAGCAGGAAGCAAGGAGGATAAGGTAAATCTGGTAGTAATGGCAACGAAGGATGCTATAGATAAAGGAATACATTCGGGAAATATTATCAGAGAGATTGCGAAAATTGCCGGCGGAGGCGGAGGCGGAAGGCCTGACATGGCGCAAGCTGGTGGTAGGGATGCATCCAAAATCGAAGAGGTTTTAAACAAAGCTAAAGAGCTTGTCCAATCAGTTCTTTGAACCATATTAAGAGGTGAGTATTATGCAGAATCGTGTTGAAGTCAAGGTGGCTGAACTTTCTCCAGGAATGGTTATTGCCAAAGGTGTTTGGGATAATAAAGGCAAACTGCTTATTGCTGTGGGCAAAAAAGTTACTGTAGCAATGATAAAAAGGCTGAAAGAACATGGGGTGCCAGCTGTCTTTGTATTCGTAGAAGGCAGTGAAAATGAAATACTTAAAATTATTTTAAAGAAAAGTGCTCAGCGACATTCCGAGACCGAATCCGAACCCAAAATTACAAAAGCTATAAAAGCTATGAAAAAGGATTCTCAAACTAAAAAAATAGAGAGTATGAACGTATATAATACGTTTTATATTCAAATGGGAAATCTGATTGATAAATGTGCAAGAGAGCTTTTTAAGTCTGGGGTTGACATTGAGACTATTAAACAGCCGATTTTAGAAACTATGAAAAGAAAGGAGATTATTAATCTCCTTATGGAAATGAGGGTTAAGGCTCAATACTTGCTTACTCATAGTGTTGAAGTCGCACTCCTTTGTTCAATAATTGGACTTGAAACAAATATGCCGGAAAAGAAATTAAAGAATCTTCTTTTGGCAGCATTACTTCATGACATTGGGATGACGCAAATTAAAAATGAAATTATATTTAAGACTACGCCTCTTGAACCTGAAGAGTTAGATGTACTTAGAAGTCATGCTGAGAAATCAGTTTTGATATTAAAAGGTGTTGCCAAACTTGACACTGAAATATTGGAAATTATTTATCAGCATCATGAAAGGATAAACGGTTCTGGATACCCCAGTGGTTTAACCGATAACATAATAAATAATTCTGCAAAAATACTATGCGCTTGTGATGTATACAGCGCAATATCACATGAAAGATGTTATAGAGGAAAGTTTCATCCACAGGAAAGGATTGAGTTCCTTTTTGCAAGTGGAGATCATTATTTCAGTTATGATATTGTAAAAATACTGCTAGATAAAATAACTATATATTATAGAGGACAGTGGGTGAAGCTTAATACAGGGCATATAGGTATTATTTCAGGTATAGATCCTGATTTTCCAACAAGACCTTATGTTAAACTTATTTATGATGAAAAAGGAGATGCTCTGCCGCGTCAAAGAGAAGTTTTTTTAGGCGAAAGAGGATTAGTCAGGATATTTATTGAAAAAATTATTTAGGAACCACGAAAAAATAGCTAGTGGCTGTTAGCTATTAGCTACTGGCTAAAAGCTAAAGAAAAACAACTAAAAGCCAAAAGCCAGATTTCTATATTTTATATATAATTTATTTGATTTTTTAAGGAGGAGTTAGTAATGTCTGAATGCATTTTTTGTAAGATTATAAAAGGAGATATACCAGCAAAGGTTGTTTACGAAGATGAGAAAGTAATAGCTTTTGAAGATATAAACCCGGCAGCGCCTATACATATTCTTGTTATACCTAAACAGCATATTGATTGTGTTTCAAAAATTGATGAACAGAACTCTAAGGTTCTCCCGGATGTATTTTTGGCAATTAACAAGGTTGCCAAAAAGCTTGGAATAGATGAAAGAGGGTTTAGAGTAATTGTAAACAACGGAGCAGAAGGGGGCCAAGTTGTATATCATTTGCATTTCCATTTACTTGGTGGCAAAACGTTGGGTAGCTTAATAGTATGATACAAGGAAAATAATTATTATTGACAGGCATTTTAGGCTTAATGTATAATGTTCATGTGTATTTTTGCCTATGAAGCATGTTTGGGTGTTGATGTTTTCATCGGAGGGAGGGAAGAGACGTGTCAGAGATTAGAATAAAGGAAAATGAGTCTATAGATAGCGCATTGAAAAGATTCAAAAAACAATGTGCAAAAGCAGGGGTGCTTTCTGAATTAAGGAAGAGAGAGCATTACGAAAAGCCTAGCGTAAAAAGAAAGAAAAAGTCTGAAGCGGCAAGGAAAAGAAAAAATAAATAATCAGGAAGGCGATTAGTATGTCACTTAAAGAGAAACTTCTTGAAGATATGAAAACTGCGATGAAGGAAAAAGACGGAGTCAGGAAAGATACTGTTATTATGGTTCGCTCAGCCATCCTCCAGGTTGAGAAGGATAACAGGGTGACTTTGGACGAAGAGGGCATACTTGAGGTAATCGCAAAAGAAGTAAAAAAACGTAAAGATTCCCTTCCAGAATATGAGAAGAGCAATCGCGAAGATTTAATAGATAAACTTAAAAAAGAAATCGAAATCTTACTTGTGTATCTGCCAGAACAACTTACAGAAGAACAGCTTGAAGAGATTGTCAAAGAGACAATTCAAGAGATTGGAGCAGCCAGCATTAAGGATATGGGAAAAATAATGCAGGCGGTACTCCCGAAGGTCAAAGGGAGAGCAGATGGTAGGATGATAAACTTAATAGCAAAAAAATATTTAGCATAAAAAATTATAAAAGCCTGCTTTGCAGGCTTTTATAATATGCCAGCAAATATTCATGTTGAATATTTGCTGGCATATTATTTATACTATATGGTGAAACAACTATATTTTAAATAAAAAGTAAAATTTAAAAAGGATGTGAAATCAACCCATGGCTTTTGAAAAAGGTAATGGAATAAATCTGAAAAAGTACAATACAAAGAAAGGCATAAATATTATTAATGTTAAGACTGATAAATTTAAAACAGCTTCGATTAATCTTTTCATACATAATCAGCTTGACAGGGAAACGGTAACACAAAATGCACTGATTCCTATGGTTTTGAAACGCGGAAGCAAAGATTTTCCCACTATGCAGGAAATATCAAGAAAGCTTGAGAACCTATACGGAAGCTTCTTCGATTGCGGGGTTGTGAAAAAAGGAGAAAGGCAGCTTCAGCACTTTTTTATTGATGGTGTAAACGAGAAATATTTGCCGGGCGGAGAGAAACTATTAGATTCTTGTGCGAAGCTGCTTGATAACATTGTTTCAAAGCCGTTCTTGGATAATAATGGGTTTAAATGTGAATATGTTCAGCAGGAAAAAGACAATCTTTCAAAATTAATTCAATCAAGAAAAAATGACAAGGTCCAGTATGCTGTAGAAAGATGCTATGAATTAATGTGTACAGGCGAAAGATATGGAATTCATGAATGGGGTAAGGTAGAAGACCTGGACAGCATTACTCCTGAGATTCTTTCAAAACGCTATCATGAAAATATATCAAAAGCGAAGATTGACATATTAGTTTTGGGTGATGTAGGTGAAAAGTGGATTTCTGTGCTGGAAGATATAATTGGTGTTAAAACCGATAACAGTAGTTTGGTTGAAAAGGAAGAAATAAAGAAGGATGTTAGTGCTATAAGAACATTTGTTGATGAAATGGATGTCAACCAAGGAAAGCTATCGATGGGGTTCAGAACCAATACTAGCTTGGCAGATTCGGATTATTACGATCTCCTTGTATACAATAGCATTTTAGGTGGAGGAGTTCATTCAAAGTTATTCCAAAATGTCAGGGAAAAGAACAGTCTTGCGTATTACGTATTTTCCAGAATGGATAAGTTTAAAGGGACAATGATGATAAGCAGTGGAGTCGAATCAACAAATTTTGAAAAGGCAAAAACTATAATTCTTGAACAATTGGATGATATTAAAGCAGGAAAAGTAACGGGAGAAGAATATGAAACTTCTATAAAAGCACTTGAGAATAGCTTGAGAAACCTTGCGGATGAGCCTATTCAACTGGTTGATTTCTGTCTTGGACAATCAATAATAGGGTCAGACGACAGTGTTGAAGAAATATTAAAAAAGATAAGAAGTGTAAAATTAGATGATGTTCTAAAAATTTCACAGAAAATAAATCTCGATACAATTCACTATATTAAACCAAGGGGGGGACGTTAATGAAAAAAAGCACAATAGAAAACAGTTCAATCGGAGAAAAATTGTTTGTTTGTGAATATGACAATGGATTAAAGGCGTTTGTTCTTCCGAAAAAAGGTTTCACGAAAAAATATGCGACTTATTCTACGCATTATGGTTCTATTGACAGCGAATTTATTATTCCAAGTGAAAAAGATATAACCAGGGTTCCTGATGGTATTGCTCATTTTCTTGAACATAAGCTTTTTGCACAGAAAGACGGAGATGTTATGGATAAGTATGCCGCTTTAGGAGCCTCTTCAAATGCATATACAAGCTTTGACCATACAGCTTATTTATTTTCATGTTCTGAAGAATTTAAAAAATGTTTTGAGCTATTGGTGAATTTTGTTCAAAATCCTTATATAACAGATGAGAGTGTTGAAAAAGAGAAAGGAATAATCGGTCAAGAGATTAGGATGTATGATGATAACCCAAATTGGAGGGTGTTCTTTAACTTCTTAGATGCTCTTTATCAAAAGCATCCTGTAAAAATAGACATAGCTGGAACGGTCGAATCCATATCAGGCATTAATAAAGAGACCCTATATAAATGCTACAATACCTTCTATCATCCTTCTAATATGATAGTTTTTGTTGCTGGTGATGTTGACCATGATTGGGTCTTTGAATCAATTGCATCAAACCAAAAGATAAAAGAGTATAAGCCGGAAATAAAAAGAATATTTCCAGATGAACCTAAGGGAATAAACAAGAAAATGGTTGAGCAAAAAATGGAAGTATCAGCGCCTTTGTTTATAATCGGGTTTAAAGAAGATACGGTAAATGCTGGACCTGATTATGCTGTGCACAGTGCCGGAATGAATATTCTAATGGAAATGCTTTTGGGTAAAGGTTCGGATATTTATACTCTTCTTTACGAAAAGGGGCTTATTACTTCAAATTTTGATGCTGATTATACCTTTGAAAGTAATTACAGTTATTCAACCATCGGTGGAGAATCTAGGAATCCTGAAGAGGTTAGAGAAATTATTATTAATGAGTTGAACAAAATATTTTCAAAGGGTTTGGACAAAGAAAGCTTTGAAAGAATTAAAAAGATGAAAATAGGAAGCACTCTGAAAATATTCAATTCGGTTGATAAGATTGGACATCAATTTGTTGCAAGCTATATGAAGGGTTTGGAATTCTTCAAACTAAGTGATGCATACAGAAATATAAAATTTGAAAACATAGAGAGCATATTTAAAAAACATTTTATTCTGGATAATATAGCGATGTCGGTGATTAGACCAACTCACCCCTAGCCCCTCTCTTGAAATAGAGGGGGATTGGTTGCGAAAAAATAGTGAAAGGAAAACTTTATGTCCAAAATAGCATTCCCAGGTTTGGGTTTGGAATTTAATATCAATCCGATCGCATTTAGTATCTTTGGAAAACCGATTTTCTGGTATGGGATAATTATTTCCCTTGCGATTATTATTAATATTGTTTTGGCGATGAGAGATGCCGAGAAATTCAGTTTTAAATCGGATGATGTTCTTGACTTTGTTTTTTTTGCTGTTCCTGCTGCAGTTATTGGCGCTAGGCTGTATTATGTGGCTTTCAAGTGGCAGGATTATTCGGAAAATCCTCTCCAAATATTTCAGATATGGAATGGTGGACTTGCCATTTACGGAGCAGTAATTGCAGGAGTAATCACGGCGTGTATTTTTGCAAAAGTGAAAAAATATAGTGTATTAAAATGGTTTGACTTTTGCGCTCCCTTTTTAGTTTTAGGTCAAGCAATAGGAAGATGGGGGAATTTTGTAAACCGTGAAGCTTATGGAGCAGTGACCAATCTTCCATGGAGAATGGAAATACCAAGCTTGGACGGCATTAGTATTATGTCTGTTCATCCTACCTTTTTATATGAATCCCTATGGGATCTAGCTATTTTTGTATTCCTTATGTTTTATAGAAACAAAAGTAAGAGAAAGGGCGAGGTTTTCTTTTTGTATCTTATTCTATATGGTTTTGGCCGATTCTGGATAGAAGGATTGAGGGCAGACAGTCTAATGGTTGGAAATTTCAGAGTATCGCAGGTGCTATCCTTGATTTTGGTTGCTACTTTTACATTTGTTTTTATCCGATGTCGACTGCAGCTAAAGAACCCACCTCTTTAGGGGGCGGGCATCAAAGATGGACACTATCGCTAGATTTTGAAAAAAATCAAGCGGCTAGTAGTCTAAGCGGCGCTATGACCCTGGATAACGGTTCCTAAAGTTTCGACGGACCAAAGCTTTCCGCCAAAACTCAAGGATCCTGTTTATCCGATGTCGACTGCCGCTAATATTTCGCCTTTCTTCATGGTATAAGCGGCGCTATGACCCTAGATAACGGTTCCTAAAGTTTCGACGGACCAAAGCTTTCCGCCAAAACTCAAGGATCCTGTTTATAATAAGGCTAAAAAATAAAAAGAATGGATTGACTTCGGAAGAAGCACTTTGCCGGAGACGAAGGTAAGGATACAGAGGGATTAAAACAGATTACATAGATAAAACAAAATTGTTAAAAAATTACTGTAATATATTGACAGTTAATTTGTGATAATATATTATAAAGGCGAGAGAGAAAGACGGCGAGCTTGCAGAATTACCACTGGTATTAATGAGGCTTAACGCTTAAATCACTAAAGTTGCGGAGACGGAATAATAATCGAAATGCGGGGTGAGCCTATGTTGCAATCTGAAATTGACAACTTGAGAAAAGAACTTGAAGACCAGATTAGAAACGGAGCAAGCTTTCAGGAAGTCTATTCATTGAGTCTATCATTGGACGAGCTCATTGTTGCTTTTTATGTACAGGCACTTGTGAAAAAATAAATTAATAATCACATAATAGTGATTATAGGTTGAAGAAGCAGACATCTGCTTCTTTTTTTTGTGAAAGAACGTGTATTTGCTTATAAAAATGTAAATATATGGACAAGTATACATATCCATCCTTATATTTTAAAAAAATATTTTCATAATACTATTGCTTATCCAAAAAAAATGAAGTAAAATAGCATTAAAGTGGTAGGAAGTGGAGGAAAGTGGTTTAGGGTTCCACGGATGAGGAGTAGTATAAATGTTTATCGGTGAGTATCAGCACACAATTGATCCGAAAAGCAGAATAATAATGCCTTCAAAGTTTAGGGAAGGTCTTGGTGACAAGTTTATTGTAACCAAGGGTTTGGATAGTTGTTTGTTTGTTTACTCTATGGAAGAATGGATTATCTTTGAAAACAAGCTAAGAACTCTTCCTATAGCAGATAAAGCTGCAAGAGAATTTATAAGATTTTTCTTCTCGGGAGCTTCAGAATGCGAAGTTGATAAACAAGGCAGGATATTGATCCCCTCCAATTTGAGAGAATTTGCAAAATTGGACAAAGAAATAGTCGTTACTGGTGTTTCAACGAGAATCGAAATATGGAGCAAGGAAAACTGGGAAGCATATAACAATTCCGGCATGGAGGCTGATGAAATAGCTGAAAAAATGTCTCAGTTAGGAATCTAAAATGGAATTTATTCATAAACCGATTATGCTTCAAGAATGTATTGATATGCTAAGGATTAGCCCTGACGGGGTCTATGTAGACGGGACAACTGGCGGGGGAGGACATTCCTATGAAATCGCGAGTAGGTTAAGCGATGAGGGTATACTTGTCTGTTTTGATAGGGATATAGATGCTATAAATGCTTCTGAAAAAAAACTTTCTCATTTAAACAAAAAAATAACTTTCGAAAATAGAAATTTTTCTGAAATTAATCAGATTATAGATAGTAAGATAGGTCGTTTAGCAGATGGGATTTTAATGGATTTAGGAGTTTCATCCTTCCAATTGGATAATGCAGAGAGAGGTTTTAGCTATCAAGCAGATGCACTATTGGATATGAGGATGGATAGAAGGCAGAAAATCTCGGCATTAGATGTAGTGAACAACTACGACAAAAAATCACTAATCAGAATAATTAGTGATTATGGAGAAGAAAAATGGGCTGTGAGAATAGCTGATTTCATTTGTAAGAGTAGGGAAATCAAAAAAATAGAAACAACGGGCGACCTAGTAGAGGTTATAAAGAAAGCTATCCCTGCAAAAGCCCGAAAAGATGGTCCGCATCCTGCAAAGCGAACATTTCAGGCTATAAGGATAGAAGTAAATAATGAGCTTGGTGTTTTAGAATCAGCAATAAAGAATGCTGTTGATTCGCTAAATACAGGTGGAAGGATATGCATAATAACATTTCATTCACTTGAAGATAGAATAGTTAAGAAGACATTTGTTTCATTAGAAGGAAGGTGTACATGCCCGGGAGATTTACCAATATGTAGGTGTGGAAAGGTGTCTCACGGAAAAGTAATAACGAGGAAGCCTATAGAACCTTCCGAAGAAGAGCTTAAAGAGAACCCCAGAGCAAGAAGTGCTAAACTAAGAGTATTTGAAAAACTTTAATTTAAGTAACTAAAGAAAAACTTTTAATATACAAAAGACTTCTAGTGAACAGCTGAAAAGGCTGTGCCAAATGTACAAAAGATAGAGTCATACTAAAGTAAAAAACACAAAAGAAAAAAGAAGTACAAGTTACTAACGAAAAAGAAACAACAAACAAAAGAAAAAAAGAGAACATTACAAAAGAAAAAAGAGAAAAGAGCAAAGGATTAAGCTTCAAATTAGCAGTTCCATATTATCATGACTATTCATGCTAATATGCAATGTTGCTATGAAGCAAGAAAAAAATAGAAGTTTTAAAAATAATTCCGTTTGTTCTTAATAGAACACGGTTATTTTTTTCTATTAAGGGTTTCGAACCTTACAAATATTTTTAATTAATTAAAGAAATAATGAAAATGCTTATCACATTTTCCTACTAAAGAAAAAACATAGAAAATTCCTAAGGTAGAAGGTTTACGTTTATAACTGGTCTGCGGAATTTTTAAGGGAATATACGAACGGGGGAATGAATAAAATGTTAGTAGCGCAAAAAAAGTACAATTATGAACCAGTCCCGGAATATCAAGACTACCAAAGAGAAAACAAAAAACTAAAAGTTATTACAGTTAGAAGAACAAAAGCTATAATGAGGTTCAAAGCAATGCTTGGCATATTAGTCTTTTTTGCGCTTGGAATTTTTATACTACTTAGGTATTCGATGATTAATGAAGAAAAGAGAAATATTTATAAATTAAAAGCAGAGTTAAATGAAATCACCCGAGCAAATAATCAGATTCAGGTGGAATTGAACAGAAAGGTTGATTTGGGGGAAGTCGAAAAGCAAGCAATTCAGAAATTAGGTATGCAATATCCTGATAAAAACCAAATGATTTATGTTCAGATTCCAAAAACCGATTTTACTGAAGTGCCTATTGAATCTGAAAATCAGACTGAAGAGCAAGGAGGCCCAGCCTCTTTTGCCAAGCAGTTGTTGAGCTATCTTTACTAAAAAACTACCAAACTCCAATGCTATTTAGGAGGCCGGAGGAGGGAAGGGCTTGGCTGCAACCGGGCTTAACATTAAAAAGAGGGAAGCTTTTTTGTTGCTACTATTAACAATAATAGTAGCTTTGCTCATATTTAGAGTGGCTTGGGTACAGCTTGTTCAAGGACCCCAGCTTCAAAAAATGGCTATAGAACAGCAAACAAGAGACCGCATAGTAAGTTCGAAAAGGGGAACCATTTTTGATAGAAACAAGGTTGAGCTTGCTGTTAGCATTTCCGTAGAAACAGTGAGTGTTATTCCAAAAGAAATTACTCAGCCTGAAAAGGTTTCAGGCAAGCTTTGTGAGATTCTTGGTATTGATTACAACGAGATATACAAAAAAGTTACAAGTAAAAGCTCAATTGAAATTATTAAGAGGAAAGTAGAAAGAGAAAAGACAGATTTAATAAGAAAATGGATTAATGAGGAAAAAATTAAAGGTGTTAAGATTAATGAAGATACGAAAAGAGCTTATCCAAACAATAGCTTGGCAAGTTATGTAATTGGATTTACGGGATATGATAATCAAGGACTTGATGGACTTGAGCTTATGTATGAAAGCACTCTGAAAGGATTGCCTGGAAGAATTGTTTCTGAGACAGACGCTAGCGGAAAAGGAATGCCATTTGATAGAGAAAGATTTTATAGTCCACAGGATGGAACAAATCTTGTGCTCACAATTGACGAGACAATACAGCACATTGCAGAAAGGTACTTGGAGAATGCTGTTATAGATAATAAATGCTTGGGTGGAGGAGTAGTTATTGTTATGAGACCCAAGACGGGTGAAATTCTTGCAATGGCGGTTAAACCTGATTTTGATTTAAATAATCCCTTTGTTCCAAACGATGAAAATATTAAAGCAAAATGGAGCACCCTATCAAAAGATGAAAAAAGCTCAATAATGCAAAAAATGTGGAGAAATCCAGCAGTTTCTGATACATATGAACCTGGTTCCACATTTAAGATTGTAACATCAGCGGCTGGACTTGAAGAAGGCGTTGTAAAACCTAATGATCCTTTTGTTTGTACTGGTTCCATTTTAATTGCAGGAAGAAGCTTTAATTGTTGGGTGAAAGATTACGGAAGAACTCATGGTGCTGAAACGTTTACACAAGGTGTTGCAAACTCATGTAATCCTGTGTTTATCGAAGTCGGAAGACGGTTGGGAAAAGAAAGGCTTTTTAAATACATAAATGGTTTTGGATTACAGGATAGAACAGGGATAACACTTCCAGGCGAAGCAAAGGGAATTTTCCACAATATTAATAAGGTTGGGCCTCTTGAGCTGGCAACCATTTCATTTGGAATGAGAATAAAAGTAACTCCAGTTGAACTTATTACAGCAGTAAGTGCGGTTGCTAATGGTGGTAAACTAATGAAGCCGCAATTAATTAAAGAAATGAGAGATAAGGATGATAATATAATACAAACATTTGAGCCGAAAGTGGTTCGGCAGGTTGTTTCTACTGAAACAGCAACACAAT
>Ga0209340_1002290_pt1 | contig 11411 bp, 9 predicted proteins | sample EPASupsiteSAE323_FD_187266 | JGI IMG/M metagenome (GOLD analysis project Ga0209340, IMG submission 187266) | Bioremediated contaminated groundwater from EPA Superfund site, New Mexico - Sample SAE3-23 (SPAdes) (version 2) | ecosystem: Environmental > Aquatic > Deep subsurface > Groundwater >... | reverse complement strand
TATTCTCATTCCTACAAAAATTATTTCAAATCCGGCTATTCCTGAAGTCGGTGCCCAAGGCATGGCGGTAATATAATTATTTACTACCGGTTTAAAAAGCTTGTCAGATGATAATAGCAAAAAAATATATGGCTCATCCATTGGGGTGAGCCATTAAAATGGATTTACTTGATCGGTATGGTTGAAATAATCATTTATCCTCATTGTCGTGGCATGCACATTCACTATCAGATGCCATGCAGCACTCTGCAAAACTTTCACCTGCAACAGCCGATGCGCCATAATTAATAGGAATATCTACACAGATCTGCTGCGTGGCATAAAAAGTACAGACTGCGCCGGGGGTGCCTCTACAGCCTCTGGTGTTGATATTTAGAGGTCCGCAACAACTGGTTTTAGTTGGGCCAACATATGCAAATGGTCTGACTGTGATCGGAACACAAACATTAACCATTTAAGAGGCATTGGCGCGACAAGTTCCCTCATCTGAACATACCGGTCCGCAGATTGTTAATGCCGATGTTGAAACGTCACTTCCGCCTTTAACGCATACGTTTACGGCGCCCACCGGATAAGGGGTGGTTAATTCAAAGCAGAATAAGCCTGTACTGTTTTCTCCTCCCAAGACTTTACTGATTGGAAAAACAAATTTTAATCCTGGGCATCCTGTATCCGGATCAGTATCTGGAGGAATTAATAGTTCAACATTTTCACCAATTATTACGGTTTGCTTCTCTTCACCAATGGTTACTTTAATATTTACGATCTGATCAAACTTGATAGTCGGGCATAAAGACAATACCCAATGAATCAAGCTAACATACGTAGATATATTCTCCCCTACCCCGGTGACCCGGTAACAAAAACGCTGGTTTTGTCCAGCGACAGGATCAAGAACTGACAGATCCATGTCGAGTTCAAATACAAAAGGTAAAATACGTTTTCCAAGTATTAGTTTGCTGTAATCGATCTGCACATTACATCCTGCCCGGGAAGTCTTACAACAAGACACCATAGCACCTCCTTTCCCAATAATAACTATAATATAGCTACTATTGTTATTCGGTGTCACAGTCGCTGCAAGGATAAGCCGTAACTTCATGACAATCAATCCAGGGTTCACCTGCACAAACCTGTGCTCCAAATTGAACCGGTATTTCGATACAAATTTCCTGGCTGATGGCGAAACAACATATTTGTTTGTTGCCGTGAGGTTTGCATTGAAAGTTATCTATAGTCGGTTCGTTGCAGAAAAAGGAATTGGCAGAGCCTACCCGTGCAAATGGTTTAACCATTACAGGAACACTTACATTGGCTTTTTGATAAGCAAAATTGGAGCAGGTATTTGAAGGATTTGCTCGATTTGCCAGATCTGCTGCAGAGTATGGTTTAAATTCGCTTTTGACATCACCGGCATTTTTTTTAGAGGATTTACAGTTGGTACGACGGCATTTTGAAAAGTTAGAGTTATTTGGTGTCACCATGTTCTCCTCCAATTAATTTATATTACATACTATTAAAAGTACAGAGAAATGGTGACATTTGTATTATATTCGTTATTGTTTTAACAGATCGATCGCCGTCTGCAGTGTTTTTTTATCAATAGCCCCTCGATAAACTTTAACAATTGTACCTTTTGAATTAATAAAATAAGTAGTCGGTATGGATGAAATCCCATAGGTTTGCGCCGCTGTCTGCTTATTATCAAAATATACCGGGAATTCATAACCCTGATCTTTAATAAATGCTTTTCCCCTGGCTTGCGTTTCACGTTGACCGTCAACCAGATCAACCATCATAAAAACCACATTTTCACCTGCCTGGGTATAAACTTCGTTAAAGTGAGGCATTTCACTGCGACACGGAGGGCACCAGGAAGCCCAGAAATTCAATACAACGGGTTTTCCTTTAAAGTCAGATAATTTTACCTCCCGGCCCTGGTTATCAAAAACCGTGAAGTCAGGAGCGGAAGTATTTTTTGCATCACTTTGGTCAGCAATATCTTTTTGCAGCTGATTTTCCTGTTGGGTCTTATAACCTGCCGAAAGATTTTGGTAAGCGAAATATGCCAGACACAGAAATACTGCAAATATTATAATCCAAATTAGATTTTTGACCTTGGCATTCACAAGCAATCCCTCCTAAATTGATAATTTTGCCAGCCAGTTGCCCCAGAAACCGGTTAGCATCATTATTCCTACCACTACCAGCAATAACCCGGAAATCAGGTTGATCGTTCTATAATTACGTTTAATAAAATCAAAAACCGTCTTTAGATTGTCAATCAGAATTGCACTGATAATAAACGGTATACCCAAGCCCAGAGAGAAACATAAAAGCAACAAAATACCCTGCAGACTTTCGCCGCTGCTAGCCGCCTGCATTAAAGCTGATCCTAAAAATGCACCCACACAAGGCGTCCAACTGATTGAAAATACAATACCGAATACAATTGCAGAAATAAAGCTCATATTTAAAACATCTGTTTGTAACTGACGGGATGTATTTATTAATGGGATACGAATCAATTCCATAAAGTTTAGTCCAAAAAGAATAACAATTATACCGGCAGAAATGTTAACTGCCACGCTGTATTCCCTTAAATAACTGCCAATTGTTCCGGCGAAAGCGCCCAGCAATGCAAATATAAGTGTGAAGCCAAGGACAAAACCCAAGGCATTTATAAAGGTTGCATTTTTGTTGTCCGTATCTTTTTGCGCTGCAAAATAAGAAATATAAATTGGCAACATCGGCAGCAGACAGGGTGAAATAAAGGTAATAATGCCCTCGAGAAAAGTAATGAAATAATCCATTGATCATGCCTTTCTTATGTGTAACATTTTAAAATTCCAATTAGGATGTGGATGGTTTTTTACATTGAAAATACCCTGTGTTATCCTTATAAATAGGATGATTGTGACTCATTAATAAATATAATAAATAAAATATTAGAGGAAATAAAGCATGAGCAATAAAAACAGCAAAAATGAAGTAACTTCTGCACCAGATTCTATAAATGAGATGACTTTGGACGAACTCAATATGCTCATAGACTCTGTTTATAATGGTATTGTCAGTATTGACGAAAAAAAACGGGTTCGAATTTTCAACAAATCTGCCGAACAAATATTCGAAATGGATCGTAATAATATTATTGGCAAACCTTACGAAGATGTATTCCCGGACGGTCCATTGGCAGAAATACTACATTCCGGCTCTATTGAAAATAATCGCAAACTTGATTATAAAGGCAAGATCCTGTTATCCAACCGAACCCCTATCATTGATAAGAAGAATAGAATTAAAGGGGCTGTTGGCGTCGTCCAGGATATATCCGATCTTGAAAACATGAACAGGATTTTAAATGACGCTTTGCAAACCAATGAGCAATTAAATACTGTTTTGAAAAAATCATTGGACAGTCTGTTTATTACTGATGCCGAAGGAAGAGTATTAAGTGTAAATGAAGCCTATACAAAAATCACGGGTATAAACGCTGAAGATATACTCGGTAAAACACTATATGAACTAGTGGAAAAAGGTTTATATAAGCGAGCAGCAGCATTAATGGTTATTGAAAGCCATGAATCGGTCAGCTATACGGAAACAACCAAAACTGGCAGAACGGCAGTTTTTGTTGGTACACCTATTTTTAATCCGGATGGCGATTTGGTAAATGTCCTGGTGAACATCCATGATATAACCGAACTTGAATCTGTTTCCAATGAACTGGCCGACACCAAAGAACTTAAAGACGAACTGGATGCTGTCATAAAGGCTTCATTTGACGGTATTGTTGTGACTGACAATAATGGTATTGTTTTGAGTATGAACGATGCCTACCAAAGAATAACCGGCTTAAATCATGAGGATCTGATCGGCAAGAGTATGTTTGGACTTACTCAGTCAGGTGTTTATGATCATTCTGATGTCATAATGGTGCTTGAAAGCAAAAAATCGGTCACTATTACCCAAAAATTGAAAAGCGGCAAGTCAATTCTGGTGACCGGGAGCCCCATTTATAACGATAGCGGTGAACTGGTACGCATCATAACCAATGCCCGGGATCTGACTGAATTGGACAGACTGCGCCAGGAAGTCGAACATGCCAACCATTTACGCAGACATTATGAAAATGAATTAAACCGGATCAGAATGGAAGATTCTTTCATAGCCCAGGCTACCTCATCACAACAATTACATGAATTGATCGCACGAGTCAGCAAGGTCGATTCCACCATACTGATTCAGGGAGAGTCCGGTGTTGGAAAGGAAATTGTAGCGCGCGAGCTTCATTATCAAAGTCCACGCCGGGATAAACCGTATATCAAAATCAACTGTGCAGCGATTCCTGAAAGTCTATTGGAATCAGAACTGTTTGGCTATGAAAAAGGAGCCTTTACCGGTGCACTTAAAGAAGGCAAAATGGGTATATTTGAACTGGCCAACAAAGGATCTTTGTTTTTGGATGAAGTCGGCGATATCCCCCTTCACCTCCAAGTTAAATTGCTGCGGGTATTACAGGAAAACGAAGTTACCAGAGTTGGCGGAAATTTGCCCATAAAGATCGATGTAAGGGTTATTGCCGCAACCAATCGTAATCTGCGTGAAATGATCAAGGCAAAACAATTTAGGGAAGATCTTTATTACCGTTTAAATGTTGTTCCTATTATGGTTTCCCCTCTTAGGGAAAGAATAGAAGAAATAGAACCTTTAATTATTCATTTTTTAGAGATGTTTAATAAAAAATATAATCTTAATAAAGCCATCGATCCGCAACTTATCAAAACCATGCAGGATTATGATTGGCCTGGCAATATCCGGGAACTGCGCAATGTGATTGAAAGAGCGGTAGTTACAAGTCCGGATGCAATCATTCAGGAGATCAATTTTCCGGGTTCTGAAGAGCATCTGTTTAGCAGTGAAGTAAATGAACTACCTTCAATTTCATTAAAATCAGAAGTAGAAGCTTTTGAAAAAGAACTGCTCATAAAGTATATAGACAAATACGGCAGCAGCCGTAAAGCTGCCTCTGTATTGGGGACAAGTCAGACAACCATTTGGCGCAAGGCCAATCAATATGGCATACATTTACAGGAAAATTAAACATAAAAACAAAGAAGAGACTTTACAGTCTCTTCTTTGCGGGTATCTATATTATTAGAAAGAAGGGGAATTATTTTAGTCTTCCCAGATTGCAAAAGCTCTGATCGGGCTTCCGGTTAGACCTACAAATTTAAGCGGGAACATCGCATAATAAAAATCACTATGTCTGGGAATCTTGGTAATGTTGACCAAACTCTCGGTATGAATTACTTCTCGCTCAGCATGAACAGTATGGTTCGGATAATCAAGATCAGCCGGCGTATCAAGGCTTGGAGAGTCTGTTCCTATATTCAATAATCCCTGATCCAGCAGCCATGTGGTTGCTTCTTTATCAAGCCCCGGATATTGACTTAAATATCGATAAGGATCAATCGTACTATAGGGTTCATTGCCCGTCCAGTAAAGCAAGCTCATGCCTGGTTTTAAGGTTACTTCAGCAGCATCAAGTGCCTTCTTCACTGCATCCAAGGTTATATGGACACGGCCCTGCACAAACGAAAGGTCAATCCAAGCTGCCGGGGTGATGAGTTCAGGCAAAGTAATTTTATCTACTGACAGATGTGACTTGTTGGGATCAAAATGGTACACTGCGTCAACATGGGTTGAGGTGTGGTCACAAGTTATGATCCCTTTTACTCCAAAACCGTACGGGTAGTGACTCGCTTCACCAAGACTGAATTTAGTCTCCTCATGGGTTTTATGCCACCAAAAGCTAGTTTTCATATGGCCCGGATATACCGGAACATCTGGCCCGACTTCCTTGCCTAAATCAAGAAAATTGAGTTTTTTACCCATGAATTCAATTACATCAATTTTCACTGTATCCTCTGACATGATATTTCCTCCAATCTTTGATTACTAATAACAACTTTTTAAGCTATGCCAGTTGAGGCTTTGATCCTTTTTCCGCTTCCAACTCGGCATCAATGTCTTCCATGCTTTTGCCTTTCGTTTCACGAGCATAGAAAAATAGTATTGCCTGGATAATAAACAATATCGCCAGGAAAATGTAAACTGGGGTAATAGCATCGGTGGTAGCTTTGGGGCTGACAAGGTTGGTTGAACCTGCAAAAAATGCAACGATCACGGGGCCGATAAGTTTGCCGATACCGCCCATACCATAGGCAGAACCCATGCCGGTCGCCCGTAGATTTGAAGGCCATACTTCGGCGCCATAAGGGCCGACCAGAGCGTAGCCGCCATCAGCAAAAAAGTAAATACCAATCATACATAGCCAAAATACGGAGGTCCCACCGATGAAGTTACCGGTATTAAATAGGGCAAATACTAACATCAGGGCTGCGCCAGTCCCCAGAATTATTCCAGTGGTGCGGCGACCAATGTGGTCAGACATGAAAGACCAGAACCATCTGCCAATGAAACCACCCAGGGTAACAACAATAAAGAGCTTGGCTGCTTCCTGAGGAGTCTTGCCGATAACCAGAGCTAACAAAGCTGGTCCCCACATGGTAAATAATGAGTAGCCAGTCTGCTGACATATATTGGCTCCCCAACTTGTAATAAGGCTACGGGGATATTTAAACAGTTCACTGAACTTGACACGTGGCTGGATAGGCAGATCATCAATCCATTCTTCGTTCTTCTGTTTGGTGTCGCGGAAGTCATGGTGCTGCTCAGTGGCCCAATCGACAGCAGCGGCAGCTTCATCATATTTTTTGTTGCGGATAAGCCAACGGGGAGATTCAGGCACCCAAACTCGAATGATCAGAGCCAGAAGAACAGGAATTAGTCCCACCAGGAAAAGTCCTCTCCAGCCTATATACGGGGTCAAGTAGGCTGCACTGGTGCTGGCCAGCAAGGTACCAATCGGGATAAACGCGGTTACAATCCCACCTACACGACCACGGTATTTAGCAGGTGCAAATTCCTGGACCAAGGGCAGGTCAACACAGTACAGTCCGCCCAAAGCCAAACCGACGAAGAAGCGAAGTATAACCAGGTATTGCCAGTTGCCTTCGGGGGTAAAGAACATCAGTCCCGTCATTACCCCACTGAATATGATCGTAAACATAAAAATTGGTCGGCGTCCTACTCTATCAGCTATATTGCCAAACATTATCGCCCCGATAATGGCTCCAAAGCCCGCAGCGAGCAAAATACTGGCAGAAGCGGTATAAGTAAGCCCCCAGGGAACTGCGATAAAAGCAATAACAAAGCTTATAAGGGCTAAATCAAAGAATTCCAGCATGTCTCCCAGGACGGCAGCACTAATAACCCTAACATGATTCCCGGTTAGACGGGAATCGTCAAGTGTATTAATCAATTCTGATGTATATCTTGCCATATTTTTTTCCTCCTTAATTTATGAGTGATATTTACCAGGCAGTCCAGCCACCGTCAACCATTAAAATCGAACCAGTTACAAAATCTGCGGCGCTGGAGGACAAATACAATACAGCACCTACTACATCATCAACCTCGCCAATGCGATGCATTAATATTCTTTGTTCTACATCATTCTTAAATTCTTCGTCTTTAAACATTGGTACGCCCCATGGAGTATTGATGAATGTGGGAGCAATTGTATTAACCGTAATGTTATAGGAAGCCCACTCGCCTGCCAGTACTTTGGTGAATTGAGCAACAGCACCTTTGCTGGCACAGTATGCCGAACGTTTTACATATCCGACCACCGACATGGCTGAACCCATATTGATAATTTTACCGCTTTTCTGCTTCATCATAATACGACCAGCTGCTTGACTGCAGAAAAATGAGCCTTTGGCATTGACGTTCATGATTTTATCCCAGGCTTCCTCGGTTACTTCTTCACCACGCTGCTGAATGTTTAGTCCGGCAACATTTAAGGCAATATCAATTCTACCAAAATGTTCTGAAATTGCTTTGTAGGACTCATTAATTTCCGAAACATTACTTACGTCACAAATGAAGGCAAATACTTCTCCTCCCAAATCTGATATTTGGGATCTGGTTTCTTCCAGTCTGTCTGAAGAAATATCCAGTATTGCAACTGCTGCCCCGCTTTTCGCCAGAGCCATTGCACAGGCTCTGCCAATACCACTTCCCGCTCCAGTTACGGCGGCAACTTTTCCTTTGAGATCTACAGATAAATCAGACGTTTTCATCACCTCCCAATCAAAATTAACACCATAATCGAATTACGTTTCGGCCGGATAAAAGACAGAAATTATATATTAATTGACCTCCTTTTATGTTGATTTGTCTTTTATCGTTAATTTATGGTGGTTGTGAATTCCATAACAATAGATTTAGCAAGTTCTGTGCCAAATCAGATATTATAATTTTTTATTTGACTAGAGCTGAATATTTGGGCATTATAAATGAAATTCAATAAATATAAACACCAGGTATTGAAATATTTAATATCTGGCTAATGTCACGAATGTGAATCACTATCAATATATAAGATATAAGGACGTGCATTTTAACGTGTTTTATGACGTGGTGACTCATTATCGTGACGGCTATTCATTTATGTGACAGCATAAATAAGCAAGAAAAAAGGGTTCTCCTGCGGAGAACCCTCAGAGCGTCAAAAAAGGTGAATAGCTACGTTATGCAAAAAACCGTTCAGTCGGCGTACCATATGTACGCCTCAATCACGGGCTTTTTGCAAGCCTTGCTCTTCGCCTTTTTTGCTCGCTCTGTTATAGTTTGAGGGTTCTCCTGCGGAGAACCCTAGCAATTACGGATTTTGAACGTACACATCCACCAGGCTGAAAACTTCTTCGTTCAGAACTTTTTCAAACTCTGCCTGGTTTACGACCGGCCTTCTGATCATTTTATGGATCTTTTCAATCTGTTCATCAGTATTTAAAGGTTTCCCGTAAAGATCGACCGCAAAAGCGGTGAAATCTCTGACAAACATATCAAACATTTGATTCATGACCTCATCGCTGATCCCTTCTATTTTTGCGCTTTCAATAATCAGTTGTCCGTAAGCCACCATTGTGAAGAGCTCACCTACTGCCAGCAAGTAATCAAAATCTCTCATCTGTTTCATCAGATTCTGGCCGGATACCATCAGATATTCCTTGTAGGCTTCGATCTGCTCCATATAAACTTTCACATTGGGTAAATGAGCCAAACTGTTATAAGCAATGTGATAGTCATGGAATTTTGTCTTGGCATAACCGTGAGTAGTTCCCTGATGGAAGAGGTAATCATCATTGCGGTCATCGGTTATTCTGCCGATTTCTTCAAATTCAGCCGGCATAAACATAAAAGTTGGTACAAGTTTGGCAATTAGGGCCATATTTACATGCCGGGTTCCTTCCAGTTTGGGGAAGCCTCTTAATTCACTGACGGCCTGTTCGAAATACATATCTTTCTCAAAACCTCTGGCAGCTATGATGTCCCAGAGAAGTTCATGAACCAATTCACCCTGGATGGCGACTTTCATTTTCATGATGGGATTAAACAACAGATAACGTTTATCATTGTCATTGGCAATCCGCATATAGTCAGTTGCTCTGAGACCAAATAACTTCATACCCATGATTCTCAGCCACGCATCGGAGAACAATCTTTTGACATGGGCAAAATCAGTTACCTTTTTACCGTATAATTCCCGGTGGTAGGCATGGTTAAGGGCTTCATAAAAAGAATGCGTTACAATCCCGGTTGCCCCGGAACCAATATTGAATTTACATATATTAATTGTGTTAAGCATATCATCCCATGCTTTAGGACCGCGCGATAAAATTTCTGCATCGGTGATCGGATAGTCATGTAAAGCAAATTCGGCCACAAACTGCTGATTGCAGTCAACGATATTCTTCACCAGTTCATAGTTGGAGTGAGCTGAATCAACAGCAAAAAAAACGTAATCATCGGTACCCTCAATTTTGCCAAATACTGTGACAGTACTGGCCACGTTACCGTTGCCTATGTAGTATTTGCTTCCATTGGCAACATAGGTACCATCACCTTTGGGAGTAAGCTTCATTTCTGATGAATAAATATCTGCACCGTGTTCTTTTTCAGAAAGTCCAAATGCACATAGCGCATTGTCTTTCATTTTGGCGGCAGCTTTGTGTTTGGCTTCTTCGTTATCTCCCAGCAATACAGGATCAAGTCCCAGGGTCGATACGTGATAAGTGTACCAGTAGGCAGCCCCGTAAAATCCGCAAATCTCCGAGAATTCATACATTCTGTAGGTGCTGTAATATTGGTTGGGATCTGAACCGTATCCTTTGGGAAGGAAAAGGGTTTCAAATATACCCTCCTGGGTGACAAAGTCCTGAAAATCCTTGCAGAATTCCTTATCGTGAAATTGCTCTTTTTGTCTGGCCAGGCCTTTGTCCTCAAACCATTGAATCGTTTTTTGCATGATTTCAGTGCTTCTGGCATCTGGATAATTCCTGTCCTTATACTTCTTGGGGTTAAGCAGAATGTTCATAAAAAACTCCTTTCAATTTTAAATCGGTAGTGAGTTCAAATGATTCATGCGTTAATAAATATCAACAACTCGAATATTAATAATATTATAGCAGAAATTTTATATAACATTCGTAAATTTTTTATTCGAAACATTATATTTTATTGTGTTAAAATAATATTAATTCAGATTGATCCATAAGTAGTTTTATTTTGTTTTATAACTAAGGAAAATAACGGAATTGAAGCCTGTCGCGGTTGTTTATTGATCTTCGACGATAAGGCAAAAGGGGGTTGCTTATTTCGGTACCATATTAATTCAATAAACATATAAAGGAGGATAATATGGCTATTGTAGAATGGAAAAAAGACGGTACAGTTGCAATAATGATATTGAATAACGGAGAGAACAGACACAATCCTGTTTGGGCTGAAGCTATGCTTTCTACCTACGATGATATTATGGCTGATCCTGAAATCAAATCGATCGTACTTACTTCCAGCGATCCCAAAAACTTCTGTCTGGGTGTAGACGTTGAATGGTTGGGGAAAACAATGGCCGCTGATGATTGGCCGGCAGTTGAACAATGGCTGCACAGGACGGGAGATGTATTTAGAACTCTCCTTATGTCACCTGTTCCGACCATCGCCGCAGTTACAGGACATGCTTTCGGTAACGGTGCGATGCTAATGGGTGCATGCAATTTCAGATTTATGAGAGCTGACCGGGGATTTTTCTGTTTTCCTGAAATAGATCTGGGCATTCAACCTGCACCTTCCATGGTGGAATGGATGAAACGGATCATGCCCTACAATTTATTTGAAAGACTGCTGTTCTCGGGTGAAAAAATAGGTGCCGCCGAACTTGAAAAACACAATGTAATTATGAAAGCCTGCGAAAATGCTGAAAAAACTCTTGAGGA
>Ga0209340_1002289_pt1 | contig 11421 bp, 11 predicted proteins | sample EPASupsiteSAE323_FD_187266 | JGI IMG/M metagenome (GOLD analysis project Ga0209340, IMG submission 187266) | Bioremediated contaminated groundwater from EPA Superfund site, New Mexico - Sample SAE3-23 (SPAdes) (version 2) | ecosystem: Environmental > Aquatic > Deep subsurface > Groundwater >... | reverse complement strand
GGCAGGGGAACCAGTGGCGCCGGGGTCAGGGAAAGGGCGGTGACCGGAACCGGTGTGATGCCCGAGTAATATTCCTTTGGATCCATGAGGGGGAAGCTATCAACGATATCCCGGTTCGACTCCAGGACGGCTTTTGGGTTTCCCCCGATCATGATCACGTAGGGGGAATCCCCGATCCCGTCGCCATTCTTATCGATGCCGTGGTAATCGCTCCAGTAGTTTCCCATCTGGCCCTGTTCATTCTTCCCCAGGTACGTATACGTCAGGGGAGCAGTTGAGCTCCAGATCGAAGTCGCGCTCTTTGAGAGTACATTCTGGGAATTGGAAAAAGTATTCCGGGATATCCGGTTGGAGAGCGAAGATTCGTCAAGGCTGATGCCACGGGAATTGGTAGTGATGATATTGTCTTCGATCAGGTTATTGGACGACTCCTCCAGTACAATGCCGGTTCGCTGGTTGCGGTTGATATTATTCCCGGTTATAATATTTTCCCGGGCAGATACCAGGGTGATGCCCTGCGCATTGTTAGAGAGGGTATTTCCCCGGATGGTATTCTGGTCTGAAGAGACACGAATGCCATTTAACAGGTCGCTGTTCCTGATGACAAAACCCTCTACAGTGCATCCATCGGCAAGGATCTCCACGCCATTACCCTGGCTGCCCGGATCAATAACCGGCGATCCATTGCCGCTGTCTATGCCGATGAGCAGGATCTTCTTGTCAAGACGTACTTTTCCCGGGTAAATCCCGCTTTCAACCGTAACGGTATCGCCGGAAGATGACCAGTCAATTGCATCCTGGATGCGGGAAAACTCTGCGCCGGATGATGCAACGGAATGTTCACCGGCCGCTGCCGTACCAATGCAGGCTGTACAGGCAAGGAGAAAAATGAGAAGAATAAACCAGAATACGGAGCGGTTGCGGGTCATAAGTATAAAACGGGTTTTTTGTATTCTGCCGGATAGTTCACCATTCTTTTGTATTCAATGGGTAATAAAAATCATTTATTCCCTTAATTATGAACCGGGGGGGAGGATCAGGACAAGTTTTACGCCGGATATTCCTTTTGCAAGCTCGACAAGATCGCCATCACGGACCGGGACCCGTTTGCGATCCTCAAGTTTTTTGTTGTTCAGCTGGGTTCCGCCGGTGCTCCCGCAGTCCTCGATATACCAGGTGCCATGTTCGTGGTGGAACCGCCCGTGGGGCTTGGAGACCCGGGTTACCGCAGTATACGCATCCGCAAGCACGATATCGGTAACCGGATCGAACGAAGCCGGGTTATCGGGATCGGTCCTGCCGATGGCAACGGTATCGGTCCGTAACAGGAATGCCTTGCCGTCATCCGGGCCGCCCAGTACTATGGCGGCAGGGCTGTTGCCGAGCACCTCTTTTGAAAGGGTGCCTTTCACTTCTTCTAGCCTGCGGGAGATCTCACCCCCGATGATCTGCACCCGGGCATTGGAGAACAGGCCCAGGTTCCTTATGATCGCCTCCAGCCCGCCGGGAACAACCGAATATTCCCAGACCGGGTGGATGCCTTTTGACGTAGGGGCGCCAAGACCCGCCTCCTTTTTGATCACGCCGATGCCAAGCAGCTTGTCGAGATGCTTCTTGGTGTTCTCGTAACTGGTCTCGATCTCGTTTGAGATAGCACGGGCATCGCGGGGCTTTTTTTCCAGGAATTTTACTATCCTGAGCCGTGCGCTGCTCGAGAGAACATCCAGGTAATCGGAAAGTTCCTCGAGAGAATCAGACACTTCATGAACAATTATTGTCGGGGATTTATCCTCAGGGTCCATTATGCTCCACCAGGGGTCCTTTCATTTTTGTCATAAACATCAGGTAACAGGAAGATAAGGGTATGACAGTTTAAATGCTCTCTCCTCCGAACATACCCCGAAGGTTCAATCCCTTAACCCGGAGGTTCAATGACCGAACCCCCACAATTTGGGCAATATATACGCTGAGCTCATGACATGGTAGATCAGGTGATGCACGACACTCATTTCGGCGTGTCACCGACTCATGCAAAAACAAAAAAGGAGAACTCTATGGATTCAGGCAAAATTTTTCTGGGTATCGCGCTCGTCGTCTTCTCGGCTGCAATGGTGATCAATCCCGCCGGTGCTGCCGAAGGGGATCAATTGTGCCCGACCGTATGCGGGGATCTCCCCGCTGCCGGTTGCGGGAGCGCTGCCAGCCCGTCGCAGGATCCGGAATATATCGCACATCCCGCCCTGCCTTCGATAACCGGTATCTCCCCGAAAAACCAGCCTTAAAAAATCCGCAGAGGAATTCTTTTCAATGCCACAACTCCGTACGAACGATGAATGCCCCATGCACATCCCCATTCCTCCATCTGCCGCCAGCAATGGCCCGCAATGCCTGCACCGACCCGCAAGGTCAAAAGCAGGCCATCCCTCATCCAGAGACCCCGGACGGGTTTTCCTCACCTGACGGGAATCATACATGGACAGCCATTCAATATTCTTTTTTCTCCCTTCAGCAACAGGATTGAAGGGATAATAAAAAATTAAAAATAGAATTTCTCCGACAAGTGACGGTTCTCAGTTTTTCCTGATAGCACTGATATAGCAGACCGCACCGGCAATACCCAGCGCAACGATCGGGAGAATACCTGACGGGGGAGACTGGGGAGTTTCCGTGGGGTAGGGTGTCGGGACAGTTACCTTTGGCGTGGGTTTCTTCGTGGTGGTGACAGCAGTGGGTGTGGTTGCGACCGGGACCGCAGCTGCGGGAGTCTCTGATATAACTGGCTCATTAGAAGGGACCGTGAAGCGAACGTTATCGATATATCCCTTTGCATAGATGTTCTGCATGCCGTAATCGCCCTTTGATCCCAGGTAGATCCGGTTCAGGCCGCGCAGGTTCTCCCCGCACTGGATGAAATAGCTCCAGATATCGTTTCCGGATTGCAACTCCTTCACATTCATGGACAGGACCTTGGTATCGTCATTATAATTGACGGTTACGTGGTAGGTTTTGTTGACATCGTATTTTACCGTGGCACCCTTGTAGGCATCCGTCCCCATCTCCACTGCTGCGCTCTGGCTGTTTACTTCGACCAGCTTGTTTCCCGTTGACACATAGTGAAGCCACATGATCTGGCCGTATTTGGCATTGGTAAACATCGAGATGACATTGGGGCCCTTGGACGGGTCCATCTCGGAGCCGGATAAACCCATGCGGAAGGTCGCACCGCTGTCGATCCTTGTGATGATGACATCGTAGTCCAGCGTAAACGATCCATCATCGAAATCTACAGGAATATACGAATAACTGCCCGAGCTGGGTTCAATGGAGAAATAGTACATCGCTTTTCCCGAATCCCAGTAGTAATTCGAGGATGCCCCTCCGGTATTGGTTATCCAGTTGGGATTCGATCCGAATGTGGTCTGGTATACTGAGGTCTGGCTATCGCCGTTCTGTGCCTGGATTGGCTGTACTGCGAGAAGACAGCAGGCAGCAACGATAAGAGTTAAGAGGATTGTTCTGGTTTTCATTATGGTTCTCCGTGTTTGTCCCCCTATACGGGAAAAATCCAGATACCGGTATTCGGGTTTCTGAAGATTTCCTGTATACCAGCCATCAAAGACCGGGGGATTAATTTCTTAGGTAAGTATGCAATCCGCCGTTTCTTAAAAATAACTGATTCGGCAGTCCCAACCGGGATATATTTATTTCCCGATTCGCGCAATATTAGTGAGCATACCAAATATCGCGATAATAGTCTAGCGGTAGGACAGGAGCTTCCCAAGCTTCTAGCCCGGGTTCGATTCCCGGTTATCGCATAGCTCAATTATGGAAACAGAACCCGAACGCCTGGCCATGCGGATCATTGCAGAGAACCGCAACGGTGTCTTACGCGATATAGCAACCGTGGTTGCGGCCCATGATGCCAACATCGTGATGATCAGCCAGGAGGTATTCGAGTCCGGACCCTATACGGGCATGGCAGAACTCTATTTTGAATATGATTCTGATAATGCAGATGACCATGAACGGCTCCTTGAAGATCTCAATGCCATTGATTCTGTCAGGGAGGTGAAAGCCTACAAGCCGTTTGGCCACATCTTCGGCACGCGGGTGATCATTATCGGCGGTGGTGCACAGGTGGCGCAGGTGGCAATGGGTGCCGTGAACGAGGCCGACCGGCATAATATCCGGGGCGAGCGGATATCGGTAGACACGATCCCGCTGGTCGGGGAACGGACCCTTGCCCTTGCCGTGGATGCGGTTGCCCGCCTGCCCCGTGCCGCCATCCTCGTGCTGGCCGGGTCGATCATGGGCGGCGAGATCACAAAAGCAGTAGACCGGGTCAGGGAAGCCGGCATCCCGGTCATTGCGCTCAAGATGGTAGGAACCGTGCCGGAACATGCGGATCTCGTTGTCACCGATCCGATCCAGGCGGGTGTTTTTGCCGTAATGCACGTCAGCAGCAAGGCGGTTTTCGATATCAACCGGGTAAAGGGCCGGGAGTTCTGATATGGACATCATAGAAAAAGCAGTGTCCATCCTGATGCGTGACGGTATTGTTGTCTACCCGACCGAGACCGTGTACGGTCTTGGGGCCGATGCCTTCTCGGATGAAGCTATCATGAGGGTCTATGAGGTCAAACACCGCCCGGTCGGTATGCCGATCTCTATTGCGGTTTCGGACTTCGATATGCTTGCTGCCGTTGCTCATATTGAGCCGTGGATGGAGACGTTCATCCAGACATTCCTTCCCGGGCCGGTCACGGTTGTGCTGGAATCACGGAACTGCGTTCCCGATGTCTTGACCGGGGGAACGGGGATGATCGGCATCCGTCTCCCTGCCCACCCGCTCGCCCGGCAGCTGATCGAGCGGTTCGATTCTCCCATCACGGCAACGAGTGCCAACCTCCACGGGGCAAAAGACCCCCAGGTACCGGAGGAATGCACGGTGCGCCATGATTTCCTGCTCGATGGCGGCAGGCTGCCCGGAACGCCCAGCACGGTTGTAGATCTTCCCGCACGCACGATCCTTCGCGCAGGCGCACAGGTTGACCCCATTGCAAAATTCCTCGTAAACCTGTGAGACTGCCCGCATGACAAAACCCGTCCGGTTACGCGATTTTATTGAAGACAGGGATGGCTGGATCTACGCCGTCTCCACGTATGACAACGCAGACAAGATTGGCTGCGTGCTCAGGTACGTGCCTGATGCAGATGGCGAGCGCCTGCACGCCTCCGGCACCCGGTATAAAAAATACGATTTTGAAGATGCCTATGCCTTCATTGCACAACACAAACCGCAGTATGCCGATCTCCTCCAGCGCATTCCCTACGGAGATGTGAAGCGGGTATGGAAGCCGGACGAGGAACTGCCGCAGATCGCCCGCAGGCACCCAAGAGTGCAGAAACTCGTTGACCTGTTCAGGCTTCCGTTCGGCACGGTCGGCTGCACCGGTTCCCTCCTCTGTGGGCTGGAGAACGATGCCTCCGATATCGACATGGTTGTGTACGGGAAGCACTGGTTTACTGCACAGGCGCTGGTAAAACAGGGAATCCTTGACGGAAAAGTCGAAGGACTCTCTGAAGAGATGTGGAAGAAGGTGTACGAGAAACGCAAGCCGGAGATCCCCTACGACCAGTTCGTTCTCCACGAACAGCGCAAATGGAACCGGGGCCAGATTGAGGGCACATATTTCGATATCCTCTTCACCCGTTCGTACGATGAACTGAACCGTGTCCATCTCGGGAAGGGAACGGTAATTGGTAAGCAGACGATCGAAGCCAAAGTGACCGATGCCTCGCTCTCGTTCGACAACCCGGCTATCTATGAGGTAGAGCACGAATCGGTGAACCGGGTGCTCTCGTTCACCCACACCTACAGCGGGCAGGCAATCGCGGGCGAGACCATTGAAGCGTGCGGTGTACTGGAGCAGCACGGCAACGAGCGCTGGCTGGTGGTCGGGACTACCCGCGAGGCCCGGGGCGAGTATATTATCTCGAAGACGCTGCTGGGACAGTGATGGGTTTTTTAAGATTTTTTTGAGAATTATTCGGACCCTGTTAAACCAAGTGTGACTCGAATTGATTCACTCCCAAATCGTGAAGAACATGTTATATAATTGAAATTAACGATGCTCCCCCGCCTCAGGGCCTCTCAGAGGCACGGCGGGGCAATGAGGTTTCAGCACTCTTTTTTTTAAAATAATTCTTGTTCCGTAATTAATCCGCCGCGGGGCGCCCTTCGGGGCGGCGGAGTTTATCGTTTCCGGGGGTATGGGGGTCTCAACCCCCATCAAATCTGATCGCCGTGTTTTCTAATTGAAATCCATTTTTATTTTCGTTTACTCTGCGACAACCAGTGATTTCGACAAGGCCCACCACCCACGATATCACGCCTCAACCGCATCTTGCCGGCATGAACCGGATAAATGCCGCTGCCCCGGACCATGCCAGACCTCCACCCGGCCCTCGTACTGATCCGGGAAACATTCAGAGGACGGCACAAACCGGAATTTCTTCAGGATATGCTGCATGATGGGTCGCGGCATCACGACACTGACATCGTAGCCTTCCGCCAGCCACTGCCGGATCAGGTTCTGGGTATTGCCTTCGTTCTTCTCCCGCGAGATAACATAGTGGAGGCAGAGCCGGTTCTCCTCCCGCAGTTCCAGCCACCCGGAGAAGAGGTGTTCGGTAAATCCCAGTGCGTCGCCTTCGGGGGTTCCGGTCTCGATTCGTTGTGATGTCATGGGTAACACTTCCTTAGGTATGCGATCCGGAATATTCCCAAAAAAAGCATAAAAGGCGGGGGCATGCGGACGGCGAAAGTGATGATATCGCCCAAACCCGACGCGATGCAACCCGACAGGTTTTAGCAGGACCGTAACTTAACCTTCATTCATGGCGGTGAAGAACCCCTTCAGGACAACGCTGGTTGCGCCCTGCGGCATGAACTGCGCGATCTGCATGGCGTATCTCCGGGAGAAGAACCATTGCAGTGGGTGTAATGCACCCAACCGGTTGTGCAGCATAAACTGTACAATCTCTGCGTGCGAAAAAAAACGGGGCAAATTCTGTTCCCCTAGTTGCGGTGAATTTCCATGCAAACGGCTCAGTCATCTGGACAAGCGATACCGGACTAAGTATGGCATGAGCATGATCGACAACCTTGAAGCGATCAAGAAGTCAGGAATCCGCGAGTTCGTAAAAACCGAGCGGGAACGCTGGACCTGCCCGGCATGCGGTGGCACGATAAATGTACACCGCTGGAAATGTGCGGCCTGCGAAAAAGAGCGGGAGTAAGGCCGGGCTCGCGTCCTTAACCCTGCTGCCCGGGCAACCGGAAGGGGGGGTAGGGTCCCCTCTTTGCCTAAGAGGGGAGGGTTACCTTTGATCGAAATGGGGGACCCTCCCCTCTCTCGCGGATCAACCGGAAAAATGCTCTCCGGCGTGATTCCACGCGAAGACATGGTTGCGTTTTTGCAGAAAAAGGGGGGGAGGGTCACCTCAAAATATTTTCAGGAAGAGGAGTGGTAGGCACCCTCTCCTCTTTTTTTGGAGGGGAGGGTCACCTTTGATCGAAATGGGTAACCCTCCCCTCTTTTTTTGGAGGGGGAGGTCACTTGAGTACACATTGGGGGAGGGTGCCTGTCTTTTGTATGAGTGGGGGTAGGGGTACCCCCTCTCTTATTTTTGAGTGGGGGAGGGGGTGGTACCCTGTCCCGGGCAAGAGGGGGGGTAGGGTACGCTGTATACCCCCTCTCATTTTTTAGAGAGGGGGAGGGGGTACCCCCCACTCATGGGCAGGAGAGGGGGTATCCCACCCTTCGTACGACCGATTCCAAAAACCCCTCTCCGGCGTGACTCCACGCGAAGCGCTGGCCAGGTACATGCACCCGGAGGGGGGGAGGTACCCTGTCTTGCGCGAGACAGGGGGGGAGGGGGTCCCCCCCTCACTTTTTGGAGAGGGGGTGGGTATACCCCCCCTCGTTTTTTGGACAGGGGGGTAGGGTACCCCCTCTCGTACTTTTGAGTGGGGGGTACCCCCCTCCGGGATCTGGCTGAGGGGGAGGGGTCTGCGTCGTGACTCCATCGGAAGCAGTGGCCGGGTGCGTGTAGCAAAGGGGGGGTGGTACCCTGTCTTGCGCAAGAGTGGGGGTAGGGTGGGCAGTATACCCCCCCTCGGGTTTTGGAGAGGGGGGTGGGGTACCCCCTACTGTTTGAATTTGAGTGGTGCAATCGTTCAGATATTAGGAAATGTTGAGAAAGATCTGGATAGGACCAGAAATATTAGGCAATGCGATTCGAAATGAATGGGGATTTGCCGGGGAACATGATGGAGAATGATTAGAAGACAACAAAATCAAATGGAAAATTTTATCGTTGGATAAATTAGTTGAACCTAATGCCAAAATTTTGTCCCTCGTGTGGAGAAAATATTTCCGATAAAATTATTTTTTGTCCTTCGTGTGGTGCAAATATCAACTCTTTCATTGCCACAATTAGTGATAATAAAAATGACCAATCCCCATTAGTCACTCCTTATGAAAATTATCCTATCTCTCGAACTGTTGACTCTCTAGAATCGAACAAAGAGAATGAAATTATAAATGAAAACTCAACATTTCAACAACCAATTAAGAAAAAACAATCATTGTTAGACATTATTGTAATTATTTCTATTATTTGTGCTCTAATCTCTTTTGTTTTATTTGGAGGCGCGTTCTTAAAGGGGATGGCTGGAAATGTTCAATCAAGTGGCGTGGAATCGAATTTACCACTTATACAATCAAATCCATCAAATATACCATTACCAATCCCAACAGAGAGCCAAACAAGTCGAAATATAAGAATTTCCAATCAAATTGTATCGGATTATCATAAATCTCACATCTATTCTCTAAATGATATGTATGTCTGTGTTGACATGGCTAGTGATATTTGGGATATGTTAAAAGCACAAGGAATTACTGCAAAAATTAATGTTGGTAATATCAACAAGGATATTACAGATATCAAAGACGCCGACCACGCGTGGGTTTTAGCGGAAATATCTCCCAACCAATTCTTGGCTTTAGAGGCCACTGGAGGTTATTCAGTTGAAAAAGCCGATAATCCCAGATATTATTATGGGTGGAGTTATAATAGCCCAAAAGAATTGAAAGATGCTTTAGATAAGTTAAAGCATCCGTGCTCCAACGGATACATTTTCGGAAGCGATGAAAAGTGCCACCCTGCATGTGGAGGAAATAGCTACTGCACTGGGAATAGTGTTTGTGTAAACGGTCAGTGTAGAGGATGCGACTCCGGATATATTTTGGGTGATGATTTAAAGTGTCATCAATCGTGTGGGGGTGCCACAATATATTGTACTGGCGATAGCGTTTGTGTAAATGGTCAATGCCAAGGATGTAGTTCTGGGTATATTCTCGGAACAGATTTAAAATGTCATCAGCCTTGTGGCAGTACCACAAATTATTGTACTGGGGATAGTGTTTGTCTAAATGGGCAGTGTAGGGGATGCGACACCGGATATTACCTTGGAACAGATTTCCGTTGTCATAAATATTAGAAATTTTTAAGAAAACATATGTGGCCGAGGGAAAATTAAAAAAACTAAAAAACTCGTACTTTAGCCCCAAAATTACTTTTTTTTAAGAAATATGACAGTTGAAGTGATAAGTGCAAAATACGAGATAACTATAACTCAGGATCAAAGTGCGATGATCACAACTCAACGCTTAAACATATGCTCCCACGATTATATTCATAATCCGGACATCGTACATCTCAAAATAAAGCCCGTCAGCAAATCCTTCTGAACATCGAACACGCGGGCAATATCCCCTCAACCCGTCCCTCACTTCATACTCAGTATCTGCCTGACCGTAAGCAGCCACTGCAACTCCCCGCCCACCGGGTCAAACCGGGCATTCCGGATCTTCGCCAGCCCGCCTTTGCCAAAAGCGATGGCAGCGTCATGTCCCGCAGTGATCATGTAGCCGGTGAACTGCCCCAACAGGGGTTCGTGCCCCACGATAAGCAGCGACTCCTCTTCGGGCCGGTTCGATACACGGGACTCCAGCGCCTCGATACTCGATCCCGGTGTCAGCTCCTCCCACTGCGCAAGAATCCCCCGCTTCCCGAGCGCCTTTGCTACGATCTGCGCCGTCTCCATTGCCCGCACGTACGGGCTTGTGGCAATGCAGCCGAATACGACATCGCGGGATGCGAGGAACTCCGCGACTCCTAGGATCTCGGTGCGTCCCTCCCCGGTCAGCGCCCGCCCGGCATCGCCATCGATTGACGGGGCACGCTTCTCTGCCCGGCCGTGCCTCAGAATATAGATATCCACGCTGGTGAGATGGAAGCCTGAATACAAAAAGGTTCGGGTAGAGTTACAGGAGCTCGGACAACCGCTTGCCGACACTGCTCTCGCACCGCTCATGGTACTTGCACCGGTTGCAGGGAGCGTTCAACGGGTGCTGCGGCATCTCGCCGTTCCGGATGGCTTTGATCTTGTGCAGCGTCGCAATAACCTGCCGCCGGTCCCGGGGCTGGACCTCGTGGAAACGCGAGACACCGTCCGGGATATATTCAACGTTCCCGCCCTTCACTTCCGCTCCCGTCATTTCCTCCAGGCAGAACGCGATGCAGGCAATCCGGATCCGGTCGGCCGAATAGGTACCAAACGGCATGGCTCCCGCCGCCCGGACGATCGAGAAGCTGCCATCCGCAGCAACGCGGTCGATCATCCCGACAATCCCGTGTTTGTCCGAGACCGCCTTCACATCGTTCTGGACCGCGGGTTTCCATTCGCCCTTGTTGCAGGCCGTGATGCAGAGTTCTAAGAACTCCTTTAAGGATGGGTCGAGTGCCGGGGTGACCGAAAGGATCTCCTGCCAGATCACATCCACGTCAAGAGGGGTTCCGAGATGGTACGAGAGCTGCTTGCAGACCGCGTACCGGTCGGATTCGGAAAAAGGCTCGCCCTGTTCGTAATAAAACCGGACCGGACACGCGTGCACCCGCACCAGATCCGAGACCGTCACATGTTCCTTTAGCCCTGTCAGGATGGTTCCTCTTGTCTAAACGTGGGCAACCGGGAGGAATAACCTTTCTGGAATTTGATTTCACCGCAGGCAGATACAGACCAAGATTGGAATATCCCGGCACTTGTTGATCCAGAACCAATGTTTGATAGCAGTGGAAGGCAAACCTGATCTCCATGACCGGACAGGAAATTTCCGTCAATATCCCGCAGACACTCGATCCCGTGTACAGCAACATGATCCAGATCGCGTACAAGGAAGACGAGTTCACGTTCCTCTTCCTCCACCAGTTGCCGCAGGTAAACCAGGCGCGGGCAAAGGCGATCGTCTCGATCACGCCCACCCATGCCAAGAACCTGCTCGCGGTGCT
>Ga0209340_1002288_pt1 | contig 11445 bp, 8 predicted proteins | sample EPASupsiteSAE323_FD_187266 | JGI IMG/M metagenome (GOLD analysis project Ga0209340, IMG submission 187266) | Bioremediated contaminated groundwater from EPA Superfund site, New Mexico - Sample SAE3-23 (SPAdes) (version 2) | ecosystem: Environmental > Aquatic > Deep subsurface > Groundwater >... | reverse complement strand
GCATAGTTTTATCGATAGTGAAATTGCCTTAAGGCACGGTCTACCAAGTAAAAAAATTATTGATGAGGATGGAAAAATGATGGATAATTGCGGTAAATATGCCGGATTAACTATTAAAGAGGCGCGCGAAGCGATTGTGGCTGATATGCAGGACATGGGCTTAATTGATCATATTGATGAAAATTATCTTCATAATTCGGCGGTTTGTTATCGTTGCGGCACGGTTATCGAACCACTTCCTTCAAAGCAGTGGTTTATTGGCGTTGACCGAAAAATCGATCGTTTGGGGGGAAAATCTTTGAAAGAAAGGGCTTTGGAGGCGGCAAAAAACAAAGAAATCGAGTTTATTCCTGAGAGATTTAATAAAAGATATCAGGATTGGATGAAAAATCTTCATGATTGGTGTATCTCGAGGCAGATTTGGTTCGGCCATCAAATTCCAGTCTGGTATAGAAATGAAGAAATTTACGTCGGAAATACCGCTCCTAATGGAGATGGCTGGATTCAAGATAGAGACACCTTAGATACCTGGTTTTCATCTGGTATGTGGACCTTCTCAGCCTTGGGCTGGCCGGATAGCTTTAAGGATGGAATTAAAAGCGGTGATTTGGCTAAATTTCATCCAACGCAAATTTTAGAAACTGGTTACGAAATATTAACACTTTGGGTATCGCGAATGATCATGATGACTCTCTTTGCCTTAAATGAAATACCTTTTGAGAAAGTGTATTTGCACGGCACAATATTAGATAATAATGGCAAAAAAATGTCGAAATCAAAGGGTAATGGCGTAGACCCTTTAGAAGTTATTGAAAAATATGGAGCTGACGCCCTGCGCCTATCTTTATTAATGGGAGCAACACCAGGAAATGATTCCCGTTATAGCGAAGAAAGAGTCGAGTCGAAACGTAATTTTATTAATAAGCTTTGGAACGTTTCCCGTTTTATCTTAACCTTGGCGGGTGATGTAAAAAAATCAGAAATAAATCCGAAGCCGAAAACGGAAAGCGACGAGTGGATTTTAACTGAATTAGCTGAAACAATCAGAAAAACCACAGATTATTTAAATAATTTAGATTTTTCATTGGCAGCCGACGGACTTTTTGACTTTACCTGGAATAAATTAGCTGACTGGTATTTAGAAATAGCGAAAATTGAAAAAAATAAGGAAGAGATTTTAATTTATATTTTACAAAATTTATTGATTTTGTGGCATCCGTTTATTCCGTTTGTGACAGAAAAAATTTGGGCGAGCTTTAATGGCAATCTATTAATGGTGGCGCCCTGGCCTAAGGCGGGTGAAAATAAATATAAAGAAAGTAAAAAGATTGAATTACTGCAGTCGATTGTTATTGCCATTAGAAATGCACGGAGCGAACATAAAATTGAGCCTTCGAGAAAATTGAAAGGAGTTATCTGTGCCCCGCAGAATTTAGTCGGCAGCTTAGATGAAAGCAAAGAATTGATTTGCGGCTTGAAGACCGGGTTAAATTCAGTTGAAATCGAAAACAGCAGTGAGAAGACTGGTAAAGGAATAGCTGTGGCAGTTGGAGAGGTGGAAATCTTTCTTTTAGGCGCCATTGATGAAGAAAAAGAAGCGAGCCGACTTGATAAAGAAAAAAATAATTTAGAGAAATTATGCTTGAGTCAGGAAAAAAAACTTGCTAACGAAGAGTTTATCAGCCGAGCGCCCGAAAAAATTGTTTTAGCTGAAAAAGAAAAGTTGAATAATTATCGAATTGAGTTAGAAAAAATTATTAAAGCAATCAGCAATTTATGACTTTGAAAAAATATTTATATGTCATGACCGTTTTAACCGTTTTCTGCTGGTCTATTTTTATTTTTGTCGCCGACTTAGTTGATCCGACTAAAACAAATTGGCTGGGGTTTTCTTTGTTTTTTCTCGCCTTGTTTTCCGCCTTAAGCGGAACAGCAGCCTTAATTGGATTTTTAGTCAGGTTTATTGCTTTAAAAAAAGAAATGGCTTTTAATTCAGTTAAAGTTGCTTTTCGCCAATCATTTTTATTTTCACTTTTTGTTATTGTTATTTTAATCTTAAAATCAGAAAATTTATTCAATTGGCTGAATGTTTTTTTATTAATTATTATTTTTGTTATTTTAGAATTATTTTTGATTAGCTATAAGAAGAGTCATTAAATATATGAAAGATAAATTAAATAACCTGCGCAATAAATTTTTACAGGAATTGTCTGAAGTAAAGGATATTAATTACCTCCGGTCAATTGAGTTAAAATATTTATCGCGCAAGGGAGAGTTAAGTGAAATGTTGCACGAGTTAAAAGATTTGGGCGATGATTTAAGGCAAGAAGCCGGAATTATGGCTAATAGAATAAAAAAGGAGCTGCAGGAAAAATTTCTTGAAGCAGAAAAATTGTTAAATGAAGATAAGGTTCAAGCCACTTCCAGTCCCGACGTTACTTTACCTGGAGAAAAATCTTTCCATGGTCATCTTAACCCGATTACGCTCGTGCAAAATGAATTAGAGGATCTTTTTACATCTTTAGGGTTCTCAGTTATCGATGGGCCGGAACTAGAAAGCGATTATTATAATTTTACTGCTCTTAATGTTCCCCCATCTCATCCAGCGCGGGACATGCAGGACACTTTTTATGTTGATTCTAAAAACAAAGAAGGACAATTCGACCTGTTGATGAGAACACAAACTTCATCGGTCCAAATAAGGGCTATGCAAAAATACGGTGCACCGTTAAAGGCGGTTATTCCTGGACGCTGTTTTCGCAATGAGGCAACTGATGCCAGGCACGAGCATACATTTTACCAGGTCGAAGGACTTGTAATCGATAAAGATATTAATTTTTCAAATCTTAAGAGCTTTTTAGAGATTGTCGGGCAAAGATTGTTCGGGCCGAATACAAAAATGAGAATGCGTCCAAAATTTTTTCCCTTTGTTGAGCCAGGAAATAATGCTGAATATACTTGTTTTTTATGCCAAGGAAAAGGTTGCCGTGTTTGTAAATATACTGGCTGGCTGGAAATTGTCGGCGCCGGCTTAGTTCATCCTGAGGTTCTGAGGGCTGGCGGAATTGATCCGGATGTTTATTCGGGTTTAGCCTTTGGATTCGGTTTAAATCGCCTCGCCATGCTAAAATATAATATTAATGATGTTAGATTGTTTAATAGCAATGACCTTAAATTTTTAGAACAATTTTAATTATATGTATATTTCCCTTAATTGGCTAAAAGAATATATAAAAATTCCAGCAAAAATTACTCCGGCTAAAATTGCCGAAGAGTTGACTAGCCATACTGTCGAGGTGGAAGGTTTTGTTAATCAGGCAAAGCAATTTGAAAATGTGGTTGTCGGCAAAGTTTTAGAGGTTAAAAAACATCCCAATGCCGATCGACTGCGTTTAGTCAACGTTGATATAAAAACACAAAAACTTGATATTGTTTGCGGTGCGCCGAACATTGCCGTTGATCAGCTTGTGCCAGTTGCTTTAGTCGGAGCAATTCTTCCCAACGGTTTAGAAATTAAGGAATCTGTCATAAGAGGTGAAAAATCAAGCGGCATGATTTGCGCTGAGGATGAATTGGGTCTCGGAAAGAACCATGAAGGAATTATGGTTTTAAAATCTACAGCTAAAATCGGTGAACTATTTTCTAAATATATAAAAGTAGATGATGTAATTTTTGAAATTGATAACAAGTCCTTGTCTAATCGGCCGGACTTATTAAATCATTATGGAATAGCGCGCGAATTATCAGTCATTTTTGATCTGCCTCTAAAAGAATATGAAAAGAGCGCTGTTAAGAAGTCGAATTTTATCGATAAAGCGGACAATGAATTAGAAGTTAAAATAGATGATCAAGAATCGTGCTTAAGATACTTGGCTGTACGAGTAGGAGGTATAGAGGTTAAGGAATCCCCTGATTGGCTAAAGAGTAAATTAATTGCTATCGGCCAAAGACCGATTAATAATATCGTGGACCTGACTAACTATGTGATGTTTGACTGCGGCCAACCGATGCATGCTTTCGATGGAGATAAGGTACCTAAAATAGCGGTCCGGAAAGCTAAAAGAGATGAAATTATTGAGACGCTTGATGAAAAAGAGAAGGTTTTGAATGAAAGCGATTTAATTATTACTGACGGCAAAAAACCAATCGCCATTGCAGGTATTATGGGTGGCAAGAATAGCGAAATTGACAGCGGAACAAATAAATTGATCCTCGAATCTGCTAATTTTTTAGCGAGCAGTATTAGAAAAACGTCGCAAAAATTGGGTTTGCGGACTGAAGCATCGGTTCGTTTTGAAAAATCACTTGATATAAATTTGGCAAAAATCGCCTTAGACCGGTTTTTAAATCTTCTCAAAGAACTATGTCCGAATTTAGTAATTGAGAGTTCTATTACCGATATTAATCAAATTGCTGTTGAAGAAAAAGATATCGAGTTGAATCTTAATTGGCTGGCGAAGAAAATTGGTCAAGAAATTAACCAAGATATAGTTGTTAAAATATTGACTAAGCTTGGCTTCCGGATAAAGAGCGCAGAAAACGGTTTATTGGTTTCTGTCCCGTCGTGGAGAGCCACAAAAGATATAAATACTAGAGAAGATTTAGCTGAAGAAGTGTTGCGTCTTTATGGTTATAATAATATTGAAGCGCGGTTGCCAGTTTTAATGTTAAATTTACCACTACCTAATCAGGAAAGATTGCTTGAAAGAAAAATTAAGCAATTTTTATCGATTGGCGAGAATTTGAACGAAGCTTATAATTATTCTTTTGTCAGTGACGATCAATTGAATAAATTAAGCATTGAATCATCAAATCATCTTCGTTTAGCCAATCCCTTGTCTGACATGTATACGATCTTGAGGCAGTCGCTTATTCCCGGATTAGCTCTAAACATAAAAACAAATCAAGCTAAGGAGGAAAAATTTGGATTTTTTGAAATCGGTAATGTTTTTTTTAACACGCCTGGGAATTTAGTTAAGGATACTTCCGGGGATCAATTTTTGCCTTATCAAGAGAAACATCTTGGTTTAGCCTTAATTGATGCCGACGATAGTTTTGGAAAATTAAAGAGCGTAATTAATAATTTATTTTTGAACATAATAAATCATGAGGCGCAAATTGAATATTTAGTGGCCGATTCTTTGCCGGGCTGGTCCGATAAGCAATTATCCGCTAAAATCTTAGTTTTCGGCGAAGAGGTTGGATTTATTGGATTACTTGATCGGATAACGCAAAAAAATATTAATTTAAAGAGATCATCTGCGTTAGCGGAAATTAATTTTTATAAGTTAGCGGCAATTATTTTTAAAACTCCGCTTTTGACTTTTAAAGAAATACCAAAATATCCTGCTGTTATGCGCGACTTAGCTTTTGTCGTAAATAATAAAATATTGTATAATGATTTAAGGAATCACATCTTGAATTTCAATCCTTTACTTAGATCAGCTCTGCTTTTTGATGTTTATTCCGGAGATAAACTAGCTAGCGATCAGAAAAGCCTGGCTTTCCGTTTAACTTATCGAGCTGATGATCGTACTCTTCTAGCTTCAGAGGTAGACGCAATTCAATCAGATCTTGTTAAATATTTAGAAGATCGATTCGAGGCTAAACTTAGAGATTTTTAATCTTAAAATATATAATATGTTTTCAACCTCAAACGATGTTTTAAACCTTGTTCTGTCGATTTGTTTAATTTCTTTAACTTTTTTCCTTTGCTGGGCAATCTACTATTTTATTGCCAGCGTACAGAGGATATATAATTTAGTTAAAAGAGTTGAACGCGGCGTCTGCAAGGCTGAGGAAATTTTAGACATTGTTAATGATAAGGTAAGAGCCAGTTCCGCTATTTTTGTAGCTTTGGTGGATGTAATTAAAAATTATTTTAATTTTTCCAAAGAAAAGGCAAAAGCAAAAACTAAAAAAGATAAATAATTGCTTATGTGGAAGCTGATTAAAGATCTTTTTGATAATTATCATTTAAAAGTTCATAATTTATTTATTTTAGCCGCTGGTTCAGCGGTTTTTTGTTTTTCTTGGAGCCGCGATAATTATTATGCTTACCAATTAGAAAATTTCACCCCATCGGAGGTGGCTATAGTCTTTTATTTTTTTTATTTCTTATTGGCGTCTTATACAATTTTGTGCCTAATCAAAATAAAGGAATGGCGGCCGAATATTTATATATTTTTTATCGCGTTGTTTTTTTTAGCATTTGCTCCTCCTATTTTGTCTCTTGATACCGGAGCATATGTGCTTGGCGCTAAAAACTTTATTTCAATTAATAATCGGGCTTATGTTGAGGCAATTTCTGGCGCATCTATTTGGTCTTCTCAGTTAAATAATGTCTGGTGGCTGGATTATCCGACAGTTTACGGTCCAGTCTTTTTAAGCATAGTGAGTCCAAGCTTGTTATTTTCATATTATGGGCTTTTGTCCGTTATTTTAGGATATAAACTCATTGTTCTTTTATCATTTTTATTGTTAATTTGTATTTTTAATCGAATTTTAAAAATAAAAAAAATTGATAGTAAAACTATTTATTTATTAGCCTTAAATCCCGCCCTTCTAATAAATTGGATATTAGAGGGGCATAACGATATTTACGTTTCTCTTGGCTTGCTCGGGCTCGTTTTGTTTCTTGAAAAAAAAGATGAAATGTCTGGCTGGATGGTTTTCTTTTTGAGTATTTTTATTAAGTATACATCGATTATATTTTCTCCAGTTCTATTTATAAGTAAGAATAAAGTAGATGTAAAAAAAATACTTATATTCTTCTTAATTGCATTTTCTGCTTTCTTTCTATTTTTCAGGTTGAGCGGATTGGCGCCATTAGACCTGAGCGATAATTTATTCTTTATTAATCGGTGTTTTTATAAATGTACTCCGATTGTATATTTTGTCAGTATATTCGGCTGTTATCAAGATATTATTAGATTTATTATATTTACTTTAACGTACGTATTCTTATTGTGGCGCTATTTATATCTGGAGTGGAATTATTTAAAATTTATTTTTTGGGCATCAGCAAGTTTATTTTTTATCCAAACGGCCTGGCTTACGCCTTGGTATCCAACAATAATTATTCCAATCGGACTTTTGATAAATGAAAAAAAATATCTTTACTTAGTTATTTTGATTACTGGTTATAGTTTGCTTCACTATATTGGAATTTAGATAGCGACCTGATGAATTATTGAATTTTAAAAAATAGGCTTGTGGCCTATTTTTTAGAGAGTTTATTTAAAGCTGCATCCTCGATTACTGCATTTTACTTCCCCGTCCTTATCACTTACTAGCAAGGCGCCGCAGTCAGGGCATTTATCGCCGGTTGGTTTTCCCCAGTAAGCGTTTTTGCATTTAGGATAAGCTGAACAGGCGTAGAATGCTCCCCTTCGGCTAAATTTTTTAACAATTTTTCCTTCACCGCATACTGGACAAGCTATTTCTTTACCATCGCCTTGTTCTTCAATGTTCTTTATATTCTTGCATTTAGGATAAGCCGAACAGGCAAGAAATGGCCCATATTTACCATTCTTTACTTTCATTGGAGAGCCGCATTTATCGCAGATTTCTCCGGCGAATTTTTTTTCTAATTCAATCAGTTTTGGATCAGCTTCTTTAGCTTCAGAATTTGATCCTCCTTCCATTTTTTTTATATTGCGGCAATCTGGAAAAGCCGAACAGGCTAAAAATTGGCCGTAGCGGCCAGTCTTGACGAGCATAGGAGCTCCGCATTTGTCGCAAACTTCACTTGATTTTAGTTCAGGCATAATATCACTTTTTTTAATTTCTTCGTATTTTTTTTGTAAATTAGCATGAAAATCTTCGTAGAATTCGGTGATGACTGGCTGCCATTGTCGGTCGCCAGAAGCAATTAAATCAAGGTCATCTTCCATCTTGGCGGTAAATTTGTAATCAACTATTTTTGGAAAATGATTGATTAATAGATCGACGACAACAAAGGCGATTTCATTAGGTTTTAATTTTTTATTTTCGTCTCTGCCAACATAATTTCTGACAATAATAGTATTTATAGTTGGAGCATAAGTTGATGGCCGTCCAATTCCGTATTTTTCCATTTCCTTGACTAGGCTGGCATCAGAATATCTGGCCGGTGGATTAGTTGAATGTTCGTCGGTTCTAAGTTCGGATAAATAAACAACTTGTTTTTCTTTAAGAATGGGAAGTTCTTGTTCTTTTGTTTTTTCCGGCCAAATTTTTAAATAGCCGGGAAAAATAAGAGTCTGGCCAGTCGAGCGGAAAATATAAATTTCTTTTTTATCCAGAGCCTTGACATCGATAGAAGTGGAAGCTAGTTTTGCCGGAGCCATCTGGCTGGAAACCGCTCTTTGCCAGATTAAACGATAAAGCCGTTCTTGATTTTTATCTAACTTAGCCGCTAGATCATCTGGTGTAAGGCTGGCCTCAGTCGGCCTTACTGCTTCGTGCGCCTCTTGAGCGCTTTTGCTTTTAGTTTTGAATAATCGTCCACCATCCTGAGCATATTCTTTTCCTAGGTTTTTACAGAGCCAGGTACTAGCATCGGTTAAAAATTTTGGTGAAAGATTTAATGAGTCGGTACGCATGTAAGTAATATAACCAAGCTCATAAAGTTTCTGGGCAACCATCATTGTTTGCTTGGCGCTGAATCCGAGATGCCGGTTGGCCGATTGTTGTAAAGTTGAGGTGGTGAAAGGGGCAGCCGGATTTTTTACGATTTCCTTTTTTTCAATTTTATCAATGACATAATCTGCCTTATTTAATATTTTTTTCAACTCCGCCGCTTCATCTTTTTTGATTTTTAATTTATCAAAGGATTTATTGCGTATTTTGCATAAATCGGCAGTAAATTCGTTTTCAGTTTTTTTAGAATCAGTGTTAAGGGTAGCTGTTAAGCTCCAATATTCTTCTTTAATAAAACTGCGTATTTCTTTTTCCCGTTCGACGACAAGCCTGGTGGCTACGCTTTGGACGCGTCCTGCTGATAATCCTTTAGCAACTTTTTTCCATAAAAATGGTGATAATTCGTAACCAACTAATCGATCTAGAACGCGTCTGGCCTGTTGTGCGTCGACCATTGCTAAATCAATTTCTCTTGGTTTTTTTAGGGCCTCTAAAATAGCATTTTTAGTAATTTCATGAAAAACGATTCTTTTTGTTTTAGTTTCACTAATGCCGAGAGCTTGAGCTAGGTGCCAAGCGATAGCCTCTCCTTCACGATCTTCGTCAGAAGCTAAAATTATTGAATCTGATTTTTTTGCCGCCAATTTTAGGGCAGATACGGTTTTTTTGGCTTTAGTTGGGATGATGTATTTAGGCTTAAAATTATTTTCTATATCTATTCCCATTTCACTTTTAGGCAAATCTCTGATATGTCCGAATGATGATTCAACTTGATATTGCTTATCTAAAAATTTACTGATAGTTTTAGCTTTGGTTGGCGACTCGACGATAATTAAATCCATAAAATTATTAATTTAGAGTAAAAGAAAAGCCATTATTGCTTACTGCTCCATTAATTTCTAATATACTTAGTGTACTATTTATTGTCGCGGTGTCAAGCTTTATTATTTTTATTAGTTCGTCTGCAGTTGCTGTTTCTCCTTTTTCATTTAAATAATTAATTGCCTCTATTATTTGTTTTTCATAATTGTTTTTTGGAAAATAGTGAAATAATTTCTGGTTACTCATTTGATAATTTGATTGATTTTGGATGTTAAATATTTCCAGGACATCATCGCTGGCCGCAATTAGTTTTGCTCCTTCTTTGATTAAATTATTTGTTCCGATTGAGAAATTAGAGTAGATATTGCCTGGCACGCTTAAGACGTCTCGATTCTGTTCCAAGGCGTAACGCGCGGTAATTAATGAGCCCGATTTTGCCGCAGCCTCAACGATTAAAACCGCTTGTGATAAACCGGAAATTATTCTATTTCGCTGTGGAAAATTTTGGCTCAGCGGAGGAGTAAGCGGAGGAAATTCCGATATTATTAGTCCATTTGAATCAATTATGGAATCTGCCAAGTTTAAGTTACTGGCAGGATATAGACAGTCCCGGCTTAAGCCGGATCCGAGGACAGCAATTGTTTTTCCTGAATATTTAAGTGTTAATTTATGGGCCAGCGAGTCAACCCCAATTGCTAGTCCGCTGACGATCTCAATGCCCGATGAAATAACGGGAGGCAATATGTCATTTATAATTTTCTCGGCATAAGGACTGGATTTTCTTGATCCTACCACTGCCAGTCTCTTTTTATTGGGAACACTTTCAATATTACCCTTATAGTATAAAATATATGGCGGAGATGATATTTCTTGAAGTAAAAAAGGATAATTTGGTTCATGCCAGGTAATGAATTTAATGCTTTCTCTAATAAGCTGATGAGCTGCAAGATCAAAGCTAAAAGTTTTTCTCCAAGAGAAAAAGTCATCGGCTATTTTTTGAGGTATTCCTGCTTTTATTAATTCTGAAGGACTTAAATTAAACGCATTTTTTGGATTACCGAAGGCTTTTTCAATTTTTTTCATGCCGCCTGGCCCTATTTTTCCGAAATAGCTAAAAGCTAGATAGTACCAATTTTCTGCATAGTTTGTGTTTGCCATAAATAAAATAAAATCCTCTTAAATTTTTTAAGAGGATTTTATGATTAATTTAACTTTTTATATTTATTCCGGAAAAGATCTCTGGTAATTTTTTCATTTCTTCTGCATTAAACGATTGAGTAACGAATTTATCAGGAGGAATATGTGTTTTTAAAAATTCATTTTTTATACCAAGGCGAAAGCGGGTAAATTTTTTTGTTTTTAAATTGTCAATTATTGACTGCACCCCACGGTGCCCGGCACTTCCCGAATCAACTGCTATTTTATAGCTGCCAAAATTTAAATCTAGATCGTCATGAATAATGGTTAATACCTCCGATAAGTCAGTATTTTTCTGGTTTATCAATCCAAGTTTTTTTGGTAGCAGCTTATAGTAATTAAGAATCTTCTGAACTGCCCGGCCGGACTCATTCATAAAAGTTAATGGCTTTACAAACATAAAATCACCATCTTGAAAGATGAGGGAATTAAATTTTTTGCTTTCCTGCCATTTCACGGATCCCAAAAGATGATCAAGCATAAGCCAGCCGATGTTATGGCGTGTATTGCGATACTGTTCCCCGGGATTACCGAGGCCGGCAATTATTTTCATAAAAATTAATCTCTATGAGTAGTGTGAGATTTTTTATTTTTAGTTACTCTAATATGGATTGGCGTGCCAGTTAGTTCATGTTTATCTCTTAATCGGTTTTCCATGAAGCGAACGTAGGAAAAATGCAGGTCATCATTCGATCCAATACGGATTGTAAAGGATGGAGGGTTGTTTTTTGTTTGTCTAAACTCATATATATGCGGCGCGCGAGTACCTTTGCCTTTTGCGGGACGATGGATCTTAACTACCGC
>Ga0209340_1002286_pt1 | contig 11447 bp, 14 predicted proteins | sample EPASupsiteSAE323_FD_187266 | JGI IMG/M metagenome (GOLD analysis project Ga0209340, IMG submission 187266) | Bioremediated contaminated groundwater from EPA Superfund site, New Mexico - Sample SAE3-23 (SPAdes) (version 2) | ecosystem: Environmental > Aquatic > Deep subsurface > Groundwater >... | reverse complement strand
ACCGAGATCTTCAAGAGGATTGGTTCTGATAGATCTTCCTGCACCCTGCATTTTGCTTTTCCCTTTGATAATTTTTTCTTTATGTTTTTTGACCTGTCTGTCAATTTTGTCAGCAATCAGATCTATTGCTGCATACATGGATTCAGCCTGCTCCTTAACATGAACTTTTGCACCATTTAAAAGGCAAGTAGCTTCGGCAAAATGATTGTTCTGCACACTGGGATTTTTAACTACAGAAAGTGTAACTTCCAAATCCATAATTTGTCCATTATGTTTCTGTATTCTTCCGACTTTTTCGTCAACATAATCTTTTATTGCTGGTGTTATTTCAATATTACGGCCATTTATTATAAGACGCATTAATCGTCCTCCTTTTTATATCACATTAACTTTATGATTATAACCAATAATTTTTAATCTTTAAACTCTTTTTATAAAAAATTAAGTATTTCCTACAATTATTTGTATAGTGATTTTAGAAATATTCTGGAAAATTTTTATAGAGAATCAACACAATAGTAATTGTGTTACTTACAATATTCAGTTATATCTACTCTCCTGCGAATTTCAGGCCTATTGTTCCTAAAATAATAAGACTGATACAGGCAATTCTCATAAGATCTCTTGATTCACCAAGAAACAGCATACCGAATAATACAGTTCCAATAGCGCCAATTCCTGTAAATATAACGTAAGTTGTTCCAACGGGAATAGTTTTCAATGCCGCGGATAAACAATAGAAGCTGATAACAGCTGTGACGACCATTACAGTACTTGGCCAAAATTTGGTAAACCCATATGTGTATTTCAGGCTTATTGCCCAGCCTATCTCAAAAATTCCTGCCAGAATTAAGTATATCCATGCCATATATAAGCTCCTTTTTACTTTACTCCTACTTCTGTGATGAACGAGCTTTTTAAAATGAAAACATTGGAACAAGTTAAGGAAAGTTGTACTGACTGTTGACCACAGCCATTCCAGCTTTTCTTAACATTTACTCAATAAGGTTTTCATTTTAAACGCTCCCGCTTCCGCAAGCTTAACAAATTTTGCTTTCTGAATAATTGTAATATAATAATTTTTTCAGGGGAGAAAAATTTATGAAAGAAATTGATTTAAGAAATTAGTAAATGTTTATGGCACAGGAAAAGATTATCATACTTTGTATTTTGTGAAATCCTATCCTGTAGCGTAAAAGAGGATATTAATATATGATTATTGATCAACTTAAAAATGCCAATCTCTATTATGGTATGAATAAGAAAATTGCTACTGCGCTTAGGTTTTTAGAAGAAAATAATCTTTCAGCAATGAGTTCTGGCAGATATGCAGTTGATGGAGATGATATTTTTGCTCTGTTTCAAAGTTATATAACAAAGGATATTCAGGAGTGTAAATGGGAAGCTCACAGAAGATATATTGATGTGCAATTTATTCTTCAGGGACGTGAAAGAATGGGCTATTCCGGATTGGAAAAGATGGAAGTTGTTCAGGATTATGATGAAGAAACTGATGTAGCATTCTTTGATGGAAATGGAGATATGTTTACTGTATCTTCAGGATATTTTGTTATTTTTATGCCTGATGATGTTCATATGCCTTCAATTGCTGCAGATACTTCAGAACCTGTTAAAAAGTTTGTGGTAAAAATAAAAATTTAGACATTAAAAAGAGGTTATAAAATATTTCATAACCTCTTTTTAAATCAATAATGATTAATTATTCTTTCTTTTTCTGATTCCAAATAATCCGCCCAAACTCAACAATCCAAGAATCATTGATGAAGGTTCAGGGGTTGGAGTGCCATCAGGAGGTATATCAATAGTCTGAGCAATGTTATTAAAATGCATATCATCAATTATATACTGACCATTGCTTGAACTAATTTCTAAACGGTCAATATCGAAAAACCCAAAATTATGACTTTGTAGACCTGGATTAACTGAAAATCCTTCAGAACCTACCAGTGTACTTCCAATATAGCCAGCAACAATAATATAATTATTATAATTATATGGAGATCCAAACTTTGCATCTCCAAAATCAAATGTCTCACCGTTCAACCTGTTAATATTTACAACACCAGCACCAGCAGCAGGACCAGGACCACCACCCATACTACTAAGTACGTTATCAGTAAAATATACACCCGGGAGAGTATCGCTATCTATGATATCTGCGCCTCCAATAAGAAAACCATTATAGTTAAAGGGAGCCCCATTTACAATACTAATATCATCAAAATTAAGTGTAATCATACCAGCGTTCGCTTCACTGACGGAGCTAAACATCATTACAGCAATGAATAATAGTATAAATATTTTTTTCATTAATTACCTCCTGTTATTCCTGATACTATCTTGTCAAAAAAATATCTATTTCAATTCTACTTATTAAAAGTCTGTACATGTGATTTATTAATATTGTGCAATAAAATGTTTACATTTATTAATATATAATTCCTTGAATTTTATATTTCTTGAGCATAATAGAAAATTTGTGCTAGGATTCTTAATAAACTATATTTCATTTGATTTTGAGGCAACTGGAGAGAATAATGACTGACAAAACTTTATCAGTACAAAAAGCTGGAATACGCACCGGAGCTCAGATTTTTATGGAAGCTCTCAGAAAAGAAGGCGTGAAAGAAATTTTCGGTTATCCAGGCGGTGTAATTCTTTCTATTTATGACGAATTATATCGTTGTAATGATATAAAGCATTTTTTAGTCAGGCATGAACAGGCTGCTATACATGCGGCAGAAGGGTATGCCAGAGTAACGGGAAAGCCCGGAGTTGCGCTTGTTACATCAGGGCCTGGTGCATGTAATGCTGTAACAGGAATTGCAAATGCATATTATGATGGTTATCCGATAGTTGTTTTTACAGGGCAGGTTGACTCCAGACTTATTGGTAACGATGCATTTCAGGAGGCTGACATAGTCGGAATTACATCACCTTGTTGCAAACATAATTTTCTGGTTAAAAATGTTAAAGATCTTCCAAGAATTATTAAAGAAGCATTCCATATAGCTTCTACAGGAAAACCCGGGCCGGTTGTTGTTGATATGCCTAAAGATGTTCTTGATGGCAAAACAGAATTCAAATACCCTGAAAAAGTTGATTTGCCCGGTTATAATCCAACATATACCGGACATCCACTTCAAATCCAAAAAGCATTAAAATATTTGTATAAGGCTAAAGCACCGGTTATTATAGCAGGTGGGGGAATTATTGCCTCTAATGCTTCCAATGAACTGACTAAACTGGCAAGAAGCCTTCACCTTCCTGTTGCAAATACTCTTATGGGAACAGGAACTTTTCCCGGTGAAGATGAGCTTTCATTAGGTATGATGGGAATGCACGGTAATTACAGTGCGAATATGGCTGTATCTCACTGTGATGTTCTATTAGCACTTGGGACAAGATTTAGTGACAGAGTTACCGGAAAGCTTGAAAAGTTCTGTCCTGAAGCAAAGATAATTCACGTTGATATTGATCCCTGTTCTATAAGTAAAAATGTTCCTGTTGATATTCCAATTGTCGGGGATGTCAAAAATGTGCTTATTGATATGATAAATGAAATTGATTTAAACGAAGTTCAAAAAACACTTGAAAAGCGCGAAATATGGTTAAACCAGTTAAAAAAATGGCGGGAAGTTAAACCAAAATTAAATATTAATAATGAAAAAATGCTTCCGCAAATAGTTATTCAAAAAATATTTGAATCTATTAAAGGCAAAGATGCTGTTGTAACAACTGAAGTTGGCCAGCATCAGATGTGGGCGGCAAATTTATGCAAATTTAATGAACCCCGCAGATTTGTAACATCGGGAGGACTGGGTACAATGGGATTTGGTTTTCCTGCTGCAATGGGTGCACAAATTGCTTATCCTGAAAGATTGGTTATTGATATTACCGGAGATGGAAGTTTTCAAATGAACCTGCAGGAGCTTGCCACCTGTGTTAATTACAAGCTTCCTGTTAAAATTTGTGTAATGAACAATGGTTATCTGGGAATGATAAAACAGCTTCAGGATGTGCTTTTTAATAAGAATTATTCACAATGCTGTATAACGGGACCCGATTTTGTAAAACTGGCAGAAGCATATGGAGCTAAAGGAATCAGGGTTACGAAAGAAGAAGATATTATTTCCGCAATGCATAAAGCTTTTGAAGTAGACGGCCCTGTTATAATAGATTTTGTAGTTGCTCATGAAGAAGATGTATATCCGTGGGTTCTTGGCGGAGAACCTCTTCATAAAATTCTACTGAATAATCCGACAGGAGGTGTTTAATATGCGCCATACACTATCAGTACTTGTACAAAACGAATCAGGGGTTTTAACAAAAATATCAGGATTGTTTAGCGGCAGAGGCTTTAATATTGAAAGTTTAACAGTTGCACCAACAATCGATACGGATTTTTCTAAAGTAACAATAATAACAACAGGTGACGATAAAATAATTGAACAAATCTGTAAACAGCTAAACAGGCTTATAAATGTTATTAAAGTTATTGATGTTACTGGAACAAACATTGCAGAAAGAGAACTGGTTTTAATAAAAATTTCAGCAAAAACTGACAGGTCGGAGATTTTGAACATAGCTTCGATGTTTAATGCCAAAATTGTTGATTTTACAAAAAAATATTGCACTCTTGAAGTTATGGGAGATGAAAAAACAGTAAAATCATTTGTTGAATTGCTAAAGCCTCTTGGTATTAAAGAATTAGTCCGTTCAGGCAAAGTTGCAATCTCTCTGGATTAAACTATTTTAATATCAAATTTGATATCTTATAAAAATACATTACTATGCTTGTAGTAATGTATTTTTATAAGATATGTAAACATTTCCATAAAAATTATAAAGTTTCTCCTCCAAATAGACGATATCTAAATTGTGGGTTACATAAAGTCAAGACTTAAAAGGTCTTTTATATAAGAAAGGGTTAGGAAAATGTCTAAATTTGATTTTGAAAAATTGGGATTTGACAGAATTAGCTTCTTTAAAAAAAATGAAACTGATGAAACATTTGCAAGCAGGTTGTTGATTGACATTGCTGATAAAGAATTAAAAATTAAAAATGAAATTGAAAAAGTCCTCTGTTTTATGTTTGATAACACAGCGAATGCCGCAAGAGCAACTTATCCAGGAATTGATATGTAGTTTTAATATAGGAGAAATAAAATGTTAGAATCATTGACTCAAACTTGTTATGTAGGAATACTTGCTTTTATTATGTTTATTGGTATACCGATTGTAATTGAACAATCCAATAAAAATTTAAGAAAACATCATTAAAAATAACGTAAAGAGGCTGGCAATCTGCCAGCCTCTTTACGTTATAAATAGTTTATATTTCAAGATTAATCTGTGAGAATTGAATGATTTTGTTTTTACCACGTTTTTTAGCATTATAGAGTGAATGTTCAGCATATCTGATTAATGTCTGTGTGGCATCATCAACTTCAACTGATAATGGATAGCTTGAAATACCACCGCTAATTGTAATCGCATGTCTTTCTTCTTCACCATCAGGAATAAATTCCATCTTTTCTATATCTCTTCTTAATCTTTCAGCAAAAACATATGCATTATCCTCATCGGTATTTGGAAGAATAACCAAAAATTCTTCATCACCGTATCTAGTTAGGATATCTTCTTTTCTTACGTGACGTTTTACAACTTCCGTAATCATCTTGAGTAGAACATCGCCCCAGTCATACCCATACATGTCATTAACCACTTTAAAATAATCTATATCAAGCAGTAAACATGAAATAGAATGATTATAACGTTTTGCCCTTGATATTTCTTCTTCCAGTCTTTGGTGAAGGAATGTTCTGTTATATAGTCCAGTGAGTTCATCAGTTGTTGAAACACGTTTTATTTCATTTTTTAGCTGCTTAATTTTAAGCATATTAGATACTCTGACAGCGAGTTCTTCATTTTTTACAGGAGTTAGTACATAATCATATGCTTCTGCTCTGACAGTAATATCTGTAAATATTTGATCACTAACAATAAGCAGAGGGGCAGGAATTTTGTTTCTGATAAGTATATCCTTTGAAATATCTGATTTATTGTCCAGAATTATAAGATCAGGGTTAAAACTTTCTGCTTCTTTAATTTGGTCATTGTTTAGTGTTTTAATTGAATAGTCTGAATTGCTACTAAGCACAGATTCAATTGATGATACGCCATCTTTGTTATAGATAATTATGCTTGTCATTCTCAAATTCTCACTCTTTTATATAACTATATTAATTTTAACAAAATTTATTTTAAAGTACACTTTTAAAGTTAGCATAAATTAAAAATTATTTATATAGAATAACGTCTTTTACCTTGAATTTGCTGATCTGTAGGTTTCCAGAAGCTGTAGAAATTTCAACGGAATTTCTATCAAGATAATAAACATTTCCTATAATTTTCTTTTTTTTAAAGATTCCAGCTATAACAATGTCTTTATAAATTCCTTGAGAATCACTTCTTGTGATTTTCTTTATTCCGTCAGAAGTTTGTATTTCAACAAGTCCTCTAAGAACATATGTAATTTTACCGGTTATTGTTTCGTTTGAAAGTACAATACTATCAGCCTTTGCGAGATTCGGAAAAGCTGATAATAAGAATGTAGCAAAAATAATTGATAATATTAATTTTTTCATATCAAACTCCTATATATATTTTAAGTAATAATTATTAAATTTGATCGAATTAATGGTGTATTTTGAATTATAAATCTTGTATCTGCAACTAATTATTAGTCATTAAAGATTGATCGATTTATCTTGAGTATAGAACGAAAAGAAATAATAAAAATTAAGTATTTTAAGAAATGTATATTATAAATATTTCAACCTATAAAATTTACAATATCTTTCTTATACACCTTTATTGTTTGATCATTTCTTGATTATCATGCGCAATTCTTTTATTTTAAGGCTTATATTCTACATCTGTATGCTATAATTAATTTAGAATGATATTAAGTCGATTTGCACATTCTACAAAGCAAGAAGCTTAATGATTAATTTGAAAACTTTTATTTTAGAGGGAGTGAAGGGTATTGTCTTGTCCGGCGAAAAAATATAGAAGCAGGGAATATACTTATTCAGAACACAAAGTTTACAATAAAAGAAAACTTACCAGAGAATCATTAGAGAAGAAAAGAATGGCTAAACTTAAGTTCTTTGCTTTAATGTTTTTAATACTAATTTTTGTATTACCTAATACATTATTTAGTACTTATGATTTTTTATTTTTAAATAGGATAAATAATGCTAATATAAGTATCCCAAGTGATTCGTCTTTTTTAAGAAGGTCGGAGCAATACCTGACAAATGACTATTTTATGGGTACTAATTTTATTGGTGAGGTAAACTTTTCAAACACTTTGCTTAAATCGCCTGATTTGACTAGTGTAATGCCAAGATTGACTGCAAGACTTAAATATTTGGCGGCATTAAGTCCGCAAATAGAACCCGGAATCTTTATTTATGACTATTCTTCAGGTAGATACGTTGATATTAATGCTGATAAAGAGTTTTCCACAGCAAGTATGATAAAAATTCCCATTTTATTGCAATTATTCAGAAGAGTTGATGCAGGACTTATTGATCTAAACGATAGAATGACACTGACTAAATATTATATTACTGAAGGATCCGGACTATTGCAATACAGACCATTAGGAATGCAATTACCAGTCCTGAATCTTGCACAACGGATGATACAGGAAAGTGATAATACTGCAACAAATATGATACTTTCAAGTATTGGTGGTGTAAATGATTTTAACAGAGCAATTAAGTTATGGGGTTTTAGCAAAACTTCTATGTCCAATTGGCTGCCTGATCTTGATGGAACTAATGTTGCTACACCCCGCGATTTTGGAAAACTGCTTTATAATATCGATAATCCTGATTTTCTTAGCCTTCAAAGCAGAGCAAAAATTGTTGATATTATGAGCAATGTTAAAAACAGGTTCCTTATACAGGCTGGGTTGCCTGATTATGTTCAATTTATCCATAAAACAGGAGATATTGGCAGAATGCTTGGAGATGCAGGCATTGTAATTTTGCCCGACGGTAGAAAATATATTATAGTTATTATGGTAAAAAGGCAGTGGAACTCTTATGCTGCAAAACAATTTATTATAGATGCTTCTAAAGTTACATATAATTCATATGTAAGCAATGATTTATAAATAAAGCATTTTATTTTAGCTATATTGATACATTTCTTAACCAATCTATATATTACCATTATTTAGGCTTTTAATAGCGCCGTATTTATTTTGTATACATAAAGTTAATGCTTATTAAAAATTTGTAAAAAATCTTTTATTATGTATAATTTAAAAAAAATTTAAAAATTTTCAAATAGAGTAGCAATTTTTTTGTATTAAATTACTTATTACAAATATAAATATTGTAAACATTAATAGTCCATAAGGAACGCAATATGGAATCAATACTTACTTATGAAGAAATTAGACTTTGGAGAAGTTCCACTGAAAAAATAACATTAGAGGAATTTGCGAAAAAGCTTGGAAAAAAACTTTGCAATGAAAAAGAATCTCATGATTTATATGATGAAGTAAAAATACAGGAAACAACCCCGCCGGTTGTAATATTGCCCGAAGTATCTTTTAAAAAAGAGTTAACAGACAGAGAAAAAGTTGTATTCAGTTATTTTAATCAAAATAAAGGTAAAGTTGTATTTGTCAAAGAACTTGCTAAAGTTTTAAGCCTGCCAAATGATTATGTTTACAAATATATTAAAAATATTAGAGAAAAGATGGAAAAAGATATACTTGTAAACGCAGAAAAGGGCGGATATATTTTATATTAAGGAATCATTGTCATTCCGAACTTGTTTCGGATTCTCAGCCTCTGAAACAAGGTATTATCTTAAATAAATAATTTTTAGCATTAAAAAACAGCTTAACAGCTGTTTTTTAAGTTCTTATTCTGTCCGATTTAATATTAATTGCTGAGATAATTAGTTTCTGTTGTTCCGGTTACGTTAACTTTGCCGGTTCTGAAGACATTTATCTGAAAGACATCAATATTTGGTGTATGTTTGCCTTTTAGCCCATCTATGTCAACTGATACAGTGAGTGGAGTAGTATCATTAATTGCAAATGCGGTTTGAGCTAAAGCAGTATTGAAACCATACCATCTCATTCCATTTGATGTTGTAGCATTTGGAGTGCCTTCAGTTGAGGCTGTCGGTAATGTAGATGCTGCACAGTTAACAGTCCCAATTGTATTTAGATTGCTAAAAAAATTAGTACAAAATGTACTGTCAAATGTACCTGTAGGATATAATGAAATATCAGATATTTCATCATTTACTGTTGTTTCAACAAGTTTGTATGCTGATTTGAACAAAATTCTGTTATTGTTGCTGCTTACATTTTTCAATAAAGTAGGAATGGTTAATGAAGCTACAACACCCATAATTAGTAAAACAATCATCAATTCAGCCAGCGTAAAACCCTTTTTCATACAATTTGTTCTCCATTTATTGTAAATTTGGATAAATTTAACCGCATATTTAAAAAATTTTAATTCCAACTGATTAATTATACAGGATCTTTTTTGTCTGCACAAGGAGATTTTCAGCAATAATCCTATTTTTCCCTTATGAATTATTTTCGCAAAGTTGCTCTCTTAAATCTTCAACTAATATATGAACAATTTGTGATTCATCGTCTTTTTTTAAGTAAACTTCATTAATTCCAGATTGAACAATAAATCTTTTGCACAGGATACATATAAAATCGTGCCCGTAAACGTACATTATTCCATTTCTTGTTTTGCTTTCGCCAGCTTGAATAATAGCGTTTTGCTCGGCATGAATACTTCGGCAGGTTTCATATTGCGTACCGGATTGAATGCTATGTTCTATACGGTAGCATATGCCCCTTTCATTGCAGGAAATGACTTTTGACGGTGTTCCATTATAACCGGTAGCCTTTATTTTTTTTTGCTCATCAACAATAATAGCTCCAACCTGTCTTCTAATACAGTTTGACCTTAGTGAAACAGTTTTTGCAATTTCTATAAAATAATCAGTCCAGTTAATTACGCTCATAAATAACCCCTTTTATTTAATGATAATTTACCCAGCTTCTAATGTATGATTAAATTTTAACAAGAAATTTATAATTATTCCTATTTTTATTATAATTTCTGAAAACTATCTTACAGCTGATTCAGCAGCTTTTTCAAGCTCAAATAACTTATTTTCAACCTGAAGCCGATATCCTTCTCTTTGTTCTTCTGTAATATCTCTTGGAACATAAATAGGATCACCAAACACAGTAATAACTTTTTCAAAAAAGAGCGATATTCTGTAATGATCCCAGGAGTTTGCACGAATATTATGTTTGGCAGCCGGAACCACAGGGATTATTGGAATTTGTGACATCTGGGCAATGTGAATAATTCCTTCTTTTACTTTATGAATAGGTCCTTTAGGTCCATCAACTGTATAAGCGATAGAACCGCCTTTTTTTATAGTTTTTAAAATTTCTCTTAAAGCTTCCGTTCCCCGTCTGCCTTTTGATCCTCTTATTGCTTTAAATCCAAGTTTATCAGTGATTCTTGTTATAATATCTCCGTCATTGCTGGGACTGATGAGAATATAGGTATTACTTCTGTTTGGAAGGGATATAAGTCCATACTGCCAACCGTGCCATATTGCATAAATAACGGGTGATAGGTTGGGATTATAATTAATTAATTTCTTCTTTATTGTATTATCCATAATAAAAAAATAACTATAACCCAAGATAGACAGTACAGGTATCATTATTTTTTCTTTATTATTATATTGTCTAAGTTCCATTTAAAAACTCTACTATATTTCTGGCTACTTCACGAGATGCAACTTTGCTGCCGAGCTGAGCATTAACTTTAGTCAGCTCAGTTTTCATATTATTTCTTTTAATTTTATCATTCAAAATTCCTAAAATTTCTTCAGCAATTAAATCAGGTTTGGCTTTATACTGAATAAATTCTTCCACAATTTTCTTATTGGCGATAATATTTGGCAAAGAAACAAATTTAAGGTATCTCAACAGGAGATAAATCAAATATGCAATATCAGGAGCCTTATAACTTACTATCATCGGAGTTTTATAAAGAGTTGCTTCAAGGGTTATAGTACCTGATGCCAGCATTAATGCATCTGAACACGATAATAGTGCATAATTTTTATTTTTCATAACCTTAATATCGAGATCAGGATATTTGTTTAGATAATCTTGAATCAATTCATCGCTAATATTCGTTGCCTGTCCCAGACAAAACTGGATATTTTTATCCTTTGAATGAATAATTGATGCAGAATTAAGAAAAATATCCAGCATGTAGTTTATTTCCATTTTTCTGCTGCCGGGGAATATGCCGACAATTTTTTTATCAGGATTT
>Ga0209340_1002284_pt1 | contig 11462 bp, 11 predicted proteins | sample EPASupsiteSAE323_FD_187266 | JGI IMG/M metagenome (GOLD analysis project Ga0209340, IMG submission 187266) | Bioremediated contaminated groundwater from EPA Superfund site, New Mexico - Sample SAE3-23 (SPAdes) (version 2) | ecosystem: Environmental > Aquatic > Deep subsurface > Groundwater >... | reverse complement strand
TAAAAATAAGCCACTTTAATAAAAGTGGCTTCGCTTTGTTCTATCCATTTTTATTGTTTAGCACTCTATGTCCCCGAGTGCTAAGTTCAATATATCACCAAAATTATATAAAGTCAAAGACAATGGCGTTTATTACCATTAATCGCAGGTTTGTCTGTCCTCAGCTTCTACTGGTTATTTATCCATTCCTATCGCCAAATGCCGTTGCCTAGGCCCGCACATAGTGATATAACATTGCTAATTAGGTATTTACTAAATATTAAACGACTCTTTCTTGTTACTTGGAACTTTTGCAGTTTCTGCAGTACCCTCCTGTATTTAATCCCCGTCAGTTTCCATATAATGTCAATCTTCCCCGGGAACACAAGGGACGATTCTTTTGTGTCAAACAGAAAGCCATGACTTAATAACCCCCAGAGAACACATAGCCTCCGGATTTCTCCGGAGGCCTATTTTCAGTATATGGCTAGTCTGCTATAAAATGATACAAATGCACACCCCCGGTCTATCTTTCAACGATTCCAAGAAGGGGTGTGCATTTTCTTTATAGGGTGTGTATAAGTTTGGTAGCGTCAATAGTTATTCGCAAATTTGATTTTAACTTGGAAGCTAGCAGCTAGTTCCAAAAAATATCCCCTTTGTGTATTGAAAACACCAATGAGCACATTAACGTAAAGATCATTGATTTTACTCTATCATTCCAAGTTTGCGCAGCCACTCTGACAAATCATTTTGAGCATTTTTTACATTACTACCCCGGAATGCATGACCATCAAGAATATTGGACTGTGGGCAAAGCTTCTTGATATCTGAAATACTTTGCCCCAAATTGCTTCCCTCGTGGGTGCAGAATGGTACGATAGTTTTCCCGGAAAAATCATATCCTTCCAAAAAGGAGAATACCGCCATCGGCATGGTTCCCCACCAGATGGGATAACCAACAAAAATAACATCGTACGAGTCCATATTCTTAACCTTTGTTGCAAGCTCCGGTCTGAAATCAGCTTCCTGCTCCCGCTTTGCCTGATCAACCACCGTGTCGTAATCCGTAGGATATGGTTTTACGGTCACTATTTCAACGGTATCACCGCCGACTTTTTCATGGATTTGGTTGGCGATTTCACGCGTGTTACCGGTATGGGAAAAATACGCTACAAGGACTTTTCTCTTTGCTGAATCTATTGGTATTTGATCCTTGTTTTTGGTGTTAGCCGTGATGCTATTTACTTTCGAAGATTCTGAAGCTGTAATTGTTACCATCGAATCAAAGCTATCCCAGACTACATTAAAGCCAAAGCTCTCGGCTATTAAGCGGATTGGCAACATCGTACGGCTATTGATTATCACGGGAGTGGTATCGAGAGTTTTGGGGTTGTCATTGATGTAGGCAGTTGTGCTCCCAATAGTCAGTCTGAATACATCGCTGCCGTGGGTCAAAGTAAGCGTTTCATCCGTATATTCCCATTTCACAGCTCCGCCCATGGCTTCAACCACAGTACGGACGGGGAGCAAGGTGCGGTTGTTTTTGACAATGGGAACAGTTCCGTTTTCATCAATGGGTTGCTCTTTTCCGTTCACGGTCATTACCGGGCTGCCGATCTGCAGTTTAATCACCGTGCTTGTCACAAGTTCATCGGAAGAAGGCATGCTTTCAATTTCGGCGCTTAAAGCGGGTGTAGTTTTAACTACTGTATTTATCGCATAATAAGCAGTTGAAATTATGGCAAAAACCAGAAGAAGCCCTAGCGTAACATATTTTAACTTACTTGTGTTCTCCATAGATACCTCCACTTTATTTAAATATATATATACCTCGTTACTGAGTTATATTGAACTTGCTATATTTAAATGGTTTAAGATAACCCGTTTTTCATTTATGTTCCGCAAAACCGACTACACGGATTGCGCCTGGATTTACTAGTAACAACGCCGGCCATTGCGAGTGCACTTCTCTTTGGGGTCTGAACCTTGCCCTAATTCGCAAGCTTCAGGCTTTCCAGCCATGCAATAACATCATTTTCGCAATCAGCAACTGAGTTTCGAGAAACCGTGAACCCGTTTTGTTCTACTGTTGCGTTCGGTTGTAGTTCGGCAATCGTTTTAATTGTGTTGGAAAAACCGCTGCCGCCATGCGTGTTAAAGGGAATGATGGTCTTGCCGGACAAGTTGTATTCTTCAAGGAAGGTGTACAGAATCATTGGCATATCAGCCCACCAGATGGGATACCCGAGGAAAATATCATCATATTGCTCGATATTTTTCACACTTGCGGCGATTTCCGGCCTTGTGTTGTTTTTCTGTTCATCCTTTGCCAAATCAGTAAGCGTTTTGTGATCTGCGGGGTAAGGGGTTTTTGGCTCTATACGGAAAATATCAGCGCCGGTATTTTGCTTGATTAAATAGGCAACATACTGCGTATTGCCAAGCACTTCACCATTGATAACCACTGTGCTGTCTTCCTCGGCCTTAGTCATATTATTGGGGTCGGTTGTTTCCGGCAGGGAAAAATACACCACCAGCATCTTTGAATTGTTGTTGCTTACGTCGCCCTCACCTTCACTTGTTTTCTCTGGCTCGGATACAGACGGCGCATGAGTAGCGGACGGGGTCGCAGTAGATGGCTTGCTGCTTGACTGAGAAGGTTCTGGATTGCCACAGCCGGATAGTGAAAAAAGCATAGTCGCCACCAATAAAAAGCTAAGAAATTTTGTCATGTAATAAGTCCTCCTTAATAAACTAGATTTCCAGATTCAATTCTGAAATCCAATGTATTATATCTTCTTCGATATCTCGCATATCTCTGCCGCGTATAGCAAGTCCCTCCATAATTTCGGAATCAGATGAGATATTTTCCAAATCGTCCATCTGTGAAAATTACTTTGCCAGCTTGAACGCTGCCCAGGCCTTCGGCCAACCGGTATAAAACGCAAGATGCCTGATGGTCTCCGAGATTTTTGTCTTGTCACACCGTTTTGCTTGGCCAAGTTTAAGTGATTGGCAAATTATTATTTTGTCCCCAGGCACTGCATTTAGACATCAAGTTTCCAATTGGCAAGCCGTTCAATTGCAGCAGGGTCCCGGTGGTCAAAGAAGCTGCTCATACCGGTATCGAGTTTCGCAATCTCATTCATATCCTCGAAGCTAAGTGTAAAGTCGAAAACATCGAAATTTTCTTCCATGCGCTCTTTTTCCACGGATTTGGGGATGCAGACGATGCCACGTTGAATATGCCAGCGAAGTACCACCTGAGCCGCGCTTTTACCATACTGGCTACCAATAGCCTTGAGTGTTTCGTTCTGGAACATATTGCCGCGACCTTCTGCGAAGGGAGCCCAGCCCTCCATCTGCACACCTTTATCCAGCATTAGTTTCCGTTCAGTTTCACGCCGGAAGTATACATTGACCTCAACTTGGTTGACTGCCGGGGCGATCTTATTGAAGGCAATAAGGTCCACCAAGCGGTCGGGGTAGAAGCTGCACACGCCGATAGCCCGTATCTTGCCTTCTTTATATAGTTCCTCCATAGCCCGCCATGCGCCGTAATAGTCATTCATCGGCTGGTGGATAAGGTACAGGTCCATGTAGTCCAGCCCCAGCTTGTTCAAAGATCGTTGAAACGCCCGCTTCGCACCTTCGTAGTTGGTGCCCGTGATCCAAAGTTTTGTTGTGATGAACAATTCCTCTCGAGGAACACCACACCGTTCAATAGCCCGGCCTACAGCCTCCTCGTTGCGGTAGGACGCGGCAGTGTCGAACAGGCGATAGCCAACGGCAATGGCATCGCAGACTGCCTGTTCGCATTGAACAGGGTCCTCTATTTGGAATACGCCGTAGCCCAGAATGGGCATCTTGACTCCGTTGTTAAGCGTTACAAATTCCATGATAATCTCCTTTCATCTATAGGATGCGCGGTAAATGTCCACACTGTCTTCGTCGGAGAGCTGAATCCGGTCGCAGGCGAACAGCCCGCCCATGGTGGCCCTGGCGTTTTTGGCCAGCGTCTGGAATTCCGCAGTTTGAATGCCATAATCGGACATTTTTACGTCTGCTACACCGCACTCTTCCTGCAATCTTTCCAGAGCAACGATAAAATCTTTCGGCTCTCTGGCGTCACGATAGCCCATCACTTGCGCCATTTTGACGAACCGCTCGTCGCAGGCGTGTTGGTTGATGAAATGCGTGAAGTACGCCTTGCTGAGCATAATAAGACCCGCTCCATGCGGAAGCTCCTGGTGATAAGCGCTCATCGCGTGTTCGAGCGAGTGCTGGCTGGTGGTGCGGCCAACCACCATTACATAGCCTGACAACGTGTTGGCGAACGCCATTTTAGTACGCGCTTCAAGATCGCCGCCGTCCATGACCGCCGCAGGAAGGGCTGCCGCCGCGTTCTCTATGGCAGTCAGGGCGAACATATCGCTCATGATGTTGCCGCCTGCGGAAATGTAGCCCTCCATACTGTGGGAGAGCGCGTCCCAGCCTTGATAGGCGGTAAACTGAGGTGGCACGCTAAGCATCAGTTCAGGGTCAACGACCGCAAGCACCGGGAACATGCCCTTATGGCCGCCGATGCCTGTCTTCTCATTGGTGTCCGGCTTGGTAATGACGCCATATGCATCAACCTCCGAACCTGTCCCGGCGGTGGTGGTAATGGCGATTACCGGCATGGCGGCATTTGTCGCCGGCAACCCTTTCCCGCTGCCACTCGGCACATAATCCCAAAGGTCGCCGGGATTTGTAGCGTTCATGGCCATAACTTTCGCCGCATCGATTACGCTGCCGCCGCCCAGGGCGATAATAAAATCGCATCCGTGCTCTCTGGCGAAGATCGCGCCCGCTTCTACTGTAGATTTCAATGGGTTGGACTCCACTTGGTCAAATAACGCGAATTCGACGTTCGCTTTGCCGAGCTGTTCTTCCAAGCGACCAAGATAGCCATATTTCCGAGTTGACGTACCGCTGGAGATAACCACCATCGCCTTTTGGCCGGGCATATTCTGTTTATGCAGATTGCCCAGCTCACCTGCTCCGAACAGCACCCTCGTAGGCGCGTATAGATTGAAGTTCATTTTTAGTCATCCTCCCTTATCGCATATGTTTTTCCCAGAACTCAACCGCATATTCAATTAAGTATTTCTTCCGGTCTTCCATCCACTACCTGCCTGTCGGCTACATTCTTGATACCGCATTTGGTAGCTATTACAACTTTTTCGCGGTAAGGAGCCAATGCCTCTCCGACCAGCAGTTCATTGTCGTCGTACACCTCTGCTGTATCAAAAAAGGTCACACCCCCATCAATCGCCTGATGAATCAATCTCACAGCGTCTTTGGAATCAGAAGCCGGGCCATAACCGTGGCTCAACCCCATGCAGCCCAGACCAATTTCGGAAACTACAAGGTCTTTCCCCAGGATACGTGTTTTCATAAATATACCCGCCTCCTAGATACTCTTTCCTGCTTTATACGCTTCATCCATTGCCTTGTTCCCCTGGATATCACCTAATTGCCATGCGCCGGCGCCATAGACGACTCCTTTTACTTTTGCACCAGGCAAGCAGTCGGTGAAGCCCCTAAGCCCGTCTATCGTACGTTCCATCATCTTTTTACTTGCGGCAGCCGTGGCGATGAAATAGAAATCTTTTTTCTTAATCTCCATATAGCGGGGAAGCGTCCGGTCGATCATTACCTTCATCTGTCCGTCCATCGAGTAAAAATAGACCGGGGTGGCCAGAACGATTACTTCCGCATTGACCAGCTTTTCCAGCAGAGCAGCCATGTCATCCCCCTGCACGCATATTCGGCAATCTTTACAGGAGTAACAAGCTTTGCAATACCCGATATTAAGGTCATGTACATAAATTTTCTCGACCATGTGGCCTGCTTCCGCCGCTCCTTTCGCAAACTGGTCGCAAAGGGTGTCTGAATTCCCGCCCTTGCGCGGGCTGCCTGACAAAATCAATAATTTCTTACCCATACTTTCCTCCTTGACGATCTATGCTTGTTAACATAGAATTAAGTAGTTCATTAAGATTCTACAAGTTAAAGTAAACTTTAAGTCAATACCTTTTTAATACTTTTAAGGAGATGCGCAATGATATATACAGTGGGAGAAATGGCAAAAATGCTGAGCGTAGCACCATCAACCCTGCGTTACTATGACAAGGAAGGTCTGCTTCCTTTTGTGGAACGTTCAGGCGGAGGTATGCGGATGTTTAAGGAAGCGGATTTCGAATGGCTGTTTATTATCGAATGCCTGAAAAAAACCGGGATGCCGATTAAAGATATCCGTGACTTCATTGAGATGGTGATGAAGGGTGACGAAACCATAGGAGAACGGCTGGAACTGTTCCGCAAGCAGCGCAAGGCAGTTGAGGAACAAATAGCTCAATTACAGGCAACTCTGAACATCCTGAATTACAAATGCTGGTATTACGAAACTGCAAATAAAGCCGGAACAACAGCGGTACCGAGAGAAATGAACATGGACGAAATACCGGAGCACCTGCGTCACGTAAAGGAAATGCTGCAAAGAACGCACACAGTATAAGAAATATGTTTTACCCTTGTTTGCAGAATCAATATATGAAGTTAGAAATTCACTATTCGCTCAGGAGCATAAATAGACTTGGGTGGCAAAGGTCTGTACCCCATGACTATTACAGCAACACTGGTCTTTTCATGCGGTATTCGAACTTCTCCTCCAGACTACCCCGAGTGGCTACAAATGGGCGGATTCCTTTCCTGCGGAACATTCCTGGACTGCAACCAAAATTCAGTTTAAAGGCCCGGCTGAATGCTTCCTGAGATTCCCAATTTCGGCCTTCCGTGATTATCGCCAAAAGGTGCACACCCCTGCCCAAAAATGCACCGGGGGTGTGCACCTTTACGCGAAAAGGGGGTTAACAATGCCACCGAAAGCCTCCTTGAACTACCCCAGAAAACGCAGAAAGCCCAGCAGTACTGGACTTTCTATTGTATCAAAGATTAATTACTTTTATGGTGCGGCGGGCGGGACTTGAACCCGCACCCCTCGCAGGATACGCCCCTCAAACGTACGTGTCTGCCCATTCCACCACCGCCGCACAAGGTTGTTTGCCTGTTATTTAGGCCCCCAACGTGTGCTATTATACAATAGTTTACGGGCAACGTCAATGAATCGCGGAGGACTCAACCCTCTAGCCGGTTTGGCCAGTTCCGCTCTACTACGGGGCTTTTGCTTCCTTTTGCAGAGCGGGCTTGAAGAGTTCGATCCTGCTCCAGTCTATCATCTCCATGCCGTCTACCTGGAGATTGTTAACGCCTTCCCCTACCAATTTGGCGGACATCTTCTGAAAGAGGAAGAGGCCAGGGGCGTCGTCCACTATGATTTTATGGGCCTGATTAATCAGTTTAACCCGCTCGTTGCTGTCGAGACTCTGGCGTCTTAAGGCATCCAGCACTCTGTCCAGCTGGGGATTGTTGTAGGAATAATAATTGCTGATGCCGATGCGATTGGAGTGATACAGGTTATATATGAATGAATCGGCATCGGGATAGTCGGCCTGCCAGCCCAGGCGAAAACAACTTAACTCCAGGCGCCCCACCTGTTTGCGGTAATAATCCCATTCCATCGGCTGCAGTTGTACCCCTATCCCAACCTGCCGAAGTTGCCCGGCCACCGCTTCCATTACCGCCTGATTGCCCTGGCTGTCGTCGTAGGAAATAATCAGCGGCGCCAAGCCCTGCCCATCCGGATAGCCGGCATCCTCCAGGAGTTGACGGGCCTTTTCCCGGTCGAAGCTATAGCCGCGCATACGTGAATCAAAGCCGGGAATACCAGCGGGCAGCACCCCTTTCAGCGGCCGGTAGGCTCCGTTGAGCACTCCCTCAGCCAGGCCCTTTCTGTCGATAGCGTAGTTTAAGGCCCGCCGCAGGTGATAGTTGTTGTCATAGGGCGGTTTGGATATATTCATGCCGATGGTGTAGGTATAGAATAAGGGCCGGTAGATGAAATGCTTTTTCAGAGCGGCGTCCCGGCGTATGCTCTTTATCTGATCCAGTGGTACCTGATCCAGATAATCCAAACGGCCCTGGCGGTAGTCGGCCAAAGCCTTGGCGGCATCCGCATAAACCTGCACATCGAGTGCTGCCAAGCGGGGCTTTTCGCCGTGATAGTTTTCGTTGCGGAGCAGGATAAAGTGCTTATTCTCTTGATTCTGCTTGAGTATAAAGGGGCCGGTGCCGGCTGGAGGCCCGGCGGCCGGATCCCGCTCGGAGCTGTCTTCCACCCAAAATACCGGATTGGTCAGCATGTATAGGAAGGCGGTATTGGGCTGTTCCAGGTAAACCTTCAAGGTGTGGTTGTTGACTGCTTCAATCCCCGATATCTGTTGGGTTTTACCTTCGATACGCTCGAAGCCGCCCTGGACTGGCAGGAAAAGATTGGCCAGGTTAGACCAGTCCTGACCCTTGGCGAAATTAGCCTCCCATGAAGCCTTAACATCGGCGGCGCTGATCTTCTTGCCGCTGGAGAACTTGATGTTGGTGTTGATAATCAGGGTCAAGGTCTTGCGGTCAGAGGAGAATTTCCACTTGCGGGCCAGCAACGGTTTAATCTCGCCGCTCTTCTCATCGTAGCGAACCAAGCCCTCATAAATAGCCGATGCCAGCAGTTTCTCCCCATGCTGTCCGACTCCGCCCGGCTCCAGGCTTGCCACTTTGCCGATCAGGCCGATATTGAATGGGCGGGTGGCCAGGCTGGCGGTATAGACCGCCTGGCGATGATGGTAGAAGAAGATTGAAACGAGCAGGGCGATGGCCAGTATGCATAAGATAGGGCCAGGGCGCCTTGATTTTAACCGCATATGTATGTCCCCCTCCAGAATGGTACTTGGGGACAATATATGAAAGTTCGGCGCAGTTTATTACCCGGAGAAAACGCCCTCTGCTCCTGGCTAAAAGGATGCTCAGTCGGTTCGTGGATTAATGGGCGTAGATCGCGCGATAGGCCCGGTAATTAGCCAGCACATTGCCGACATAAGCCCGGGTTTCCGGGAAGGGTATCTTATCCAGTTCGGCGGGATTGCCGTTCCATTGGCCCTCCACCACCCACTGCCGGGTCTTTCCCCGTCCAGCATTATAGGCGGCGGCCACCAGGGGCAGGCGATCATCGAACTCCCGGCTCAGGCTGGCCAGGTACCAGCAGCCGAAACGGATATTGGTTTCAGGGTCATGCAGTTGGTCGGGATCGAAGTCCTTAATCCCCTGCTGTTCAGCGATCCAACGCCCGGTAGCCGGCATAATCTGCATAAGTCCGCGGGCTCCTTTAGTAGATTTAGCCGTAGTTTCAAACTTGCTCTCCGCCCGCATAACGGCAAATACCAGGTAAGGGTCTATATTATACTCATAAGCAGCCGCGAAAACCAGGTCGCGATTGGGCTGCGGATAAAAGACGCTTATCCAGCGGGGGAAGGTGACGATGACCATAATGAAGAGCAGGATTATTATCCATAACAGTTTGGGAAAACGCGATTGCTTTTTCGCCTTCAAATCAGAATCCTCCATGATTAAGCTGCTTTTACTTCTATTTATACGACGGAACCATGTAAAATATCGTTGAAATATCTGGTGGTAATCTCTATTGTTTCCTCGATTGAACCTGTGTTATCAATGACGCGGTCCGCCCTTTTCGCCTTCTCCTCCAGCGGCATCTGGGAAGCGATGCGGCGCAGGGCGTCTTCCGGGCCTATGTTGTCCCGGGCCATCAGGCGAGTTATCTGGGTTTCGCTGTCAACCCAGACCACCCAGACCTCCCGGCAGAGTTTCTCCATATGGGTTTCGTACAGCAAAGGAACCTCCATAAAAACGACGGCTTCCGGCTGTTCTTCTTCAATCCGCCTCAAATCGGAGCGCATGCGCTCCATAACCCGCGGATGGGTAATACTGTTGAGCTGCTGCAAACTGGCGGGGTCCTGAAATACAATAGCCCCCAGCTTAATCCGGTTAATCGTATTATCAGGATTCAAAACGCCTTCGCCAAAATACTTCACTATGTCATCCCAGGCGGGCTCGCCCGGTTCTATTATCTGATGGGCTATCTCGTCGGTATTTATTATCCGGGCCCCCAACTCGGCCACCGTCCGGGAAACCGTGCTCTTGCCACTGGCAATACCGCCGGTAAGTCCTATAATATACATATTCGCCCACCGTCCTCAATCTAGAAAAATTCCCGGGCCGCAATTACCAGCAGGATAATACCCGGTAGCCAGGAAAGCCAGGATTGCCAAGCCTTAGGCAAGGCGATTTTTCCCAGGGCCATGCCGCTGCTAACCAGTATTAATTTTAACACAGCCACCATTAGGGCAGTGCAAAAAATATCATAACCGGCCATGGCCATACCGAGTCCCGCCCCCAGGGCGTCTACGGCCAGGGCGAACCCCAGGAAGACGGCTTCACGGAGGCTTATTACCCCCGAGCAATCGAAGTCAGCGCTGGATGGTTCCCGGAGTATTTGAATGATAATCCCCAGCGGCTTGATACTAAAAGCCATCAGCGGCTCGCGGACATCCCCCTCCAGATTCTCCAAACGGCTCCGGCAAGCCTGCATCAGGAAGTACACCGCTATCAGGAAGATAAAAAACGCGCCGATTTTCCCCGTCCAGGCCGGCGGCACCAAGACGGCCAGTCCCGTGCCGCAGATCATCGATATGCTGACGGCCGTAGCGGAAGCCAGGGCAATCAACAACAAAGAGCTCCAGGGGATCCTTATCTTTTTCACCCCATAGGCCAGTCCAACCATAAAACCATCGGTGCTTACCGCCAGAGCAAAAAATAAAATAGCCAGGAAATCCACTTCGGTCACTCCTATCCAACTGAAAACTTATTGCAGCTATTTATTAGCTACTATATGGATAGGAGTTGTGAAGTGTTACTACCCGGCTACCCCTGGCACCTGCTGCAGAAATGCGTGCCCCGGCCCCCGATTCGTCCTTTTTGTATTATCTCACCACAGCAGGAACAGGGTTGGTCATCCCTGCCGTATACCTTGAGTTGGTGCTGAAAACCGCCGGCTTGATTGTAACCATCCCGGTAATCACGGAAGGTGGTGCCCCGGGCGGCAATACTGCTGCTTAAAACCTCACGGATAGCCTGCCACAACCGTCCAATATCCTCGGCTGTTAAAGAGTCAGCCGTGCGGTCCGGCCTGATGCCGGCGGCAAATAAGGCCTCATCGGCATAGATATTGCCGATTCCCGCAATGAGATTCTGATCCAGCAGCAGGTTCTTAATGGCGGTATGGCGACCCTTTATGGCTTGTTCCAGATAGCGGGGGGTAAATTCATCCCCCAGCGGCTCTGGTCCCATACGGCAGAAGAAGGCCGCAATATCATGGACCAGCCAAACCCCTCCGAAACGGCGGGCATCCTGGTAGGCCAACCGGCGGCCATTGTTCATATGAACTACCAGATGGATATGTTTATCAGCCG
>Ga0209340_1002283_pt1 | contig 11466 bp, 9 predicted proteins | sample EPASupsiteSAE323_FD_187266 | JGI IMG/M metagenome (GOLD analysis project Ga0209340, IMG submission 187266) | Bioremediated contaminated groundwater from EPA Superfund site, New Mexico - Sample SAE3-23 (SPAdes) (version 2) | ecosystem: Environmental > Aquatic > Deep subsurface > Groundwater >... | reverse complement strand
AATTTATCCGGATGAGTTTTATAATAAATTCTTATTAATATAAGCATCAGAATAAAGCCGACTGAAAGTCCCAGAACAGGAGCTATAAACATAGGAACTACGACTTTTTCAGCTAATTCTTGTAAATTTACAAAATTTAAGCCATGAGTATGAACAACTGTTGCACCGATCAAACCTCCAATAAGAGCATGTGAAGAACTTGAAGGAAGACCGTTATACCATGTAAATAAATTCCATGTAATTGCTGCAAGAAGAGCACAAAGAATGACTGTTTGAGTTACACATTCTGTGCTAACGATTCCTGCTCCCACTGTTTCTGCAACATGTGTTCCAAGTAGTGCTCCGGTAAATTCCAAAGTTGCTCCATATAAAACGGCTGTTCTTGGTGTTAATGATTTTGTGGATACAACTGTTGCAATTGCATTTGCTGCATCATGAAAACCGTTAATATATTCAAATGCCAATGCTACGATTATTACAACTATTAATAAAGCAACGATCATAAACTTATTTTCACCCTATCCAACTATGTACTTCCAGTAGAAAACAAAGCAGTTATTTACTTAGCCGTGTTTTAATACAATATTTACAACTTCATCTGATATGCTAAAGCAGGTGTCAAGAGCATTTTCAATATCTTTATAGATATCTCTGATTTTTAAAACAGAAAGGGCATCATAATTACCTGAAAAAAGTTCATCCATAGCTTTATAGAGAATTTCATCTCCATGAGTTTCTATTTCTTTCATTCTCTGGTTACTTTCAGAAATCTGACCGAATTCAGTATGTTTTTTAAGATGAGAAACAATAAAATTAAGTTCTTCGGTTGCTTTTAATAATGTTTCCGCCTGTTTTCTCATATTTTCAGTAGATGTTTTTAATCTGTAAACTCTTAAATTAAAGCTGGCTTTTACAATTTTTTTTGTAACCCTGTTCATAAGAGTAGCTAACACCTGAATATCTTCTCTATCTATAGGGGTTATAAATGTATTATTTAGCCTGGTTAACGTTTCTTTAACTATATCATTACTTTTATGCTTAAACCTTCTTGCCTGAATCAATCGGTCTTCATTAATACCATCAAGCATGATTTCCTGAAAAAGTTTTGCAGCTTCCCTGCAAACATCTGCCCCTTCTTCAAAAAGAATGTAAAATATTTTTTCTTCCGGCGGAAGCAGTTTATCTAAAATTCCTAACTTTACCATATTTAACTCCTGATTATTGATAAGAATACTTAAAACCTACCTTTACATAGTTTATTATCAAACAATCAAGTATTAAAAGTAAAGGATCGCCTATAGAAGAATTATTAAGAATTATTAAGAATATATTTATTTGATCTAAAATTCAAAAATTGTAAGGAATTTCTTTAATTTTTAAAATTTATAAAATAATTTCAAGAGCAATTTTTTAAAATATATTGTTTTTATATATACATGAGATATAAAAACAATCAAATAAATATAAGATTGGTTACTTTATATTGGGGTATTTAGTTATTTAAGAGGAGATTTATCATGTCAGATGTACAAAATTCAGCACTTAATTCTTTAGTAGGTCCGGTTCCACAATATCTTGCTAGCAAGGCTCAAGAATATGCACCAAAAGTTCAACAAGAAGTTGCAAGTATTGGAAACCTTTTAGCAAATAGAGTTAATCAAGCTAAAGATAGTTTTACTGAATTCAGTCAAGAAAATCCGACTGCAGCATTTCTTATTTGTCCGGCTGCCGCAGCTGCAGCAAACTATCCTGAAGAAACTGAAAAAGTAGTTACAGAAGCTGCAAAAGCTGCTACTGGTCAATATGGTCTGATTGGTAAAGTTGTCGATTGGTTCAATAAATAGGATAAAAATGTTGATTAATATAAAAACTTAGGCAAAATAAAGAGAGAATCTTTTGGATTCTCTCTTTAAACTATTGTTTATATTTCCGGAATATTATTCAGCTGTTTCTTCAGCAACTTCTTCTTTAACAATTTCGGAAGCTGAAACTAAAACAGGGAGGCTAACTTCAACTTTAGAAGTTAACTTAAGTTTCATTTTATAGGTTCCAAGGTGATTAATCGGATTATCAAGCGAAATATTTCTTCTGTCTACTTCAAGACCGGATTTTTCCTGAACAACTTCAGCAAGTTTTCTGGTTGTAATTGCTCCAAAGAGTTTTCCATTTTCACCGGCTTTTGCTGTAATTTCAATTTGTCCCAGAGCTTTGATTTTTTCAGCCTGTTCTAAAGCCTGTTGATGTAATTTTTCAGCTTTTGCTTTAATTCTTGCAAGGTTTCTATCCCTGTTTTTAAGGGAGCCTTCAGTTGCAATTTGTGCAAAATCTAAAGGTAAAAGATAATTTCTGGCATAACCATCTTTTACTTCAAGAATATCGCCTGTTTCACCCAGAGACTGCACGTCCTTTTTAAGTATGACTTTCATTCATTCCTCCGTTTTTTATTTTATGTCTATTATTATGTTTATACATGCCAATGATGTTTGAATTAAATTCAAAACCTAATTTACTATAAAAACTTTTTTTAGGCCACTCTGCATATAAAGTAATTAAAGGTATACCACAATCATTTAGTTTAGTCAGCATGGTTTTTACAATTAAAGTTCCTATTCCGCTATTTTGATAAGCAGGTCTAACGGCCACATCCCATATAGTAGCATTAAAAATACCATCTCCGGTTGCTCTTCCTATTCCAATTAACATTTCGTTATCCCAGGCACTTACTACCAGAATACTTTTATCAAAAGAAGCTTTAATTTCCTGAATTTCCCTATATTGCCATCCAACAGACAAATATAATCCCTGCACCATATCAGCAGGAATATTTTTACTCTCATTCATCCTGATATTACAGGGAGCAATATTTTTTTTTGGTGAAAATGATTTAAACATCGCCACACTTTAAATCTATAGACATAAAATAAAGTAGGAAAAAATTTTAAAATATTGTGTCATGCTGAATTTATTTCAGCATCTCAGAGATCATGAGATCCTGAAACAAGTTCAGGATGATACGAAACAATAATTATTTTCCCTTTGTTACTTAACAGGCAAATCAGACTTTAAAAACTATTATCAGTCCAATTTTCTAAGTACAGCTATAGATTCTATATGGTAAGTATGACAAAACATATCAACCGGTTGGACAAACTCGGGTATAAAATTGTCACTCAAAAGTTGAAGATCTCTAGCCAGTGTGGCAGGATTACAACTTACATAGATAATATACTCCCGGGTAAGTTCAACTAAGGTGTCCAGTGCTTCTTTGGAACATCCTTTTCTCGGAGGGTCAAGTATTGTTATATCGTATTTCTGACCTTCTTCTACAAGTTTTTGCAGAATATTATCAGCAGTTCCTTCTATCATTTTTATATCAGCACCTGGAATTTCTTTATTTAATTCAATATTTTCAAAAGCATCCTTTACGGCAATCGGATTTTCTTCAATCGCTGTTATTGTTGAAGCAATATCTTTTAGCCATATGGCAAAGCTTCCGACTCCTGCATAAACATCCAGAATAGAAGCATTTTCATGCCTTTTACTGATAATTTCATGGACATAACCGAACATGCCGGCTGCTGCCGCAGGATTTACCTGAAAAAAACTTCCTGCAGATATTTTAAATATTTTTCCGTTAAGAACTTCTTCTATACTGTCTTTTCCGGCTACAAGCTTATAATCATTGCCAAGAATAACATTTGAGCCTGATCTGTTAAAGTTAAGAAGTGCGCCTTGAACCTCAGGAAATTTATTTTTTATTGAAATACACAGTTCTTTAACCGCATCTGAAATATATTTATCGTTAATAACAATAATAGCAAGCAAATTATTATTCGTTTTGCTGCATCTGTAAACAATATGCCGAATTAAACCCTTTTTTGTTTTCTCGTTATAGGAATTTATACGCAATTCCTGCATTTTTTCCCTGACAAATTCTGTAATTTTATCTATGATATCAGGCTGAACAGGACAATATTTAATATTCACAACTTCATGAGTACCTTTTTTAAAATATCCGACAAGGTATTTTCTTGAAACCTTGGTCTGTCTTACAGGATATTGAACTTTACAGCGATATTCAAGATTCTCAGGAGCCTGTATTACATCATTTATTGGTATATCAAGATGAGCAATTTTTTTAAGGTTATCTTTAACTATTTTCTTCTTTGCTTTTAATTGCATATCATACTGAACATGCTGCCACTGACATCCTCCGCAAACTTTTGCCAGAGGACATCTCGTTTCAACTCTATATTTGGAAGGCTTGATAATTTCTACAATTCTGCCTTTTGCATAAGATTTAGAAGAAGAAATTATTTCTACTTTTACAAGATCTTCAGGAGCAGAATCAGGTACAAAGATTGGAAATCCTTCGATTTTTCCTATTCCATCTCCGCCATAAGTTATTTCATCAATATATAATTCCAGAATGTCATTCTTTTTAATCATTTTTTCCACTTTATTGCTAAAAACAGGTATATTTGATATAAGTAATAGTGTATTTAAGTATGCTTTCACTAATCTCTTATATAGTACCATGTAAATTTTTTGTAATAATATCGAGTTTTAATAACAACTTTTACTATTCAGTAGCTTTTATTCATTGAAAATAAAAATATCTTTTATGGAGGTTATATTATGTCAGGCGTTACAAGTATTGAATGTAGGCCTTTAATACAGAATAATTATTCCATGCAGTCTTCAAAAGCTGTTAATTTTAGAGGTTCAGAAGATATCGAAGACCTTCTTGATTCATATGAAGAAACTGAAAAAGAAGACCTTATTGATTCTTTTGATGATTCTAAAAAATCAGATAAACCTAAGGATAGAGGATTTGACATTAATAATGCATTAGCAAATTTTGGAAAAGGTTTTATATCACCAGTTACAACCATGTTTTCAAGTGCAACTAATTTTGTAATTGGTGCTGGTACAATGGGTATATGTGCTGGTGCTATGAAAGCTACCCAAAATAAATTAGGTCCTGTACTGGTTGTAGCAGGTACATTATATGGTGTACTGCAGACAGCTCTTGGGATCAAGAAAGTCGTAAAGGCAGAAAATAATAAAGAAAGAGAAAAAGCTTTCTTTGATGTTGGCTCAGGCACCGCTGTAGTTACCCTTTCTGTTGTTGCAGCAAAAACAGCCCTTGAATTGGCAGAATTAGCACCTGTTGAAGCAGAACCTTTAACAATAACAAAATCCACTGTTGAGTGTTTTAAGAATGCGCCTACTGCATTTAGTGACAGTATTTCCGTTTTAAATGACAATGCAGTTGTATCGAAAGTATTAAACGGTATTGGAAACAAAGAAGTTGCAGCCGTTGCAGGTGAAACTATAGAAGGTGGAAATATAGCAAGAATATTTGCAAAATCAGAATATCCTATGGCAGCAAGCGTTGAAGAATCCAGAATCGAAGAATAAAATATATTGAATCCATAAAAAAACCCTGTAATTTTTTACAGGGTTTTTTGTAAGAACTTTTTGTATGGTTCTTAAAAGAATAATACTCAACAAATAATAATAGCATTTTAGAACTAGTCTTAAAAAGCTAATAAAATTCGGCTATTTAGGTTAGATTGTTCTCAGAAGTACCACAAAGAATGATGCAAAAAAGGTTAAATTGAATTATTATGAAGACAACAGATAATTTTAATACTACTTTACCTCCCAACATGCTTTAAGTGTGTTGGTTTTTGTTTACTTAATATCGAATATATCAATTATTATGCAGCAAGAATAAATTCTAGCAGGTGTATGATTTATCTATCATATCCTTTAATTCATCATATAATCGATCTGACAATTCAGTCCAATTTCCAAAATCTTTTTGTCGCATGACTTTAACGCTGCTATACCAGATACAGTCAGCTCTATCCATGAGCCATCTCCAATCAGGAGAAAATGAGAATAAACCCCAGGTTTTTTTACCAAGAGCTCCTGACAGATGAACTATCGAAGTATCAATGGTTATTACCAGGTCAAGGTTTTCAATTGCTGCGGCTGTATCTAAGTAATTTTCAAACGTTTCTCCAAGCCTGGTTATCCTAAAATCGTCAGACATTGAATCAAGTTGTTCAGTTCCAAAGCCTTTTTGTAAAGAGTATAATTCTATATTTTTTAGATTTTTTAATTTATATAGACAGCTAAGGGGTATTGGTCTTACATCCCATGGCTGATCAGACCCCTGCCAGTACAATCCGATTTTTAATTTATCATTGTTGAAATAATTTTCTTTATAATATTTTACTTTTTCAGGATTGGCTTTTAAGTAACCTTCTTTATAAGGAATATTTTCAGGATTTGCTTTAAAGGCGTTACCGCAGCTAAAAAACGGAAGCTGATAATCAAATTTTGCATCAACAGGTAAATCATCAAATGAAATGATTTCCGCCCCTAAATCACTTTGTTTAAAAAGTTCAATAAGTCCGTTTTGCGGACAACAGACTATTTTTGCTCCCATAGAATGCAATACCGGAAGATATCTTGCAAATTGAATTGAATCTCCGTTCCCTCCTGCAGAGTATACATATATAGTTTTATCTTTCAAAGGCTGTCCAATCCATAAAGGGCATTTTTGAGTATCAAGTTTTGGTTTATGCCAATCAAATAAGTTCATTCTGGATTCAAAATACTCCCAGCCTTTTTCAAAATTTTCGGTTAAAAGCAGTGCCCTGCCAAGATTGTAATAATAAAGATCTTTAGGCGCTTTTTCTATAGCCTTATTGTAATAATGGATAGCTTTTTCAAGATTATTTTTCGCCTGATAAGATGATCCAATATTGTTATATGTATCCGGGTTATTCGGATTTAATTCCAACGCTTTTTCATAGTAATTAATAGATTCGTCATAGAGATTTTCATTGCACAGAGCTGAACCCAGATTAAAATATATACTATCGTTTATTAAATTTAACTCGAGAGCTTTTTTATAGTAATTAATAGCAGGTTTTATCTGATTATTATTATGTAAAATCATTCCTAACATATAATATGTGTCAGCATGATCAGGCGCATATTGTAAAACCAGATTAAAGTGTTCTACTGCTTTTTTAATATTTCCGATTTGATAAAAGGATATACCGACTTTGTAGTTTAGTTCCGGACTTGCAGGACTTAGTTCCAGAGCTTTTAAATAATATTCTATGGCATTAGTATTTTCATTTTTTATAGTATATATTTCTCCTAATGTTGTATAAATGTCAGCAGAAGGGGCTATTCGAGCAGATTTATGCAAATATTCAAGAGCTTCATCATATCTGCATTTCTGAAAAAGTAAAGTTCCATAAAATTGCAGTGCAATGTCAAAATCAGGAACAGCATCTAAAACTTCTCTGTATAATTTTTCTGCCTGATCAAAATTTTGAACTTTATGATGTTCAAGTGCTTTAACAAGTTTTTCCTGTATTTTATTTATTTTTGGCATATTATTTCCATTTTATCTGTTAATTAAATCATTAAGAGAATTATATACTGTATCCATAACTTCTTCCCAGTTACCAAGTTCTTTTTGTCTAAATAGTTTTACACTATCATACCAGAGGCAGTCTTCATTTTTAAGAAACCATTTCCAATCCTTTATATCAGATAATAAAAGCCAGGTTGGTTTTCCCATGGCTCCTGCCAAATGTGGTACAGATGTATCTATACTTATTAAAAGATCTAAATTTTCAATTGCTGCAGCTGTATCTGAAAAATCGTTGAATGTACTTCCAAGATTAATTATTTCTATATCTTCCGGTAGATTATCAAGTTGTTCAACTCCGTCACCTTTTTGAAGCGAATAGAGTTTAATATTCTGTAACCTGGCTATATCATAAAATAGGCTTATATGGGCAAAAGAACGGAAACTGTCCTCAGGATAATGATTTTTACAATGCCATACAAGACCAACTTTAAAATTATTATTATTAAAATAATTTTTCCTGTAGTATTCTACTTTTTCAGGATTTGCCTTTAGATAACCTTTGCTGTTAGGTATATTTTCCAGATTAGTCTTAAATTTACCCGGCAAACTCATAAATTGTATATATGTATCAAAATTTATAGAATCATCTTGAGTTGAATTATCGATTATTTCAGCTTTTAAATCATTTTCTTTAAAGAGTTGTTCAAGTTCTTTTTGAGGTTTACATAAGACCTTTGCCCCCATGGAATTTAAAACAGGAAGATATCTTGCCATCATTATAGAATCACCAAGTCCCATTTCATTATGTACATATATGGTTTTATTTTTTAGAGAACTTCCATCCCAAATAGGCTTTGGAAAAATAACTCGATGTTCAGGTTTTCTCATTTTAAGCCTGTATTCATAGTATTCCCATCCCCTGTCAAAATCTTCCCTGATGAGATGAATTTGACCTAACCTAAAATAGGAATGAGGAAAATTAGGAAGCATATATATAACTTTTTGATAACAGGAGACGGCTTCATCGTATTTACCTACATTTTCAAGAGTTTCGCCAAGGTTGTAAGAAGCTATTGCATTATCAGGTTCAGCTTCCAAAACTTTTCTAAAGCATGATTCAGCATCAATATAATTACACTGATCCTTTAAAATTTGGCCTAGATTAAAATAAGCATCAATGTAATCAGGTTTTAATTTGATTGCCTGTAAATAGCAGTTTTTTGCTCCATCAGGCATATTTATTTCTTTAAACAAATTACCAAGATTAAAATATCCTGCTTCATAGTCAGGTTTTAATTGCAGAACCTTTTCAAAACAGTTTGAAGATTCATTAAACCTGTTAAGTTTATGGTAGGCTTTTCCTAATAAATTGAGGACTTCAAAACTTTGAGTATCAAAATTTAAAGCCTTACTATAAAATTCAACAGCCTTGTCAAGATTGTTCGATTCAAGATATATATCTCCCAAATCTCTGCAATAATCGAAAGATGGATTAATAATGAAGGCTTTATATATTAAATCTGTAGCTTTATCATAATTACCATATTGATAAGCAATAATTCCACTGAAGTATAGACTCATGTGATTTTCGGGATCATCCTGTAAAATCTGACTATAAATAGTTTCAGCTTCCTGAATATTTCCAGCTTTGTGATATTGAAGAGCAATATTTAATCTATCCTGATTATTATGCATTAAATCCTCTCATCTCATAATAAATAGAAATTTATTTTAAGTAGATTTTTAAATCGTCACATATTCTATCCATAACTTCTTCCCAGTTGTTCATTTCTTTTTGCCGGAATAATCTGACGCTTTTGTACCAGGGAGTATCTTCCGAATCTAAAAACCAGCGCCATTCAGGAGCAAAAGGAAGTAATACCCAGGTTGGTTTTGCCATAGCTCCTGCTAAATGTACAAGAGATGTATCATTGCTGATAAGTAAATCGAGATTCTCTATTGCAGCAGCTGTATCTGAAAAATCATTAAATGTATTTCCGAGATCAATTATTTCAGTATTTGATGAAATCTCTTCAAGCTGTTCTATCCCGTAACCTTTTTGAAATGAATAAAGTTTGACATTATCAAGCTCTGCCAGCTTTAAAAATAACTTGAACGGTATTTCCCTGTTCTTCTTCCCGTTTGGATTTCCCTGCCATTTAATTCCGATTTTAAAGCTGTTGTTATCAAAAAACTTTGATTTATAAGCATTTATTTTTTCGAGATCTGCTTTTAAATATCCTTCAGTAAGCGGAATGTCATCATAAGTGCTGTTTAAATAATAAGGAATATTCATAAGATAAGTATAATAATCAAATTCAGGCTGATTATTAGATGAATTATCTATTATTTCAGCTTTTATATCATTTTGTCTTAAAAGATCTTCCATACCAGAAGGAGCTTTGAATAATATTTTTCCTCCCAGAGAAGTAAGTTGGGGTATATATCTTATAAATTGCAAAGTATCTCCAAATCCCTGTTCATGACAAACAAGAAGGGTTTTATTCTCAAGAGAAGTGCCATCCCATTTTGGTTTTTGAAATTCAGAAAATTTGGGATGCCTGATATCTTTTACCTTATCTCTCCATTCATAATGTTTAAAACCGTTTTTGAAATCTTTCATTAAAAGATATGTCGTTGACAGATTGAGATGGGTTTCTGCGTAGTTTGGCTTTATTTCAAGTGCCTTGTTAAAGCAGGCTAATGCTCCTTCAATATCGTTTTTATCGATAAGCAGACTTCCAAGATTCAGGAATGCTGTAACATAATCCGGCTTTAATTCAATTGCCTTGTTAAAAAAGTTAATGGCCAGGTCAAAATTGCACATATCAGAATATGTATTTCCAAGATTAAGAAAAACTTCTGCTTTATCCGGCATAAGTTCCTTTGCTTTTGTATAATAATTCAAAGCTGCTTCAGGATGTCCTGCATCTCTGTAAGCGTTACCTATATTTAAAAAGATTGCCGGATCACCAGGTTTTAATTGTGATGCTATGTTAAAACACCTAAGAGCATCGTCTGTTTTGTTTATATAAATCATTAAATTACCAAGGCTTACATATGAGTCGTAATTGTTCGGATTCATTTCTATAGCCAGGTTAAAATAATGAAGGGCTTGCTTTATTTTACCCTTAGTTTTATAAACATTTCCAAGATTTATATATGCGCTTTCAAAACTGGGTTTTATTTTTATTGCTTTTTCAAAGCAATATACTGCTTCTTCAATTTCATAACGATCAAAATATACAAGACCAAGACTGTTGTATATATCAGGATCATTTTGGTTAAACATGATTGCTTCTTTGTAGTATTTTACAGCTTTATCAAGCTCATTTTTTAGCTTATAGATATTTCCAAGATTAACATATGCCGAAAAGAAAGAAGGCTTTATATTAATAGCCTTTCCGTAATATTCAATTGCTTTATCATATTCTTTTTTATTCTTATGGCATATTCCAAGCCCGAACCATGGGTCTGCATTATCAGGCTCGAGTGCGATAGCTTTTTTATAAAAGTCTATTGCCTTATCCGAATCACCTTTAGCTGAATGAATATTTCCAAGATTAATGTGGAAATATGGTATCGGATTAATATCAACAGCCTTTTCAACATAGATAATGGCTTCATCATATCGTTTGTGCTGAAAAAGAAGTAAACCAAATAAATTTAAGGCATTATAATTTTCAGGTTCTTCTTCTATTACCTGTCTATAAATAATTTCAGCTTCAGGAAGTTGTCCGCTTTTGTGATATTTAAAGGCTGTGTTTAATTTTCCCTGATTTTCTTTTGAGGTCATTTTAATACCTGTTTTTAGGTTATAGCATCAATGCAGTTCTGACAAAGTGTTTTATGTTGTGCATTTTTGCCGACATATTCAGAAAATTTCCAGCATCTTTCACATTTTTCTCCAAAAGCTGAAGCAACATAAACAATATAATTATCTTCTTCATACTTATTTAGTATATTTTCCGGTTCTTTGTCATCTTCTGTCAAAACTGCCTGCGATGTAATAAATATGTTTGCAAGTTCATCCTCTGAATCTTTTAACATTTTACTCA
>Ga0209340_1002282_pt1 | contig 11468 bp, 11 predicted proteins | sample EPASupsiteSAE323_FD_187266 | JGI IMG/M metagenome (GOLD analysis project Ga0209340, IMG submission 187266) | Bioremediated contaminated groundwater from EPA Superfund site, New Mexico - Sample SAE3-23 (SPAdes) (version 2) | ecosystem: Environmental > Aquatic > Deep subsurface > Groundwater >... | reverse complement strand
AATAAGTCTGCCCAGAACTGCTGCTGGTCAATATTCAGTCGGTTCTGCAGTTGCGCAGAGTGAATTACAGCCAGGAGATTTGCTCTTCTTTGCGGGCGGTGGCAGTGGTATTGATCATGTTGGTATTTATGCCGGTAACGGACAAATGATTCATTCGAGTTCACCCCGCAGCGGCGGTGTTATATATACACCTTTAAGTTCATCATATTATGCAAATTCTTATGTTGGAGCAAAAAGAGTTTTACGCTGATTGATACGATTCAGATAATTTCTTAGGGGGAAAATATGGAACAAGAATTGTTCGGGATACCTTCCACCGTATTGGGGAAGGCAGAATGGCAAGAATTGGAAAAAAGAGAAAATACCATAGGTCCGGAGCAATTACTTTCCGAGATATTAGAGAAACGTTTATGGAATAATGCGGAAATCACTTGGGTGATCAAAAGAATGGTATATTTCTATGGCAAAAAAGACAATTTGCTAAAGAAAGCGCCTGTTGAACGGCTGTTTCTTAATATGAATGATATTTTACGATGCTTTTTTCTAGTTATGGACAAAGAAGATCCTGAGCTGGATGATAATGTTCGTGCCTATATATCCAGCAAGATAGCTGATTCAACCTGGGGTATTAATAATCATACCCGGGAATATTTAGAAAAATTCTAAAAAAAATATTGGCTGTTTTTACGGGGGTTTAAAATGAAAAAGGGAACTCGGGAACAAAATATCAAACGTATTATTAACATGGAAGACAGAATCGTAAAATGCAATCGTTGCCAGTCGCTGACAAGATGCATAAGGAAACCTTCACTGGGTAAAGGAGATCTGGAACCTCAGTTGTTAATGGTGTTTGAATGTGACAATAAGTTTACGATGGATCGTGATGCAGTAATTAATCTCAGGGATATGATAAAAAAGCATCTCAACACCGAGAGAATTTATTACACATTTATGGAAAGATGTCAGCCCAAAGCTTGTGCAGTCAGGGAAAATGCCAATTGTTTTATGTCCAACAAGTTGATAGACAAAGAACTTAGCTGTTTGCTGACCAATCGCAAATGCGAAGGTATTCCGATTAAGCCGTCTGTTGATGTGCTTATGAATTGTCTGCCCTACTTGATGGAAGAGATCGAGATCTTACGACCTGATCATGTTATTCTGTTTGGTAACAGAGTGGGTGATTATGTACTGAAATCTTGCGGTATTTTTGACCGCGCAGAGATAAACAGTGATTTTCATTATAACGGCAGCCATTTTATGATCTCTGTTGAGGAAGCACTATTTAATGAAGAATCTGCCCTTGAACTAAAACCGTTGATGTAATATTTTCCTGTAATATTAAGTGCTTTTTTAGCCGCGGATATTTCCGCGGCTTTTTTGTGTTTGTTTATTTTTTTATGACTCAATCTGAAAGCCTGTCTAATGTCATTTTATAGCTATCCAGTGAATAAGCATTTGACAATAAGTAATTTCAAGGGAGAATATTTAATGTCAAATAAAGCTTGGTGGAATCTGCAGATTGATGAAACAGCTAATTTGATTAAAAGTGATACGGAACATGGACTAACTATCAATGATGCTTTGAAACGCAAAGAAATATTCAATAATACATTCATTTCAGCTCCAAAAATCCATCCTGCGATGATTTTGTTAAATCAGTTTACTGATACGATGGTGCTGGTTCTGCTGGCAGCGACATTGATTTCAGGTTTGGTGGGGGCGATGGGCGATGCTATTACCATAATGGCTATCGTTGTTATCAATGCTGTTTTAGGATTTATTCAGGAATATCGGGCTGAGAAATCACTGGAAGAAATCAAGAAACTGGCAGCTCCAACAGCTGTGGTGATACGCAGCGGAGAACGAATAAAAATTCCAGCGGAAGATTTGGTGCCGGGTGATCTCGTCATAATTGAAGCTGGCGACAAGGTGCCTGCCGATTTGCGGTTGGTTTACAGCAGCAGCCTGGAAATTGATGAATCTGCTCTGACCGGGGAATCTGTACCGGTAAGCAAGAATGCCGGCATTATCTGCCCGGTAGAGACAGTATTGGCGGAACGAAGCAACCTATGCTTTATGGGAACAGCAGTTACCCGTGGAAGAGGGCGTGCTCTGGTAGTAGGCACCGGTATGGATACAATTATGGGTGAAATAGCTGCTATGATGAAAGATAATGATAAATCGATGACGCCCTTGCAGATAAGACTGGATCAGCTGGGTAAAATACTAATTATAATCTGTATCGCTGTATGTGCCCTGGTTTCAATGCTTGGAATCTTGCGGGGGGAAAGACTGCTGACAATGTTCATGGCCGGGATAAGTCTGGCAGTTGCAGCAATACCTGAAGGATTACCGGCTATTGTCACGGTTGTACTGGGACTGGGTGTACAGAGAATGGCAAAACGCAATGCTATCATAAGAAAACTGCCGGCAGTTGAAACACTCGGTTGCACAACAGTTATCTGTTCTGATAAAACGGGAACCCTTACCCGTAATCAAATGACCGTAAAGAAAATTGCTGCCTATAATACTGTTATAGAAGTTGAAGGGGACGGCTATCAGATCGAAGGTGGATTTAAAAGGTCGGGGAAATTCATTGATCCGCTGTATGAAAATAACAGCCGGATGATCTTGAATGTGGCCCTTAATTGTAATCAAGCCTTGTTGAAACAGGTGAAGAAGGGCTATGAAGTTGAAGGAGATCCAACCGAAGGAGCATTGCTGATTATGGCCGCCAAATCCGGTCTGCATCAGCGTTATAAAATTTTGCGGGAAGTACCCTTTGATTCCAATCGTAAATGTATGACCGTAATAATTGAAGAAAACGGAGAATACCTGGCCCTGGTTAAAGGCGCTTTGGAAGTCATTCTTCCCTCGTGTAATAAATTAGCCAAGTCTGAAGGTATCTTTCCAATGAAAAATGAGGAACGGAAATATTTCCTTAAATTACAATCCCAATGGGCTGATGAAGCCATGCGGGTACTCGGCTTTGCTTATAAACGATTGCGCAGCGGTGAATGGGAAGGCATGAGTGATGATCGACTGGAATCGGATCTGATACTGGCCGGGATCTGCGGAATGATCGACCCGCCTCGTGAAGGAGCAGCTCGTTCGGTAAAGCAGTGTCTCAGTGCCGGCATCATTCCTATAATGATTACCGGTGATCATCCTCTGACTGCCAGTGCTATTGCTAGAAATATTGGGATGGTTAATACCAAAGAGGTTATTACCGGACAGGAAATCGATTATCTTGATGATGAACAACTATATAGAAGAGTTATTAAGGAGAGAGTGCTGGCCAGGGTTTCTCCACAGCATAAAAATCGGATCGTTCAGGTTCTTAAATCCCACGGGCAGGTTGTTGCCATGACCGGCGACGGGATAAATGATGCTCCGGCTATAAAAGCTGCTGACATTGGTATTGCCATGGGTATCAGCGGTACAGAAGTCACCAAGGAAGCTTCTGCCATGGTATTGACTGATGATGATTTTTCAACCATAGTAAAGGCAGTTTATGAAGGTCGGGCCATATATGATAATATAAGAAAATTTATACGTTATCTGCTGGGCTGCAACATTGGCGAAGTTTTGGTCATGCTGCTGGCTTCGGTCATGGCCTTGCCGCTTCCTATGCTGCCCATCCAAATACTATGGGTGAATCTGGTCACAGATGGCCTGCCGGCTATGGCACTGGGGGTGGAACCTCCTGAACCCGGAATTATGAAACGCCGCCCCCGCCCTAAAAACGAAAGTATATTCGCGCATAATATGGCTTTAACGATTTTCAGCCGGGGAATTTATATTGCGGTTATAACGATTGCCATATTTATGATCGCATTTGGCTGGAGCGCTTCCCATGGTCAAGATGGACTTGAGCTGGCCCGTACCATGGCATTTACTACGCTGGTCTTTGCGCAGTTGTTTTATGTATTTGAGTGTCGTTCGGAAAATTTTTCACCATTTGAATTAGGGTTCTTTAAAAATACATTTCTAATTGTGGCAGTTTGTTTTTCAGTAATTATGCAATTATGTGTAATATATCTTCCATTCTTACAGTCTATTTTTAAAACTGTTCCGCTTCTTTCCTGGCAATGGTTGCTAATTCTTTCTTTGTCCGGTATAAAAGTGATCTGGCGTTTACTTATGTATACCTGGCAAAGGGTTTTTGTTTCCAATCTCAGATATGTTAAAATGGAATAGCTATTGGTAAAGCAGGCAATTACCATAGATTTCTGTTAGATTTGGAGGGTAAAGATGGATTTTGTTAAAATGCACGGTTTAGGTAACGATTTTGTAATTGTTGAAACAGACTCATGGGACGAAGCTGATCATCTGCAAAAATATGCACAGTTTATTTGTGACCGCCATTTCGGAATTGGTGCTGACGGCCTGGTAGCAGTCGGACCGGATGAAGAAATGGATATTTTTATGCGCATATTCAACTCAGATGGAAGCGAGCCTGAAATGTGCGGCAATGGTATACGCTGTGTAGCCCGCTACGCATATGACAAAGGCTGGGTTAAAAATAACAATATTTCTGTCAGGACCCTGGCTGGAGCCCGCTATCCGCAGGTCGAAACGGCAGAGGGAAAAGCAGTAACCGTGTGTGTCGATATGGGACAGCCTGTTCTGGAGCGGTCGTTGATTCCTATGCAAGGAGAAGGAGCTACGGTCAAGGTTTCGTTACCTACCGAACTGCGAGAATTTGAAGTAACTGCGGTTTCAATGGGAAACCCGCATTGCATAAACTTTGTTAATGATATTAATCAGGTACCGGTCGCCACATGGGGGAGTATAATAGAAATTGACCCTATGTTTCCGGCTAAGACGAATGTAGAATTTGTACAAATACTGGCCCGGGATGAAATGATTATGAGGGTTTGGGAAAGAGGCGCAGGAATTACCATGGCTTGCGGAACCGGAGCCTGTGCAACGCTTGTAGCAGCAGTTTTGAACGATTTAACTGATCGAAAAGCGACGATTCATTTGCTGGGCGGAGATCTGCTTATTGAATGGGACGAAGAAAACAACCACGTCTATATGACCGGACCGGCTGAATATGTTTTTAACGGCAAAATCGAGCTTAAATAATAAATAAAAAAATTGTACTTTTGGAGGGATATTATGAAAGTTAATAATGCCATGCAGAATTTACCCCCGTATTTGTTTGCCCGAATCGAACAAAAAATAGCCGAGGCTAAAGAAAATGGAATTGATATAATCAATCTGGGCATTGGCGACCCTGATATACCTACCCCGAAACATATCATTGATCGAATGGCATCTTCAATTTACGATAGTGCCAATCACCAGTATCCGAGTTCAGTCGGACTGCTGGAATTTCGTGCGACGGTTGCCGACTGGTACAACAGGCGTTTTAAAGTCCAGCTTGATCCCAAAACAGAAGTTGTTACCTTATTGGGTTCCAAGGAAGGCATAGCCCATATTTCATTTACTTATCTCAACAAGGATGATATCAGTCTGGTGCCGGATCCGGGTTATCCTGTGTATGGCATCGGAACTCTTCTGGCCGGAGGACAGTCATATATAATGCCGCTTAAACCGGAAAAAGGATTTCTGCCTGTTCTGGAAGATATCCCGGCTGAAATAGCCCGTAAAGCCAAACTCATGTTTTTAAATTATCCCAACAATCCTACCGGAGCTATCGCTGGTTTAGACTTTTTTGCCAAAGTAGTGGAGTTTGCGCGTCAATACGATATACTTGTCTGTCATGATGCTCCTTATTCAGAGATGGCATTTGACGGAATTGTTCTGCCCAGCTTTTTGCAGGTTCCAGGAGCAAAAGATGTAGCCATTGAATTCCATTCGCTGTCAAAAACATACAACATGACCGGTTGGAGAATTGGATGGGCCGCCGGTAACCGTGACGCGGTGGAAGCACTGGGACGTTTTAAATCAAATGTTGATTCGGGTGTTTTCCAGGCCATCCAATATGCCGGGATCGAAGCCTTAAAGGGACCGCAGGAGAGCATTAAAGAAAGCTGTATTATATACCAGGAGCGCAGAGATATTGCCATGGCCGGTTTGAGTAAGATGGGCTGGAATATTGAACCTCCCCAGGCAACTTTTTATCTCTGGGCACCGGTGCCGCAAGGATATACTTCAGCATCATTTGCAGAGTTGATGCTGGATAAAGCAGGCGTCATCATTACTCCTGGTAATGGTTACGGTGAATATGGGGAAGGCTATTTCCGAATAGCTCTTACCGTTCCGCGTGAAAGAATGCAGGAAGCGTTTGATCGTATGTATAATGTATTAGGAAAGGTTGAATTCTAGATGATTAAAAGTATGACTGGATTTGGCCGTAGTCAGATCAATGAGAATGGATATACCATTAGTTGTGAAATAAAGGGTGTGAATCACCGCTATTTTGATCCTCATATAAGAATGCCCCGCCGTTACGGCCTTTTAGAGGACAGGGTAAAGGAAGAGATCAAAAAACAAATTCATCGAGGTCGTATTGAAATAAGCATTAATATTGAGAAAACACGAGAAAGCACGAGAAATATCAAGGTTGACAAAGATTTGGCGATGGCTTATCATAAATCTTTGAAGGATTTGGCGGAATATTTGGATATGAATGCAGTTTTCAGCCTGATTGACATATTTCGCCTACCGGATGTGTTCAGCCTGGAAGATGCTGAAGAGGACCTGGAAATAACCTGGCAGACTTTACAAAAGTCGATTGCTGAGGCCACTGATGGTTTGATGGCAATGCGCATCAAGGAAGGTCAAAATTTGCTGACGGATATGATAAACAGAGCTGATTTTATACTTAATGAAGTCAGGAACCTGGAATCAAGGGCACCGCTTTTGGAACAGGAATATGAAGAAAGACTGAGAAACAAAATCAAAGAAATGATTCCTCTTGAATCTGTAGACGAAAACAGGATTTTGCAGGAAGTGGCGATATTTGCAGACCGCGTGAGCATTACCGAAGAAATTGTACGTTTGCAAAGTCATGTCAAACAGTTCAATGAAACACTGACCAACGGTGATGAAGCAGTCGGCCGTAAAAGTGATTTTTTGGTTCAGGAAATGTTCAGAGAAATAAACACGGTTGCTTCCAAAGCCAATGACATTGAAATGGGTCAGATCGCAATCAGTGTGAAAGCCGAACTGGAAAAAATAAGAGAACAACTGCAGAATATTGAATAAATCAGGAGGTGTATCCGGGTTAGCCGGGAAATTATGGACATTAAACTGGTTAATATAGGTTTCGGGAATATTGTTGCTGCCAATCGCATCATTGCGATCGTTAGTCCAGAGTCAGCTCCTATTAAAAGAATCATTCAAGAAGCGCGTGAAAAAGGCGTGCTGATCGATGCTACTTACGGAAGAAGAACAAGAGCAGTGGTTGTTACCGACAGTGGTCACGTCATCCTGTCCGCAGTGCAGCCGGAGACAGTTGCCAACCGCCTTGGCTCTAAAGACAATTCCAACGAGGAAGTTTAAAAGAAAGTGCAGGGCTATGAAAAGAACTGGCATTTTATTTGTGATTTCCGGACCTTCGGGAGTCGGTAAGGGAACAGTCAAAGATTCGGTGCTTAAACGCTTGACAGATATTAAATTATCCATATCGGCAACTACCAGACCACCACGTGCAGGCGAAACAGACGGAGAGGATTATTTTTTTATCAGTCATGAAAGATTTCAAGCTATGTGCCAACATGGTGAATTTCTTGAATGTGCACAAGTATATGACAACATGTACGGAACCCCCGAAATATTTGTGAAAAATAATCTTGTCAACGGTTTTGACGTCATGTTGGAAATAGATATTCAGGGGGCTATGCAGGTCAAAGAAAAAATGCCTCAGGGAGTGTTTATTTTTATTGAACCGCCAACTATTGAGGAATTGGCCATGCGCATATGCAAGAGAGGCAAAGATTCCGAAGATAGCATTAAGAAACGCATGGCGGCATGCAGAGAGGAAATGGAGCACAGCCGTTACTATGATTATCTGGTAATGAACGATGATCTTCAGGAAGCAGTGGATAAAGTGTATGCCATCATAGTAGCCGAGCGCTGCAGAATCAGGAATATTAATGAAGGGGTGATTGAGAATTGATTACACCGTCAACAAAAGAACTTATGGATTTAAGTCAAAGTAAATACGCGGTTGTTGTGGCAGTGGCCAAAGAGGCGAGAAAGTTATCCGAAAACAGAAAGAACGATGAGAATTATCGCCTTTCCAGTATGGTTACAGAGGCTTTGGAAGAAATATTGGCTGGCAAAATAGTAGTTGTCTGCAAGTGATCTTTCCTTGACAAGGAGGCAAAACAATGTCTAAAACTGTTGGTGTTGGCATTACCGGCGGTATTGCATCATATAAAATTGCTGATCTGGTCAGCAAGTTGAAAACAAATGAAATTGATGTAGTCGTGATGATGACAGAGGGTGCAACTCGTTTCATCAGTCCGCTGACTTTTAAGACTTTATCGGGCAGGGAAGTAGCAACTGACTTATGGTCAGAATCACTTGAGTATAAAGTTCAGCATATAGGGATTGCTGAACAACTTGACCTGTTGGTTATAGCTCCGGCTACTGCCAACTTCATTGGCAAAATGGCACATGGCATTGCCGATGATCTTCTCTCCACCGTGGCCGTGGCCAATACTGCACCAGTATTGATTGTGCCAGCCATGAATTCCAATATGTTTAAAAATCCAATCGTACAGGATAATATCAAAAAACTGCAGTCTTACGGATATCAGGTAATGGATCCGGAAAGCGGCATGCTGGCCTGTGGAGTTGAAGGTAAAGGACGTTTGCCGGCAGTTGAGGATATTTATGAAAAAATTATTTCCTTGCTTAATCCATGCTCTGATATGTCTGGGAAACGAGTGCTGGTAAATGCCGGTTCCACCTGTGAGGATATTGATCCGGTTCGTTTTATAGGCAACCGGGGGACTGGCAGAATGGGTTATGCAATTGCACGCGAAGCCAGTGTACGTGGTGCTGATGTGATTTTGGTCAGCGGCAAAACCCACCTGGAAGCACCGGCCAACGTAAAACTGGTTGAAGTATGGAGTTCCCAGGATATGTGTGATGCCATGCTGAAATACCAGCCGGTGTGCGATATCATAATTGGTGCTGCGGCAGTGGGAGATTTTCGCCTAGCTGCGGTAGCTGAACAAAAAATCAAAAAAACGGACGGCGGTCCTCAGTCTGTAATGCTTGAATTAGTCGGAACTACTGATATACTTAAAGAAATGGGCAAACGTAAACAGGAAAACCAGATAATGGTTGGGTTTGCTGCCGAAACAGAAAATCTTCTGGAAAATGCCCGCAAGAAACTTAAATCAAAAAATCTTGACTTTATCGTTGCCAACGATGTAACCATCGAAGGGGCAGGATTTGCAACCGAAACCAATGTTGTGACTTTTATTTCGCGTGACGGGGAAGTTGTTTCATTGCCCAAAATGCTGAAAGAAGAAGTTGCCGCTGCAATTCTCGACCGTGTGGTTGATTTGATGCAAGCTTAAAATGTGAGCAGAAAAGAGGAGAAAAAATTGAGCAAAAAATTATTTACATCTGAATCAGTAACTGAGGGTCATCCCGATAAAATGGCAGATCAAATTTCAGATGCCATTCTGGATTCTATTTTGGCGCAGGATCCATTTGCCCGGGTAGCAGCAGAAACGATAGTTACAACCGGTCTGGTGCTGGTTTCGGGTGAAATTACTACGGAATGCTACGTTGATATTCCTCGGTTGGTTAGGAATACAATTAAAAATATAGGCTATACCCGAGCTAAATATGGTTTCGACAGTGAAACCTGCGCAGTTTTAACTTCACTGGATGAACAATCAGGTGATATTGCCATGGGCGTTAACAATGCACTGGAGGCCAAACGTGGTGAAATGACTGATTCTGATGTTGCGGCTATCGGTGCTGGTGATCAGGGTATGATGTTCGGATATGCCACCAATGAAACTGCCGAGTTTATGCCTATGCCGATCCTGCTGGCCAGTAAAATGGCCAAACGGTTAACTGAAGTAAGAAAAGAAGGAATCATTCCTTATCTGCGCCCGGATGGAAAAACCCAGGTAACAGTTGAGTATGAAGACGACAAACCGGTTCGGATCGACACGGTAGTTGTTTCCACCCAGCACCACCCGGAAGTTAATATAGCTACAATTGAAAGTGATATTATAGAACAGGTAATAAAAAAAATAATTCCGGCAGAAATGCTTGATGAAAAAACCAAGTATTATATTAATCCTACCGGCCGTTTTGTAATCGGCGGCCCTCAGGGGGACTGCGGACTGACCGGAAGAAAAATAATTGTTGATACATATGGCGGCATGGCTCGTCACGGAGGAGGAGCATTTTCAGGTAAAGATCCGACCAAAGTGGATCGTTCGGCGGCTTATGCAGCCAGATATGTAGCTAAAAACATGGTGGCTGCAGGCGTTGCAGATCGTCTCGAAATTCAGCTTGCTTATGCCATTGGGGTAGCGCATCCGGTTTCTATTTCGGTAGAAACATTCGGCACCAATAAAATTCCCGATGAAAAAACTGTAGCCCTGATCAGAGAATATTTTGATTTGCGCCCGGCTGCAATCATCAGAGATCTTGACCTGAGACGGCCAATATATCAAAAAACAGCAGCTTATGGACATTTTGGCCGCAACGAAAACGAATTTACCTGGGAAAGAACTGACAAGGCCGATGCCATCAGAAAATCAGCCGGTTTATAAAACTTCTTTAAATGCTATCTGAGGCGGGCAATCCCCGCCTTTTATTTTTTTGCTGATATAGGGAGTAATTATGCAAGCGGTCAGTGTGATTATCAATTTAAACACAAAACAATTGAACAACAGTTTTACCTATCTGGTGCCAGAAGAATTTGCTGCTGAAGCTGGATTTGGTAAAAGAGTGCTGGTCGATTTTCGCGGCAAAAAAACGGAAGCATTAATTGTCGGTTTACTGGAAGTTAAACCGGACCCGGAACTGAAGCCGATCTTAAGAGTGCTGGATCAAGAAGAGGTATTTAATCACGAACTGCTTGAATTGGCGCAATGGATGGCAGATTATTATTCAGTTTCGCTGTCCATGGTTTTATCAATGATAATTCCCCGCCTGCTCCATCATAAAACATCCATGCGGGTGATCGCCAATGTGAGCAGGGAAGAATATTTACAAACATACAGCGAGCTTGAAATCCAGGTAAAGGACTTTCTGGAATTACTGTGGTCAAAAAAAGAAGTAGACCTGGCCGAAACCCGCAAAATGTTAAATATAAGTCAACTGGATGATTTAATGAGCCGGGGATTGGTCAGTATGACCGGAATATACAAAACCTCACGACTTTCAAGGAATGACAGTATTTATATCCTCAACGAGATAAAATTCCAAGAGGAAATATCGTTAATAAGAAGGAAAGCACCGCGTCAGGCTGAGGCACTGGAGTTATTGGCTGCCCATCCGGGAATAAGCTG
>Ga0209340_1002281_pt1 | contig 11469 bp, 9 predicted proteins | sample EPASupsiteSAE323_FD_187266 | JGI IMG/M metagenome (GOLD analysis project Ga0209340, IMG submission 187266) | Bioremediated contaminated groundwater from EPA Superfund site, New Mexico - Sample SAE3-23 (SPAdes) (version 2) | ecosystem: Environmental > Aquatic > Deep subsurface > Groundwater >... | reverse complement strand
GTTCTCTGATTGGTCGGGTATATTTCAGAATAAAGTTCTTACTTCTGCTCTTTTGGATAGAATTACTCATAGAGCTTTAATTCTGAATATGACTGGTTCTAGTTTTAGGAGAAGAGAAGAGTAAACTTTTTCGACGATTGCTATAGGGAGGGTGGTAACTTTTTTTTGGCGCAACTGAGCTAAAATTACCTGGCGAAAACAATGGTTATAATGAAAAACAAACTGATATGCGTGATTCGAGAGAAAATTATTGGTAATCCAGATATATCTTCAATTTCCACCTCTGTTGTGGAGGGTTACAATAATAAAATCAGACAGAGATTAAGTCGTTTTGGCAGAAAAACATCTTCATTTTCGAAAAAAGTGAGAGGATATATCACAGCATTGAAGATATTTCAATTTGTGCATAATTTTATCGATATCAAATATAATCGCCAATCCCCGGAGATGTTAGAGAGTGTTACTGATCATCTCTGGAGTTAGGGTGAATTTTTGAGTCATCATCATCAGTTATAAATTAGGCCATTACCGGCTAATACCTCGGCAGGATTCAACACTGATATCAGTACCATTCTCGGTACCGCTGCCTTGAACACAGCAATCGGGGCTACTCCTTCCCATGATACTTCAGAGGATGGGTTCAGCGTTCAGATCAAGTACAATCACACTAATGGGGAGAAATATATCGTTACGGTAAAACGTGATTCTATCACCATCTCCAGTTACGAAGCAAAAACACTCTCTTGCCTGAATGTATTTCCCTTTCCTGAATAGCAAATCTATCTTCGCAAGTATCTGGAGGGCTTTCTTCTTGCTTTCGGCCTTGATCTCTACTTTGGTTTCTGGTGTAGAGGATCTTTTACTTAAATCGCTTGCCCACCATAGATATATTTAAACCTTCTACAAGCATTTTTCGTAAAAGAAGAAAAATCCCAAAAATCATACCTCCTATTCCAAGCGAGAGGACATATAGTGGGAGGATAATACGTCTTGAGCGGAACCAACTAATACCAGGTATAATAGTCATAATACTGGTAATAAAACATATTTCAATTGCATTTAAGTTAAATTTTGAAATTCCACGGTATATTCTCTTAATTTCAGTAATCGCTTGTGGATCTTTTTTTGAAAGAAATAATTCGAGGAGGCTAATCCGTGCTTCAAAACTTGGTTCTGAAAATGATCCATAATATTTTTCCTGGAGTGTAATTGCATCTCGGATATAGTTTTCCCCGATGTCATATTGTTTTAGTTTTAAGTAACAATTACCAAGTGTGTGTTTAATATTCGCAGTTTCGATGGATTCTGAAAGTGATAGCCGCTTATATTGCTCCATTGCTAATAAACCATAATCAACTCCTGCATGATATTCGTTGGCATAGTAGGAAATAGTAGATAGATTATCATATATATAAACAGATCTGCTATCGGTTCTCTTCGAAATTTCTAGAGCTTGGTTGAGAAGTTGTTTAGCTATATTCAAATTTTCTCTTTGTTTTTCATTATTTATTGGATTAGTCACAACTTTCACTCCATAAATCCCCGCGAGATTTATCAAAGTTATCACTGTATCTGAGTGTTCTTCTCCTAGGTTAGTCTTCGCGAGATCCAAAGCAAGTCGGATCAGTGTTTCCGCCTCTTCTAATTTTCGTATATTGTAATATCCTTGATTTGTTAGTACCGCTCCCAGATTCAGAAGGCTACGGATAATCAACTGCGGATCTGTGCCATCAGTCTCTCGTAAGGTCAGTGCCTTTCTCCAGAATCTTTCAGTCGTCACATAATCCTGAGAATAAAAGAAAAAAGCCCCGACATCATTATAAGCTAGTGCGATATTCAGGGGGGAAACATCTTGTGTGCAATAATCTTCGAGAGATTTCTCATACATTCGAATTTTGTTATATCTATTATCGATGAGCCTCCAATATCCCAACCACTCGCCTTTTTTGGAGAGCATACATTCGTCCTCTTCAATTACGACTTCTGATAGCAATTCCACGTTTGTTAGGGTATCTTTCAATCCCTCCCAATCTTCCCCACAGATTTGATTCCATGGTAATTCATCTATTTTTTGATTGTCTATTCTCTGATCTTTAAAATATTGAGCAATTCTATTGTGGTAGTATATCGAGTCAAACAGGTAGTCTGTACGGATGACTTCCTCGAACTGATTATGGAAAAAAGAGATTACAGGTGTCCCGTATGAGATTTTACTTGATAGAAATGGATCGATATCCTGATAAAGTCGTAACCAGATGATAGGAGGAAGTGTCTGAACATCAGGCCACTTTAAATTGCGATTTCTAAAATCCAACATTACACTTGTATCCCGGGAGAGAATATCAATAATCTGATCTTCTGCGAGACCGTTTCGCGAGGCAACCATGTATGCAAAAGATTTTGATACAATTATAGACCCATGATTCTCGTCCTGCGAAAGACGCGCAAACAAAGAACGGATTTGTCCAGGAATATCTTTGCCCAGATAGGTATCATTTTCCGAAGAATAGGATCTCCACTTAGTAATCTCCTCAACAACGAGACGTAAATAAAGTGGAAGTCCATTTTGGGAGATATTATCCAGCACCAGATCCCTTTGAATATCCGTAAGCTTTCGATCTTTTTCCGAACACCACGTGTCGATTAGGCTCTTTGCTAATATTGCGCTCATAGGATGAATTTCGATATGATTTTCAAAAGGGATAATTTTCGATAAATTGGTATAGATTTCTCCTGGTAATGTCGACACAATAATATGAACACCTATAGGGATGAATTTGGGGATCCAATTTGCTGAGTAGGTATCAAACAATGGGGATAATTGATTTACCGCATCTAATAGAATAATTAATGGCTTTTCTATGGTTGCCAATCTAAGATAGGTCTCAAAAAATATGAGAGAATGTGTTCCTATTTCACCGGAAATCTCAAAGGGTATATCATATTCACGAGCAATTTCTTGACAGATACGCCAAAGGAGAAACCGGATATCAGATGATTCCGCAGATGCACCAATATACCGAGATATGATTACTGTATCCGGGTATTGGTCCTGAAGTATACGTGCTGCTCTTGCGAGGACAGCAGACTTTCCAGAGCCGGGCTTTCCATGAATAAGATGAATTGATTGATCTGAGGCTTGAATACCCTCAGTCAACAATTGAAGAATATCTTCTCTTCCAATAAAATGACGAATTCGCTCTTTCGCAAAATGCTGATGAATAGATATCTCTTCTTCGAGAGGGGATATCTTCTCCAAATCTTTAATCTGCTCTTGAATGACATTCGATAGGTCGGTAAAAACATCGTGACAAAATGCCTGTATATGCCCATCCATCAGATTTTCCCCGGTCCATCTTGTCACATATCTCCGTAAATTATTCGGAAGTTTGTGTTGGATCTGATCTCTCAATTTATCGAGATACCTTCTGCAAGTTTCATCTGGTTTACCAAATTCATTCAGATCTAGAAATGAACGGGCAGTTTGAGATCCACCAATATCTTTAACTACTTCATCAAGATTCTCAATTGAACGGAAATAGCAGAATACATGGTTTTCAATATCAGTTCTCCTGAAAGCTCCTCTTTCGATCTCTTGATGGGTTGCAGAAGCGAAATATTTTAATTTCTGCTTATTATCAATCTCTAAATTATCTAACACCGACGTAAAAAAAGCATTTAATGGATCTTCGACCTTATTCGACCATATTTTATTATTACAAAATTCACCTGATCGTTTTTGAAGTATATAATTAGGAGGGATGGCATTATCATCCTTTAGATACCATCGGTTCATCAGATTTTTTATAGTGTTGTTCGGTGCCTTATTCAATAATATATAATATTCTTTTTCAGGAATCTCTTCGGGAAGCGGTCGCCAACCGTACTTGTCTCCTAGAAGCACTATAAAATTAGGACGAGGGGTTACCTTTTGACATCGTTCAATCTCCTCAAAACAAATTCTCATTGTCCTATGATCGTAACTGGCTTCTTCACTTATACCCCATCGCAAATCAATCACTTGAAATCTACATCCATGCTTGGCGCATAATTCGCGCAATTGTGGAAAAACAGATGCATGGAGAGCACTCCTTTCTAATATAAAATCAGAAAAGGTAGAACTCACGAAAATTCGAAATATTTTTGAAGGGATGGACATAATAGTGCAATGATGCAAATAAATTTAAAACTTTTGACATATCTCACAGATTTCGGAGCCTGAACGCCCCCCGCTCAATAAACGTCGAGCGTTCACACTACTCTGAAAAACCTCTTCCTCTCCCGAAATCTTACAATAATTTCTAATTGAACGAAATTTTTTTAGACTTAAATCTATCCATGGTAGCAACCACCACCAAGACTTCCTGTGAAAACAACAATCTAAATAATTAATTGAATCAAACAATCCTCTTCATTTTCCAAACTATTGACTAACAATTCTCAGCGTCCGCCAGATGAAGGAGAAGATTCAGATGGCACTCCATTTCGGGGACTAAAGAACTAATTTCCCTTGATTCTTCCGTTGTTATTATGTCAAAAGGATCAAACAAGTAAATTATCAGGTCATATGTTGGATTTTTAAGTTTTCGTTTGGCGTATGCGTTTTTCGGAAGGTTACGATTTTTTTTTGCCCTATATCGGGCCATTGCCTGGATTATAGATTGAAACAAGAGAGCAATATACACAAGAGACATGAGTGCTTCTATCTGTTCAGGTATCTTAAAAAACAGAGTATCTACCATCATTGGACGCTTTAACCGACTGAACGAACGCTCCACTACCCCCTGCCCTTTATATTTCCTTAATACTTCCCCATCATTCAGATCGGTTTCCGGTACATTCGTGATGAGTACAAACGACTCCTCCCTTTGTCTGTACTGTTCAATTCGGTCCTGTTCCGGTATAACCTCACGAATCCTTACTTTGAACACCATTACCATCTCAATTGGTCGGGGAACCTAGGGCTTTCTTCCCCGAATTTTTCTCTCCTGTTCAACGGGAACAAAATCGAGTATTACCCTGAACATCCCGGTTTTCTTGGTGCTTTGAAATTGCTTAATAGCAGCATATGCATCGGGTTCGCACTAAAAATCTTCAGGAAATGATGAGTTTGCCAATTTTATGAGATCATTTTTCTCAGTCTCCAATTTTATTTCAACATCACTGGTCGTAGAGGTGGATTTAAAAGCATGGAGTCGGTATTCTTTTCCTTCAATCATCTCACGGAAACCACAGATCTCATAGACTGCACGATCTTTTGCTTTTGTATCTTCACAACATTTTCCCAAATCCTCCCAGGAATTACACTCATAGGCCTTTTTCCGAACTTTCGCTGATATTTTCACGTAAAAATTTGAGGGTACGAGTGAGATAAATCTCAACGTTTTCTGTCCATTATTGATTTCACGAATGTTTGGAATGCTGACTAATTTTGAATCAGCAACATAAGTGTAGAGCTCGACATCGTCACCAAGACTTTCTCGAAGATCTTTGATTGTCTGAGTGTTCCATGTGCTATCTGACTCATTTCCATCTAACGCCCGTACTAATCGAATAACACCGTTTCCATCGACTATTAAACCGGTTTTGTCTGTTTTCGATTGGGTAGGTGATCTTTGCTATGTCCCCATGTGATGATTAATCCCTCAAAACCCTTAATATCACATGCAGGATATGCACCGTACATCACATGGGAGGTGGTGTCGGAATGAAGATCCTTACTGCTGGGCATATTAAAAAGATCATACACCTGAGTTATGATACTTGCTAGAAACTCTTGGTTTCCGATTTTACCCAGTCTTTCGAGGAGAGAGGCATATTGATCATCGGTGAAATCTTCAGGATGAAGGGGTTAACCGAAGAGAAGGAAGAGATCAAGACCCCGTAGGTGATCAGCGATTTTATATAGTGGAATTCTCCCTTCTTCAGAAAGAAAACAAGCGTAGATATGACTTAATGCAAGGATTCCGGGGCTAACCTTCCATTGGCTTCGATCCCACTCAACTTTTGAGTTGATATATTCCACTAAGTCAAACAGTTCGGCATAATGTTTGATAACCAGAAAGAGTACTGAGGTGCAATAAGGCCTTTTACGTGATTGCCAGGCGAGATTGGCAATGCCAGAATAGAAAACCTGCCCTTGACGGTAACGGGGTTTGAGCCATTTGTGCATTCGTGACCCTTGAAAATCTTCAAGTTCCATTATGCTTAGATAATATTGAATTCTTAGATTTATATTTAAGTTTTTTTATAATAATCGTTTAAATACTTAACTAAAGTCAAAAATCTGTGAGGTACCACTTCCGAAAAAAACAGTACAGGAATTGGAAGGTATGGGATGGAAAGTAATTTGCGGGATTCCTAAATTTCTACCTATACAACGCGATTAAAACTCCTATATGTTGATTTAGGTTCCGGAAAAAAAGAATTATAATCTAAATACCGGAATTCCCTTCCAGATCTGCTAATGTCAACATTTCAGCCTTTTCCCTGGGTAACTTTTTGATATTGAATTTATTATCCGAGAACGGGACCATAAAATCTCTGATTAACTCTTCTCTTTCAATGACTGCCGGAAGAGAATAACTTGTGGCTATCTTTAATTTTTTATCTGCACGGACAGGTTCTGACATCTTCTTAATTATTTCCTGGGCATCTCTCAGGTACTGAATTATTCGCCCTTTATCCGGTAAAGTTAAATCAACAGACTTTATTACTTCCTTTTTAAAATCATTAAATGTTGATTCTTCTTCCTTGCTTCCGGTCTTTTCAAGAGCAATATTATATGCAGACATTATTGAGGTCAGACTCTTCCAGTCCTCACGTTCATCCAGCCATTCGAATCTGAATAAGAAGTAATCATTCTTATCATAAATAATTGGTTTTTCAAAACCAGGGTCCCTATAGAAAAGCCTTCCTCCTTTGACCCATAATTTATTTTCCAGATCTGAATTCTGCTTTGTGTCTATTACAACTCCGTAAAATGAACCTTTATTAAATCCAATTGTATCATGAAGTCCGATCTTTGGCTCAATCTTTCCAAGCCCAATTAAACCTTCCACACCTTCTTTCAAAGGATTGATTACTTGTAATGCAAGTTTTAGCTCTGAACCACCCCCTACCATATCACTCAAAGAGCCTAAAAGGTTCAAAAAAATATTTGCATAATCTTTGCTCTCAACGGAAAAAAGAGCCAGTAATATTTCTACAGGACTGCCACTATAAACAACCGGTCCGATAATTACTTTATTCAGATCGATAACATCATCCAATTGATCGCCGTAATTAGCGATTTCCTTTGAACCAATAATCTGTGGAATATTCGTGACTTCAGATTTCCCGACATTTTTAAAGGTCAGAAGCGAATGAACCATTGGAATGCTTTCTTTCCAGAGATTCCGTCTGTCCTTCAGATACAGGTTATTTAAGGTGATTCTAAAATAGCATTCATTTTTATTCAGGGGTGATCCATCCGGATTTGCATCATCTATAATGTTATCCTTCGGAATAACCGAGTAGTGTTTTTGAATCCTCTCTTCCCGGATTAAGTTACCCCAGAAATCCTTAATAACTTTTAGATAGGTATCCGACTGAGTCATTTTTACCCTCTTAATACTAGTAACTAACTTATATAATCTTAAACTTTTCTACATCATTTACATATTTTTTATAATATCCAGAATGCCTTAAGTCATTAAATCGTCTTATTATCTCATTTAAAAATAAACATTAATATTAAAATTTAACTTTGGATAAGAGGATGAGTAATAAGATATTCCTTTTCTTTCTCTATTGCTTCCCCTTTCCTGGTTTCAATAACCGCTGACAGGTTATCAAACACCGGATTTATAACAAGAGAGGATCCTTCGTCTTTTAGCCCTGTGACATCTCTGCCCGGAACATAGGTTCCAGAAAAGATCTCTTTTAATTCATCGAATATCACAATATCGAGACTTTTTATTGCTGATGCCATAACCGTACCTGGTGCAAGACCCGACTGATCTGAGTCAGAACCGATTACGAAAACACCAGGCAGTGTTTTTGCAGTATCAATTACTCCGGTCCCCGACGATCCGGCAACCTGAAAGATAATATCCGTACCGTTTCTGTACATCTCTCCGGTTAACTCGCCTGCCTCATCAGGCATTGAAAATCCGGAGTAATCATCTGCAAGGTACGAAACATTGACAATCACATCGGGGTTTTCAGTTTGTGCACCACCCGTGAATCCATCAATAAACCCCATGAGGACCGGGGCATCGACTCCTGCTATCAGCCCGATCTTACCGGTCTTTGTCTGGTTTGCAGCAAGCACTCCTGCAAGGTAACATGTTCCGTACATCGAAAAAGATACGGATTTTGTTTCATGCCCGGATATCCCTCCTCCGTCAATCATTATTACCGGGACATCAGGGTACTGAAGTGTCAGGTTCTTTTTGTATCCGTTCATGATATCACCCATGATTATTACGGCTCTGGATTTGGTTCCGTTTGAATCTGTTACCGGATCCACTGGCATAGAGGCATTCCACGGAATATCACGGACGGAAATATTTAGTTCATTCTCTGCCCTGGCAAGACCCTGAAATGCACGCTGAAGGTAACTGAAATCGCCTTTTTCACCTACATATACAATGGATACGACTTTATCTTCTGTTGCAGATACCTGAAATGAGGAAAGTCCTGATAAAAGGATAATTATTAAAAATAGATATTGAAATCCTGGATACCCGGTCATTTTAATTAAAACTCCATACTGGTACAAAACCGTATGTCTGATACAATTAATAAATTAGCCCTGTAATAACATCTGGATAGTTACCTTATATTAAATAATTCGGGTTTTATCTTTTAAACACCGGTGGAATAAATTTATAGGTGATACCCCGGTAACTTCTTTTACCTGTTGCCAGATCAGCCCAACTCTCACCAGAATAACTTTTAAGCATTTTAATAAAGAAGTCCGTGTGTTTATAAAAGATTGAAGACATCGTTAATGCCCGCTTTAAATCTTTGTTAAACTCCGTTTCACAGACCTTGTCATAGTGCTTGTGAAAAAATTCGGCGTCATACCGGCCTTTCATAATAGCGTTATTACATGCATCTGCAGCCAGTTTCCCACTCTTCATGGCATAATAGATACCTTCACCAGTAAAAGTGTCCACAAATCCTGCTGCATCCCCTGCTAAAATAACCCGGTCTCCCGATGTTTTCCTTTTATATCCGCCGGCTGGCAGGACATGCCCTTTAATATCTTCAGCTTTAAGATCTATCTCCTTAATCTCACAGACTTTTGAATAAAACCGGTTGAAGATATCCCATTGGTTAACCCCTTTGTCATATTTAACACCAATTCCTATTGATACAGAATGCTTTTTTGGAAATATCCAGCCATAACCATGTGAGACATCAAGGAAATACAGTTCAAGGAAATTTGTGTCAAGTTTTGGATAAGCATCTGAATCCAGTTTTATAGACGATTCAACACATACTCCGATCTCGTCCGGATTCCATCTCTCTCTTATGTTAGCCTTTTTTGCAACAATACCGTTAGATCCATCAGAACCGACGACTATCTTCCCTTCTATTATTGTCTCATCCGCCAGTTTGCATCGCACGAAATTACCTGTAAATTCCAGGTCCACAACTCTTGAATTATCCCGAAATTCTGCTCCTTTCTCTTTTGCAATATTTACAAGGAAGGAATCAAATTGTGATCTTGTTGAGGTTATCCCTACGAGTTCTTTGGATTTTAACTCAACACAGTCCATCTTTGTGGAGTATAATCTGAAACCGTGCACATATCCTTCAATAATATCTTCAGGAAGATTCTCTTCAATAAGGTCCAGGGCCTTTTTTGAAACTCCGCCTCCACATGTTTTTTCTCTCGGAAAAAGTTCTTTATCAAGTAATATTGTATTTAAACCCTTTTCTGCACATACTTTTGCAGTCATTGAACCGGCGGGACCGGCTCCGACTACAATAACATCATATATATCTGTCATAAGAATCTGAATTTCGAATTAGTACATCAATGTTTACTAATTTATAGCTCGCTCAACAGCTCCCTCATATCACATGGAGACAGAAAAAAATAGATGGAATCCTTTTTTAGAGATAGACTTTTTATTTTAATTATGGATTAGGTCACTTATTCTATTTTCTGGGCTAGTGTAATCGTAGGTGTTACTCTGTTTTTCACTGTCGGGACAACCCTGGGTTTATAGGTCGGGACCGGGGTTTTGGTTTCCGTCACATTGACACACATATCATTTGTCACAGTATTCAGGGCGAAAACCGATTCGGCAATTTTTTCAAATTGTTCGCCTTTATCTTTTGCATCCTGTTCTGACTGGTAAGAGCCTGATACTGCAATTACATTTCCCTTATCAAGGCGTAAAAAGACATTTGCATACTTACCATCGTTATACTTGCCAAACTCCGTAACGTTATCAGTTCCATATATCTGGGGTGTAAGATTGGCAATTCCGGCTTTTGCGTTGAAACCTTCAAGATTGACCTTCAGGTTCTCCTGGTTGTCCAGTGAACAGTTGGTATTTGCAGATATCTGAATTGTTATCACATTGCCTGTATCCTGGTTATCCATCACACCCGTTGCAGGGCCTGTATAAGAATTGATTGGAAAATTCGACCAGTCAGAGGGTAATGATACGATAAAATCGTTGTTTATTGTTTGGTTTGCCCAATCCCCCGAAGTGACGGCAGAAGCAGGAAGGAAGACCATTGTAATCATAACAAGACAATAGAAGACTGATTTAAGCAACTTCATACTAAAGAGGTAAGATATTCCTCTCAAAGTATTTTCCGGTAAAAAACCTGATTATATCTATATCTTCTGGATTGGGGTGAAACGTTTTGTATGTTCGTGGCTCTGTAACTCTGGTGATTTTATTTGAGATATATACTCTTTTTCATGTCGATATCTGCGCACTTTAAGTATTATTATTCCCTGGATTCTGCCGGTAAAAATATCCGGGATGATCGGGTTACAGGTTTTAGCCGATCAACCCGAAAGGATATAAGTGTATAAGCAATTACTTATATTGTAACATATGGATAATTGTAACCAATGTGAGGTCTGCAACAAACTCTGTGAGATTGTACCTGAGATGGCCGGGATGTTTAAAGCAATGGGGGATATTACCCGCCTTCAGATCATCTATCTCCTGACAACGGATACAAGCGGGAAACTCGGGGTATCAGAACTTGCAATAAGGCTGGGAATCTCGCAACCGGCAGTATCCCAGCACTTAAAGACACTAAAGAGCGAGGGACTTGTAGACTTTCGTCGTGAAGGTTTCTATATCTATTACTCAATCAACAGGGAACGGATGGTTGAGTTTCGTGAAAAATTTGAGATGATTTATATGAGTGTTATGGAGAAATGCAATCGTGAACTTATTCGTAAGTCTACCGGGGACATGAATATTCGTGTATGTGTTATCTACT
>Ga0209340_1002280_pt1 | contig 11473 bp, 10 predicted proteins | sample EPASupsiteSAE323_FD_187266 | JGI IMG/M metagenome (GOLD analysis project Ga0209340, IMG submission 187266) | Bioremediated contaminated groundwater from EPA Superfund site, New Mexico - Sample SAE3-23 (SPAdes) (version 2) | ecosystem: Environmental > Aquatic > Deep subsurface > Groundwater >... | reverse complement strand
GGTTCCGTTATAACCGATGAGCAGGACAGTATGTGGGGCTATGGCGCAGTTGGGAGCGCGCTTGAATGGCATTCAAGAGGTCGTGGGTTCGAATCCCACTAGCTCCACCATTTTTATATCTGTCAACTAGGGTGGTACCGCGGGAAAACAGCTCTCGTCCCTTATCCGGGATGAGGGCTTTTTATTTTTCAAAGGGAGGCAATGGTGTGGAACGGTACGATTTTAAGGTAATCGAGGACAAATGGCAGCAATACTGGGCTGAGGAGAATATGTTCCGGGTGACCGAGGACCCCGGCAAGCCCAAGTATTATAACCTGGAGATGTTCCCCTATCCTTCGGGCAATCTGCATATGGGGCATGTCCGCAACTATGCCATCGGCGATGTGGTAGCCCGTTTTAAGACTATGAACGGCTACAATGTCCTGCATCCCATGGGCTGGGACGCCTTCGGCCTACCGGCGGAAAACGCCGCTCTCAAAAACGGGATTCACCCGGCGGTGTGGACCCATGCCAACATAGACAATATGAAGCGGCAGCTGAAAACCATGGGCATCACCTACGATTGGGACCGGGAGGTCGCCACCTGCAAACCAGATTACTACAAATTCACCCAGTGGATGTTTCTCAAGCTCTATGAAAACAACCTGGCATATAAGAAAAAAGCGGCGGTCAACTGGTGCCCCGGTTGTCAGACCGTGCTCGCCAATGAGCAGGTAGTGGAAGGCGCCTGCGAGCGCTGTGAAAGCCCGGTGGAAAAGAAGCAGTTGGAGCAATGGTTCTTCAAGATTACCGACTATGCTCAGCGTTTGCTGGACGACCTGGAAAAACTGCCGGGCTGGCCGGATAAGGTCAAGATCATGCAGAAGAATTGGATCGGCCGCAGTGAAGGCTGCCAATTCTCACTGGCCCTGGAAGGTTTTCAAGAACAATTAACTGTTTTTACCACCCGCCCGGATACCGTCTTCGGGGTAACCTACATGGTTCTGGCTCCGGAACATCCGCTGGTGGAAGTCCTGGCGGCCGGCCAGCCCCAGGAGCAGGAAGTCAAGGAATTTGTTAAACGCATGAAGAGTACCAGTGATATTGCCCGCACCGCCACTGACGCCGAGAAGGAAGGCATCTTTACCGGCGCCTACGCCATCAACCCCATGAACGGCGAGCGGGTACCCATCTGGATCGCCAACTATGTGCTTTTGGAATACGGCACCGGCGCGATTATGGCCGTTCCGGCCCATGATCAGCGTGACTTTGAGTTTGCCCGCAAGTATGACATCCCCATCCGGGTAGTAATTAAGAGCGAGGATTCTCCCGCCGACGGCGCTGCTATGAGCGAGGCCTATACCGGCGACGGCTGTATGTTTAATTCCGCTTCCTTTGACGGGCTAACGGTCGCTACGGGCAAAAAGAAGGTAAATGAATACATGAAAGCCAACGGGATCGGTGAGGCCACCATCAACTTCCGCCTGCGCGATTGGCTGATCTCCCGGCAGCGCTACTGGGGCGCGCCCATTCCCATTGTTTACTGTGCCGACTGCGGTATGGTTACCGTTCCGGAAAAATACCTGCCGGTTCTGCTGCCCGAGGACGTAGAATTTCGACCCAGCGGAGAATCCCCGTTAAATTACGTGGAGAACTTTTACAGCACCACCTGCCCCTGCTGCGGCGGGCCAGCCCGACGAGAGACCGATACCATGGACACCTTTGTCTGTTCCTCCTGGTATTTTGACCGCTATTGCAGCCCGCAGGAAACGGCTACCCCCTTTAGCCGGGAGGCCGTGGATTACTGGATGCCGGTGGACCAATACATCGGCGGGGTGGAACACGCCATCCTTCATCTGATGTATGCGCGCTTCTTCACCAAGTTTTTGTATGATATAAATATGCTGCCCTGCGAAGAGCCCTTTACCAACCTCCTGACCCAGGGCATGGTCTTGAAGGATGGCACCAAGATGTCCAAATCCAAGGGCAATGTAGTCAGCCCGGAAGATATTATTAATACCTATGGCGCGGATACCGCCCGCCTGTTCATCCTCTTCGCTTCGCCGCCCGAGCGTGATCTGGAATGGAGCGATCAGGGCGTGGAGGGGGCTTACCGCTTCCTTAACCGGGTATGGCGCCAGGTGCTGGAATACAGCGACAAGATCCGCGGCGTGGAAATACCCCGGAGCTTCACCACTCTTTCCCCGGAGGCCCGGGCCATGCGCTATAAGACGCATTATACTATTAAGAAGGTCAGCGAGGATATCGAGGAGCGCTTCAATTTCAATACCGCTATCAGCGCTATTATGGAGCTTTCCAACGCCCTTAATGGATTTAAGAACTACGCGGAAGACAACCTGCCAGTAGTTAAAGAAGCCGTGGAGGCCATGCTGATTCTGCTCTCGCCCTTCTCTCCCCATATCTGCGAGGAACTGTGGCAGGCTTGCGGCTATAGCCGGAGCATCTATCTGACTCCCTGGCCCACTTACGAGCAGGAGGCTCTGAAGCAAGATGAGGTGGAAATAGTGCTGCAGATTTCCGGCAAGGTGCGCGACCGCCTGATAGTGCCTGCGGACGCTTCCGAGGAAGCTCTTCGTGAAATTGCCCTGAATAATGAAAAAATTAAAGAGTTGACAAAAGATAAAAATATCGTGAAAATAATAATTGTTCCCGGAAAGTTAGTTAACGTAGTAGTTAAATAATCCGGGTGATACCCAGGCTCACTGCCGGAGGCAGTGAATTATTAATCGATACCAATTGTATTGGTATATATTTCAATACCCCCGGGGATGGGCCGCCAGTTTGGTGAAAAATGAGCCATGATCGTCCAGGTTCCGCCCATTCCCTCCCCCCTAAAACAACTGCACAGGCAGAAATATAGAAAACCGGGTGATTACCGCCCGGTTTTTTAATGCTTATGTTTAACAGTTTTACCCTTCCAACTCATACTTTTCCTGAATGATGTATTTAGGCCCGCCGGAAAATAGCTGGCTCTCCATGAGATAGAATTCTCTTATTGTAACCGGCAAGGTCGGTGAGATCTCGTTCAGACGGCTGGCCTGCTGGAGGAGTTTCTGCTGGTTCTTATCGGAGCGAAGCCGGCCCAGCGTTAGATGGAAACTGCGTTTCTTCTCTTCTTCAAAACCGATCTCCTGCAGGTAGGTATCGATGCGTTCCCCTAAAAACTCCGCCTTCGCCAGCTCACCCTTGGTCCCCAGCCAGAGGACCCGGGGACGATTGCGGTGCGGAAAAAAACCCAATCCGCTGAAAAACAGCTTAAAGGAGGGCACCGCCTCCGCCGCCATTTGCAGTCGGTCCTTGATGGCCGGAACTCTGTTGTCCTCCACCTCGCCCAGAAATTTAAGCGTCAAGTGATAGTTTTCGTACTCGACCCACTTAATGTCATATAGCCCGGACTCCAGCTTATTCTTAATCTCCCAGGCATAATCCTTGACTACATCCGGCACCGGAATTGCCGCAAACAACCTCATCCATCCTACCTCCATAGAATTAACCAGAGAGAACACTGATTAAAAAGATTAACCCAGATGATAATCCAGCTAATAAATACTAATACTATTCGCCTTAAGGATTAATTTCCCTGCACAATATTCAGGGATTATCTATTAGAGACCCCAACTATACCTATATTCTCTACATTTCTAGTATTGCCATAAATTCAATACAAGCGACCAATACGTTATCGAATATAGGATCAATGAATTGTTATCATTGCATTTTCTAAAATAAAGTCTGTACCATCTGTTTTAATCTGTGTCCATCTGTGGTTAATATTAAATAAGAGGTGATTTTTTTGCAGGCGGCGGTTTATTATCATCCTGATTTTGCTGATAAAGGCTACAGCACCCTCCGTCACCGGGTAAAGCCCGGTTTCGACGCCTTGCAGTCACTTTTTAAGTCCGGCAAAATCTCCTTAAGGACACCGGTTATCGATGAGACCGCCATCAACTTGCTTCGGCAAACCCACAGTTCGCAACTAGTGGAAAGGGTAAAAGAGGCTGGTTATCATGAGGTGGCGCTGCTATCTGCTGCCGGCGTGGTTCAGGCTGCGGCAGCCCTGGCGACCGGGGAACTCGATATGGCCTTCTGTTTTGTTGGCAGCGGCGGGCATCATGCCGGGCATAATTATTGCTGGGGATTCTGCTATTACAATGATGTGGCCATGGCGGTGGGAAAGCTGCGCCAAATGAGGATGACCCGTCTCATGATTATAGACATCGATCCCCACTCCGGCGACGGTACCCGCGACCTGTTGGCCGCTGATCCCCAAGTCATTCACCTTAATTTCTTTGCCGATGAGGATTATTCGTATGAAGAAACCAAACGGAACAACTATGGCTTGCTGCTGGACGGCGCCAGCGACCTAGTGCTGGAAACGGCCCTGGAAGAATATCTTCACCGGGCATGGAATTTTGACCTGCTTATTATCATACTAGGTCACGATGGTCATTGCCTGGACTATGGAGACTTTTATCTGACTACGGGTTTTTACGAACGTTTCGCCCGGCGTATCCGGAAACTTGCCGCCGGCAAACCGGTCCTCTTCGTGCTCTCCGGCGGTTCCCTCCCCCAAGTGGCCGCCGAGGTAATCCCCGCCGTTATTGAAGGATATATTGATGATTGAATAACCGTTACCACCAGTCTATTGCCCGATCTGACCAGGGATGACCGGTATTTGAACGGCTACCATCCTGGCCGCGGATGAAAATATCAAGTAATGCGAATTAACAAACTGGGGAAAGTGCTGCATGTTAAGCAACGCCGCATTGCGATAGACTTTGGCCTGATTTTGTTCTATCCGACAAAAACCATCGGACATAGTTAGGAAAAAACAGTTGTCACAAACATAAATATTTTGCACCGGGGATGGCAGGGTATAGTCGTTATATGCCAAATTCCCGTCATATCCCAGGTGGAATAACCTTACGCATGCTGTCTTATCGTTATTTTCTTTTTGATAGGCAAAGTAAACCTGATCATTCCATTCCATATAGGGATGACTGACCGGTTTAAAGCCATCACCGGCAGCATCAATGACGTCTACGGCATTTGCAGATTTATAGGGCAAGCGCCGGATTTTGTCTCCGAACAACCATAGCTGACCTTGTCGATCTACTACCAAGTGCATTTTATCAGTTTCCCTAACTGATGCCGGAAATTCAAGCGATATATAGCGGGCCTCCGTATCGCCCTTTTCATAGCAAGCTATACCTGCGACTGAGATAAACCACTTGCGACCCTGACCGTCAATAAAAAGGTTCTGCAAACAGGTTAGCAACAATTGCGGTCCTTGGTTAAAAATCTCTTCATGCCCTTTTACACTATGAACAATACGATCGCTACTATTTATATACCATATACTGCCGTCCGTATCGACGCGACGGGGAATTGCCGTTTGCCTTTGAGCCAGGTCATTCTTACCCAACAATTGCATTAACTTGTCGTATTCGTCGCTTTTCCCGGTCAGACTGAAGCTGCGCTTATTGGTTAAATCAGCTATCTGTTTAAGATCCGCACTGATTCCATAAATATGATCATCTGATGAGCGGTAGAAATCTGTAAAGCCGGATATCTTCTCTGACCTCTGGGAGGTTTTGCCGTTGGCTTCCACCCATAAAATGCGATCAGCCTTCCTATCATACTTGGCACTGTCCTCCGGCGGATGGAAATCGCGGGTTGCCGCCCAAACCAAGGCCTTTTTGCCCTGATACCCCAACCATTGGATATCCTTATTCCGCAATACCTGATTGAGTGACTGATAACGCCCCGCCGCATTGATGCATAAAAGAGTATCATCACCGGCATAGCCTGCGCAATGCTTGATGCCAGCCACCCATACGCTGCCATCCTCGGTCTCGTAGACACTTGCCGGCTGCAAGCCTTCTATAGCAGCCAGGTGGCTAGCCTTTTGGCCTTGCAGATAGACCAAGTCACAATAATATGGGGTATAGGGTGCTGGAATAGCCGGGGTCGGGCTGCTGATGATTAAAAACAAACGGCTCCCCTGCCGGTTGTTATAGGTGTAGACTTGATACTCGGCTGTTTCCTGTTTCATTTGGGGCTGGCTGCGGCAGAATTCCTCGTTCTTCTTTTGGTAGCCTGTAATATCAAACAATCTCTGCTGCCCACAATAGAGGTATTGTCCCTTGATTTGAACGGACGAAGGGTCCGCCTTCTGGCAATTAGTAGGGCTGGAAGCGGGACCAGAGCCTATCCTTGGGTTGTTATTAATCAGCTGGAGATCTCCGCTGAGGTCCTTGGGCAAACGATAATCGTCGCCATCGACTCTAACGCAAAGGTACCCCTGGTTCTCACCGGTAATCGTTTCGAATTGCCAAATCCTAGCTACAGTCCATTTGGTTCCATCCGCATCCACAGTGGTTTCGGCAGCCAGAGATCCTGGGTATGTTAATAAGCATAAAATAACGATTGACAACCATCCTACTAAGCGGCGCATTAGGCTCCCCCATTACAGCTAAGTTAATGTCTAGCAACCTATCTAATAGTTTTACGCATTTATTATATTAAGCTTACCCTCTATCTCAAGTTTAATAATAATAGCGCTGCTTCACCGATGGATACGGTTGTACTTTTTGTCTTTGCCCACATTGTTGGTGATTAAACCCAGGGTGATGCCAGCCGCCGGGAGAACCAAGCACATAAGCAGAGGTCCCATGTCCCCCGGCAACACCGCCAGCAAAACCGGCACTGCCACAATCAGCAGTATTAAAAACATCACGGCAAACGGATTGGCCGTCGCGCTATGATCAATTCTTGCCATAGTACCTGCTCCTCGCCCCTAACCTATACCAAGCACTAATCCTCTACCGAAACCTCTCTGGCGTCCCCCCACAGATTCTCCAGACCATAGTAATCCCGCTCCTCCTGGCGGAAGAGATGGACAATGACCGACCCATAGTCGAGTACGGCCCAGACTCCCTGTACCACACCATCCTTACGCAGGGGCATGATCCCGGCCTCTTTAAGCTTCATTTCCACGGCGTCAGCAAGGGCCTTGACCTGAATCACCGTGCGCCCGCTGGCGATGATAAAGTAATCGGCAATAATCGTTAGCTCGCTTACGTTGAGAATCAAGATATCCCGGGCCTTTTCCTCCAGGCAAACCCCGGCAATCATCTGTACCAGTTCTTGTTCGTTCAATGAGAACCCTCCTAAAAATGATTCTATATAACCTGTATCAACACTCGCCGCCGTAATCATCTCTGAGCAGCCTTAAATAATAGTTTCTCACCGCAATAGTTCTCGGATGCAATATTCTTCCCTGTTCCAAACAATACCTGATAGTGGACTCTGTCCCCAAAAGCATTCCCCGGTCCAGATCTCTCATCGCCACGCATTTCAAGCGCTCCAGTCCCGGATAGTCGCGCCCCGGTTCAATCATATCGGCCAGGTAGATAATTTTATCCAGTTCACTCATCGCCAGGGCCCCTGTAGTATGGCAGGCTATTGCCCGCAGCATCTCCTCGTCTTCAAGCCCCAGTTCATTCTGCAGCAGCCAGGCTCCAACTGGAGCGTGCAGCAGGTCCGGTATCTCCAGGTCCATCCCATCCTCAATCAGCCCGTTGTTACCCGCCATCCTCGCCAGATCCTCTCCGGAGATACCCTTGGCATAATCGTGCAGTAGTCCGGTAATATAGGCCTTATCTTCATCCAGCCCATAATAGGCAGCCATTTCGGCAGCTACCCGGGCCACCTGCAAAGAATGCTCATAACGTTTCCTCGATAACCGGTTTTGCATCAGATCGGTTAAATAATCTCGATCAAACACTGCTATTTTCCTCTTCCCGATATAATCCCTTTTCAATAATATAGTTTTCCACGGCCGCCGGCAGCATGTATTTTATCGGCAATCCCAGGCGTACCCTCCGCCGGATATCGCTAGACGATATATCCATCCCCGGAATCTCCAGCAGGTCAAGATTTTCCCACAGCTGCGGAGGCAAATGAGCCAGTGACGGCTGGTCGCGATCCATCACATACCCCGGCCGGGTAACTACGATAAAGCGGCACAAACCGGACAGCTGCTCGTAATCACGCCAGGTATCGAACATCAGCAGAGAATCCATACCCATTATAAAAAATATCTGTGTGTCCGGAAAGCGTCGGCGAAAATACTCAACTGTATCTATAGTATATGAAGGGCCCTGCCGCTCCTGCTCCAGAGTGGAAATCTCGAAAGACGGATTGCCGGATATGGCCATTTTTACCATCTGCAGCCGGTGAGCGGTTTCCAACACAGACTCTTGCTCCTTATGCGGAGGATTGGCGGCAGGAATAAAAATCACCCGCTCCAGGCCAAACTCGCGGCGTGAATTCTCGGCTGCTATCAGGTGCCCATAATGAACCGGGTCAAAGGTGCCTCCCATCAATCCCAATGCCTTGATCTTGTCCTGTCCTATCAACCTTATACCTCGTTTCTTTTAAGAAGGGCGCTTTCTATATACTACAAAACCCGGCCCGCTCGGTTAATCCTATGGCAGGTAGCAGGAAAAATATACTAAGGTTATCATAACCGCCGCCCGGTCAAAATGCAAATTCGCCTACCCGGCCTGGCTGAGCAGGAATTATGAAAAATCAACCACCCTCCCTGAATCGTTTCATCGGGTATAACAGCGGTGTTGGGAGGAGTGCCCTTTTACAGCTCCATCTAAAAGACTATAATGGGAATATCAGATTTTTAGGAGTTAGTGCAATGAACAAGGATATCCATTTGGTATTTCACAACCGGGGCCTGCGCAGTTATATCGAGGTCGACCTCTGCGCCGAATGCCCCCGTCAAGACAACAAAGGCTGCTGCGGTCACTACTCACCCATGTTCTATCCCGGAGATTTCGCCTATCTGCTGGAACACCGCCCGGAACTAGTGAATGAAATCCTCCGCCTGGATAATGCAACTATATTGGATAGCTCGGTTACCATAAACAAGTCAATTGACGGCGACTGCTACCATTGTCACTTTCACCGTACCGAAGGGGGCTGTTCGCTGGAGCAGGATGAGCGCGAGTCGATTTGCCGCCATTTTGTCTGCCCGGGTATTGACTGGGAAAGCGAACCGACTCTGGCTCACTGGAAGACCTTTTTCAACCGTCTCTTCGAATACGAAATCGAGGTAAACAATCGCATCGCCGAGGTCATGCGCCAAAAAGGTCTGGGGTTGAGGAATGAAGCCCGGCGTGAAGAATTTTTTGCCGAACTGGTGCAAATATTTGAGGAAATAAATGCCGAAACGCCGGCATTTATGAAGGAATGTCCGGCCGACGAGAGCGCGGTTATCAGCCGGCCAATTAGCTATGGCAAAGACTGGCCCTTGTAAGCTATAATAATGGGCAGTGTGCTAATAAAATTTGTATTTATTATTACTGGGGCTTATACGAGGAGGAAAATTCATGGACTGGGACAGAAATAACGGCATTCTCGACAATGTGCTGGAAGCTATCGGCAACACGCCGCTGATAAGACTTAATAAAATGGCTGATGACATTGACGCTGACATATGTGTAAAACTGGAATACACCAACCCCAGCGGCAGCCTGAAGGACCGGGTAGTCCACAAGATCGTCGCCCTGGCCGAAGAGAGCGGCGAACTTAAACCCGGCATGATTCTCCTGGAAGGCACTACCGGCAACACCGGCATCGCCACCGCCATGGTCGGCGCCGCCAAGGGGTACCAGGTAATTATCGTCATGCCGGAGGGCATGAGCGACGAGCGCAAAAAGACCATTCGTTCCTATGGCGCCGAACTAGTGCTTACCCCGGGGGCGGAAACCGATGTCGACCTGGTGCTGGTTGAGGTGGAAAAAATCAAGCAAAAATACGGTGATCAGGTGTTTGAAATCGGCCAGTTCTACCGGCAGGGCAACCTGCTGGCCCATATGGACCACACCGCGCCGGAAATCTGGGAACAGACCGCCGGCCAGCTGGATGTCTTCATCATGTGCCAAGGCACCGGCGGCACAGTCACTGGCAACGCCAAATATCTTAAAGAAAAGAATCCTGACATCAAGGTATATATATCCGAACCGGCGGAATCCCCCATCCTGGCCAAGGGCAAGATCGGCCAGCACAAGGTACAGGGCATCGCCGACGGCCTTATTCCGGAAATCCTCGACCTGCAGTATGTGGACGGGGTGGTCCTGGTCAGCTCGGATGAATGCATGGAAACGGCCCGCGAAATGGCCCGTAAGGAAGGAATATTCTGCGGCACCTCCTCCGGCTGCAACGTAGCCGCCGCCAAGAAGATCGCCAAAAAATATCCGGACAAGAAATGCATTGTTACCATGGTCAATGACAACGGCCTGCGCTACCTCTCCACCGAACTCTGCGGCAGCGAAAACCCGCGTAAATTACTCGAACGCGAATACGCCCTCAGCGCGGAAGACATAGAAAAATTGGCCGGTTATCAACTGGAGGTTATCGAGTAGGATTTTTTATTTTTGCCACAGATGAACACAGATTACACAGATTTTTTTAACAAATATCCTTATAAATTTTGAAATGAAAAAAAGTCAGGCGTAACAAGGCATAAACCCTTATTCGCCCGACTTTTTTATTGTCAAAACCGGAACAACCATAATTAGCTGAAGAGTATAACAAAAAATCACTCAATTTAATCTGTGTCCATCTGTGTTAATCTGTGGCTAAAAATTTACCTGACCTGGCCGTCGCCGTAGATGATGTACTTGATAGTAGTCAGCTCGGTCAGGCCCATGGGGCCGCGGGCGTGGAGCTTCTGGGTGGAGATGCCCATTTCGGCGCCGAAGCCGAAGACCCCGCCATCGGTGAAGCGAGTGGAAGCATTGGCGTAAACCGCCGCCGCGTCAACTGCCGCCATGAAGCGGCGGACCCGGCTGTAGTTCTCGCTGACGATAGCCTCGCTGTGGCCGGTGCCGTGTCGATTGATGTGTTCGATGGCCTCTTCCAGACTATCTACCACCTTGACGGCCAATATTAATTCCAGATACTCGGTGTCCCAGTCAGCGGGAACCGCCTCCTGCAAACCGCCCACCACCTGACGGGTGCGCTCACAGCCGCGGATTTCCACTCCGGCAGCTATGAGTTCGGCCAGCATGTCAGGCAGAAAGGCTTCCGCTACATTTTTATGCACCAGCAGGGTTTCGGCCGCGTTGCAAACCGAGGGGCGCTGCACCTTGGCGTTAAACGTAATCTTTTTAGCCTTTTCGATATCGGCGAATTCGTCTACATAGACATGGCAGTTGCCCATGCCGGTCATGATGTAGGGAACGGTAGCGTGGTCCATCACCACCTGTTTTAAGCCCTTGCCGCCCCGGGGGATCACTACATCCACATATTCGTTCATTTTAAGCATGAAGACCACGGCATCGCGATCCTCGCTATCGATCAATTGAATGGCCCCACCAGGAATGCCGGCTTGGGAGGCCGCCGCCGCGATAGTGCGTGCGATAACCCGGTTGGAGTTCAGGGCCTCCTCCCC
>Ga0209340_1002278_pt1 | contig 11476 bp, 10 predicted proteins | sample EPASupsiteSAE323_FD_187266 | JGI IMG/M metagenome (GOLD analysis project Ga0209340, IMG submission 187266) | Bioremediated contaminated groundwater from EPA Superfund site, New Mexico - Sample SAE3-23 (SPAdes) (version 2) | ecosystem: Environmental > Aquatic > Deep subsurface > Groundwater >... | reverse complement strand
ATCTAGACCTGCCATTTCAGCAATACCACCAGCATTGTCTGCAATTGGTCCATAGGCATCAATTGCAACTATAGTTCCTGCCATCGATAACATACCCATTGCTGCAAGAGCAATACCAAAAAACCCGTTTGCTCCACCACCTGGTATCTGATATGCTGTAACAACTGTAATAATTATTATCACAATTGGGGCTGCGGTACTTTCAAGCCCAACAGATAATCCGTAAATAGCATTTGTTGCAGGACCGCTCTTTGAAGCGTGAACTATTTGTTGAACTGGTCGATAATCTGCAGATGTATAATATTCTGTTATTAAACCAATTAAAATGTTTGCTATTAAGCCTGCCATAATTGAGCAGAAAAATAAAATATAATTATTTGGCAAAAAGTACTTTGTTAAAAAGAAAGCAGCAATAGAGGTTAATACAAATGAAGCATAAAGGCTTCTGTTAAGACCTGACTGAGGATTCTTATCATCACCTGTATAAATGAAAACTGTACCAAGGATTGATGCTATGATACCTGCTGCTCCCAAGCATAATGGAAGCATTATACCTGCGGTTTTAAATAAAGCTGCTCCCAAAAGCATAGCTGCGATTGAAGTGGCTGCATATGATTCAAATAAGTCAGCACCCATACCTGCGACGTCGCCAACATTGTCACCAACATTGTCAGCTATTACGGCTGGATTTCTTGGGTCGTCTTCTGGAATTCCAGCTTCAACTTTACCAACCAAATCAGCACCAACGTCTGCTGCTTTAGTAAATATTCCTCCACCAACACGTGCGAAAAGTGCAATTAGAGATGCACCAAATGCAAAACTGTCAATTTTGGCAATTGCTTCAAAATCCTGACCAGCTACAAATATGTAGAGTAATGTGACTCCTAAGATACCAAGACCAACAACTCCCATGCCCATTACAGAGCCACCCTTGAATGAGATTGCAAGAGCCTTCTTTAAGCTTGTCTGAGCTGCATTAGTTGTTCTAGCATTTGCTCTTGTTGCAATATACATTCCGATGTAACCTGCACATGCTGAGAAAAGAGCACCTACCAAGAATGAAATTGCTGAAAATAGTTTTGCTTCAGAAAAAATTGCGAGAAGAGCAAAAATCAGAATTGTTATTGGTATTAGCGTTTTGTACTGCCGATTTAAAAATGCCATAGCACCTTGTTGAATTGCTTCCGAGATTTCTTTCATCTTATCTGTTCCCATGTCTTCTTTGAGAACTGAAACAGAAAGATATAGCGCGAATAGTAAACCAACAATCCCTATCGCTACAATCATAAATGACATTTATCTTTCCTCCTTTATTTTAATTAGTTCTTCTATATCTAGCCGTCACATTTTACTACAATATCGTCCACTATTCAAGAGGATTCTATATTGTTTAATAACAACTTTGCAGATTGTGACTTTTATAAATTCATAATTACTTAAAAAAATAAGCTTACGGGTAAATTATTAGAAACCTTTTCCGAAAACTTCTTTTGTTTCGGAAATTGAAATAAAAGCAAAGGGGTCTGTTTTAAGAGTTAAATCCTTTAGGCGGGCCAATTCAAATTTTGTAGTTACACACATTATTACTTTCTTTTCATTATGCAGGAATCCACCCTCAGCATGGAGATAAGTAACACCTCTATGAATAATTTTTAAGATTTGTTCTGCAATTTCTTCATATTTATCAGAAATTATCAATACTGTAGTCTTGGTATTTACGCCTTCTTGTACGGTGTCAGTTACGGTTGAAGCAATGTACATACTAATAAGCGTATACATAACTATTTCAGGTTTGAAAAAAATCGAAGAAAGAATCATAATAATTACATTACTGTAAAAAAGAAAACTACCTATACTTAAATTAAATTTCTTTTTTATAATCATTCCAAGTATATCTGTTCCTCCAAGCGTACCACCGCTTCTAAAGACAATTCCTCCACCTATTCCAGTTGTAACTCCGGCATATATAGATGCAAGAAGACTATTTTGGGTAGGTGTCTGCATTATAGAAGCTATTTGAGGAATATTTCTAAAGACAAATATCATTGCAGACATCATGGTAATACCAAAAATGCTGTATAGGGTAAAGCTTTTACCCAATTGTTTGGCACCTAATATAACAATAGGAATGTTAAATATGAAAATCAAGAGAGAAACAGGAATGTTTGTTAGATAATAAACTATTAAAGAAAGACCTGAAATTCCTCCGCTTATAAGTTTATGAGGAACTATAAAAAGGGATATCGAAATTGCAACTAATGCTGCTCCAAGAGAAATACCGAAAATGTTTTTTGATATTTTTTTCATTTGAGGCACCTTTTCTTTATATTTCTTTTATTATATACTCCAAAATTGATGTTTTAAATACATAAAATATTTAATGAAAAAAATTATGGGTTGTAATATAATTTCAACGGAAAATATATTATAATTCAGGAGTAATAATGAAAATATCCGATAGACTTAAGTGTATTGCAGCCCTTGTTGAAAATTCTGAGACCGTAGTAGATATTGGGACAGACCATGCTTATCTACCAGTTTATCTTATAAAAAAAGAAATTTGCAAAAAAGTAATTGCTTCCGATGTAAGAAATGACCCTGTTAAAAAAGCTCGAAGGAATATAAACAAATCAGGTTTTGCAGACAAAATCGAGGTTCGTTTAGGGGATGGACTTAGGGTCATAGAACACAAGGAAGCAGAAACCATAATAATTGCAGGAATGGGTGGAAAGCAAATTACTAGAATCCTTGAAAGTGGTCAAGATATAGTAAGAGCTTCACGTAGCATGATTTTGCAGCCGATGACTCAGCACTTTGAACTAAGAAGCTGGCTAAAACAAAATGGTTATGAGATTCTGGACGAAGATTTATGTAAGGAAGAAGGGCGAATTTATCTAATACTCAAAGTAAGTTGCGAGCCCAAGAAGCAAGCTGATATCAATACTTTTTTTGGTAGTATATTGTTTATTAAGAAACATCAACTATTAGCTGATTATATAAAAAAATACATAAGAGAACTTGAAGAGGTGAGAAAGGATTTATTAAGTACAAATTCTGAAAAGTTAAATGAAAAGCTTGAAGAAATTGAGCAAAGATTAGGATTATTTAATAAGTTTTTGGATTCAGTTTAAAATATATTTAGGAGGATATACTTATGCCAAGCAAATGTGGAAATATAGTAAAATACATGGAGCAAATGTCTCCACAGAGACTTTCTCAAAAATGGGATAATACGGGTCTTTTAATTGGAGATACTGAACAAAGGGTAAAAAAGGTTTTGGTTTCTTTGGATGTTACTCCTGACATTGCTGATGAAGCAATAGCCATTGGAGCTGACATGATTGTGGCTCACCATCCACTTATATTCAAACCTTTATATAATATTAGAAGGGATAATCCCTTTGGTAAGCTTTTATATAGACTTATACAGCATAACATTAATGTGTTTTGTGCACATACAAACCTGGATTCTGCAGTTGAAGGTGTTAATGATACATTGGCAAAATTGTTTGAGCTTAAAGATGTACAAATTCTCGAGCCAAATTATGTTGAGAAATACAAAAAAATTGCGGTATTCGTTCCGGTTGAGCATGTTGATAAGGTAAGAGAAGCTATGACAATAGCTGGAGCGGGATTTATTGGAAACTATAGAGATTGTAGTTTTATGGCACAAGGAATTGGAACATTTAAGCCTCTTGAAGGAAGTAATCCATCAAAAGGACAAATTGGAGAGCTTGAAAAAGTGGAAGAATTTAAGTTGGAAACGATTGTGCCAGAAAGTGAATTGAATATGGTTATAAACGCAATGCTTGAAGTGCATCCGTATGAAGAGGTTGCTTATGATGTTTATAATATTGAAAATAGAAATACCGAATATGGTTTTGCCAGAATAGGCAAACTTGAAGAAAAAATTGATCTTGTATCTTTTGCAGCTATAGTTAAAAAAATTCTTGGTTTGAAAAAAGTTAGATTTATTGGTGATACAAATAAATCAGTTGGAACTGTTGTGGTTTCTTCCGGAGCTTATTATGATATTGCGAGGATAGCTAAAATGAAAGGTGCAGAAGTGATTATAACCGGGGATTTAAAGTATCATGATGCACGGGAAATACTTGATTATGGATTATGTGCAATTGATGCGGGTCACTTTGGAACAGAAAATGTAATTGTGCCTGTTATTGCAAACTATTTATCAGAAATGGCTGAAGATGTGCAAGTTGTGACATCAAACAGATCAAAGGATGTTTTTATGGTTCTATAAACCCTATCGACTAAAGGAAATAATAAGATTAAATAATGAAATTATCACATATATTATATTTAAGGAGGAGAGAAAATGTATAATAATAATTCAGGGATAAGAGAAAGAGACGTAGGTTTATCTTCATATGTTTCAAAAGTATTTGGCTGGATGTTTATTGGACTTCTTGTAACTGCTTTTTTTGCATTTTCAGTTGCAGGAACTGAATTTGGAAAGTCATTGCTAAGTCCGGGAATGATGATTTTTTTTATTGTCATTGAATTTGGGTTGATTATCGGGCTTTCATTTTGTATTAATAGAATTAGCAGTACAACTGCTACACTAATGTTTTTGGCATATTCCGCAATAAATGGGATAACCCTTTCTGCTATTTTTTATATATATAATATAGGTGTAATATTTCAGGCTTTTGTGGTTGCAGCAGCAGTTTTTGGAGTAATGGCTTTATATGGATACTTTACGAAAAATGATTTGACATATATTGGAAACATATTTGTCATGGGAGTATTCGGGGTTCTAATTGCTTCTGTTGTTAACATGTTCTTGCACAACTCAATCTTCGATTTGATAATTTCTTATGTTATTGTATTTTTATTTTCTGGACTTGTTGCTCATGATGCTCAGAAAATTAAGGATTATTATCAAATGGGCGGGGAATATGGCAGCGATGAATTTCTGAAAAAAGGTGCTATTGTTTCTGCATTGGCACTTTATATTGATTTTATTAATATTTTCGTTGCTTTGCTGCGAATATTTGATAGAGACTAAATTGAAATAATCTTTTGATAAAAATCCTGTCCAGCTTTGCGCTGAGATTTGTCAGCGTATCCAAGGCTGAAAAGATCTGTAGCCAATATATCAGCATTTAGCATTTTTGCCTGAATAGGATTGCACTTTTTTAAGAAATCATGTGGAGTAGTAACTAATGGAAGAGAAGAGCTTTTAATTTTCGATAAAAGCTCTTTTCCTTTTGAATTAAATCCAAGAACTCTTATGTACTGAGGTCCCCCGTGTGAGTTGAATTCTTCTGAATCCTTTTTATTAATTTCAAGCAAATTGCATGCAATAATTCGTTGAATCCGTGTGTGGGTATATCTTTTTGTTTTTATTTTTGTTAAAAGTTCTGAAAGTGAACCACTGGAGAGTGACGCTTTTTTAATTCTGTTTTCTATGCCTTCACTAACATCTGGTATGTTCGAAAGTGATTTGTTATCAGATTTCCTCAATTGCGTAAGAATAGCATTTTCAAAAGCATCGAGGGAAACAGGACCACGACCTTGATTGATTTCTCTTTTTAATATTTCAAATGCTGAATCAGGCATTACGCTTTTTATCTGATCTAAATCTCCGCTTAGAAGAATTTTTCTAATAGCTGCAGCACTAGCTATTTTATCATTGCAGTTTGTTGAATTATAACCTGTTTTATAACGCTTTATGGTAAAGGGCTTAATTTTGCTGCCCAATCTTTTTAACGCTTTTATATATTCAATTCCAAGTATGTTATTTGGTTCTGTTGTAATCTTTGAAAGAGAGGTATCGTCTTGTGAACATATATAATCATTTAAGGCGAGTGTTCTTGCACTGGGAAAGGAGATTCCTGTTTTAAGATATTTGACGAGGGATTCTTTGAATTCTTCAGGTTCTTCAGCGAGTATTCCTGCAATATAATCAAGAGCATTAGCATTTCCACTTTCACTGCCAAAGCAAATTGAGTCAACTATTCCAAGAGAATTCAGGATGCTAACAGAACCAAAAGCAAATTGCTCTGCACTTGCGAGCGAATAATATACCGGCAGCTCAATAACCAAATCTACATTGTTCAATAAGGCCATTTCTGTACGTGACCATTTATTTATAAGAGCAGGAAGTCCACGTTGGATGAAGTTTCCGCTCATTACACATACAACATAATTACATTCAGTAATTTCTTTTGCTTTTTCAATGTGATAAATATGACCATTGTGAAAAGGATTGTATTCAGCTACTATTCCCAGAATTCTCATATAATTCCCCTTGCGTTGAATTGATAATAGAATAGCAGTAAAATAAAAAGAAAACAAGGCACATATAAGATGCTTTTAATTTGCTGCTTTAAATATTTAGGTTAAAAAATAAAACCTTTTAATAGAAAAACTACTAATTGTTTATGAAAAATTATACATATTATGATACAATAATATTTATTATTTGTTATTAAAGATACGGTTTAGTGAAATGGTTCTCTTTAGCAATTACTTTGTTGCAAAAAATTATAAATGTGTTATTATATTATTATAGCTGTATTTATTTATAATTCTTCTTCAAATTTCTTTTCCTAGCATATGTCATAATAAAAATCATGTATTTGCCTTTTGTAGCTGTGCTTTTAATCTAAAAATATATATTTATACAAATGTATAAGGAGGAAATGGAAATGGCCGAAAACCAAATTGTTGTATTCGACTTGATTAACGAATTGTGCGGAGTTGAGACAACTCAGGTTAATGAAATCGTAAAGTATCAGGAAATTACGAAGGTTCCTGAAATGCCTGATTTTATTGAGGGAATAATAAACCTTAGAAGTCATGTAGTACCAATAATCAACCTCAACAGGAGATTTCATCTGGGGGAAAGTCCTGATATGAATGAAACAAAAGTAATTATTACTAATATTGATGGACAGCAGATAGGTTTCATTGTTGACAATGTTATAGAAATCGTAAGATTAACTCCTGAAGATAGTGAAGATGCACCTGAACTAATAAAGAAATGGGGCAAGAAATATATCAAATGTGTTGGGAAAATTAATGGGAAACTTGTGAACATTCTTGATATGTCCAAAATTCTTTCTGAAGAGGAAATGATTCATATTAGTTCACTTTAACGATATTTATATCAAAGATTCATATTTTATCCAATAAGCGTATTGACAAATTCCCAATACGCTTATATAATTACTGCTGTTGACCGAAAACCTATTTATGGAAAAAGGTCAAAGAATCTAAATAGGTGAGTAATATGAAAATTTCTGTTGGGGATTTAATAAGAGGTATTTTAGAACAGAAGGAAATAGATATTTGCGATAAAATTGCGGATTTTGAAATTGCCGGAGATGAAATAAAATTAATAACACCTGTTAGCATAAAAGGTATAATTACAAATGAAAGCGGAATCTTAAAAATTAACGGAACAATAGATTATAAGCTTGAGTTAAAATGCCATAGGTGCTTGAAGGAAATGTTTAAGAATTTCAAATTGAACATTAATGAAGGCTTTTCTAATGCCGAGGGTGTTCAGACGGATTTTTATAAGTTTTCGGATAATGAAATAGACTTGACGGAAATGGTTTTAGATGTAATAATTACTAGTATTCCTATGAAAGTTCTTTGCAACGAAGAATGTAAAGGTTTGTGCAGTTCATGTGGGAATAATCTGAATAATAAAGCATGCAGTTGTAAGAATGAAGATTATGATCCCAGATTTGAGAAGTTACGTCAGTTTAAAAACAATTTATAATATATATATTTTATGCAGTTCAGCGAGGAGGTGTTTAACTTGGCTCAACCAAAAAGAAGATGGTCAAAAGCGAGAACTCACAGCAAGAGATCTACCTGGAAGCTTGATGCTCCCCAGATTAATACATGTCCTCAATGCCACGAGGCCAGGTTGCCGCATAGAGTGTGCAAAAGTTGTGGTTTCTATGACGGTAAAGAGGTTCTAAAAGTAGAAGCAGGTAAATAATTATAATAATGAAACAAGGGGACAGTTTCAACTGTCTCCTTGTTTCATTTATTTCTGGATTTTCGAGTGCAGTTTTGGTAAACTATTAGAGGAATTTTAAGGATTAAGTTTGGTGGGTATTTTTTATGGATCAGAATATAAGTCCGAAGTTAATAACAGAGATTATTCAGGATAGCGCTGCCGAAGAAGCAGGAATAGAACCCGGCGATAAAATCATATCAATTAATGGAGTCGGCGTTACTGATGTATTTGATTATAGATATTTGATCTCTGATGAGGTTATCAATATTGAGGTTGAAAAAATTTCAGGAGAAATTTGGGAAATCGAGATAGAGAAGGAACAATACGAGGACCCGGGATTTGTTTTTGAGACTTCATTAATGGATAAGCCTAATATATGCAGAAATAAGTGCGTTTTTTGCTTCATGGATCAGCTAGCACCTTGTATGCGTAAAACATTGCATTTTAAGGATGATGATTACAGACTTTCATTTATTGAAGGCAATTATGTTACCCTCACAAACGTAGGGGATGAAGACCTTGATAGAATAGCACTTTTTAAGCTTAGCCCAATTAACGTTTCTGTTCATACAACTAATCCTGAATTACGAGTCAAAATGATGAAGAATCCTCAAGCTGGCAATATTATGAATCAAATACGAAAACTTGTTTACGAAGGTATAACCGTGAACTGCCAGATTGTACTCTGTAAAGGGATTAACGATGGCGAAGAGCTTGAGAAGACAATAGAGGACCTTGCACTTTTTTTCCCAAGGCTTAAAAGTATCTCTATTGTTCCTGTAGGTCTTACGAAATACAGGGAAGATTGTACTAAGCTAGAAGGATTTGATAGAATATCATCGCTTGAAGTAATTAATCAGATTAGATTTTTTCAAGAACGGTTTCTTAAACAATATAATTCTAGAATAGTTTATATTGCTGACGAATTCTATATTAATGCTGGTGTTAAAATACCCGCATACAGCAATTATGAAGATTTCCCACAAATAGAAAATGGAGTTGGAATGATTGCTCTTTTCAAGAATGAGTTTAATAATTACTTTAATAGGCTAAAATATCATATAAACAGAGAGAGAAAAGTTAGTGTTGTTACAGGAGTGGCAGCAAAAGAATTTCTTCAAGGTCTTACTAATAAATTGGTAAGTAAAGAACCTAATCTTGATGTTCATATTTATGGTATTGAGAATAATTTTTTTGGGCATAAAATAACTGTTGCAGGACTTGTAACAGGAAGTGATATAATTGACCAGTTGAAAGGGAAAATACTTGGAGAAGAAATTCTGATTCCAGAAGTGATGCTAAAGCATGATGAAGATATCTTTTTGGATGATGTTACACTTTTGGAAGTTGAGAGAGAATTAAACGTTAAGGTTAAAAAGGTTTGTAGTAATGGTAAGGCATTTATTGATGCTTTGCTTGGAATTAGGCATTAGTTGTTGGCTATTAACATGAATTTTTTGAGCAAGTGTTTTTGTAAAAAGCTAATAGCTAAATGAAAATGGAGGTGGGGAATTGGGAAATCCAATAGTTGCAATAGTCGGAAGACCGAATGTAGGAAAATCAAATTTCTTTAACTATCTTATTGGAAAAAGGATATCCATAGTCGAAGATACTCCAGGGGTAACCCGGGACAGGATATACGCTGAAACTGAGTGGAGGGGAAGAAAGTTCACCCTGATAGATACTGGTGGAATTGAACCTGAAAATCAGGATGAAATAACTGCACAAATGAGGCGCCAGGCTGAAGTTGCAATGGAAATGGCTGATGTAATACTTTTCATGGTAGATATTAAAGATGGTTTGGTTGCATCGGACAAGGAAGTTTCAAGAATAATAAGAAAATCAAAAAAACCTGTTATTTTGGTATGTAATAAAGTAGATAATGTTGGGACGCCCCCAACTGATATATACGAATTTTTCGAACTGGGATTAGGTGAGCCCATGCCTGTTTCAGCGATTCATGGATTGGGAATTGGAGAAGTTCTTGATGAGGCATATGATCATTTTCCACCAGAACAAATTGAAGAAGATGATGAGGCTATCAAGGTGGCAATTGTTGGTAAACCAAATGCTGGAAAATCATCCTTGGTAAACAATATTCTTGGTGAAAACAGGGTAATTGTTAGTGATGTGCCAGGTACTACTCGCGATGCAATTGACACAGAATTTAAAGAAGGAGAAGACAAATACGTTTTTATTGATACTGCAGGAATTAGAAAAAGAAGCAAAATAGAAGATGCCATTGAAAAATACAGTGTATTAAGGGCTTTTACTGCTGTTGATAGAGCTGATGTTTGTTTGATAATTATCGATGCTGAATATGGAATAACCGAACAGGATACTAAAATTGCAGGTTATGCACATGAAAAAGGGAAGGCATCAATAATTGTTGTAAACAAATGGGACATTATGGAGAAGGAAACAGGAACACTTGAAAAATATCGTAAAGAAGTCTATTCAAAGCTTGCTTTTATGACATATGCCCCAATTGTATTTATTTCAGCAAAGACAGGACAGAGGGTAAATCGCCTCTTTGAATTAATAAAATTTACGTTTAATCAGAACAATATGAGAATCTCAACTGGAATGATTAATGACGTCATAAATGAAGCTATCGCAATCGTACAGCCACCTTCAGACAAGGGAAGAAGATTGAAAATTTATTATGTGACACAGGTATCAGTTAAGCCTCCCAAGTTTGTGATTTTTGTAAATAATGCTGAACTAATGCATTTTTCCTATGAGCGTTACCTGGAAAACCAGATAAGAAAGAATTTTGGATTTGAGGGAACACCAATTTGGTTTAGCGTAAAAGAAAAAAAGGAGGGGAAAAAGTAAAATGATTTTCAAGGAATTAATAGTAATTCTTGCTGGATACCTTATAGGAAGTGTTAGTAGTGCAATAATTGTTGGAAAATTAGTTAAAAATGTTGATATCAGAACCATGGGAAGCGGCAATGCAGGTGCAACTAATGTATTAAGAACACTAGGTAAAGGACCGGCAGCTCTTGTTCTTGTGGGAGATGTACTTAAGGGAGTAATTGCTGTTCTTATAGGACAATTGATTGTTGGAAACCAAATAGGAGCAGTACTAGGAGGTTTTTTTGCAGTTGTAGGACATAACTGGCCCGTATACTTCAATTTTAAGGGTGGAAAGGGCATATTAACTTCAGCTGCTGTAATACTTATGCTTACACCCAAGATTGGTATTGTTGTAATATTATTTGTATTAGTAAGTATCGCATTTACAAGATATGTATCGCTTGGCTCAATTCTTGGAGCGGTTTTATATCCGGTTATAGTAATAGTAATGGAGTATAAAAAACCTGAATTAGTAGGGTTTTCAATATTGTTAGCACTTTTGGCAATATATCGTCATAGAAAAAACATTAAGAGATTAAAGGATGGTACTGAAACAAAAATTGGCGAAAAAAGAACTGATATGTATAATGCATGATTTCGGGGAGGGTGACA
>Ga0209340_1002277_pt1 | contig 11477 bp, 8 predicted proteins | sample EPASupsiteSAE323_FD_187266 | JGI IMG/M metagenome (GOLD analysis project Ga0209340, IMG submission 187266) | Bioremediated contaminated groundwater from EPA Superfund site, New Mexico - Sample SAE3-23 (SPAdes) (version 2) | ecosystem: Environmental > Aquatic > Deep subsurface > Groundwater >... | reverse complement strand
ACGAGGGATACGCAGGTGTGTTGATTGATGATATCGTTACCAAAGGAGTAGACGAACCGTACCGTCTTTTTACTTCAAGAGCGGAATACAGATTACAGTTAAGAGAAGACAATGTTTTTGAACGTCTGTCTCCTTATGCAATGACGTTTGGGTTACTGGATGAAAAACTCTTTTTGAAAGAAGAACGAAGATTAAAACGGCTTAAAAATACAATCTCCAAATTAGACACCCTGAAAACAAAATTCAAAGACAGGGGATATTCGCTGCGTCACCTTTTACGAATGCCGGAACATGACCTGGAAAAAGTGGAAGAACTGTACGGCGAAATACTATTGAAAAAGAGAACACTTTCCGATATTTCATATATTGAAGCAAATGTAAAATACGAAGGATACATCCGTATCCAGGAACACGACATCACACGGTTTAAAAACCTGGAAAAAGTAATAATACCGGCGGATTTTGATTTTAAAGTTATCGATAGTCTTTCTAACGAAGCGAGGCAGAAGCTATTGAAACATAGACCGTCAAACCTGGCCGAAGCAATGGCAATCCCGGGGATGACACCTGCAGATATCAATACGATTTCAATATATTTGACAGTAAATAAACAAACACCGTCTTGAATCTAACATACAGTTTTTTATTTTTTCTGGTTGGAAGAAAAAATATGTTTAAAAATTTTTTTGTCAGGTAGAGTATCATCAATCTCCGGTTCGGATGCTGAACAGTTTTGGTGGAAGAGGTCATCATTCATTTTTGCGATAATGAAAGTTGCATTATCGCTGCACATCCCTGTTTCAATTGCATTCTTGAGATAAGAAGGAAGGGAATTTTCAATGGTATGAGGGAGAAGGTATTTCGGTATATCCAGTTGTTTCGGGAATGATTCCCATACACCATCGGAACAAAGCAGCAGGATATCGTCCTGTTCAAGTGTGAAACGACGGATGCGGCTGACTGCTTTGATGGGTGCCTGGAATTTGTCAGGATGAACAGAATAATCAAGTTGATTTTTTATGGGATGCTGAGTGAGTTCATCGAGGGTCAGTTCATTCTTTAAAAAGAAAGACCATATAATACTATCATCTTCAGTGAGAAGCCAGAGCTTCTTATTGTCGGGGGAGATACCTATTTCACGAGCATTGGGAAGAACTCTACCTGGGGAAGTAACAGCATAAATACGGGAATCCCCTATCCATGTGAGAATAACATTATAATGGGAATTTTTTTTATCAACCATGGCAACGACAACAGTAGCCCCCATATTTTTGCCGTAATCCAACATTTTTTCCCTGGCCTCTTCAATTCCCCTGTGAATAATAATTTCAAATTCACGATACTTGATAAAATTTTCTGTCAATGATTGCACAACCATTCGAGATGCAACATCTCCACTGGAATGCCCACCCATACCATCAGAAATCACTAAAAGTGTCTGGTTATGATGGCTTGAAACTGCATAAAAATCCTCCTGGTAATCCCTGTTTCCTTCAAAAGACGCAGCAAAAACCGGGGAAGAACACTCCTCGTTTTTATCTATCATATCAACCTTCTTGTTTTTCATTTTAAGTCGCCCGCAACAGAATCGGGGGGCGCGGGGGCGATTTCTTTTACTCATTTGACCACTATTCTATTTTACTCAATATTGAGGATAATTTCAAGCCCTTCTTAAACGAATTTCCTTTTTTACAATCTAATTATTTTCCCCTGGCAGCGTGAACTTTTCAATGACTCCCAATAATTCCGATTGTTTGATAGGTTTGGAAACATAGGAATTCATCCCCGCTTCCATAAACCGTTCTCGATCGCCTTTCATGGCATGTGCGGTAAGCGCAATTATTGGTATCTCAACTGCACCTTTACACTTTTCTTTTTCCCGGATAACCCGTGTGGCTTCAACCCCATCCATCTCAGGCATTTGAATATCCATCAGTACAATATCGAAATGATTTTCTTCTATTTTACGGACGGTTTCTGTACCATTATTCGCAATCTGGACGTGGTATCCATTCTTTTCCAGGATCCGTTTGATCAATTTCTGGTTAATCAGGTTATCTTCAGCGACCAGGATTTGAATCGACTGGCGGTTCTCTTGCAGGACATGATGGGTAATGAGAGGAGAAATTTTTTTCTCATGCCCTACATTCCCAATAATAATGAGAAGAGTGTCCAATAATTCGGTAGATGGAACAGGTTTTCTTAGATAAGCCGCAATACCGAGATCCCTGCATGTTTTTCCATCTCCCTTAAACCCCATCGAAGTCAAAATAATAATCTGGAGATCTCGTAACATTTCCTCTTCTCGTATGCGGGACACAAGTTCGAATCCATCCATTACAGGCATCTGATAATCGATAATGGCGAGATGAAATTGGCGATTCTCAACTGCAGCCTGTTTCAATAATTCCAGTGCTTTAAGCCCATCTTCGGCCAGTGTAGGAATTAATCCCCAACGTTTGAGCATTTCGTGGTATATTTTGCGGTTGATTGCATTGTCGTCAACGATAAGTACAGAGAGCCCGTTAAGCTGGCTGATATGAGTATATACCCCGAAATCGGTACAATTGGTTGGAATTTTAAATGTTAAGTCGAAATCAAATGTACTGCCGGGATTTCCAGGGATTACTTCACCTAATTCACCGGGGCTTTGCATCCGGATTTTCCCACCCATTAACTGGATAAGCTGGTTCGAGATAGCAAGTCCCAATCCTGTTCCACCGAACCTCCGGGTGATTGAGCTGTCGGTCTGGAAAAATTTATCGAATATTTGCCCCTGCTTTTCAATGGGGATACCAATCCCTGTATCGGAGATAGTAAAATGCAGTGTAATTTCTTGCAATTCTTCAATTGAGATAACGGATGGACTTTCAACTTTGATTCGCAGAACCACCATTCCTTTCTCCGTAAACTTTACCCCATTCCCCATGAGATTGGTTAAAACCTGGCGTAAACGACCGGGATCGCCAATCAGAACATTGGGTATCCCCATGTCGATATCATATATCAATTCAATTTGTTTTCGTTGAACCTGGACAGATAGACTATTAGCAATTTCCGAAAGACTCTCCCTCAAATGAAATTCAATCGGTTCCACTTCCAATTTACCCACTTCAATTTTGGATAAATCCAGGATGTCGTTCAGTAATCCGAGGAGCGATTCTGCGGAATTCTTTACAATTTTCAGGTAATCTTCCTGTTCCGGGGTAAGTTTGGTGTCCAGGATCAGCTCCGACATGCCGATAATGGCATTCATCGGGGTACGGATTTCATGGCTCATGTTGGCTAAGAACTGGGATTTTGCAATACTTGCAGAAATCGCTTCCGCTTTTGCTGCCCTTAATTCGTTTTCAGTTCTTTTTATTTCCGTGATATCACGGGCAATCCCCAAAACCGCGATTGTTTTCCCGGTTTCATCCTTGAGCTGAGTAACAGACATCCATGTCGGGAAAGTTTCTCCATTCAGACGCACATGCCCAACTTCCCCCTGAACACTCCCCTGCAAGGCTACTTTTTCAATAAAAGGAAGAACTTCTTCTCGATATTGTTTTTCGGAGTGGAAGATTGCGATATTTTTCCCTGTAAAGAATTCAACCGTTCCTCCATGCATCCTGGCCCAGGATTCATTTACGATACGGGAAGTAAGGTCCGGGTTGGCGATGGCTATCCCATCGATCGATTGCTCAATAGCAATTTCCATCAGATAGAGTACATCCTGGATATATTTACGTTCCGATATTTCTCGCTTTAATTGCTCCACAACTTCAAATAATTCATGAGTCCTTTTTTCTACACGACTCTCAAGTTCTTTCGAATACAGGTCCAACTGGATATTCGCTTCTCTCTTTTCTTCCATCAACAGGCTTAGATTCGCTGTCATTTCATTGTAAGCCCGGGTAAGCTTCCCGATTTCATCTTCGGTCTTTACCCTGACACGGTGAGAGAGTTCACCCTGTGATACCAATCCAAAGTGCTCGATCAATAATTCCAGGGGTTTGAAAATCTTTCTCCTCATAAATAATAAAGTCGAACCAATAACCAGGAACATCCCACCCAGGACAACAAAAATGGTAACTGTTAATAATTTCGAACGGTTTTCAAAATTTCTTCTTTCTATGGATATCAGGCGGTCCCTGATTTCAGTCAATACTTTTCCGTACCCGATCACCAGTTCCTGTGAATTGAAAACCTGGAAAAATATTTTTTTCGGTGCGACTCGGACCGGTGATTGTTGAAAAGCAATATAATTATCTACTGCAAAATCTTTAATATTTTTAGTTCTCCATTTTTCCATTTGTTTAGAGAGAAATTGCTTCGAAACAAGTTGTAAAAGTTCCGGATCGGAGTGTTCTTCCAGTACAGATTTCCCCCGGGAATCGAAAACAACAACAGACCTGTCCAGTTGATCGATATTCAGGATGTATTCCAACACTTCTTCCTTTGAGCTTCCATCAATGAATTGAGAATTGACCAGCCTGAAAAACATCTTCGCGGTTATTTCCAGTAAATCGGTCTCCTGGTTTAATAATTCATGTTGTAAAATTGCCTGGTTGATCCTGTGGTTCCGGTTGAATATGGCTCCGATCACAACGAAGAAGATGATGACCGCGCCTGTTAAACATGCGAGTAAGATAAGTGTTATCCGGGGCTTTATCGACTTCATTTTTCGATTCATTTCGTCTAACATTTTCGTACATTTCACCTCGATACAGGAATAGATTCCCGTTAGCGAAACACTTTATCAGCTATTTTTTCTATAGGAGAAATATTGATGAATAAGCGGTTCGCTGTTTTCGCATTTACCAGGATTAAACCGTTGTGAGCAGTAGAAACCGGGATTTCTTCCGCTTTTTTCCCATTGACAATATCCAGTGTTTTCCGGGCAGCCAGTTCTCCATGCTCGAATCCTGACTCCACATTCCCTATTAGAATTCCACCTTCAATGATAAAATCGGCAAAACCAACCGAAGGTTTCGTCAAATTCTCCACTGTCCATTTAAGAACCATAGAAGGAGCCACCAGTTTTCCTCTGTCTTTAATACTATAGTAGATATATGTGATTAATGCATCGCTTCTCAGGGTACGTATTTCGTGTTTCCACCGGTTAAAATCATCCGTTAATACTTTTTTATCGATCCGGATGGGCAAGCGGAGTTCATCCAGGTATTGTACAAAACCTTTGCTGGTCAGGCTATTATCGGTCAGGACCGTATATGATTTAACTCCAGGGACAATTTTCTTCATTAAATCCAGGCTGTTCCTGATAAATGGATGCTCCACGATCCCGGTGACGTTCGTTCCCGGGTAATTGTATTTGGAAGGATTTTCATTCACACCGCAGAAAACAACTGAAACATGTTTTTTATTGACCAGGAATTTTCCCACAAATTCCTGTGAATCATCGTCCGAAGCTATAACTACTTGCGGATGGAACCGCTTTATTTTATCCAGGGCTTGAAGACCCGCTTTGATTTTATCGCTTTTTTCCGGGTGTTTCTGAGTATCCATAAAAAATGTCTCAATTGTGCATTTCTTATCTCCCAGGATAGTCATAATCCCGTCATGTATTGCATGAGTCCAGGGATAATCAAGAGCATAGGAATGGAGCACGAATATCCGGGTTTCTGTATTATCATCCGATGTGGAATGTCCACACCCTCCAATCCACAAAACAATGATCGATACAATTGTAACGATATAATTTTTATTCATCTATATTACTCCAATCCATTTACGAGGTTAAGGGTAACATTTTGAAATTTTTTTGTCAACACTCCCTCACCTTAGATTTGTAAATAAATTTTTGACTGAAAAAATACTCCTTTCCGATTCAAGAACAGGTAAAATTATCCAGCCTCCCAGGTATATTTTTTCAAAAATAAGTAATAATAAAAGGTATCAGCGGTTTGTTTTTTATTTCAACCGAAGTAATTTCCCTGGAATGATCGAAAAGCCATTCAAAAAAAATATCGGATTCGAAAAGTATAGAAGGAGGAAAATGTCCAAGCCCTGAAATTTCCCAGAACCGAATGTCGTTTTCATTTCTTTTCATCAGGGTTTTGAATAACTGTCTGCTGCTACTAATAGGAGTAATAGGGTCCAATGTTCCATGGATCATCCATACAGGCGTATGAAGTAAATGGGTAAAACTCCTGTTGCATGGAACACCGGAAATAATAACGGCAGCAGCAAAAAAACTTGATTTTTCTTCGAGAATATTCCAGGTTGTCGAACCTCCCATTGAAAATCCTGCTATATATATACGGTGTAAATCGGTTTGTAAGTTTTTTATTAGCTGGTCGATTAATTCCAATGCTGTATACATAGGTTGTAACGGTTTCGAAACCCGTGTTTTTAATTTTGGTGAAAAAGTATATACGCACGACCGGGAAGGAAACTGTATTGCAGCAACATAGCACGGGTATTTTTCCTGGATATGGGGAAGCAGGAATTGTTTGGAAATAAATCCCATCTGACCTTTATTATCATTTCCAATCCCATTGCTTCCATGAAGGAGTATTACAAGGGGATATTCCTGTCCTGGCATGATCTTTGACGGTTTGAGTAAACGGTATTTTAAAGTGATCCCGTCTTTTCCAAGGAAAGAAAGCTGTGTGTACTGGTCGATAGAGATTTTCCACATCCTGGTCCCAAGGGTTTTAACGATTTTGTCTTCAAGTGTTTTTACGATCGTGATATTCCGGTAGCCCGACAGCGGCTCGATCGTAGCTTTTCCTTCTATAAAACTCCATAAAACCACCGTATAAATAATAATGCAAAACGCTTTCAAAGTTCTCGTTTTTACAGGCATTATCATAGTTCTCTCCAAATAGAATGCGTTGATATATAAAATTTTTTTGACCCATATTACATTATAAGGAAAATTATTTGTCGTGTCAATTGGAATTGTGGTAACGTTTTAGTTTTAAGAAATAACTTCAAATAAAATTTCCCAATTTTCTAAAAAAAAGATTTGTTTTTTTAAAGAAATAGTGTTACTGTGTAAGAGGTGACTAATGTTTAATTTAACCTATTTCGAACCTAATTTTAATCGAAACAAAAATCCATGGGGTTTCTTCATGAAGGGATGCCCAATAGATGGAAAATTATCTTTAGACTCACTCTCGATTCACTAAGTAATCAAAAGGAAGGTGAGTAATGAAAATCCTTTTAATATATCCGAAATGCCCGGATACATTCTGGAGTTTTAAATATGCGTTAAAGTTTGTTTCAAAGAAAGCCACACTACCGCCATTAGGGTTGGTTACTGTTGCCGCGATGCTGCCTGTCGAATGGGAAAAAAGATTGGTGGACTTAAATGTAAGGAAATTAAAAGAATCCGACCTGGATTGGGCCGATTATGCGTTTATAAGCGCCATGACGATCCAGAGAGATTCGGCACGTGAAATTATCCGAAGATGTCAAAAAAAAGGACTCAAAACCGTTGCAGGCGGCCCCCTGTTTACAACCGAAAGCAGCGATTTCCCCGAAGTGGATCACCTCGTTCTTAACGAAGCGGAAAACACACTGGCTCCATTCCTGGAAGACCTCGCCAACGGCTGCGCCAAACACTCCTATACCAGTAATGTGTACCCTGAAATTCAAAAAACACCCATCCCGGATTGGCAATTGATCGATATGAAAAAATACGAAGCCATGTGTATCCAGTATTCCAGGGGTTGTCCATTTCACTGTGAATTCTGCGGCATCGTCGTATTAAACGGACGAATACCCCGCTTGAAATCAAGTTCTCAAATCATCGCCGAACTCGAAGCCCTATACAAAACAGGCTGGCGCGGCGGAGTCTTCTTTGTCGATGATAACTTCATCGGGAATCAATCCGAACTAAAAAAAGACTTCCTCCCTGCACTCATCGATTGGATGACTAAAATGAAATACCCGTTTAACTTCTATACGGAATCCTCGATCAACCTCGCCGACGACGAAGAATTGATGCATCTGATGACCCAGGCCGGATTTTATAAAGTGTTTATCGGTATCGAAACCCCACACCCGGAAAGCCTGGTTGAATGCAACAAATACACCAATAATAAGCGAGATCTTCTTTCCTGTGTCAAAAAAATCCAGAGCAGTGGTTTTGAAGTCCAGGGAGGATTTATTATCGGTTTCGATAATGACCCCCCTTCTATTTTTGAAAAGCAAATCCAGTTTATCCAGCAAAGCGGGATTGTTACTGCTATGGTCGGATTGTTAACCGCCATGCGCGGAACAATGCTTTATAAACGCCTGGAAAAAGAAGAGCGCCTGGTTTCCGATACTTCCGGGAACAACACCGATTTATCTTTAAATTTTATCCCAAAGATGAAGATGGAGACACTGATTAACGGTTATAAAAAAGTACTTAAATCCATTTATACTCCTAAGGAATATTATAAACGGGTGATTACATTTTTGAAAACCTATGAACAGAAAGTACCACTGGCAAAGGTTAAAATTCGTTTCAATGATATTCGTGCTTTTCTTCGTTCGATATGGCGAATCGGGTTCATTGGAAAAGAGAGGTATTATTATTGGAAGCTCATTGCATGGACTCTTGTCAAGCGGCCTAAATTACTTAACCGTGCCGTTACAATGGCTATTTTCGGTTTTAACTTTCGAAAAGCGTTTAGCGCGTATTAAATGTTCATGTAAAGATTGACCTCCGGCGGGCACCTTGCGGTGCCCCCCTCTGTTCTCTCAGTGTGTGTGCCCTGATTCACTTCTTTCTTTTTCTTATAGGGAAATTTTTTATTGCTTCAATCAAAGGTTTCATTTACAATCGAAGCATTTACAAAATGAAACTTGAACCCGTACTCTTTAAAAAAATAAGAAATGATGTTAAAATAGTGATATTTTCATCCAAGTGAAACCGGAGGCTATCGATGAACCTGAAAGAGTACGTATCAGGATATTACAAACCGCAGTACAGGTATAAAAGTTTTTTCCCATCGATAATTAACCATTCATGGGTATGGGATGATCCCAAAATCAACGTACTCCTCGAAAAAGCTACACAAGCACTTGGAATATCCGAAAGAACTGCCAGGGATCTGATCGATGAAATGGAGAAAATCGGGATATTGGTTGAAGTGACCGGATATAAACGAAATAGGATTTTTGTATTTAAAGAGTACCTGGAGTTATTTTAGCCGTTTTTAGTTTATACGGCAAGTTCGGGCTCCAATTTGCCGTATGGAAATTTTTAAAGATATTGAAATCATTCCACAGTTCATGTACAATTGAATCATGAACGATATAAAATTTGAATCCATACAGGAGACCAAACATGCCTGATACAATCCCCATCGAAACCGAAACAAATCCACCTCCACAGGAAATAAAAAAGTTAGAATATAGAGCAAAACCATCGATTATTAATTCACTTCATAAAGCAGGTATTCTCAGTACACCGTTAAGAGATGAAGCATTGAAACGAGTTCAACAACCATTGAATTGGTTGTACTGGAGCAACCGCTTCCTGTTGTTCGTCGGCGCTGCCCTGATACTGACTGGAATCGTCTTTTTCTTCGCTTTTAACTGGGAAAAAATGGGGAAGTTTATAAAATTTATCCTGGTTGAAACAGGAATCATCGTTTCCATAATCACAGCATGGAAACTGGGACTGGAAAAAATTACAGGAAAAGTCTTCCTGCTTAGTGCATCGATACTCGTGGGAGTATTTCTTGCTGTATTCGGACAGGTGTACCAGACAGGGGCCGATTCTTATGAATTATTCGTAGGTTGGTCAATTCTAATCCTTGGATGGGTACTCATATCGAAATTTACCGCTCTATGGATTACCTGGCTTACCATTCTAAATATTGCTGTATACCTGTACTGGGATCAAATCCTGGTCCCACACGACATTACAACTTTCACAACGCTACTTGTAACCCTCTCGATACTCAATACGGCAGCCCTGGTTTTCGCTTTCCTGGGAAGATTCAAAAAAATAGAGTGGCTGGATTCTACCTGGCATTATCGCCTCATCCTCGCTTCTATTCTCTTTTTTCTTTCCCTCGGAGCCATACAATTTATCGTAGAAGAAAGAGAATCTTCGGTAATTCTTCTCCTGCTTTTCGTTGCAGCAATTGTTGGAACGTATTGGTTTTTCAGGTACCGTTCACGGGATATGGCGGCATTGACGCTTTCAGCTTTTGCATCTACTGCGGTATTCCTCACATTCATTGGGCACCTGATTCTAAATGAAAGAGATAACGATACAAGTATTTCTATTAGATTATTCATATTCGGTTTGATCGTAATCGGAGTATGCAGCGGCGTGGTCTATCTCCTGCACCGATTAGCGAAAGAACCGGTAGGAGAACACCATGATTCTTAAAACTCAACCTTATTCAATTGAAAACCTCCTGGGCGACCTCCTTCGGTCCAACACAATAGATGAAACAGAAGAAAAAAAAATCAGATCGTACCTGGAAGAACACCCCCCTACCTCTCTTATTCCCTGGTATATGAAATTAATCGTAATCATCGGTGCATGGACAGGAGCAATTATATTTTCCCTGGCACTGGGCATATCAAGAATTATCAATTTCGAATCGTTTTCATCTACTACAATATTCGGAGTTCTATTCATCAGTACTGCAATTTTTTGCTATTTGGGATTGGCTAAATCTAAAAACACCACTCCCACCGAGGCCAGCCTCAAACATGTTTTCTGGTCTCAAGTTGCACTGGTGTTAAGCGTTCTGGGGCATCTCCTCTTATTGATCGGAATAACGATCAAATTTCATACACCGGGCATTTTCGTTTTGTCCCTGGCGCTATGCATAGGATTATTTAAATTGGTAGGCGATTCACTGCACCGGTTTCTTTCATGCCTCCTGGTTCCCTTCACAGCCATTACCTGGATAATGGATAAAAATATTCCCGACCTGTTCCACATCCTGGTATTTATAGAAGTCGCTATTCTAATATTTCTTGTTTACAAAAAAATAGACGACAAAACCTTCAAACCATTAAAATATGCGATGGTATTCTCTATACTCATCCTGTTTTTTATCTTGCAATTACCCTGGGCACACCACGAAATACTTATGCTTCCGTCGAATATCATCATGATCGCGGTTTTAACCGGTGTATGCCTGCACGCTGCAAAAGAAAACGGATTCAAAATCCCCGTTGCGGATGGAATTATTGTCGGTGGATTAATGATCGTATGCCTGGGTTTACTCTCCACACCCGGCATCATTGCTTCGATTGCGTTATTGATTTTTGCATTTCACTCAAGGGATAATCTATTGAGAGCAGCAGGCATTACGTTTTTCCCGGGATTCATATTTATTTTCTATTACAACATGAATATGCAATTGGATGAAAAATCGGGAATCATAGCAGGAACAGGTCTGGTTCTCCTGGGGTTTCGCGAATACTTGAAACGTCGGTTCCGGGTTCAAATGGAAACGATGAGCGAGAAAAATCAAAGCGAGGGTAACGAATGAGCATCGGAAATACAT
>Ga0209340_1002276_pt1 | contig 11479 bp, 11 predicted proteins | sample EPASupsiteSAE323_FD_187266 | JGI IMG/M metagenome (GOLD analysis project Ga0209340, IMG submission 187266) | Bioremediated contaminated groundwater from EPA Superfund site, New Mexico - Sample SAE3-23 (SPAdes) (version 2) | ecosystem: Environmental > Aquatic > Deep subsurface > Groundwater >... | reverse complement strand
TCTCCCTTCAGCAACAGGATTGAAGGGATAATGAAAAATTAAAAAATAGAATTTCTCCGATAAGTGACGTTTCTCAGTTTTTCCTGATAGCACTGATATAGCAGACTGCACCGGCAATACCCAGCGCAATAATGGGGAGAATAGCTGACGGGGGAGACTGGGGAGATTCCGTGGGGTAGGGTGTCGGGACAGTTATCTTTGGCGTGGGTTTCTTCGTGGTAGTGACAGCAGCGGGTGTGGTTGCTACCGGGACCGCAGCTGCGGGAGTCTCTGATATAACTGGCTCATTAGAAGGGACCGTGAAGCGAACGTTATCGATATATCCCTTAGCATAGATGTTCTGCATGCCGTAATCACCCTTTGATCCGAGGTAGATCCGGTTCAGACCGCGCAGGTTCTCCCCGCACTGGATGAAATAGCTCCAGATATCGTTTCCGGATTGCCACTCTTTCACATTCATGGACAGAACCTTGGTATCGTCATTATAATTGACGGTTATGTGGTAGGTTTTGTTGACATCGTATTTTACCGTGGCACCCTTGTAGGCATCCGTCCCCATCTCCACTGCGGCGCTCTGGCTGTTTACCTCAACGAGCTTGTTTCCCGTTGACACATAGTGAAGCCACATAATCTGGCCGTATTTGGCATTGGTAAACATCGAGATGACATTGGGGCCCTTGGACGGGTCCATCTCGGAGCCGGATAAACCCATGCGGAATGTCGCTCCGCTGTCGATCCTAGTGATGATGACATCGTAGTCCAGGGTAAACGATCCATCATCAAAATCTACAGGAATATACGAATAACTGCCCGAGCTGGGTTCCATGGAGAAATAGTACATCGCTTTTCCCGAATCCCAGTAGTAATTCGAGGATGCGCCACCGGTATTGGTTATCCAGTTGGGATTCGATCCGAATGTGGTCTGGTATACTGAGGTCTGGCTATCGCCGGTCTGTGCCTGGATTGGCTGTACTGCGAGAAGACAGCAGGCTGCAACGATAAGAGTGAAGAGCATTGTTCTGGTGTTCATTACGGTTCTCCGTTGTCCCCAGATACGGGAAAAATCCAGGTACCGGTATTCGGGTTTCTGAAGATTTCCTGTATACCAGCCATCAAAGACCGGGGGATTATTTCTTAGGTAAGTATGCAATCCGCCGTTTCTTAAAAATAACTGATTCGGCAGTCCCAACCGGGATATATTTATTTCCCGATTCGCGCAATATTAGTGAGCATACCAAATTTCGCGATAATAGTCTAGCGGTAGGACAGGAGCTTCCCAAGCTTCTAGCCCGGGTTCGATTCCCGGTTATCGCATAGCTCAATTATGGAAACAGAACCCGAACGCCTGGCCATGCGGATCATTGCAGAGAACCGCAACGGTGTCTTACGCGATATAGCAACCGTGGTTGCGGCCCATGATGCCAACATCGTGATGATCAGCCAGGAGGTGTTCGAGTCCGGACCCTATACGGGCATGGCAGAACTCTATTTTGAATATGATTCTGATAACGCAGATGACCATGAACGGCTCCTTGAGGATCTCAATGCCATTGATTCTGTCAGGGAGGTGAAAGCCTACAAGCCTTTTGGCCATATCTTCGGCACGCGGGTGATCATTATCGGGGGTGGTGCACAGGTGGCACAGGTGGCAATGGGTGCCGTGAACGAGGCCGACCGGCATAATATCCGGGGCGAGCGGATATCGGTAGACACGATTCCGCTGGTCGGAGAACGGACCCTTGCCCTTGCCGTGGATGCGGTTGCCCGCCTGCCCCGTGCCGGCATTCTTGTCCTCGCCGGTTCTATCATGGGCGGCGAGATCACAAAAGCAGTAGACCGGGTCAGGGAAGCCGGCATCCCGGTCATCGCACTCAAGATGGTCGGGACCGTGCCGGAACATGCGGATCTCGTTGTCACCGATCCGATCCAGGCAGGCGTTTTTGCCGTAATGCACGTCAGCAGCAAGGCGGTTTTCGATATCAACCGGGTAAAGGGCCGGGAGTTCTGATATGGACATCATTGAAAAAGCGGTGTCTATCCTGATGCGTGACGGGATTGTTATCTACCCGACCGAGACCTTGTACGGGCTAGGGGTCGATGCCTTCTCAGATGAAGCCATCATGAAGGTCTACGAGGTCAAACACCGCCCGGTCGGCATGCCGATCTCCATTGCGGTTTCGGACTTCGATATGCTTGCTGCCGTTGCTCATATTGAGCCGTGGATGGAGACTTTCATCCAGACATTCCTTCCCGGGCCGATCACGGTTGTGCTGGAATCACGGAACTGCGTTCCCGATGTCCTGACCGGTGGGACGGGAATGATCGGCATCCGTCTCCCTGCCCACCCGCTCGCCAGGCAGCTGATCGAGCGGTTCGATTCTCCCATCACCGCGACAAGCGCCAACCTCCACGGGGCAAAAGACCCCCAGGTCCCGGAGGAATGCACGGTGCGCCATGATTTCCTGCTCGATGGCGGCAGGCTGCCCGGAACGCCCAGCACGGTTGTAGATCTTCCCGCACGCACGATCCTTCGTGCAGGCGCACAGGTTGACCCCATTGCAAAATTCCTCGTAAACCTGTGAGACTGCCCGCATGACAAAAACCGTCCGGTTACGCGATTTTATTGAAGACAGGGATGGCTGGATCTACGCCGTCTCCACGTATGACAACGCAGACAAGATTGGCTGCGTGCTCCGGTACGTGCCTGATGCAGATGGCGAGCGCCTGCATGCCTCCGGCACCCGGTATAAAAAATACGATTTTGAAGATGCCTATGCCTTCATAGCCCGGCATAAACCGCAGTATGCCGATCTCCTCCAGCGTATTCCCTACAGCGATGTGAAACGGATCTGGAAGCCGGATGAGGAACTGCCGCAGATCGCCCGCAGGCACCCAAGAGTGCAGAAACTCGTTGACCTGTTCAGGCTTCCGTTCGGCAACGTCGGCTGCACCGGTTCCCTCCTCTGCGGGCTGGAGAACGATGCCTCCGATATCGATATGGTCGTGTACGGGAAGCACTGGTTTACTGCACAGGCGCTCGTAAAACAGGGAATCCTTGATGGAAAAGTCGAAGGACTCTCGGAAGATATGTGGAAGAAGGTATACGAGAAACGCAAGCCGGAGATCCCCTACGACCAGTTCGTTCTCCACGAGATGCGCAAGTGGAACCGGGGTCAGATCGAAGGCACGTACTTCGATATCCTTTTCACCCGTTCATACGATGAACTGAACCGTATCCATCTCGGCAAGGGGACGGTAATCGGGAAAGAGACAATTGAAGCCAAAGTGATCGATGCCTCGCTCTCGTTTGACAACCCGGCCATCTATGAAGTAGAGCACGAATCAGTGAACCGGGTGCTCTCGTTCACCCATACCTACAGCGGGCAGGCACTCGCGGGCGAGACTATTGAAGCGTGCGGGGTCCTGGAGCAGCACGGCAACGAGCGCTGGCTGGTGGTCGGGACTACCCGCGAGGCCCGGGGCGAGTATATTATCTCTAAGACGCTGCTGGGGCAGTGATGGGTTTTTAACAATTTGGGCTCGGTTGAACCAGATATAGTCAAATTGATTTGTTTTGGAACGATGAAGAATAAGTGAAATAATTGAAATTAACGAGGGTCCCCCGCCTCAGGGCCTCTCCGAGGCACGGCGGGGCAAGGAGGGTTTTTTAGCGCACATTTCTGCTTTGTTGTCCGTCATTGATCCGCCGCGGGGCGCCCTTCGGGGCGGCGGAGTTTATCGTTTCCGGGGGTATGGGGGTCTCAACCCCCATTAAATCTGATTGCCGTGTTTTCTATTAGAAATCCGTTTTTAATTCGTTTACCCTGCAGCAGCCAGTGATTTCGACAAGGCCCACCACCCACGATATCACGCCTCAACCGCTTCCTGCTGGCATGAACCGGATAAATGCTGCTGCCCCGGACCATGCCAGACCTCCACCCGGCCCTCGTACTGATCCGGGAAACATTCAGATGAAGCCACGAACCGGAATTTCTTCAGGATGTGCTGCATGATGGGCCGGGGCATCACGACACTGACATCATACCCCTCCGCCAGCCATTTCCGGATCAGGTTCTGGGTATTGCCCTCGTTCTTCTCCCGGGATATAACATAGTGGAGACAGAGCCGGTTCTTCTCCTTAAGTTCCAGCCAGCCGGAGAAGAGGTGTTCGGTAAATCCCAGTGCGTCGCCTTCGGGGGTTCCGGTCTCAATTCGCTTTGATATCATGGGTAACACTTCCTTTCGTATGCGATCCAGAATATTCCTGAAAAAAAGCATTAAAGGTGGGAGTATGCGGATGGCGAAAGTGATTATATCGCCCAAACCCGGCCGATTCAAACCGATGCAACCCGACAGATTTTAGCGGGAGCGTGACCCACCATCATTCATGGCGATGAAAAACCCCTTCCGGACAACGCTGGTTGCGCCCTGCGGCATGAACTGTGCAATCTGCATGGCGTATCTCCGGGAAAAGAACCATTGCAGCGGGTGTTATACACCCAACCGGTTGTGCAGTATAAACTGTACAATCTCTGCGTGCGAAAAAAAACAGGGCAAATTCTGTTCCCCCCTCTGCGCTGTATATCCATGCAGGCGGCTTAATCAACTCGATAAGCGGTACCGGACGAAGTACGGCATGAGCATGATCGAAAACCTTACCGCAATAAACGAGCACGGCATCCGGGCGTTTGTCAAAACCGAGCGGGAACGCTGGACCTGCCCGGCCTGCGGTGGCACAATCAATGTGCACCACGGGAAATGTGCGGCCTGCGGAAAAGAGCGGGAGTAACGCCGGGCTCACGTCCTCAACCCTGCTGCCCGGGCAACCGGAGGAGGGGACAGGGTCCCCTCTTTGCCTAAGAGGGGAGGGTCACTTCAAAATATTTTCAGGAAGAGGGGTGGCAGGCACCCTCTCCTCTTTTTTTGGAGGGGAGGGTTACCTTTGATCGAAATGGGTAACCCTCCCCTCTTGTGCTGATCAACCGGAAAAATGCTCTCTGACGTGATTCCACGCGAAGACAGGGTTGCGTTTATGCAGAAAAGGGGGGGTAGGGTCCCCTCTTTGCCTAAGAGGGGAGGGTCACCTCAAAATATTTTCAAGTGGAGGGGTGGTAGGCACCCTCTCCTCTTTTTTTGGTGGGGAGGGTTACCTTTGATCGAAATGGGGGACCCTCCCCATTTCAGATTTGGGGGAGGGTGCCTGTCTTTCGTAAGAGTGGGTACCCTGTCCCGGACAAGAGTAGGGGTAGGATAGGCTGTATACCACCATCCATGGGACTTCTTTCAATTCCGATCCCCTACATTTTGGTAGGTGCAAGGAAAAATTCTATTCATCTCTTGAAGATCAACAGCCAGGGGATATGAAATATCAATAGATTTGATGGGAAAATCTTTACAATCACGAATCCTTTTTTTATCTTGGAATTTCAAAACAAACATTTTATCTTAATCAATTTTTAATTGCTGGACGTGAGTTGTATTGAAAGTCAAGGAAATAATGACCCGGAATCCCATAGTAGTACCGGGAACTACTCCGATTAAAGAGATACGCCAAATTTTGGCTAAACATAAAATTTGGAGTGTCTATATTGGAACTGGTGGAAAATACGAGGGGATTGTAACAAAAAAAGATCTAGATAAGAAACATAACCCGTCTGCTCCAGCATTTGCTATTTGGTCAAAAGGTGTATTCGGTATTGATCAGGATGCCGATGTCGAAGATGCTATAACACTTTTGAAAAATAAGAAAGTCAATCAACTCGCGGTAACAAAAAATGGCATCCATTGCGGAATTATCACCCAATATGATATCCGAACTAGATATCTGAATGTAAATATTCGTACTCAAGAAACTTCTTTACCGGAACGAATGAATAAGTCGAGGGATGAAAATTCAGTTGTTTTAAATCACAAAATTCCTGACAATTACAAAAATGGGATTCAAATCAGTACTCAAAAATTCTCTGTTTTTGTCTCTCACATTAACGAAAACAGAAATATTGCTTTTAAATTTAAGGATTTCATCCGTGAATATTTCTCGGAAAATCTCGTCGATGTATTTATTGCGGGCGATCCCGATAATATTGCTTTTTCTGATGATTGGTTTGAAAAAATCAAAGATGGGATCAAAGATTGCAATTTAATGGTGATTTTATGCACTCCAGAATCCGTAAAGAGACCTTGGATTAACTTTGAAGCTGGCGCCGCTACTCTTTTAGAGAAAAATGTCGGACCGATATGTTTTTCCGGACAAAAAGTCGGACAGTTGCCATCTCCTTTAAATTATATCCGATCCCAAGCAATCGACTGTGCTGATGATGAAAATTTTGAACAACAAATCAGCAAATTCATAAAGATTATTTCAAAGAATGTCGGCATGCCCGTTCCTGAAATAAAGGTCTTGGATTCAGAATTTTACCGTGCGATCAAATCCGAAAAAGCAATTAAAAAACCGGAAGAATCTGTTTCATCAGATTTCAGCAATAATTTATCTGATAAAAAAATTCGAGTAATCCAGGATATGGCCAGAACAATCTTCTCCCCAATGCAAGGCTTACTTGAAGCTGAAAATGATCATTTTAAGCGGGGATATAATATTGAACTTTATTATCTGAATCAGTTGCCCGAGAGCAAGAACATAAGAACGGTAGATTTATCTCCACGTTCATTATTGAAAAAGCGTATTCATGATCCTGACCCGATTTTACAAAAATATCTCAATGATATTCAAGAAATGAGTGATGAATATGATACTTTTTCAGAACAATTAGAAATTATTAATATGACAATTATCGAGAAAAAAGATCTCTTCTGGGACGATTTTGTAAAATTATGCGATAGTTTAAATTCTCCTCAAGGAAGTCTTCCGAATAAAGAGGATTATTTTACTCTTTTCGCACTTACAATTGCAGATCCAAAAGATCTTCCAAGATCATATTCAATGTGGGATTTTTATCATTTAAACAGAGATGTGTTGCGCTCGTTTATTCTAAAGTCCCCACTTGCAAAAAATGTAAGAGAATATGTTTCCTTGCGGCAGAATTTCTATGTATATAGTGAGCACTTTTTAAAGGTGTTAACCGCACTCAAAAATGACTGGATCAAGACATATTTATTTCTTGAAACTGACTTATTGCCAAGTTTTTTATAAAGATTATTTGATCGGATTACGAGATCAACCGTCAGGATGCAGATGATATCCTGAAAAAAAATTGAATCTTCCTTATACCAAATGAAAGAAATGCGGATTCTCAAAAGGCACACTATAGACGAAGAACGATGAGGGAGAACAACCGTTTATACTCAATAAATATGTTAGGGAGTGGTAGGATCAGTGGATATGGGGTTGAAAAATCAGACCAAAATAGTCATTCGAAAAAATCCGACAAGAAAAACAGTTTAATAAGAGAAACGCGATCCAATCCAAGATGAAAATTCACTATTCCATCCCTCATATCTTCCATCGAGATCACTTCAACGATCAGCCGGTTGTGCAATCAAGCCCGTTAAAAAAATACTCAAACTCATCAAAATCACAGCAAATATATCTCTCGAATACTCCCCTACTTCATACTCAGTATCTGCCTGACCGTAAGCAGCCACTGCAACTCCCCGCCCACCGGGTCGAACCGGGCATTCCGGATCTTCGCCAGCCCGCCTTTGCCAAAAGCGATGGCAGCGTCATGTCCCGCCGAGATCATGTAGCCGGTGAACTGGCCTAACAGGGGTTCGTGCCCCACGATAAGCAGCGACTCCTCTTCAGGCCGGCCCGATACGCGGGACTCCAGCGCCTCGATACTCGCTCCCGGTGTCAGCTCTTCCCACTGCGCAAGAATCCCCCGCTTGCCGAGCGCCTTTGCTACGATCTGGGCGGTTTCCATTGCCCGCACGTAGGGGCTTGTGGCAATGCAGCCGAATACGACATCGCGGGATGCGAGGAACTCCGCGACTCCGAGAATCTCGGTGCGTCCCTCCCCGGTCAGCGCCCGCCCGGCATCGCCATCGACTGGTGGGGCTCGCTTCTCTGCCCGGCCGTGCCTCAGAATATAGATATCCACGCTGGTGAGATAGGAGCCTGAGGGCAAAAAGGTTCGGGTGCCGGGTACCGGGTGCCTGCAACCTGCGTTTACAACAGCTCGGAGAGGCGCCTGCCTACACTGCTCTCGCACCGCTCGTTATATTTGCACCGGTTGCATGGCGCATTTAACGGGTGCTGGGGCATCTCGCCGTTCTTTATTGCTTTGATCTTGTGCAGCGTCGCAATCACCTGCCGGCGGTCCCGGGGCTGGACCTCGTGGAAGCGGGAAACACCGTCCGGGATATACTCAACGTTCCCGCCCTTCACTTCCGCTCCCGTCATCTCCTCTAAACAGAACGCAATGCAGGCAATCCGGATACGGTCGGCAGAATAGGTGCCAAACGGCATGGCTCCTGCCGCCCGGACGATCGAGAAACTGCCATCGGCAGCAACGCGGTCGATCATGCCCACAATCCCGTGCTTGTCCGAGACCGCCTTCACATCGGTCTGGACCGCCGGTTTCCATTCGCTCTTGTTGCAGGCCGTGATGCAGAGCTCCAGGAACTCCTTTAAGGACGGGTCGAGTGCCGGGGTGACCGAAAGGATCTCCTGCCAGATCACGTCCACGTCAAGGGGGGTTCCGAGATGATACGAGAGCTGCTTGCAGACCGCGTACCGGTCGGATTCGGAGAAAGGCTCGCCCTGTTCGTAATAAAACCGGACCGGACACGCGTGCACCCGCACTAGATCCGAGACCGTCACATGTTCCTTTAGCCCTGTCAGGATGGTTCCTCTTGTCTAAACGTGGGCAACCGGGAGGATTAACCTTTCTGGAATTTGTTTTCACCCGGCATCAGACAAGGAGCAGGGTTGGAATATCCCGGCACCTGTTGAACCAGAACCAATGTTTGATAGCACCGGAAAGCGTACCTGATCTCCATGACCGGACAGGAAATTTCCGTCAATATCCCGCAGACACTCGATCCCGTGTACAGCAACATGATCCAGATCGCGTACAAGGAAGATGAGTTCACGTTCCTCTTCCTCCACCAGTTGCCGCAGGTAAACCAGGCGCGGGCAAAGGCGATCGTCTCGATCACGCCCACCCATGCCAAGAACCTGCTCGCGGTGCTGACAAAGACCATGGCCGATTACGAGGGAAAATTCGGCACCATTGCTCCCAAGGAGCCGCAGGGTCCCCAGAGCGTCACGACCCTGAGCGGGTATTCCTAAAAACCATTCCATCAAACACATATTTTATTAGCGTAACGGTCGACATTATGAGATATTGCGCCGCCGTGGCTTAGCGGCATAGCGGCTGATTCGTAATCAGCAGGTCGAGGGTTCAATTCCCTCCGGCGGCTTATGCAACATTCTTTTCTTATTTGATTGATTATCCCGGGCTGTTTTCATTTCGAGCGGGAAACCTAAATCACATAAGGCGGGTTTTCCAACATAATGACGGAACTGATATATTTATCAGATTATTCAGCAATTCGATATAATGGACTCAATGATCATCCAGGAATCTGTTACCCTGTTTGAGGTTCTCTGCGTAATCATTGTTTTTGCATTCATCTTTATGAGAAGCCGTTTTTTTAAGGAGGTTTACGAGAAACGGCCATCGTTGACCACCCAGGCAATCCTCATCGTCTTTTTCGGCATACTGTCGATCTTCGGGACCCTGAGCGGGCTCACGATAGATGGCGCTATGGTAAATATCCGGGATCTCGGCCCTATGGCTGCGGGCCTGGTCTGCGGGCCTTACATAGGGATTGGTTCAGGGATTATCGGGGGACTGTTCCGGTTTTACCAGGGCGGACCGTACATGTGGACCGGGTTATCCGCCCCTATTCTTTCGGGAATTCTTGGCAGCATTATGTATCTTGCCAACAAGCGCCGGTTCGTTCCCGTCTGGGTTGCCGTTCTGCTCATCGGGCTTTCCGAGACCCTGATCTCCTGCTACACGCTCGTTCTCGTAACAAAACCATCCGAATTTTTCACGGTCCTTACGATGGTTGCACTTCCCATGATTGCCTTTAATATCATCGGCATGTTCATTTTTGCTTCCGTTGTCCACCATATCATTGACGAACGGGAAGCCCGGAAGAAGATGCAGGCGCTGGAACTTGAAGTGGAATCAAAACGAAATCTCCATGCCGTCATCAACACGATTGTCTACCCGGTCTACGTCCTTGATCTGGATCACCGGTTCATCCTCGTTAACGACAGCCTGTGCCGTTTCATCGGTCACACGCAGGAAGAGATTCTCGGCAGGACTTCCCGCGATCTCTTTGGTGAGGACGCAGGTGCATTCCAACGGGATATGGTCGACAGTTCCCTGCGCGAGATCACGCATGAAAAGGAAGTGACCATAACCCTGCCTGACCGCAAGGTAGATGCCCTCATTTCGACTTCGACCCTGCATGCCGATACATCCGGCCGGGTGTTTATGGTCGGGGTCATCCAGGATATCACGGAGCGCAGGAAAATGCAGGTGGCACTTGCCGAGAACGAGGCATGGTACCGTAACCTTTTCGAACATACCGGTGCTGCCACCATCATCATCAACGAAGATGGCACCATCGATCAGGCAAACTCCGAGTTCGCGCGGCTGACCGGGTACTCCCGCGAGGAGATCGATGGAAAGATGAGCTGGGCGCAGTTTGCGCACCCGGATGATCTTGAAGTGATTAAAAAATACCATCAAAAACGGCGGATCGATCCTGCATCGGTACCCGGTTTTTACACCGTAAGGATGCATGACCGGAGCGGAGCGTTAAAAACCCTGCATGCCGTGGTTGCCATGATCCCCGGGACAAAGAAATCGATCGCTTCCTACGTAGACATCAGCGAGCAGAAAAAATCTGAAGATGCTTTGACGCTGGTGAATCGGAAACTCAACCTTCTCTCTTCCATCACCCGCCACGATATCCTCAACCAGATCCTGGTACTCAAAGGCTACCTGTCGCTCCTTAAATCAAAGACCGATGACACGGTTCTCCTGGATTACATCAACCGGAGCGAGAAGGCAACCCTGAACATCGATCACCAGATCGTCTTTACCCGCGACTACCAGGATATGGGGGTAAAAGCACCGGTATGGCAGAATGTCAGGAACATCATCATCGGTGCCAAAGGAGCGCTTCCTCTCAATAACGTGACTGTTGAAGCAGACCAGCCGGATCTTGAGATATTTGCAGATCCTCTCTTTGTAAAGGTTTTTTACAATCTCATTGACAACTCTCTCAAATACGGCGGGAGTGGATTGAAGACTATCCGGATCTCATCGCAGGAAGAAAATGGCTCATGGGTCATCACTTACCAGGATGACGGGGCAGGGATCGCGGAAGCGGACCATGCCCGCCTTTTCGAACGGGGATTTGGCAAGCATTCCGGTTTCGGGCTCTTCCTCTCCCGCGAGATCCTCTCGATCACCGGTATTTCCATTGAAGAGACCGG
>Ga0209340_1002273_pt1 | contig 11487 bp, 17 predicted proteins | sample EPASupsiteSAE323_FD_187266 | JGI IMG/M metagenome (GOLD analysis project Ga0209340, IMG submission 187266) | Bioremediated contaminated groundwater from EPA Superfund site, New Mexico - Sample SAE3-23 (SPAdes) (version 2) | ecosystem: Environmental > Aquatic > Deep subsurface > Groundwater >... | reverse complement strand
AGGATACCGGAAGTGGTAGTCTTTTCTTGTTTTTGAGGTTGAACTAGGATGTAACCTGCGACTGGATGTATTTTGGTCATAATTAGTTTTTAGTTAATAAATAATGAATTTATAATTATCAGTCGAAATAACCGACTGCTAATATTATAGCGAGAGTCAGACTTGAGTCAAGAGGGAGTAAGTTTAAGATATAATCACAATATGAAAAGAATAAATAATTGGCTAAATCCAAAAATAGAACCAAAGAAATCAGATACAGAAGGAAATGGTGAGTTTGCTGTTGAAGATATTATTAAAGGAGAGGTTTTGGCAGTATTTGGTGGTCATATAATGACAAGAATTGAAAGAGATAATTTACCCGAAAACGTGCGATATTTATCATTGGGTATTGATGATAATATGTTTATCGGACCAAAAAATATAGATGAAACTGACGATGCTGATTGGTTTAATCATTCATGTGAACCAAATGCAGGATTAAAAGGGCAAATATTTTTAGTAGCAATGAGAGATATTAAAATTGGTGAAGAAATAACTTTTGATTACGTAATGTCATGTTCTCAAAAAGGAGAAAAAAGAGTTTTGTTTGAATGTAATTGTGATTCAAAATTTTGTCGAAAAGAAATAACTAATTTAGATTGGAAAATAAATGAATTGCAAAATAAATACAAAGGATACTTTTCATATTTTGTGCAAAGAAATATTGATGAATTAAATAATGAATAATTTAAAAAAAGTTAAGATTTTTGGGAAATATGTTTTTTATTATTTATCTAACGATAAATATATTGGGCAAAGAATTGCTTTGGAAAAATATGAGCCGTACGAAACACAATTAATTTTGAGACAAACAAAAAAAGGAAACACAATAATAGATGTAGGAGCAAATATTGGTTATTACACAGTATTATTGGCTGATAAAGTTGGAAAGACTGGTAAAGTTTATGCCTTTGAGCCGGACATTATTAATTTTGAAATTTTAAAGAAAAATATTGAAGCCAATAATTTAAAAAATGTAGAGTTAATAAATGCAGCAGTAGGAAGTAAGGTAGGAAAATTAAAATTGCATAAATCAAAAGAAAATTTGGGAGATCATAAATTGTACAAAACCCCTCTCGGCTACGCCGCATCTCCCCTTGATGAAGGGAAGACAGTAAAAATTGTTAAATTAGATGAATATTTAAAAGATAAAAAAGTTGATTTGATGAAAATTGATACCCAAGGTTGGGAACCAGAAGTAATTGAAGGGGCAAAAAATATAATTGCCAAAAATAAACCAACGATGTTTTTGGAATATTCCCCTGCTAGTTACAAAATAGCCAAACTTGATGGACAAAAGATGATGAAAAATCTATCCAAAATTTATAAAAATATTTGGTGGATTGATGAATGGCTATATATTTATAAAAAATTAAAACAAAAAGAAATTGATAAAAAATGTGTCACTAACAAAACTGGTTATGCTGATTTGTGGATGAAAAAAGAAATAAGTTTAGGTGATAAAATTGGACAGATTAGAAATTTGAAAATTAAAAAATTAATTAAAAAAATTTTAGGGTTATGAAAATAACAATTTTAGGAACAGGGACATTTTATATAAACAAAGAAAGATCTGGACCTTCATATTTATTGGAGGTAGATGATAAAAAAATATTAATTGATTGTGGACCTGGAACATTGATGCGATTATCAGAAATTGGATTAGAACCTGGTGATTTGGATTATATTTTTATAACTCACTTTCATGCTGATCATACGGCCGATTTATTTCCTTTACAGATGAATCTTAGGTTGTATCAGTTTTTTGGTGGGGATAAAAAAATAAAATTTCCAAAAATATTTGGGCCAGATGGAATAGAAAAATTTACAAAAAAATTATCTTACATTTATGAATTACCTGCCTTTGATAATTGGTCAGAAATTAAATATGAAAAATATAAGAAGCAAATTATCTTAGAAAATATTATCGTCAAACCTTTTAAGGTAGAACATGTGGTCTTTGGATTAAAAGCGAAAGCATATGCATTACGATTTGAATTTAATAATAAATCGATCGTTTTCTCAGGCGATTGTGTTAAATGTGATGGTCTAAAAAAAGCTACAAAGAATTCAAATATATTTATATGTGACGCTTCTTATTCTAAGAATAAACCTGGCCCAGCTCATTTAAATACTACTGATATTAGTGAAGTTTCTCAAGATTCACAAGTTAAAAAGGTCGTTTTAAGTCATTTTTATCCTGACACAAAAAATATAGATTTGGTTGGTGAGGTAAAAGAAAATTATAATGGAGAAGTAATAATGGGTAATGATTTTATGGAGTTAGAAGTTTAAAAAAATTATGAATAAAGTAAAAGTTTTGATTGAAGGATATGCAAAAGTACATGATGATTTTGAAGATGTATCACCTTCTGTAGTTTTGATTGAAAATGAAAAACAAAAAATTATTGTTGATCCAGGTTTTAATCGAGAAAAACTATTAAAAGCTTTAGAAAAAGAAGGTTTAAAAACTGGAGATATTACTGCGGTAATCTTAACTCATAATCATATGGATCACTTCCCTTTGGTTGGGATGTTTGAAAACGCAATCGTATTAGATGATAGTGATCAATATTCTTTTGATGGAATAATTAGTAGACAAGAAAAAGGGATATTGGGAGAAGGAATTGAAATAGTTAAAACACCAGGACACGATCCTTTTCATTGTTCAATAATTGTAGATACATTTGACTTAGGAAAAATTGCTATCTCTGGAGACATATTTTGGTGGATTGATGGTGAAGAACCTGAAAAAGATTCTGAAAGTTTGATTAATTTAGAAGATCCATATGTTAAGAATGAAGAAGCATTAAAAGAAAGTAGAAAGAAGATTTTGGAAATTGCTGACTGGATAATCCCTGGACATGGAAAAATGTTTAAAAATTTAAATAAAAAATATGAATAATTTAAAAGATAAAGTTGTTGTTATTACTGGGGCGAGTCAAGGTTTGGGTAAGGCATTATCTATAGAAATCGGAAAACTGGGTGGAAAAGTAGTAATGATTGCTCGGACTAAAAAATTATTAAATGAGATTAAAAAAAATATTATAGAAAATGGTGGTAAGGCCGAATATTTTGTTTGTGATGTTGCTGATTTTAAGCAAGTTAAAAAAACTACTGAAAAAATTATTGACAAGTTTGGAACTATAGATATATTGGTAAACGGAGCAGGAATTTGGACAACTGATGAATTTGAAGAAAAGAATCCAGAATTAATCGAAAAAGCATTTAAGGTAAATTCAATTGGTCCAATATATTTAACAAAATCAATATTACCTTTGATGAAAAAAAACAATTGTGGTCATATATTAAATGTGATTTCAAAAGCTGGATTAGATCTTGATGAAAATGGTGATTGGCCAACATATACAGCCACTAAATGGGCATTAACTGGATATACAAAAGCTTTGAAGTATCAACTTAAAGACACAAAAATTAAAGTATCAGCTATTTACCCAGGCGCTTTTGAAAGTAATATTTTTGAAACAGCAGGAGAAAGTGAAGCTCATGATCAACCATGGATGATGAAAACATCAGAGGTTGTTGAGGCAATTTTGTATATATTAAATCAACCTGAAGAATTATTTATTGGTTCTGTTGAACTATCAAAAAAAATATGAAAATTGATCAAAATCAAGCAATTCGAGAAGATTGGGATGAAGTAAAAAGTTGGAATTATAAATTACTTCATTTAGATCCAAAAATGTCAGTAGTTTATGCTGAACTAAAAGGAGATCACGGATTAGTACATACTAATGAGTTAGAAAGAGTTTATTACATTATTGAAGGACAAGGAGAATTTACTTTTAATAATGAAAAAATATTAGTGGAGACAGGTAGTGTAGTTACTATCCCGCCAAAAACAGAATATAATTACAAACCTATTACTGAAACCCTTAAAGTGGTTATGTTTATGGACCTTTGGGATAATTAAAATTGGTGAGTTATAATTGGTCTACAATAATTAAAAGTTAATAGTTTTAGTTTTTATGTCAAAAATAAAAAACATTCATGCCCGAGAAATATTGGCATCTGGTGGTGCCCCAAGTTTAGAAGTTACCGTCACTTTGGAAAGTGGTGCAATAGGTGAAGCATCGGTTTCGTATGGCGCTTCAGCTGGTTCAAAAGAGGCAACTGTATTACTTGATGGAGATAAGGCGCGTTATGGTGGAAAAGGAATGCTTAAAGCTATTGCAAATATAAATGGAATGATTCGAGACAATTTAATTGGAGTAGATGCTGATAAACAAAGAGATATTGATACTATCATGATTGATTTGGATGGGACTGTTAATAAAGCAGTGTTGGGTGGAAATGCTATGTTGGGTGTTAGTTTGGCAGTATGCCGAGCACAAGCTAATGAAGAAAATATGCCACTTTATAAATATTTAAGGAAAGTTTATGGAATTGGTGATATTGGCTGGAAATTACCAAAACCAATGATTGTAATGATTGAAGGTGGTAAACACGCTGATGAAACTACTGATTTACAAGAATTTATGGTGGGAGCCATGGGTGACAAAACTGCAGCTGAAAATGTGCGAATGGAAATGGAAATTTATAATGCTTTGAAAAATATTTTAAAAGCAGAAAAATTATCAACCAATGTAGGAAACGAAGGTGCTTTTGCTCCAAATGGAATAACTACCAATGAAAAACCAATGGAATATTTAACCCAAGCTATAATTGATGCTGGTTATACTCCTGGAGTTGATGCTGGAGTTGGTATTGACGCAGCAGCTTCTGAGTTTTATAGTGAAGAGACAAAAAAATATACTTTAAAACTTGAAGGAAAAGAACTAACATCCGAAGAGTTAATCGCCTACTACAAACCTTGGATTGAAAAATATAAGATTGCCACTATGGAAGATATGTTATCTGAATTTGATTGGGATAATTGGCCAAAAATGGTAGAAGCCATTAACGGAAAGTTTCCTCTAATTGCTGATGATTTAACTGTAACTAATACTGCTCTTTGGCAAAAAGCTATTGATACAAAAGCTGCCACCGCAATTTTGATTAAATTAAATCAAGCTGGAACTTTGACCGAAACTGTCGATTGTTGTTTGTTGGCTAATGCAAATAATTTAATGACTATGCCAAGCCATCGCGGTGGTGGTGAAACCAATGATACTTTCTTAGTGGATTTGGCTGTAGCGGTTAATTCGGCTTATATAAAGGTGGGACCAACTCGAGGTGAAAGAGTTTGTAAATATAATCGATTGATGAGAATTGAAGAAGAATTGAAAGGTTAATTTAAAAAAATATTAACCCGCCGAATAAAGCTTTTGCTCTAACCGGCGGGTTTTTTGGGATTAAAAGAAAATACTCTTGGAGTGGATGATTAATGACGATAACCAGATAAGTAATAAAACGGTAAATAGAATGAAAAAAAATGTAAAGAGTTGGTTGATAATTCTAAGAGCGATTGAGAAGGGACCATTAGACTTTTCGTCTTTAGGGGAATAGTGATAAATTATAGTCGATACTATACCTAAAACGGTAGAAATGGCTAATGGTATTAGTACCAATAAAAGATACTGATTCATAATGATCCCTCCTTTCTTCTTAATAGTTTGACTAATTTAATGTCCTTTTTTCTTCCCAGTGAAAATGACCACTAAGAAAAGACCTATTCCGAGAAGAATAGCAATACATGGAGGAAAACAATCGAAAGTCGGACGCATATTAGAGACTCCTTTCTATACAATTTTTTATTTTGAATTCGCTTAATCCCAATTGTTAAGGTATACCGGATTGTAACATTAAAAAAACAAAATGATGAATAAATTGGCTTAAACGATTAAAATAGGCTTATGAATAAAAAAGTAATTTTGGTAATTAGAGATGGTTGGGGATATTCAACAAACCCCTATGGAAATCTGATTATGAAGTCTCATGTACCAAATAATGATCGATATTTGGCCGAATTTCCAAGTGCGACTTTAAAATGTTTTGGTAATGAAGTAGGAAACCCAGAAGAAATGCAGGGTGGAAGTGAAGTAGGTCATCTAACATTGGGAGCTGGGCGAATCGTCTGGCAACCACAGGAATTAATTAATCAATCTATTAAATCTGGAGATTTTTTTAAAAATCCAGCTTTATTGAAAGCTATTAAAAATTGTCAAAAAAATAATTCGGCACTTCATTTAGCAGGGCTTTTTTCTGATGCTGGAGTTCATTCTGATATAAAACAATTATTTGCTTTGATGGAATTGGCAAAAATAAACGGATTAAAAGAGGTCTATATACATCTAATATTAGATGGTAGAGATGTTCCAGAAAAATCAGCTTTAAAATATGTGGAACAATTAAATAATAAAATAATGGAAATTGGGATAGGAAAAATTGCATCGATAAATGGTCGATATTATGCCATGGATCGAGATACAAATTGGGATAGGACTGCCGAAGCTAGAGATTTGTGGACTCTGGGAAAAGGTTTTGAAAGTGATGATCCAACAAAAGCAATTGAAGAAGCATATGCACGAGGTGATGAAACTGATTATTATGTTAAACCAATTGTAATTAAAGAAAACGGCCAACCTGTTGGACTTTTGAAAGATGAAGATTCGATGATTTGGTTTAATTTTAGGACTGATAGATCTCGTCAAATTACAGCGATGTTTACCGGACAAAATATGTGTCCTGATGAATTTAAATCAGAAGTCAGGCCAGTCTGGGTATGTATGTCAAGATATGATGATCAATGGAAAATACCTGTGGCTTATTTACCAGAAGAAGTGAAGAATAATTTGACTCAAGTTTTGCAAAAAAATAATAAAAGCCAATTAAGAATTGCTGAAACAGAAAAATATGCTCATGTAACTTTCTTTTTTAATTCACAAGTCGAAGAGTCAGTTGTTGGAGAAGATCGAATTATGGTACCAAGTCCAAAAGTCCCCTCTTATGATTTAAAACCAGAAATGTCTGCACCTGAGGTAACCGAAAAACTATTAGAAAATATTGGTAAATATGATTTTATTTTAGTAAATTTTGCTAATGCAGATTTAGTGGGTCATAGTGGTAAATTTGAAGCAATTATAAAAGCTTGTGAAGTAGTTGACCAACAAGTTGGAAAAATTGTTGATAAAGCAATAGATAATGATTATGTAGTAATTATGGGAGCTGATCATGGAAACGCGGAACATAAACTTTATGACAACGGTGAGGTTGATGTATCTCATGGATTTAACCCAGTAAGATATTCATTGATTGCAAAAAAGGAAAATTTGGAAGGAATAAAACTACGAGATGGTGGTTTAAAAGACGTAGCACCAACAATATTAGAATTAATGGGTATTGAAAAACCAGTAGAAATGACTGGAGAAAGTTTAATTACACAATCTCCCTAAATCCCTCTTTGACAAGAGGGACTTTAAAATCTATGAATAAGGTAAATATATTAGCGCCAGTGGGGAATTTTGAAAGTTTGATGGCGGCTATAAATACGGGTGCAGATGAAATTTATTTTGGCATTGGTGAACTTAATATGAGGGCAGCTGGGGCAAATAATTTTAGTATTTCTGATTTACCAAAAATTGCTAAATTGTGTCAAGCAAAAAATATTAAGACTTGGGTAACTTTAAATACTGTGGTTTATGACGAAGAAATTGAGATAATTAAAGAGATTTTAAAAGAAATTAAAAAATCTGGAATTAATGGCATAATTGCCGCTGATTTGGCAGTAATAAAGAAAGCTTATGAATCAAATATTGAAGTTTGTGCTTCAACTCAAATATCAGTATCAAATTTGGAAACGGTAAAAGTTTTGAGTGCTTGGGTTGACCGAATTGTCTTGGCACGAGAATTAAATTTGGAACAAATACAAAAAATAGTTCAAGGAATTAAAAAAGAAAAAATTGTTGGACCAAAAGGAAACTTAATTGAAATAGAAGTGTTTGGTCATGGAGCTATGTGTGTGGCAATGTCGGGTCGATGTCAAATGAGTTTGTACCATTACAATTTATCGGCAAATAGAGGTAAATGTGTCCAAGTATGCAGACGAAAATATGAAATAAAAGATAAAGATACTGATAAAGAATTAGTATTGGATAATGATTGGGTAATGAGCCGTTCGGACTTGTGTACGATTGGACTGCTAGAAAAATTAGTAGACACAGGAGTCAAAACAATTAAGATTGAAGGTCGAGCCAGAAGTGCTGATTATGTAGATACGGTAGTAAGAGTTTATAAAAAAGGATTGGAATTAATTAGTAAAAATAAACTTGATAAAGAAGAAAAAGAAAAATTATTAAAAGAGTTAAAAACTGTTTTTAATCGAGGATTTAGTAGTGGTTTCTATATGGGTCGGTCAACTGATGAATGGGCTGTTGGTGAAAATAATTTGGCAACAGAGACCAAAAAATTACTTGGGCCAATTGATCATTTTTACCAAAAAATAAAAGTGGCTCAAATAAAATTAAATAAAAATGATCGAGTAAAAAATGGCGACAAATATATGATAATTGGGCCAAGCACCGGAGTTTATAAAGATGTATTTTTTGATATAAAAATAGAAAAAAACATCTTAACTTTTAAAACAAAACAAAAAGTACGAAAAAACGATAAAGTATTTTATTTATCTCGTAAGTAAATTTGGGTGATGGCTCTGATGGCGGTGGCGCCAAGTAGAATTCCAATAAAAAATGGATCCATAATTTGTTTAACAAATGCCCAAGCAATTAAACCAAACAATAAAAACCATAAAGCATTGCGATCAGCAATAGCTTCGTGAAGTTTTTCTCGTTCATCTTTCTTAATTTGAGTCATCATATGAAGAGTATCCATGACTAGGACTCCAACAATAACTAAACTAAAAATATTTTTATAATTTGGATCGATATTTAAATTAGAAATAAGAGCTACTGGAATAATAAAGGCAAAAATATATGCCCAGCCTTGCCAACAGTTTGGAGTTAATCCCCAACCTGAATACTTTCTAACATTGAACCATTTTGAATTACCTATCATATTTTTTGTTAATTAATAATTTAAAAAATAAAAAGTTTGTCTATAGAAGTTTTTAAAGTAATAGCAACATCATGAGCCAATTTTAAACTAGGGTTATATTTTCCCTGTTCTAAAAAAACAATAGTCTCTCGACGAACACCAACTAAATTAGCCAACTGATCTTGAGTTAGATTTAATTTAGCCCGATATTCTTTAATTTTTGTTTTCATATTATTTACAAAGTGTGGTTGGGGCAGAAAAATCTGGAGAACCATGTTTTATCCACTGACCGTTTTGACAAACCCAATTATCTTCTCCTGAAAATAAACGGAGAGTAAAAATAGCGGCAAAGATAGATAAGATAATAATAAAAATTATAAATTTATTTTTTGATTGAGAGAATTTAACTTTGTTTTGAAATTTATAAAATAAACTATAAATCAACATCAAAGCACAAGTGGAATAAGCCAAAGTAATGGCTATTGGTTCATAAGAAGGATTTAGATTTTTAAATCCATATAAAACAAACATGATTACAACAGCGATCCACGAATAAATTTGAATTGCCCAAGAAGCTGATTTGCCGGCATTGGCATAATCTCTTTCATCAGCAATAATTTCTTTAACTTGACGACGAAGCCAAATCAAAACTAATGAAGCAACCACTAAAGTGGCTAAAGGAATTAAATAATTCTGATACAAAATAGCTTGACTAAAAATGACAGCAATGACGACTGTAATAATTAGTTTTATTTGTTGATATTTTTTAAGAGTCATAAATTTGTTAATTATTTCTAACTATATGTTAGATCTATATAACGTAGATGTCAAGGGGTATAGTATAATTACAAAATGAAAACAGATAAAAAAATCGGTTTAGCTTTGGGTAGTGGTGGTGGAAGGGGTATGGCTCATATTGGGGTAATTAAATCCTTAAATAAGCACAATATTCCGATTGATTACATTGCTGGAAGTAGTATTGGAGCTATTATAGGGGGTTTATATGCGGCTACAGGTGATATTAAAGAAGTAGAAAAAATTGCTAATTCTCTAAATTTCAAAAAATTCATAAAATCCTTTTTTAAAGGAGTGGTATCTCGTAAAACAATTTTGGATAAAAATTTTGATATCTTTTTTAAAAATATTATCGGAGATGTAAAAATTGAAGATTTAAAAATCCCCTTTTGTGCTGTTGGAAGTAATTTGTTTACCGGAGAACTAGAATTAATTAAAAATGGTGATTTAATAACCGCTATAAAGGCCAGCACAGCTATACCATTATTATTGAGACCAGTAAAAATAGATGATAAATATATCTTTGATGGTGGAGTAATATCTCCAGTTCCAACAAAAGTAGTTAGACAAATGGGTGCTGATGTAGTACTTGGAGTAAGTTTATATGGAAACATCTTTCCAATAAATTTAACTAAAGATAGAAGACTATCTAAGTTAAAAGCTGGAATGTTGTCTAGATTTTTGGCTTTAAAGAGATTGACAGAAATGGATTTAAGCGAGGCTGATATCACTTTATCATTAAAAATTCCAAATGAAGATTATGGTGTTTTTAAAAAATTTTTGAGCAATCAAAAATTGATTGAATTTGGGTTTGAATCAACTGAAGAAATAATTGACGAGATTAAAAAAGTAACGAGATAATTAAATTTATGAAAACAATAAAAAAAATATTAAAAAGTTTTTTAAAGTTCTTTTTGTTATCAGCCTTGGTTCATATAGTTATTTTGATAATTTCGGCTATCAAAAATGGTGATATCAAATATTTAAATTATTTTCGAATAATCGGATTGGAAGAATTTTGGCCAAGAATTTCAAATACACATATGAGTGATCTAATATCTGGAATAATAATGATAGTAATTGTTTTAAGTTTTTTTGTTTTCTCGTTGAGAAACAAAGTTAAGCTTTGAGATTTTGGTGAAATTTCATCAAACAAATACCAGAATGAATTTCAAATCCGTTAGATTTGGCTAAATCAACAGCTTTTTGATTATCAATATCCTCTTGGAGCCAAATAATTGATTTACGGCCTGAGTTAATAATTTCTTGGATAATTGAAATAATTTCTTCTGATTTACGAAAAACATCAATAATATTAATGTTGATATTTTGAGGAATTGAAGAAAGACTAGGATAAGATTTTTGACCAAATACTTCTGATATGTTTGGATTAACAGGAACAATTTTGTAACCTTGATTGATTAGATATTGAGCCACTTGATAACTAGGTCGATTAGGGTTGTTTGATAGACCAATAATGGCAATGGTTTTAATAGAATCTAAATTCATAACTAATTTTAGCCTATGTTTGAATGTTAACCACCCAAGATATCATTTTGCCAAGAAATAGGATATAATCTAAATTGTAGGTGGGTTTCTGTCAAGATAATTGAGAAGAGGTCGCTACAGATTAATAGTTTCATATATAAAAAAATGAACAAGAAATTGTATGTTGGCGGCTTGTCTTATCAAACCACTGAC
>Ga0209340_1002272_pt1 | contig 11488 bp, 8 predicted proteins | sample EPASupsiteSAE323_FD_187266 | JGI IMG/M metagenome (GOLD analysis project Ga0209340, IMG submission 187266) | Bioremediated contaminated groundwater from EPA Superfund site, New Mexico - Sample SAE3-23 (SPAdes) (version 2) | ecosystem: Environmental > Aquatic > Deep subsurface > Groundwater >... | reverse complement strand
TTCAGCTGTGAATTCATACTCGTTTGAGTACGCCTTGAATGCATCGAGTATCTGGTGAGCAAACGGAAGGTTTATGAAATTAGTAGCTATTACAGTCATGGTGGGTCTCACAGGGTACATACACTACATAGTATATAAACTATGTGATTAAATGTGCCCTGCCACCATCACTAACTAATGCGATTGTGCCCTCTCATTCAATGGTGGATAGACAAATGCCCCATGTTTGTTCAGGTCAAAGTCGATGCCTTGGAAATCAGTTAAATATTCTTGATGTATCGCCTGTGGGTCTAAATCAGTGAATAGCTCAGGATGAATCCACTTCGCGAGGTAGGCAACGCCTATGAAATATCCAGCACTTAGCACGGTGGCGGAGGATGTTATAAACACATTGCCGTCCGTTACAGCTTTTATATTTTTGTATTCCGGAGCCTCGATTATCTCATCATAAAGTTGCTTCAGTGCGGTAAGGTTATGGCTGTCGCAGTCATATGCTCGGTGGGATGAAGTAAATGAGATTCCAATCATGACATCAGGGTTTTCTTTTAATACCCATTCTTGGTCAATGGCCGGGTAATTAGACGGTAGATCTTTTGCGATATTAATGCCGCCAGCTTTTTCAAGAGTCCCTTCGTAGGAGCTGTTTCCGCTACATGTAGTTTTGCCTGGCCGAATCCAAAACACTTTTGGCCACGTTTTTTGGGACACTGTAGATATTCTATCCTGGAAATATGCATCGAGGTTGTCATGCCATTTTCTGTAAGCTTCAGCTTCATCTCTTTTGTCCAGGATGTATCCTAGAATCAATATTCTAGGCAGAACTGAGTCCGTATCGGATAGCTGCAAGTGTATGACTTGAATCTCTGTGCCTTTAAGCTTGTTTTCAAAATCGACCGATCCGCGATTGGTTGTTATTATCAGGTCGGTCTTTAGTTCAATGATCTTTTCAAAATCAGGCTCTTTCCAGGTTCCGATAGAGGGCGTATTGCTCAGGTCTGCAAGAAAATCATCTCCATAATTCTTGAGGTCATCGTCCTCCATGCCCACAATTTGATCGCCAGCCTTTAAGACTCTTACCGCTTCCAGGACGCCGGAATGGCCTGCAGTGACAATATTCTTCAAAGGTTTTTTAATAGTAACTGTTATTCCATCACAATCGATGAATGTGAGTTCTGTCTCCCCCCCATTTATAATGAGTTTTGTCTGTTCTATATCTTTTTCATCGATCACGCTGTCGTTATTTGCATCTGCAAGCTTTGTCCTTTCATTTGAGCCTTTGATTATATCCTGCAGATACGAAATGTCTGAATCATCAATTCTATCGTCCATATTTGCATTTCCGAAGATATCCAGCGTAAAATCAGATCCCGTGGCCAAGGCACTTATGGACGTAGTCAATGCTATCAGAAAAAACAAGATATTTTTCCAATTCGTAATATTCCCTCCTAGGACATATTTTTAACCTATTTAGTGTGAATTTTGTTTTATACTAAGTTAATGCTTTATAATTTTTTCGCTTATTAGAATTGATGAACAATATATAAATTCATACTATAATCTAAAGATTGGCGAATATAGATCTCGGCCATCTCCGTTGAGATGGGACGACCATATTAGTCATGCAAGCGCAACACCCTCATCATCATCCTGGCTGTGGGTGGCTGACCTAACTTGCATAGTTTTTCATCCCACGATCTCCAAGCTTTGGTGATCAGGTCTGTACTCAATCAACCAGGAAGGGCGACAACTCAAAAAATAATAATACGATATGATGCATAGAAGAGAAATAAAGGAATCTGAACTGAGATGCAAGAATGGGATTCGAACTCTCGAATTCCTACGATAATAAAAGAACAAAAGGAAATACTATTGAGGAGTGCGGGGAAAGGGATTCGAACCCTTGAACTCCTGCGAGAATAGATCTTGAGTCTATCACCGTTGGCCTGGCTTGGTTATCCCCGCATCCAATCCGCATTTAAGCGGATCGAGCATTTCCAAGGCATCTGCTTGTTTATGAATCTTGCCATCCAAGTGCACTCCGTTCCAGCATGCCATTGCCCGGCAGCCCTCGCCACCGGGCCTTCATGCATCCACGTGGTTTACGCAAATCCAGTGGTAGTACCCGTGAATGGCTGTGCCTGTGACCTCGTCGAACTCCTCCAGCTCCTGGCCGCAGATCTGGCATATCTCGCCGTCCGGCACCTCGATCTCACCGTCATTGCATAATACTAATACCATCGACTCCCACAGAGGCTGCCTCGTGCATGAATCTTTCGGACTAGTGATGAAGGATTATGGATCGATTGTAGAGAGGCGCAGTTAAACACAATGAGTCATGAGGCCTTTGTCTTTTTGTGACTTTGTGGTTATTAGCCTAATACCAATCACAACAAAGGCAAAAAAAATATTTACCTTGCCCGATTCGTCAGCATTATCTAACGCTTTTCGTATTTCAGCTTAAGCCCGTCCTTTCCCCAGTCAAAGACGGGAACGCTCTTTCTCTCTACATCCGACTCGCGCAGGGCCTGCACAACCAGCGGCACGGTGATGGTGGCATCAGAGAACACCTGGACCTTGCTCGCCTCCTTCTTGACCTTGCCCCAGGAGACAGCCTCCTCGAAGGTGCAGCCGGACAGCCCGCCCCAATGAGGAGCATCGGTGGTGTACTGAATTGCATAGCTGTGGCCTCCGGAATAGTCGCCGATCAGTTCGGCTATGACCTCAGTCTGCTGGATGAAGTTCTTGGGAACTCCTCCGCCTATGTAAATGACTCCCGTCTGGGAGGACTTCTCAACCATCTGGGTGATCTCATCCACATCCTTGATGCCATCAACCATGATGCTGTGCCCTTCGCGCAGCGCCATGACCATGCCGATCCCCCATGAGCTGTCACCAATGGCTGGCACGAAGATTGGGACATTGGCCTTATGCGCCGCGCCCAGAATGGTAGTATCTGGCAGGCCCTTTCCAACCATGTACATCAGCTCACGCGAAGTGTAGCGACGAGATGGATCCAGACTTTTTACGAAGTTTGATATGTGGTTATCGGCTTTGTGCAGCTCGATCTCTGAAACAAACACATCATAAATCCGATCGATCTTGCATTCATTGAGATAGGCATCGTCAGCGCATGCGCTGCCCTGGTAGTGAACTATGCCGAGGCCCTCACACAGATCGTGAAAGAGATTGGCTCCAGTGCTGACCAGGCAGTCCACCTTCCGCTCCCGCAGGAGATAGGCGATGAACTCGCCTAGACCCGCCGGGACCATAGCTCCGGCGAGGCCCAAAAAGATGGTGACATCCTCGTCAAGCATGCGCTTCCAGACGTTTAGAGACGTACCAAGCTGGCCACCCTGAAAGCCCATCTTGCCCATATCCGCTACCAGATCGGCAACACCCCTTTGCTTCATGGGTATTGTCGTCCTAATCCTCTCACCATTGCAGATAAAATCATGACCGTGAGCGTGATCCATTTTATCCCTCAAGATATTCCATCCATAGTCTCGGTCAGGATCACGTTTAAAGATTGTCCATCTCACAGTGGCTGACTACCTGCGTGTTGACATCCAGCATTTTAAAGCACGCCAGGCATGCCTAGCAAGGCATCAAGCTTTATATACCAAAAAGCTCTCTTTAGCAAAGTTCTAGGCAGTTATCAGTGGTTTCATTTGGGGAGTGATAGATCATTATACTTGTTAGAGGCTATTTTTATAGGAGCGCGGGGGATAGCATCCTATGAGATCAAACGGAACTCTAGAGGGTTTCAAGGGGAGGGCTGAGTTACATGTGGAAAGCTGAAGATTCTTTGGAGCATTACGGAATAGAAAACTGGGGCAACGGCTATTTTTCAGTTAACGATAAAGGCAATATTATAATAATCCCCAACAAAGACCCGACCCAATCGGTAGATATCATGGACCTCATCGAGGAGATCGAGAAATCCAAGGACCTGGAGTTTCCCGTGCTGCTACGCTTCCCTCAGATCCTTGAGGACAGGATCAATGAGATCACTGGCGCTTTTTTGGGGTCAATTGAGGAGTTCTCCTACAAGGGCACCTACCAGCCCATCTTTCCCATGAAGGTCAATCAGAGAAAAGAGGTAATCGAGTACATCATCAAATATGGAGCCAAGTACAGAATAGGCCTGGAGGTTGGAACAAAGGCCGAGCTGCTTGCCGCTCTATCCCTTGGCCTTCCCAAAGAGGCACTGCTCATCTGTAACGGCTACAAGGACGAGGACTATCTGCGTCTCGCCTTGAGCATCCACAATGTCAATAATATCGTAATAGTCGTCGATCTTTTCGAGGAGATCTTCGAGATAATAAAGTATGCCGAACTTATGGGCATCACGCCGCGGGTTGGAATGAGAGTCAAGCTTTTTGCCCGGGGCTCAGGACGCTGGGTGGAGTCAGGCGGCGAGTCAGCCAAGTTCGGGCTCTCCACAAGCGAGGCCCTGGAGATGATGAAGATTCTTCGAGATAAAGGCTACATTGACGGCCTGAAGATGATTCATTTCCATATCGGCTCGCAGATCACTGACATCCGGACCATCAAGAACGCCATGAACGAGGCCGCGAGAATCTATGCCAAAGCCCGAAAGATGGCAAACATCGAGTACCTGAACGTTGGTGGAGGGCTGTCTGTGGACTACAATGGCTCCAACACGGCTACACCCTCCAGCGCTAACTATTCACTGCGCGAGTATGCCAATGACGTGGTCTATACAATTCAGAAGATCTGCGATGACGAAGATGTAGTATGCCCCACAATCGTCTCGGAGAGCGGCAGAGCCATTGCCGCCTACCACAGCCTTCTGATCTTCAAGGTCATAGGAAAGAAGAATGCCAAGAATTCGGGACTTCGCAAACCAAATGAAGAGGACCCAATACAGATCGACGATCTGTGCAGCGCCATCAAGGAGATCAATCTGGACAACTACAAAGAACACTATCACGATGCCCTGCAGTACAGAGACGAGCTTTACGACTCATTCAATCTGGGCAACATTGGTCTCGAGGAGAGGGCTAAGGGTGAGACCCTTTTCTGGATGGTCTGCAAAAAGGCTGCACTGCTCGCGAAGGAGGCCGAGGACGAGTCGGATGAGTACCAGGAGCTGAAGAAGCTGGTCAGCCAGAAGTACATCGGCAATTTTTCCCTCTTTCAGTCTGTGCCAGACATGTGGGGCGTGGAGCAGATCTTTCCCACCATTCCCCTGCATCGCTTGAATGAGATGCCATCAGAGAGAGGAAGGATTGTAGACATCACATGTGACTCAGACGGTGAGATCAAACGCTACGCTGGAGACAGCGAGGGCCTGGAATATCTGGACATGCACACGCTGCTCGAGAACGAGGACTACTATCTGGGAATATTCCTGCTGGGTGCCTACCAGGACACTTTAGGAGACTTCCACAACCTGCTCGGATGCGCTCATGAGGTGCACGTCATGGCAGACGGCAACGACTGGTACATCTGCCAGAAGGTAGAGGGCGACACCTGCCGAAAGCTCTTGGATTTCTTCAACTACGAGACCAAGGACTACATCTGGGAGATCATGGACCGCTGTGTGGACAAACACCTGTGCATACCGAAAAGAGAGCTGGAGCTGATCGAGGCACAACTAAACAGGACGCTCAAGGGCTACACCTACTTCATCACCAAGCCCAATGGTGCCAAGGGAAAGGAGAAAGAACAGGCTGACAACGCGATCAAGAGCTGAGCGAGAAAGATGGGGGCTTTGCTCTTTTTTTCTCCATATCAGAGAAGGGAAGGCCGGAAGACGGTATTCGCAAATGGAGTGCATTTCGGCCGTCTCCCTGCCGCATGGGCTATAATTGCCAGACTCCGCTATTGGCTTTTTTTATTCCTCCTCCAGTCCGCAGAGCTGGCAGTGGTGATGCCATTTTGGCTCGGCTATGAGTTCTACTGAACTATTTTCTGCAAAGCTGAAGGTATTCAGATCACGGATGTATTTCGGGGCATCTCCTGCGGACATGCTCTTGGGCCTGATCCTGCCTACCTCGTGACCTAGGACGCCGAAGCGGCCCTCCGTCTTGTCGATGGTCACCACAGCATATTCAGGCATTTCCTCGCTTTCGCCATCGTTCAGGTACAGCAGCTTTCCGTGATAGAAGCTGTAGCAAAGGGGCCATTTGTGGTTGAACATCGCCTCCACAAGGTCGCCCTCGCTCTCGATCTCCTGGAATGAGAACATGCGGTCGGGATGATTCATCATAATCGCCTCTGTGCCGGCAATCGGTCAGGCCGACAAACTGGTTGATGTTACGATTATGAGAGTATAGATCATAAGTTATGAACTTTTCGCTATAACTTATGCAAGTGATTATAGCATGTTGTATTCCGGGCTATCATATGGAGATTCTGGGACCAGGTACCACTTACCTTGTGCAATTTCGTTTTAGCATCACTGAGTAAATGTTAAATCATACTATTGAGTTAGCATCAGATATGATAAAAATACAAATTATCATATCAATGCTGTTGGTCGTGGCAGTATCTGCAATTGTGCTGCCGCTGGCCACAGCTTACACGCTGGAGATCTTCGGCAATGCCAATCTGGATGATGCCATCAATGAATCGGATATCACCTATGTTAGGGATATAATCGCCGGAAAGGTCGCATCCACTGAGCAGGCCGACGCAAACCAGGACGGCAGCGTTGACGAAGAGGACATCACTCAAATCGAAGAGATCATCAACGAATCTGAAGAGAGCCTCTCTCTCAAGGCCTTCACAATCTATGACCAATCCAAGATCGCGACAGTTCCGATGCCGGTCGAGAGGATTGTCATCCTCAACCTGGCCTCTGCTGAGGCCGTTAGATGCCTGAATGCGGAAGACAAAGCTGTGGGAGTCGGCACGTCGATGACAGAGGGAGCGAACAAGGACTTCTTCCCGGAACTATCCGATATGCCAACTGTAGGAAAATGGAGCGATCCAGACATCGAGGCCATCTTGCGCCTCAAGCCAGACGTTGTGATTGCAGATCTGAGGACACCGGACACCGAGATGCTCGAAGACAAGCTGGCAGGCTCAGGAATCACCGTTCTTCGGATGGGTTTTACGTATCCTGATTACTCTCTGCCTGAGATGATGGCTCTCGGCATGATTTTGGGCAAGAAGGATGAAGCTGCAAAGTTCACGGATTTTGCCGGCAAGTACATCGATCTCATTGAAGGCCGGGTCTCAGCCATTCAAGAGAGCGAGAGGCCTCGCGTCTATCCCATCTATTACACATCAGACAACCTCTGGAAGACCGGCTCCAATGGCTCAATTGTAGATATGCTCTGCGGGCTTGCCGGTGGAGAGAACATCGCTCACAATCTGACAGGCGGAACCGGGGGAATGTATCCGACCGTAGACCCGGAGTGGGTGGTGCAAGAGAATCCCGAGGTCATCTTCACCTGGAGCTCTCCTGGCGGCTACAGCGTGGATAACGATACCGAGATGAGAGAGCTGTGGACGAAGATCGTGGATGCACCGGAGCTTGCAGAAGTCGATGCAGCAAAAGACAAGCAAGTGCATCTAATGACTACGGAGGTCACCAGCAGGCCTAGATGGTTTGTGGGCCTGGCCTACCTCGCCAAATGGTTCTATCCGGATCAGTTCGAAGACCTGGATCCGGAGGCCGTGCACAAGGAGTATTTGGAGAAGTTCCAGGGAGTCGGATATCAGGGGACGTTTGTGTATCCTGAGTGATCGGATCTGAAAATTGTTCCTTTTTTAAGCAGCCTGAGCAATATTATAAAATGAAAACAATAATAGAAACCACACAAAATGTCATTTTTAGGATAGTAATTTTGTGATAGTAATAAATGCATGACACAGGCATCTTCATTGAGCCTGGGAAAATAAGTATGCTCAGGATTGCTAGCATGCCCTGGAAGCATACAGCCAAAGATGAAGAGGGCCATGACAAACTGGCCATGGCCATTTTCTTCATAGCCTGGCAAGCCCAGCTAAAAAGACAATCCCAGCAAATAATCTTAAACTTCGATGCTCATCTTAGCGTTCAGCTTGTAGTCGTGAGCTGTGGGATCGAATACGAATCCTGTGATGCCGTCCTTTTGGGCTATAACCATTCCGTAATGGGCTACGATTATGTTCATGCATTCCTCCTGGGTTATAGCCTGAACATCTTTGAGAATATCGTACTTGGCCTGGAGGTCTTTGGCCGCCATTGACCTGTCCAAGAGATCATCAACCGTCGGGTTTGAATAACCGACATAGTTGTAGGAGCCGCCGGTGCCATAGCTTCTTTGCAGATAGTAGTAGGGATCGGGGACCAAGGCACAGTTGGTTGCAAACAACACCATATCCCAGTCGCCATCCTTGCGCCGGTTATCAATAGCACCCCACTCCAGCACTTCCAGGTTCACCTTAATTCCAAGCCTTTTAAAATCTCCCACCAACGCTTCGGAAACAGGAACCAGCCCGGGTCTAGTGGCATAAGTGAGCAAAGACAGCTCCAGAGGTTTCCCGTCTCTGTCCAGCATTCCGTCACCGTCAGAATCGCTCCAGCCTGCATCTGCTAAAAGCTGTTTTGCATTTGTTTCATCATAATCATATATTGTTACGCTGTTGTTGGCCCAGGGCATGGATGAGCTGAATGGGACACTGTCTGCAGATCCGACCCCAAAGAGAACATATGAGACTATCTGCTCCCGGTCAATTCCATAGCTTAAGGCATGTCGGACATCGATATTATTCAAAGGCTCATGGTTCGTATTCAGGTCGAGGCGATAGAGATAAGACGTTTCATATTTATCAGCTCTCAGGCCGCTGATTGAGTTGATCCGCTCCACCTCGCTGTAGGGTATGTCAACTGTGAAATCTACATCCCCATTTTCAATGGCCAACGATCTGGTGTTGGCATCGGTCATGGGAGTGGTGACTATCCGGTCAATCTTCGCAGCTCCTCCCCACCAGTTACCATTTTTAACTATCGTCAGGACATGAGTCTGGTCGTCGAAGCTCTCCATTATAAATGGACCCGTTCCTATGACCTTTACGATTTTTCCATCACGTTTAACGGAATTCCTGCTGATTATTCCGAGCGAGGGGCTAAGAAGAGCAGCAGGCAGCACAGAATTAGGGATCTTGGTATGAATTATCATAGTTGTCGGATCAGATACTTCAATGCTATCGAGCTGGAGGAGGTTAGCAATGGTTGAATCCGATTCGGCACCTCTCTCCAATGTGAACTTGACATCGTCTGCGGTCATCTTGCTGCCATCATGAAATAGGACATCATCCCTGAGCCGGATCTCCCAGGTACTTTTGTCCTGCTGATTCCAGGAGATGGCAAGCTGTGGCAAGAGCTCGAAATTCTGATTTGAGGCCACGAGGGTCTCGGTGACAAGGGTTTTTTCCGCCCAGGCATCTCCTCTCAATATCGGATCTATATCAGGTATGTCCCACATCGTCGCAACTTTCAAAGTCCTTTCGGATCCGTCAGATAATGCCGGAGCAGACAGCAGCAAGCCGGCAAAGATCAATGCCATCAGAACGAGGTAATTGATTCTCATGAGATATCGCCTCTAAAGTTTGTTGGACGGCCAATTCTCTTAGGGCCGGAACATCCCTCCTGTTGCCCAGGAATAACGGTGATCGATTTCCCTAGATCTGCAAACTGGCTGAACGCATCACCCTATTGCCTGAGAGGTTGCGGAAGGCATGGCCAATAGTAGCCATCTCATTTCATATTAAATCTTTCTAAAATAGTATGATAATATGAATCGCATCATTATTAAAATCACATTTATTCGTATCAATTCTCAGGCCAGCTATAGACCCTGCATCTCTCCCCCTATGATTCTGTGCTCGCCCTCGCTGTCGTGCACAGTGATGTCGTCCTTCCCGCCGCTCTCAGCCGGATCTCCTCGGTCAAAGTCCCGGTATCTTTCCAGCAGCGAGATGGCCTCTTCTATCTCGGTTATCTGACGCGAGATCAGCACTTTCGCGATCTTCTCTGCCTCACCGGGATCGATCCTTTCCCCAAGGCCCCGGCACTCGGAATGCATCAGCACACCGCGATCAAGGTAGAACGGATATGTGCGGCAGAGAAGAGGTCGGTCTCTGTAAATTGAGCAGCTGCTCTCCTGGTAAAACCGGCAGAATTCCATATCTTTTTTCAGACGCCACTCAAGAGTATGAAAAGATCCATCCCGGCCCCACTCGCCTTCCTCTGGCGGCCCTGCCACCTCAAGCCAGGCGAGCCCAGTGGCAGCACAGATGCACCTGACCTCGCGCGGGAAAACCAGCACACTGTTGTCCTCTCCGCGGCAGCACTCCCCGCAACGAAGGCACGAGAATCCCAGCTCTCTTATCCGGGCGGCCAGACCGATTGCTGTGAGCTTTTTGGCTTCGGATAACTCTTCATTCAGCTCGGCTATCCTCAGGCCTCTCTCTGCTTCATCCATTCATCTCTTGCATAGAGCTATGAAGTTGTCGAGAAGCTCCGGGCCGTAATCTGTGTGGACCACTTCAGGATGCCACTGCACTCCATACAGAGGCCTGGTGAGGTGCTTCATGGCCTCGATCTCGCAGACATCGGAGCGGGCCAGGACCTCAAAGCCCTCCGGAAGCACTGATACCTGATCCATGTGCGAGGCCCATGTCTTGAACTTAGCTGGCAGGCCCTTGAGGATGTCGTCTTCATTGATGACCTCCACGTCTACCTCGGCATAGCCGCCAATGCTGCCTGGAACCACGCGTCCTCCAAAGGTGGTGCCCATGAGCTGCATGCCCAGGCATATTCCCAAGATAGGTATGTCCAGATCCTGCAGATAGTCAGCGCCGCGCCCGGCTCTGTCAAGAGTGGGGCCGCCACCAAGGATCAAGCCATCGGCATCGATGTCCTCTGCAGGCGTCTCGTTGGAGATGAGATCAGTGTCCACCCGATCCCGAATGGCACGCCGGATGAGGTGATTGAACTGTCCGTAATTGTTGACTACAAGTATTCGCATTATCCTGATCTTGCAGCGGATTATGATGATATATTTTTTGGCGGGGGCGTTTTGCCCGTCATTTTAGATACCCCTCAATTAAGAACCTGCTGGATAAGATTGACTGTGAACTACCGCGTCCTTAAGGGCGCGGCTTCCCACGTCATAGCCAAAACTTGCATCACGGATGTGTGATGTAGCGGTTTTGGTTCTATGGGCGCTACGGGCTGTTCCATCCCTGCGAAGAGTATGTTCCTGGAAGCATTGTAGTCTCGATTGCATGAGAAACCACAATAAGGGCACTCATGCAATCTGTCGCACAGTTCTTTCTTCACTATACTTCCACAAGCAGAACACCTTTGAGTGGTGTTCCTGGGATCTACTTTTATCAACCTTCGGCCAGCACTTTGAGCCTTGTACGAAAGCATGAATATGAACTTTGACCAGGATGCATCATGAATGCTGCGATGCATACCGTTATTATGGCCTTTCTCTTTCAGACCTTTGACATCAAGATCCTC
>Ga0209340_1002270_pt1 | contig 11492 bp, 9 predicted proteins | sample EPASupsiteSAE323_FD_187266 | JGI IMG/M metagenome (GOLD analysis project Ga0209340, IMG submission 187266) | Bioremediated contaminated groundwater from EPA Superfund site, New Mexico - Sample SAE3-23 (SPAdes) (version 2) | ecosystem: Environmental > Aquatic > Deep subsurface > Groundwater >... | reverse complement strand
AACAAACCGGATTAAACCATACGCAAAAACGATTAATACAAGTGCTGTTGCTGTTCTGGTAATAAATTCTTTCATACTTTTCCAAATCTCCTATCGCGGTGTTGATACTCTAAAATAGCTTCTAAAAATTCTTTCAGTCTGAATTGAGGCCAGGGGACGGGGGTAAAATACAGTTCGGAGTAAGCAATCTGAAATAATAAAAAGTTTGATATCCTCAATTCGCCGGAGGTCCGAATGAGTAAGTCTGGGTCCGGGCTGTGTTCAGTATATAAATATTGTTGAAAAAGTTTTTCATCGATTTTTTTAGGATTGATACCATCTTCGACTATGCGTTTAACGGCGTTGATGATTTCTATCCTGGAACCATAATTTAATGCGAGGTTCAATTGCATTGTTTTATGTGATTTTGAAAGTTCGACGGTTTCGATGATTTTTTTCCTCAATTTGGAGGGCAGTTTTTCGATGTCTCCGATTACTTTGAAGCAGACATCGTTTTTAATTAAAGTTTCTCGCTGTTCGACCAGTTTCTCGAATAATAGGTTCATGAGCGTATTGATTTCGGTTAGAGGGCGTTTCCAGTTTTCACTGGAGAAAGCGAAAAGTGTCAGATATTTTACTCCGCATCTGAGGGCGTATTCGGTTATATATTTGGCTGAATCTGCACCGACTTTATGGCCTTGTTCGCGGTTGAATCCCTGGTCTTTTGCCCATCTTCCGTTCCCATCCATGATAATTGCAACATGAACAGGAATCCTGGCCGGATCAATTTGATTCAGCAAATTGTACTCGGCACTATCTTTATTTATTATATCATCAAATGTCTTTAGCATTATCCAATTATAAATTGTTTTACACCCAATGTCAACCATCTAAAGGAAGGGCACTTCTATCAAAAGTTCTTTGGCCTACCTTTCTTTCAAGAAAGGTAGGTCGCCGAAGGAATTATTTACTATTATCTAGCGCAGGTTAATTGGCGTCCTCCATCAATATTACACGTTACGCCTGTGATCCATCCTGCTTGTTCGGAAGCAAGAAACGCGATAAGGTCTGCGATTTCTTCAGGTTGACCGATTCTACCCAGAGGATGAGTAGTTTTGCTGTGTTCGAGGAATTTCTGGTAAGTCGGTTCATCCATACCGCCGTTTCTATGAAGGTTGGTCTGGACAACACCGGGGTTAACGGAGTTGACTCGAACTCCCTTTGGTGCGAGGTCGAGTGCTGCGGTTCGAACGAGTTGATCAACTGCTGCTTTACTAACGCAGTAGGATACCAGACCGGGGAAAGCTCTTGTTCCGGTGACAGAACTTACGATAACTATATTCCCATGGGAAGCGATTAAATAGGGAGCAGCCAGTTGGGTCAGGTGAAATACGGAACGGACATTTATATCCATCATCCGGTCAAATGCATCGAGTGTGGTGTTTTCAATAGAACCTGAACCGATAATACCTGCTGCATTTATAAGGATATCCAGTTTCCCGAATTTTTCGACTGTAGTTTGAATGAGTGTTTTGCGAAATTCAGTATCTGTTATTTCACCTGCGAGTATTTCGCAGGGACGGTTTTCTTTAGTAATGGAGTTCTTTAGTTCAAAAAGAACTTCCTGTTTCCGTCCGGTTAAAAATACCTTCGCACCGGAATTGGAAAATAATAATGCACATGCGCGACCGATACCGCTGGTTGCCCCGGTTATTAAAACGACTTTTTCATCGAAGCGTAATTCCATTTTCTTTTTTCCTCCAGGATATGAATTCATTCAAAAGAATGTTATCTGATAATATATTATTGTATCTGATTTTAGGGGGATGCGCAATGATAATTGTATTTTATTCTGAAATTAATTCCATCTTTCTGTTTCTTCCCGGAATCATAAAAAAATATTCATACCGTGTATATGGAGTTTAATCGACAGGTTGGTTGGAAAGGAGTTTTTCGATTAATATTGTATATTCTTCCGGGGGAGCGATGAGGGACACTCCGACCTGGTATTGAACCTGGTCATACACGATGAGTTCTTTCTTTATCCACCGGATGATTCCTTTTAATTCAAGTAGTACATTTTCCATCTGGAAAATAATATCGACCGCTTGTTTTTTCAGGAGGAAAGGAACTATCAATCGCATTCCTGTTTTTGACATATCGAGCATGATGCACGTGTGCCCATCTACTTTTATCAGCAGTTTCTTGCTAATCCGATCCCGTTGTCGTTCTTCCATTTTCATATTTATATTTCGTAAATATTATAAGAATCTTTAAAAGTTGGAAGAAAGTCGGGCAGGCAGAATGCCTGCCCTTATAATCCTGTAATTTAATTATTTTTATGGGCTTTTACCATCATTTCGCTAACAAGGTTCGCATACTTTACAGGGTCTTCCAGTTCATAACCTTCAATCAAAAGAGCTTGCTGGTAAAGCAATTCAGAATATAGTTTCAATTCGGAGGAGTTATTGTCTTTTTCGAAAATATCATTCACAATGGAAAAGATGGGGTGTTTTTCATTCAATTCCATCATTTTGGTAGCTTTTGGAGCGATCTGGTTGGCTCCTTTCAGAAGCTGTTCCATATTGAAGGTCATACCTTTATTACTGGTAACCAGGCAAACGGGACTGGTAGTAAGACGTTTGCTGAGTCTGACTTCGGTGACTTTGTCACCGAGGTGTTTTTTCATGGCTTTGAAGAGTTCCTTGTATTTTTCTTCTTTTTCTTTTTTCTCTTCTTCTTTCCGTTTTTCATCTTCACGGTCGGGTTCTTTCTTTTCCCCAACAATGATTTTATCTAAGTCCAGGTCCTGGCGGGTAATGGACATTAATTTTTTCCCTGCGTATTCGTCAAGGTTCTGGGTAACAAATTCATCGATTTTATCCATGAAGTAGAAGATTTCGACATTCTTTTCCCGGAAGATTTCCATCTGGGGCATTCGCTTAATGGCTTCGAGGTCTTTACCGGGAGCGAAATAAATAAATTCCTGGCCTTCGGGCATGCGTTCGACGTATTCTTTTAATGTAATATACCCGTCTTCTTTAAAAGAGGAAGGGAACATCACCAGGTCCTGTAACGACTCTTTATTTTTGTAGGACATGTATATCCCGCCTTTGATTGCTTTTCCGACTTCTTTCCATACTTCGTTGTAGACTTTCCGGTTATTGGTTTGTAAATCGGTCAGGGCTTTCAATACACGTTTTTCAAGACTTTTTCCGATTACTTTCAACTGGTCGTTATGCTGGAGGATTTCCCTGGAAATATTCAATGAAAAATCGGGTGAATCGACCAGTCCACGGACAAAGCGGAGATGATCGGGTAACAGGTCTTTGCAATCGGCCATGACGAAAACATGATTGGAATAGAGATGAATTCCTGCGGTATACGTTTTTTCGTAAAGATTTGAAGGTGGACGGGTAGGGATAAACAACAGTGCAGTATACTGGATATTTCCTTCTGCCTTGAAATGAATGACATCTGCATATTCGTTCCAATCATGGAAATGATGCTTGTAAAACTGGAAGTAATCGTCCTGGGTTATGTCTTTTTTATCTCGTTCCCAAATCGGTGTTTGAGAGTTGAGTTGTTTACGTTCTATAACAGTTTCATATTTACCTTCAATCGTTTTACCATCTTTATCCTTTAAGGATTGTTCGCGGACAAAATCGAGTTCGATCGGATATGCGATGTAATCGGAATATTTTTTAATAAGGTTTTGAATAGTGTATTGGTTCAAGAAATCTTCTTCAGGTTCGACATTTTCGTATGCTTCTTTTCGTAAGAAAAGAGTAATTTCGGTACCACGTTTTTCCTTTGTAGTTTTTTCAATGGTGAAGAGTCCGTCTCCCATGGATTCCCAACGAGTAGCTTCTGTAGTCCCGGCTGGACGGGTTATGATCATGACGCGTTCTGCTACCATGAAGGATGAATAAAACCCAACACCGAATTTCCCGATAAGATCGATTTCATCTTTATTTTTAATACTTTCAAGGAATGCCTTGGAGCCGGATTTGGCAATTGTCCCGATATTCTGGATTACTTCTTCGGATGACATACCAACTCCATTATCGGAAATGGTTAAAGTTTTGGCTTCTTTATCGATAGCCAGGAGGATTTTAAATTCGCCGTCGCCTTCCAGTTTTTCCGGTTGAGTTAGAGATATGAAGTTTATTTTATCGATTGCATCGGATGCATTTGAAATTAACTCACGCAGGAAAATTTCTCTATGTGTATAGAGCGAATTAATCATGATATTCAATAATTCTTTTGTTTCAGCCTGAAAAGTATGAGTCTCTTTGTTGGAAGAACCGGTATCGGTTTCTTTTATAGTGGTTGTGTCATTTCCGGTTGATTTTTTTTCTTTTTCGCCGGATGTTTTTTTACTTTCCTGCTTACCTTTTTCTTTTTTGTCTTTTTTCAGTTTTTCGTCGGTCATTTTAATCTCCCTGATGGATTAATTTGTTAATATATATCAATGTTTCTGCTTATAATTCTATCATTTTCCGGGATTTATACAGAAAATAATTTTAACGCAAAAGGGTTGAAATGTCAAGGTTGAAACAATTGAAACTAAATCGAATCGATATCGGCCAAAGAGACTGCCTGTTGAAAGAGTTTCGATAATTCCGAAAGCCTGTTTTTGCAATTATCGAGTTTGGATTGGGTTTCATCCGCATCTTTTTTCAGGTTTTCAATAAATTCCTTATATGTGTTTTCTTTTTCTAACAATTCGGTGTTAAAATGGGATAAATCGTTTTCGAGTTCAGCGATTTTACTGGAGAGCATCACTTTTTCTTCGGCAAGGACCGAGATAGTCCTGTTTAAATTTTCTTCTCTCTTTTTCAATTCCAGTTTTTCGCCTTCGAGGAGGCTTGTTATATTGGACATCTCTTCGACTTTATTCATTAAATCGGTTTCGATGTCTTTTCGCTCGTTTTGTGCCTGGAGAAGTTCGTTGTTCAGGTGAGTTTCTTTTCGTTTGAATTCTGAGAGAAGGCGATCTTCTGTCTCCTGTAATACCTCATCGAGTTTTTTCTTTAGTTCTACTTCAAATTTGTGATTCCGGGCGACCATTTCCCGTTCTTTATCTGTTAATCGGTTCGTCAACTCTTCTACCTGCTTCTGGAATTCGAATTTTTCGCTTTCCAGTTTTTCGAGTTGGATTTCCTGCTCTCTGTGTTTCCGGGTCAGGTCGGATTTCTGGTCTTCCAGTTGTTCCGTATGTTTTTCCAGGATATGGATTTTACGTTCCATTATAGCTTTTTCAGCCTCAACCCGTCTGAATACTTCATCTGTTGTGTAATTTCTTTTTTCCAATTCAAGGGTCAATCTCTGGATTTCCAGGTTGGCTTCGCTGAGGTTTTTATTTATGGTTTGAATAAAACCGGAAAATTTTTTATTTTCTGATCGAAGAACTTCGTTTTGGTTTTCGAGAGAGATAACCTGGGCTTCAAGTTCTCTATCTATTTTTCGATCTTTATTTTCTTTTACCGGAGGGGGTTGAGAACCTGGTGAAGAAACGACTTCATCCAGGTTGAGCATTAAATCATCATTCTCATCGGTAAGGAGATCCTGTATCCCGTTAACGATAAGGTGTTTCTGTGGTGCAGGTTGTGAGGAGGGGGGAGCGGGAGGTAGGGGAGTCTCGTCCGGTTCATCCTGCATTAAAGGGAGGAAATTGTCGTTTTCATCTTCAAAATGATCTATGTTTTCTGACTGTTCACCGAATGGGGATGCATAAGAAATATCTTCAACGAATCCCGACTCTGGTTCAGGTTCCAATGGAGGAGCGGCATATTTTGAAAAAAGCGATTCGATGCTTTCCCTGGATATAGGTTTGAAAAGATAGTCTTTAGGTTGATATTTTAGTTTTTGGTATTTTTTCAGGTTTTTTTCAGATGCCTGTGAATATGTAATGAAAACAGGTATCGAAGCATTCTCGGATTTTTTAAGCATGTCATGCATAACGAAATCATTCACATCCGGGACATCAAGATCGATCAATATAAATAATGGTTTTTCCCGCCCGAGCAACGGGAAGATTTCCATTGCGGAAGAATAGATCTGGGCTTCAGTATTGTTCTGGATTGAAACTGCCACGATTATATCGGTAAAATCTTTATCTATATCTACAACATACACGCTTTCGTTTGGCATGGAATACCTGCTGTTTTATTAATTTTTTTTATATATTAAGATTGTTTTGTGTTCAAGTAGGAAACTGCAACTCTTATACCTTCTTCGGTTACCCTGAAAACTCCATGTCCGGCTGAAGATTTACCTTCTTTTCTCACCTGGACAAGGAGAGGAATTTTCTTAGATAATAGCTGACGAACGTAGCTGGAGATATTTCCAACTCCATAACCCAGTGTTTTTAAGAGGGAATTCAATTCATAACTGGAAAATGATTTCATTCCTTTTGCTTCCTGTAAATAAGCAGCAGCTAAAATGATGCGAGAGGGAACCGATGAAACAGTCGATGATAAAAAGAGTGTTTCGATACTATTATATTCACTGATTATAGAGGGGTAAACCGGTGTAATTATTGCCTGGGGTTTAAGTTGATCTGCAGGGAGAGTTATGGTGGTCTCAGCAGGTGGTTGCATTTTTTTTGCTTTTTTAAGTTCTTTTTGTTTTAGTTTTTCTTCTTTTTGCCTGGCGCGGTCGGCTTCAACTTCGGCTTTTGTACGGCGTTTTCTCTTCTGCGGCTGCTCGGGAATTTTTTCGACTTTTTTTCGACCTCGTTTTCCCGGGATTTTTTCAGTTGAGATTTTTTCGGTTTCTTCACTTTCGATTTCTACTTTTTTTTCTGCTTTCTTTCTTCCGGGTTTTCCTTTGGGAAGAACAGGGGATGGCTTGAACGAATCGGATTCGACTGCGGATTTTAGTATCTCGACTGTAACCGGTTGCTGAATAGTATCTATTATATTTTCATATAACCCGAAACGCTGGGTAATCCATTTAATGATCCTGGATCTTTGATTATTGTCTAAATTTTTAAAAGTTTCATATACTTGATTCATTGCAGATATTTCTGGGTCCTGATACATAATTACACCTCGTAAATTATTTAAAAAATATACACGCTTTTTAACTCGCTTATCACTTTAACATAAATAAAAAAGAATGTCAATTTGATTTAAAAGAAAGGAAAAGTTTTTTAATTTTCATTTCTCCTTATGTTAAACTAAATAATCCAATTATGAGGGATAATGAAAATGATGAAGAAAAATTTAGTGTATCCCGGATGGAATAAACGAGAGATTAGACTGTGACGATATTATTCTTTTGGAGAAGTGGTATCTTTATTTTTTAGATCGTCATTCTCTTTTTTTTCATTCATTTCAAGGAATTTGGCTATAGATTCACGGTGTTCGAATTTGTATTGAAGGTAGTAATGAAGAACTGCATATCTTAGCATCGGGATTTTTTCCATATCCACCAGTAATGATTTTACATCATCCCATTGATTACCGAGTTTTTGTTTATCCAGCAAGGGTTCATCGGACTCGTTAACGGTCATCTGGCCTTTACCTGTAACCAGCCAATCAAGGCTTACTGAGAATTGGTCTTTTAGAAAATACATTATAACCGGATTCGGGAATATTTCTCCATTCTCGATCCGGGAATAATCGGCACGTCCGATTACTTTCAGATGCTTAACCATCTCTTCCTGTTTGAAATTCAGTTTTTTTCTTAATTCACGAACTCTCTTTCCGATTTCAACTCTAAGTTCTTCTTTCATTATATAGCCTCACTGTAAATTGTATAGGGTTAAATTCTTTCTATCGGTACTTCATGCTTTTATTACTATCAGACGATGAAGTTTGATCGCATTTAATGTGTACCTGTTTAACTATACAATGAATTAAAATAAAAATCAATAGATTAGTTAATAAAAATTGAAATTAATGCGAAAATCGTGTGAAAAAGATTGTAAATTGTTACAAATATTTATACAAAACCCGACATACCTTGTCTGTGTTACTTTCTTCAAACAGGTAAAAGTGATCACCTTCGAATGAAATGATCTCCGTACAATCCATAAATCGCTGCCATTCCTTTATTTTTTCAGGATTAGCAATGTAATCTCCTTTACTATGAAGAATGGCGCCGCTGGTTTCCAGTTTTTTATATTCCATAGCCTGCCCGGAATCATACGCTTCCAATGCTTTTAAATCTCCACGAAGCCCGGTTATGAACGTTTCCAGTAATTCCGTTTCCTGCCTGAATACCTGGGGCATGCCTCCAATTTCGCTGCATTTTCGGATCAATTCGTCCGTTTCCATCCAGGAAAACAAATCAACTCCTTCTTTTGTAGAGTGAGGGGGATTAATACCTGAGATAATCAATTTTTTTACATCCCGTTCGAGTTCAAGTTTCCTGCACATTTCATAAGCGACAAGGCCGCCGATACTGTGCCCGAATAAAACCGGTTTCTCTTTTAATACCGGTCGCAGTTCTTTTAAATAAATAGAAACCATCTCTTCGATGCTTTCCAACGGTTTCCCTGCATTGAACAAATGCCCGGGCGGGTTAATCATGACGATTTCAACACTTCGTTCTATTTTCCCGATCAAACTGATATACGAATACCCGCTCCCGCCACCAAAAGGGAACAATACAAGCTGACTCGGGGAAGATGTTTTGCGATATACCTGTACACTTGGATTCATTTTTATTTTATTCCTTATGGATAATGCCTCCGGCGGCCAACCTTTTCGAGAAAAGGTTGGGCCAAAAGCTTTTGATAAAATATTTTAGACTATTTATTGTACTTTCTTGGAGTAATCATAGAATCCTTTACCGGACTTTCTACCGAGGTGCCCTGCATCGACTAATTTTTTCAATAACGGACAACAGCGGAATTTGGGATCCTGGTAGCTTTCGTAAAGGACTTCGAGGGACTTCATTACTGTATCCAGACCGATCAGGTCTGCGGTTTCGAGCGGACCCATTTTATGGCTGAAACATTTCTTGAAAATATTATCAACCTGTTCCGGGGTGGCAACCTGGTCCTGGACAACGAAAGCTGCCTCATTCATAAAGAGATGGGATATCCGGTTGCTGACAAAACCGGGGAAATCATTAACCACTATGGATTTCTTATTTAATTGGGCGAGGAACTGATCCGCTAAAGCAACCGTTTCATCGGATGTATGGAATCCGCGCATCACTTCGAGAACCGGTTTCGCATAAACTGGATTCATAAAGTGCATTCCGATTACTTTATCGGGACGGGAAGTTACACCTGCGACTTTGGTAATGGAGATACAGGAGGTATCAACTCCGAAGATTGCTTCCGGTTTACAGATTTTATCCAGATCACGGTAAACCTGTTCTTTGATTTTCCAATCTTCTGTGACGTTTTCTACGATAAAATCGCAATCGGCCACTTTGGTCATATCCGTGGTGAACGTGATCTTTTCCATTGCTTCCTGGGGAGCTACTTTAGGTAGTCCTTTTTGAATTAGCGGAGCAAAACGTATATCACGGGTAATATCTTCTTTTGCTTTATCCAATACTTTCTGCGAGATATCCACCAGTACAGTATAAATCCCATGTAAAACGAGGTCCACGGTTACACCCACTCCCATGGTTCCTGAACCGATAACACCTATTTTCTTGAATTCCATTGGTTTCTCCTTATCTATTATTTCATTGTTATATCGTTTATTAACCGAATAATGCAGCAAGATCATCTTCACCGAGATTCACGGTATCGAAATCCGAAGGTGTAAAATGCACATCATCTTCATTGCGAATGTGATCGAGGATTTCTTTTAAATTCCTCATGTAATTGGAAGCAAAAGATTCCATGGTCTGTCTCCCGAATGCTTTGCTGTTATAATGAAAATCGATCGCATATACTCCATTAATAATCATGGCATCGATGTCGATCGCAGCAGTCATCGAATTCGATAACGAAATATCGGAACCCGTATCGATATTCAAATAGGAAAACAACGGGGTTTCTACTTCCCGGTCAAACTGCCCCAAATAATTAAACCGTACCGGCACTTGTCTCGAAACAGTTTTCGCTTCACCTTCTCCCATATAGGTTTGGATACCGTAACCGATACCGTTGCTCGGTGTCTTGCGTATACTCTCCTTTACTGTTTTAATTTCGTCTCCGATCGTTTTGTCCTGCCGGTCGACTCTTAAAGGATATATAGCGGTAAACCATCCCACTGTCCGGTTGACATCGATATCCTGGATGTGGCGTCCATGATTCTCCATTTCGATTTCAACATCCTGGCGACCCGTTTTCTGACGAAGCGTTCGTACCAAAGCAGAAGTCACCAGGATTTGAACATCGGTTTTATATACTTCATGCGCTTTCGTCAGTAAAAATTCGGTTTCCTGTTTATCAAGCGTTTGTTTCACCGTTTCACGATTGGCGATATTCCAGTCTGCCGGTTCCGTATCGAATGAAAGTTTAAACTCGCGTCCTGTTTTTTCCCAGTATTGCTGCTCACTGACAAGACGCCCCGAATCCCTATACATCACCAATGCATCATACCAGTCTTTTAATGAAGCTGTCTTCTGCGGCATGCGAACAGGTTCTCCTTTTTCCAACGACGTGTAAACCCGGTCGAGGTCTTCAAGGATAATCCTCCAGGAAATACCGTCCACGACAAGATGATGCACGGTAATCAACACTTTTCGGAGCCCTTTCGCTTCTTTAAATACCACTGCACGAATCAAAAGGTCTTTACTAAGATCAAAACGCCCTTTTATTTCATATCCTTTTTCCAGGATGAATTGTTCCGCCTGTACGGAAGGAATTCCGGTCATATCTATTGTTTCGATATTTACATGCATTTTTAGGAAAGCATTGTTAAAAAATAGCACATTTTTAACCGGGTTATAATTCAAACGTAAGCCATCATGATGATCGATTAACCGCTCGAATGTTTTCTCAAGGAGTATAACATCGATATCCCGCTTGAATTCAAGTAATACCGATTGATTGTAATGCTGCGGAACCGGAAATGGATGACTGAAAAACCATTTCTCAATCGGTGTTAATCCTTTTTCACCATCGATTGTTCCCTGTTCATACCTGCGGATGTGACTTTCAAAATCGACATTTGCACAAAGAGCTGCAATCGTTTGATGAGTAAGAATATCTTTAACATTAACTGTTTTCCCTGCATCATTGAGCCGGGCCGCAATTTGTACCGCTTTAATGGAATCGCCACCCAGCTCAAAAAAGTTATCGGTGATTCCTATCCTTTCCGAACTCAGTACAGAACCCCATACCGATGAAAGGAGAATTTCCATTTCATTCCGTGGGGCAATATATTCATGCACGGAATCCAGCTTCTTTCCCATTTCACCCAGTTTGCGAAAATCCACTTTCCCATTCCGGGTGAGCGGAATAGAATCCACCTGTACAAATTGCGATGGGATCATGTACGGCGGGAGTTCAAGCGAAAGCTGCGTTCTTAAATATGTGACATCCGGCGCCCGGTTTTCAAGAGGTACAAGATAGGCCCACAATTCGGTTT
>Ga0209340_1002269_pt1 | contig 11495 bp, 7 predicted proteins | sample EPASupsiteSAE323_FD_187266 | JGI IMG/M metagenome (GOLD analysis project Ga0209340, IMG submission 187266) | Bioremediated contaminated groundwater from EPA Superfund site, New Mexico - Sample SAE3-23 (SPAdes) (version 2) | ecosystem: Environmental > Aquatic > Deep subsurface > Groundwater >... | reverse complement strand
CGTTCTTCGTGCTTCGCGTCATCCTCTCGTGGTTTCTACCGCTGCCGGATGTCTTCAAATGGCATCGGCTCGTATTCCGAGGACTTCATGGAATCTCAACTGGATTCATACCGGCGGTGCAGGAGCTGCAGCTTCTATTTCCGGTGTCGCAGCTACATACCGTGCCCTGAAAAAAAAAGGAAAACTCCCCATGGAACAAAAAATTAAATTTCTTGTTATCGGTGGGGACGGTTCAACGTACGATTCCGGTTTAAGTGCCATGTCCGGCATGATGGAACGAGGGGAAGACGTCGTTTATTTATGTTACGATAATCAACTCGCAGCAGGAACGGGAGGTCAGGCTTCTTCCGCCACGCCTATGGGCGCTGCTACTCCTACTACCCCGATCGGAGATGTCTTACCCGGGAAACTCCAATCTCGCAAAAATATCACAGCCATTGTTGCCGCTCACAAAATTCCTTACGTTGCTCAATCGGCTCCGTGGATATGGAACGATCTTTACCGGAAAGCTGAAAAATCCTTCGATACAGACGGCCCTGCGTTTTTAAATGTTTTAAGCCCCTGTCCGGGCGAATGGAAAACTCCTTCAGCTAAAACCATCGAACTGACCCGCCTTGCTTCCGATACCTGTATATGGCCTATCTTTGAAATCAAAAACGGTTTCAAAATCACAGTCAATTACAAACCGAAACAAAAGCTCCCTGTTACGGAATGGCTGAAGACTCAACAGCGGTTTACACACCTTCTATGTCAAGAAAATAAATGGATTGTCGATAAAATACAGGAAGAAGTTGATAACGATTGGAACTATTTATTGTCGCTAGATAAAGACGAAGAAAATAAACATAGAGATAACTAAGATGCAAGAGAACTTTATAATATACAATGAAGAATATGTTTTGATCAAAGACATTCTGAAAGCATTGAAGACCAATACTCGTGCAGAAATAGTTTTCATTACCGATTCGGAGGGTCATTGTATTGCCTCCACCGGTGAGATGGACGATTCTCATTTGAATTCCATCTCATCGTTGATTGCCGGTAGTATGGCTGCGGTGAATGGAATTGGTCAGATGCTCAAAGTGGATAAATTTTCCACCATTTTAACCGAATCCTCGGATAAGAACCTTCACATCTCGTCAATTAATGATCGGACCATGCTGATCGTCATTTTTGACAGCAGTTCGAATCTCGGTATCATCCGGTTCCGCGTTAAAAGTTCCATACAGGAACTCGAAAAGGTTTTCATAACCATCAATGAAAAATTGAAAACCAGTGCGTTGGAAGAAGGGGCATCTCCCTTTGAAGGTGTTTCGGATGCCGATATCGATGAAATTTTTGGAGATTAACATTGTCTTTCTTAAACTATTCAACAAGGGAAATTAATTTTAAGATCGTGTATTATGGCCCGGGTTTAAGTGGTAAAACCACAAACATTAAAACCATATACGAAAAAGTCAAAGCAGATAATAAAGGTAAGTTGGTAAGTCTTGCTACCGAAACAGAGCGGACGTTATTTTTTGACTTTTTTCCACTCGATCTTGGAACGATAAAAGGGTATAAGGTCAAATTCCATTTATATACCGTTCCTGGACAGATTTATTACAGCAGCTCCAGGAAACTTATTATGAAAGGTGTTGATGGAATTGTTTTCGTGGCGGATTCCCAGCGTGAACGCTTTGAAGCCAATATCGAAAGTATGGCCGATATGATGAGCAATTTAAAAGACTACAATATCGATTTTGAGACGATGCCGTATGTTCTTCAATTGAACAAACGGGATTTACCGAATATTACACCGGTCAATGAATTGCTCCACGAATTACGCAAAAAGGACGAACCTGTCGTTGAGGCCATGGCCCTCAAAGGAGAAGGTGTGGTGGAAACGCTAAAAACGATTTCCAAGCTTATCATGATCGATGTGAAACAAAAATTGAAATAGAATACTTTTCGCGGTGGGGAATTTTTTCCCCATGCGCAGAAAAGAAAGCATCTTATATTGTTTGCGTGTTCTTATAAGGAAAATAACAACATTATTAAAGCATTTTAATTCCACAGGGAGAAAGACGGGATAATTCCAATAGGCAAAATAAAAAAATGGCCTTCATTTTTCAAAAAATGGCCTTCATTTTTTAAAAACCCAATAGGGAATTTATCCGGTTCAGGTACTATTTATTTTAACCGCTAATGAACGCAAATAAATTCTAATAATCATTCTTATCTCAAAAGGGATTGCATCCCTGGCGTGGGGTTGCACCCCTGGCATAGAAGGCACTACGTGCCATCTTTTGACCTCCTAATGGTCGGGCAAGGGATAGATTCTTTGCCTACTATGGGTACGCAGTACCCTTTCTCAAATACGTAGTTTCAGTAACAAAAAAGAGAATTACAAAATTTGTATAATTCCAAAATAACTAGCCTCCTCCTAACAAAAGTTCTTTGCCTACTTTCTTTCAAGAAAGTAGGGTGATATAATTTAACTATGGAGAATAATAAAATTACCCCGATGCTCAAGCAGTACTTCGAAATCAAGAAGGAATACCCTGATACTATCTTATTTTTCAGGATGGGGGATTTCTACGAGATGTTTTTTGAAGATGCGAAAATGGCAGCACCTATGTTGGAAGTGGTGTTGACTTCTCGTGACAAGAAAAAGGATGATGCGGTTCCATTATGCGGTATACCTTATCATGCGCGCGATGCTTATGCGGCGAAGCTTTTAAAACTGGGCCATAAAGTTGCAATATGTGAACAAATCGAAGACCCGGCTCTTGCAAAAGGAATTGTAAAACGCGAAGTCACTCACATCCTGACTCCGGCGACAGCACTGGAAATCGATGCAGCAAATACGGAACTCAATAACTTCGTCATCTCTATTTTTAAAGATAACGAATCGATTTCAATGGCAGCGATCGATCTTTCGGTTTCCGATTTTGAAGTGCGAGCCTTTGATCTTTCTGCTACAAATGCAATAGAAGCTTTTTCAAATGAATTTTTCCGGAAATTTCCACGCGAGGTTGTTATTCACCCGGAATTTGAAAAAGAAATGGAATCGATTCTAAAAAAATTCCCGGAATTGCCCAATGTCCTTATCAACCGGATGGAATCTTTTGAGTTCAATGCCGTGGAATGCGAAGAAACTTTGAAATCTCAATTGCAGCTAAACGACGTAGAAGGGTTGGGAATTAAAAATTATAACTCGGCTATCATCGCATCGGGTGTCCTGATAAAGTATTTGAAAAGTGTTCGCAAAACGGCTTTGAAAAATGTATCTTCACTTCGTTTCATGCCGCACGAAAATTACCTGATCCTGGATTCGACTTCATTCAGGAACCTGGAAATCCTGAAAAACCTTCGTACAGGTACGACGAAAGGTAGTTTATTCGATGCAGTAGATTTCACGATAACGCCAATGGGAAAAAGACTTTTGAAAAACTGGCTTTCCTATCCTTTGGTAGAAAGAGAAAAAATCGAAAGGCGGTTAGATGGTGTGGATGAATTCATGAACAACCTGATCGCCCGCACAGAAATACGGAAGCACCTGAAAAACTTTTACGACCTTGCAAAACTAAATTCGCGGATTTCTTTAAATATTGCGTTACCAGCACATCTTGTAGCTCTTAAGAATACATTACGGCTTATTCCTTCGGTTCGGAAAGAACTGGATGGGATGCAATCGGATATTGTACAAACCATTTACCGTGAACTTGACCCACTGACAGAAGTAGCAGATGCAATCGAAGCCGCGATTTCTGACGATCCGTCGAATAACCTGAATGAGGGAAACTTCATCCGCGACGGTTTTAACTCGCAACTGGACGAACTGCGCTCCATTAGCCGGAACGCAAAAGAAGTGGTCTCAACGATGGAAAAAGAAGAAAAAGACCGGACGCGCATTTCTTCTCTTAAAATCCGGTTCAATAAAGTTTTCGGATACTACATCGAAGTCACAAATGCTCACCTGAAGCTTGTTCCTCCCCACTATATCCGGAAACAAACACTGGTGAATGCGGAACGGTTTATTACAGACGAGTTGAAAACCCTGGAAGATAAAATCCTGAACGCAGAAGAGCAGATCATCAAAATCGAAAAAGACCTGTACTCGGAATTGATTCGCAAAATCCAGGAATCTTCTGCAATATTAAATAAAAATGCCAGCCTTGTCGCGCTTCTGGATACGTTATCTGCCGGAGGGGAACTGGCCCAGCGAAGGAATTTCATCCGCCCCACGATTACGGATAAAAACGAAATTAATATCAAAGACGGTCGCCACCCGGTCGTAGAACACGGATTAGAAAAAGGATTTATCCCAAACGATACTTACCTGAACTCGACTTCGGACCAGATACTAATTATTACGGGCCCTAACATGGGCGGTAAGTCAACTTACCTTCGCCAGAATGCCTTGCTGGTTATCCTGGCCCAGGCAGGTTTTTTTGTTCCTGCTGAAAAAGCTACTATCGGGATTTGCGACAGGATTTTCACACGCATAGGCGCTTCCGATTCTTTAATTGAAGGAAAATCAACCTTCCTGGTAGAAATGATCGAGGCTTCTATTATTCTTAATAATTCGACAGACCGTTCTTTAATTTTACTGGATGAAATCGGGCGCGGTACTTCCACTTTTGATGGATTATCGATTGCCTGGGCTGTGGTTGAATACCTCCACTCACTGAAAGAAAAACCGAAAACCCTTTTCGCGACTCATTACCACGAATTAACCGAACTGGCGGAAATCCTGGACCGGGTAAAAAACTACCATATCACAGTCCGTGAATGGCAGGATAATGTGGTTTTTCTTCATAAAATCGCGCCTGGAGCAACAGACCAGAGCTTCGGTATCCACGTGGCAAAGATCGCAGGCGTCCCAATGCCGGTTATCGAACGCGCCAAAGACGTTTTACTCAACCTGGAAAAGAAAGAATTAAACCGCCTGGTTAAAGAACGAATCACAGGGAAAATCCAGAAAGTCCCGGAATCCCAGAAAAGCCTCTTCCCGGATGATGCAGAAATGAAAGTATGGGACGAAATCCGCGAGCGGCTGAAAAAAATTGAAATTGATAAAATTACACCCCTGGAAGCCCTGAATACACTACATTACCTGAAACATAAAAGCGAAAATTTCAAATAATTACCGGGGACGGTGTGTGCAAATGTTGAAGTGTTGTAAACGAACAAACCAGCATTCTAACTCACCATCCTCAATATCAATATTTAAACGAGGTGACCAATGCGAAAACATTTTTTGATCTGCTTTATTACTGTTTGTCTCCTCTTCCCTGTTCTCTCACAAGGAAAAGTAAAACCGACAAAAGGCCTCTTCCCCAGACAGGATTATATCTCCCAGGTTTCAAAAGCATTCTTCAAAAAAGTAAGCCTGACCCAACCATTAATCTCGAAAGTAGCTTTCTTCATTCGCACCGAAACCTACCTCTCCGCTTATATCGAATTGGCAGTATTTGTTTCAAAGAACGAATACTTCACCAACCTTTTCCCATCAATCGAAAAAGATTTCCCTACCCTGATAAACGAACTGCGAAACACTAAAAAAGAAATCGAACCGACCAACTATACCGATTTCCAAACCAGGATACAGGCAACAGATGCGGGACTCTTTAAAGTATCATTGTACGTATTGGCTAACGATTACCAGGGAAACTACCTGTCGGGCGAAGATGCTTTCCGGCTCTGGAACATTATCCTCTCCCTGATCGAAAAAGCTTACAAAGACAAAAAAGGTGACCGAATAGAAAATGCCGAAATCCTTAACATCTCCTCCCATCTCATTTTCTTCAAAGATTATAAAAAATGGGAAAAACAATCAGCAAAACTGATCAAAAAGAATACAAAAGAACTACAAAAAAAAGAAAAATAAAAATTGCCTCCAACAGCCACCTTATTGTAAAAGGGTACTGCGTACCCATATTCCACAAAAACTTTTATTAGAAATAGGTTAGAAATATACTACATACTTTTAATTGAGGAGAAAATTAGAAAGAGCCTAGGGACGCCCGGGAATGAATCCCAACCCGGACGTCCGCTTCCATTCAGTTTAAGGTACGCATTTCATACATTTTGTGTATTTTGCAGGGTTTAAGGAACTGTCAATCGTTACAGTACATGTAGCATTCGGATCCGCAGAGTAACAGGTATTGGTAATACCTCCTTTTACATCTTCCAACGTGATTGTGTTTAAATCAGAAATGGTGAGTTTCCTGATTTCCAACTTTTTTGTTTTTTTTGTGTTCATAATTCCTCCAAAGATTTTTAAATTTTGTAGAGTTTATTTTGTAAGTTAAATTTTACTCCACTAAAAAATCATTTGCAAGATATGAACAGACTCTATGATTCTTTTGCACTGAGTTTCATGGAATAAATCGAAGAGATACCGGGCTCATTCATGGTGATACCATAAATATAATCCGCTTCTTCCATGGTTTTGAAATTGTGCGTAATAATAAGAAACTGCGTCCGTTCTTTGAGGAGGTGCAGGAATTTTAAAAATCTCTGGATATTGGCTTCGTCGAGAGAGGCATCGACTTCATCAAACACGCAAAAGGGTGACGGTTTATATTGAAACAACGCAAATAAAAATGCAAGAGAAGTAAGCGTTTTTTCACCGCCGGAAAGGAGTTTCAAACTGAGTAAGCGTTTGCCGGGAGGCTGCGCTTTGATTTCCAATCCTGTTTCCAGGACATCGGATTCATCCATGAGCTCCATTTCGGATTCCCCACCTTCAAACAGAATCTCGAAATTCTTTTTGAAATACCCGCGAATGACTTTGAATGCTTCCATAAAACTAATCCGAGATTCATCATCGATTTTTTTTATAGCTTCATTCATATCGTCGATGGATTTGATAACATCCTCTTTCTGGGTAAGCAAAAAACCAAAGTCTTTCTGAAGAAGATCATATTCGGATTCGGCAGAGAAATTCAGCCGATTACTGTCTCTCATCTTTTCGAGGCGGTCACTGAAATCGTTTATTTTTTCTTCCAGTTCTTCGAGTGGGACTTCCATGAGTTCCGGTGCCGCTTCAAGATTCTTAAGCTCGGTGTTCAACTCCTTGAATGAAAGATCTTCGAGGAGGAATAAATCCTTCTTTAATGAAGAGAAATTGATCTCGACTTCTTTTTTCCTTTCTTTGAGGTTTTCCAGTTTTTTGCGTTTGTCGTTTAGGGAAGCGGTTTTGTCTCTTATTTCCCCATTTAAGAAATTGAATTCCTTTTCCTGGTTTTTGACAATGGTTTCCAGGTCATCTTTCCGGCGGGTCAGGTCTTCGGTCTCACGGGCAATCTCTTCTTCTTTATCTTTGGAAGCCTCAATCTCCTTGTCAAGAGAGACAATTTCGAGTTCATTTGCCTGGATAGTTTGCTCGATTTTGGTTTTTGCGTTTTTATTTCCTTTGAGGCTCGACTGAGTGGAGTTTATTTTTTCTTTGGTCAGGTTGATATTGTTTTCTTTCTGGAGGAAATCTTTTTCGATGCGGTTAATTTCTTCTTTGATGCGTTGGACTTCGTCGTTGTAGCGGTCGCGGCGTTCGGTCAAATGGCGGTTATTGTCTTCCAGTTCGCTGTTTTTCAAATCCAGGGCTTCGAATTCATCCTGTATCTTTTCCTTTTCAACCAACAGCAACTGGATTTCCGATTCTGTTGCTTTCACCCGCTTCATATTCGTATCCCGGTTTCGCTTTAAGGCATCAAGGTTACTTCGCAACTGCATTAATTCTTTGTCGAGCGCACGTAAACCGGTTCGCAATTCTTCAACCTTTTTGGCCAGGAGCGGTTGTTTCTCTTTTTCTTTTTCAAGGTCAGCTTTTACTTTTGTCGATTTCTCGGACAGTTGTTCCCGTTTCAAATCGATTTCGCGGATTTCTTCGATGACGTCGAGAATACCTCTCTCTCTGTTCCGAACCAGGAGACCGTATTTATTTATCGTTTCCGCATTTTCCGTGACCACATCAACGCCGTAGGTAACGAAGATTCGCATCCCGTTCTTGAGGTTATCCGCCATGACACCGTTTTTAAAGAATTCCTTCATGTCCGGGTCTTTCAGTGTGTACAGGTCGCGAACCCACCCGACAAAACCCGGTTCGGTTTCTATTTTTTTAGAATCTTCCGGGGAAACCGGGAGGGGATTTTCATGCAGATATGGGCTTTTAAGAAGACATTTATTTAATTTGGTACTGAAGAAATCATCGTTTTGCTCAAGCAATACCGCATCCATTTCTTCATAATAAAAATTCTCGAGTGCTTTGTGGTATTTCTTGTCGGAATGAATCAAATCCTGCAGGATTCCTTTGTGTTGGATTCCGTTTGTGCTGGAGGTATCGCCCACCAGTTTCTTTTTGATTTCCTGGTATTTCAGTTTTTGGTTTTCCAGGTTTTTAATTTCGTTGGTCAGGGTTCGCAGTTCGTTGTTCAGGTCGTCCACGATTTTCTTATTTTCAGCAAAAAGAATTTCCGCCTGTTTAAATTCCGTTTCGTCGTGTGAATACTTTGCGGAGAGTGTTTCAGCCAATTTTTCTTTTTCAGTGATTTCGTCGTGGCTGACCTGCTCGCTCAACTGGTTTATGATTGTTTTCCGGGAAGCCACTTCGTTTTCGATGCGGCTCATCCGTTTATCGATTTCTTTTATTTTATTTCCGATCCGGGAGAGTTCCGATTGAACGGTAAAGATTTCATTCTTCAATCCTGCGTTGTTGGTGTGGGTATTTTCCAGGCGGTCGTTCAAATCCACCAGTTTGGATTCAAGGTCTTCATGACCTGAATTTTCGTTTTTGAGCTTTCCTTCCAAATCTTTTAAGGTGGTATTGAGGGATTCTGTTTGTTTATCGATATTGACAATATCGTTTTTGCCGGTATCGATAGCCTTTTTTAAATCTCCAACTTTCTGGCTTTTGAAATTTCTTCCCTGTTTGGAGCTGTCGATTTCTCCTTTTCCTGCCATAATCTTCTTGTTGAAATCGAAAATAACCTGCTGGTTTTGTTTTAGGTCTTTATCGATCAACCAGCGTTTTTCTTCCAGTTTCAGGAGTTCTTTTTCGATGGAGTTGATTTCGATAGATTCGAGGGATTCGTGGTTAATCATATTTTCGATATCCGATTTGAATTTCTCGAAGTCCACCTGGAAGATATCTTTTTTCCTTCTCAGCATGGTTCGGAGGTGATCCACTTTATCATTTTTGACTTTCCGGTAACGCTGAACAAAAGAGACCTGGTTTTTGAGGTCTTTCAGTCTTCCTTCTTTATCGGCCAGGAGAATCTGGATATTGTCGAGGTTTTGTTGGGCGATAATCAGTTTACCAGCGGTTTCTTTTTTGCGGATCAGGTATTGGGAGATGCCAGCGGATTCTTCGATCAGCATTCTTTTTTCGCTCGGTTTTAGTGAAACCAGTTTTTCGATGCTTCCCTGTTCGAAGATAAAGTAGTTCAGGCCGCCCATGTGGAGTTTGAATAAAATGTCCTGGATGTCTTTGTTGCGGCAGAAGCGTTCGTTGAGGATGTATTTACCTTCGCCGTCGCGGAAGAAGCGGCGGGCGATATAGATTTCTTCCTTTTCAGTGCAGAAGACAGCCCCTACTTCCGTCATACCCAGGGGTTTTTTGGAACTGCTGCCGTTAAAGATGAGGTCTTCGTTATTTTCGCCTCTAAGGTTTTTGACTTTCTGTTCACCCAGGACCCAGAGGATGGAGTCGACGATATTGCTTTTGCCGCATCCGTTTGGGCCTACGACCGCAGTAATACCGCGGTGAAATTTAAGTACCGTTTTATCTGGAAACGATTTGAAACCATGTAATTCCAGTCTATCTAGATATGTATCCATTATCGATTTTCACTATGTCCCTGTATTAGATTATGTAGGTTAATAAATAGAATACCATATTTTTTAGCTTTTGAAAAGGGAGACTTTGGAGGAGGAGGGGGGGAAAAGTATTAAGTATTAATTGAGAATTATTAAGTAATAATTGAAGTGGTACCCTTCGGGTAAAATTAAAACGCCTTCGGCGTCGGAAAAGAATAGTTTTAATAGAGCTAACGACTTTTTTGTTCAAAAGAATTATTGGCTTTTGATCTATTGATAATTTCAATTACCACATTTTGAGGCTGTCTTCAAACATGCAGCTATAATTCGTTGTAATTCTATGCATTCATTAAAGACCGGATTTAAATGAAAATCTTCTAAAAGACTACTCCTTCTAACAATCTCAAGCCAGACCTTCGACTCATTAAGCTCTTTTAGTACTATTTTCAATTTATGAATGAAATCTTTTGTACTTTCAGCTCCTCTTGCTTCGGCATAATTTGGGGCAGCAGAAGTTCCACTTCTCATCAGTTGGTTGGCAATATGTTTTCCGGCAAATGTCGCCGTTAATTTGGGAGTAAGTACAACAACACTTACTGCAAAGTTAATAAGCCTATCCTGGAGATCATCACCTTTTGCCATGTGAAAATTTTAAGCTTTCCGAAACCTTTTGTCAACAAAAAATGAATCTCGCCAATTCCTTCCCCGGCGCCGAAGGCGTTTTTATTTCGCCCGCAGGGCGCACCTTCCGTTAATACTTAATAATTCTCAATTAATAATTAATAATTTTCTCTTTCTATAAACGATGCACTCTCTCAATAAAGAAACGAAGCAGAATCGTTATGGAATCTGCCTCGTTTCTTTATAAAAGTCGAACTAACGAATGCCGCTTTTCTGGATAACAGCGACGGTTTGTTCGGCGATTTCCAATTCTTCGTTGGTGGGAACAACCATAACAGTTACTTTACTATCTTTACCGGAGATGATTCCGAGTTTTCCGAAAGCTTCCTGGTTGGCGGCTTCGTCAAACGTAATGCCGAGGCCTTCCATATCTTTGGTGACCAGCTTCCGGACATTGCGGTCGCGTTCGCCGATACCTGCGGTAAAAATAATGAGATCGACACCATTCATAGCTGCAATATAGGCGCCGATATATTTTTTAATTTTATAAGTGAACATATCCAGAGCGAGTATAGCCTGATGGTGGCCTTCGGCTACTTTTTGTTCGATATCTCTCATATCGGAAGAGACCTCTGAGATTCCGGCAATGCCGCTTTTCTTATTAAGGATCGTATCGACTTGTTCGAATGAAAGACCTTCGTTTCTCTGCAAATACATAGGAATTGCGGGATCGATATCGCCGCAGCGGGTTCCCATCATTAATCCTTCCAGGGGAGTAAATCCCATTGTTGTGTCGATGGACTTTCCATTTTTGATAGCTGCCATAGAAGAACCGTTTCCGAGGTGGCAGGTAATGATTTTCAAATCTTCGATTTTCTTGCCCAGGTGTTTGGCACCTTGTTTGGCAACATAAAAATGCGATGTACCATGGAATCCATAGCGGCGGATTTTATTTTTGGTATAATAGGAATAAGGGATGGGGTAGATATAGGCTTTCTCAGGCATAGTCTGGTGAAATGCCGTATCAAAAGCCCCGGCCATAGGAATACCGGAAAGAATACGTTGACAGG
>Ga0209340_1002268_pt1 | contig 11497 bp, 9 predicted proteins | sample EPASupsiteSAE323_FD_187266 | JGI IMG/M metagenome (GOLD analysis project Ga0209340, IMG submission 187266) | Bioremediated contaminated groundwater from EPA Superfund site, New Mexico - Sample SAE3-23 (SPAdes) (version 2) | ecosystem: Environmental > Aquatic > Deep subsurface > Groundwater >... | reverse complement strand
TTTTAGGAACCCAAATAGCAATTGTTGATAAAGTAAGAACTGGTCATGGAACTTCCGAAGCAGCTCATGTTGTGGGTGAAGTAAAGGGAAAGACTGCTCTTTTGATTGATGATATGATTGACGGCGGTGGATCAATTACAGCAGCAGTGGAAGCAGTTAAAAAATTTGGAGCTAAAAAAATTATTATTGCAGCGACTCATGCCTTTTTAAATGGTGAGGCAGTCGAAAAACTTAAGAATAGTGCTGCTGATAAAGTAATATTTTTAGATACAGTACCAATTCCAAAACATAAAAGATTTAAAGGAATGACAATAATTTCGGTGGCACCACTTTTGGCAAAAATAATTAAACGAATTCATACAGAAAGATCATTAGGGGAACTTTTTAAATGGGAAGAACATCGTAAAATATTGTAAAATGGGATTATGATATAGAGAATTAAATGTCTGGTTTTGAGTTATTATTTTTGAGAATATTTTATGATCGATAAACAAATAAGAGATTTAATTAAAAAAGAAGAAGAACGACAAAGTGAAGTTGTTTCTTTGATTGCGTCAGAAAATTTTGCTTCTGAAGAGGTAAAAATGGCTATTGGTAGTTGTTTGACCAACAAATATGCTGAAGGTTATCCTGGTCGACGTTATTATCAGGGCAATAAATTTGTTGATGAAATTGAAAATTTAGCTATCGAAAGAGGTAAGAACCTATTAGGTGTAGAACATTTGAATGTACAACCTTATTCTGGAAGTCCGGCAAATAGTGCTATTCAAATGGCACTATTGGAAAGAGGTGATAAAATTTGTGGACTTAAATTATCAGCTGGAGGACACTTAACTCATGGTCATCCAAAAATTACATTTTCGGGAAAATTTTTTGAAAGTGTTCAATATGATGTAGAGGAAGATGGACGAATTGATTATGACAAATTGGAAGAATTAGTATTGAGAGAAAAACCAAAAATGATTATGGCAGGGACAACTGCATATCCATGGATTTTAGATTTTGAAAGATTTGGGGAAATTGCTGACAAAGTGGGTGCTTGGTTGGTGGCTGATGTGTCACATATAATTGGATTAATTGTTGGTGGAGTTCATCCAAGTCCGGTAAATCATGTTCATCTAATTATGAGCACGACTCATAAAAGTTTAAGAGGGCCACGTGGAGCATTTATAGGGGTTACAAAGAAAGGATTAGAAAAAGATGAAACATTAATCGAAAAGATTGATAAAGCAGTATTTCCGGGACTTCAAGGAGGTCCACACGAAAATAATATTGCGGCATTAGCAATTGCTTTTGCGGAAGCATCAACTTCTGAATTTAAAGATTATTCGACTCAAATAATTAAAAATGCAAAAGTTTTGGCAGAGACTTTAAAGAAAAACGGCTTAAAAGTGTTTGGGACAGAAAATCATTTGATGGTGGTTGATGTTGGACAGGGAAAAGGTAAAGAAACAGCTGTTAAACTAGAAGAAAATGGAATTGTTTGTAATGCCAATACAGTACCTCATGATAAAGCTGGTCCATTTAAACCATCAGGGATTCGAATTGGAACTCCAGCTATGACGACAAAAGGTTGGAAAGAAAAAGAATTTGAAGAGTTAGGAAATCGAATGGCAAAAATTATTTCTTCTTAAATGTTAGAAATAACATAAATATAGTTAATCCGATTCCGATAAATTCAAATATTTGAGGCCAGAAGAGGACATAGATTTTAGATGATTGATCATAGGAGGATGGGATTTTCCAAGCATTGGCCCAATTGTTGTAAAGAATATGGTTTTGAAGAAAAACTGGTTTAAAATCATCAAAATAAAAAGCCAACCAAAATCGATTATAAGATTGATTTAGAATAAACCAATTATTATTAGTATTGGTGTCTAATGATTCAGATTTAATTTGAGACAAAAGATTAAAAGGAATGGGAATGATAGAAATTTTTTCTAGAAGTGATTGGGATGGAAAATTACCATAGGAAACATTATTAATAGATAGTTTGTAACCAATATTCTCACCGGTTGAAGGGACTAAAAAATAATCCCAATTTGAATTTTTATTTTTTTCAACTTCATCTTCAATAGAACACAAAAAAGAATATTCATTTTGAAGACAAAAACGGAGAGGAATACCAGAAATATATTGACTTTTAATTGCTAAAATATATCCGAAATAATGGGGTAGATTTGATAAATCTAAATTATAACCATCAGTTTTATTAAGAGTGTTAAATTTTTTATTAAGATCAAAATTTAACCCTTTTGAATTAAATGAGACCTGATTTAAATAAAATTGAGGAGATTGAGAAAAATTGAAATTAACAATTTTATCGTTTAAATAATTATTTTGATTAATAAAAATATTAACAATACCTAAGTATTGAAGGTCAGATTTTTTTTTATCTAAAGAAAATTGTTGATCATTTATCTTAATCGAATTTATTTTTGATGAAATTTCAAATCCTGTTTGAAGAGTAGAAATTATTTCTTGAGGTAGAGGAAATTGAAAAATTATTTTTGGTGATTTTTCATTTGGTTGAAAATAGATATCAACGGGAATTAATGTTTCGGTTGTTTTTATTGAAGGTACAGATATTTGATGATTATTAGTTTTTAAATTTATTTGCCATTGATTGTCGATATTTTTAATATCAAGTTTATTAATATCAATTTTTTGAGTAGAGGTGAGAATATCTCGAAAAGGATAAAAAGTACCATTTTGATCATCGGTTAGATAGTTGGTAAAGTTAGCTGAATCGAAATAACTCCATTGATATGATGGCTGAACAAAATTATTATTTTTTTCAGTTTTTGATAAAAATGGAGAAATATTGGTTTTATAGATATATAAAGATTTTGATTGATATATTTGTTTGATTTTATTTTGAGATATTAATTGATCTAAAAGATTATTAGTTTCTTTTTTAAAAGTTATTTGATCATTGTTTTTGGCTGATGGGTTAATAATATTTTGATCCCAAATTAAATAATTGATTTGATATTTTTGAAGTGTTTGAAAAAATTGCTGATCATTTTGGCTGTAGAGAGAATTAAAAAATTCTTTATAACTCTGTTCGTTTTGATTACTCCATCGATCGGAATCACGATCTAATAGGTTTTGTTTTAGGTTAAACCATAGAAATCCAGAACCTTGATATTCCCAATCATAATATTGCCAACCAGAAGATTGATTTAATGGGAGACCCAACACTCGGCCATTGTCTTGAGTCTCCATAAAATTCCAAACATCAAAATATTCTGATGGAATATTTATTTTGACTTTTGAAGAAATTAAGTTGCCGGTTAAAATGGGATAACCATAAAAGATAATAGAGGTGGTAGCTAAAAAAGAAATTAGATAAATTATGATTGGTTTTTTAATTTTAGAAAAGAAAAAAATTAAACTGTAAGAAAAGAAAATTACAAATCCAAATATTTGGAGAGTTGATAACTTGGTAAAAATAAAACGAAAACTTTCACGGATAGTAGAATTTTGAATCAAAAAATCGAAAAAATTAGAAAAAATAGCCAGACGATTTGTAAGAAGAATAAAAGGAACCAAGAAAAACGGTGATAGAGATATAAATAATTTATCTTTTTTAAAGAAAGAAATTATTACTCCAAGAAGACTAATTGCAAAGATAAAATAACCAATAGTTGGAACTATGGGGTTATTAAAATGATTCTGCCATTGTGGCATGATTTTAGTAAAAGATTTTTGAGAAAAATTATAGATTGACCAGTCAAGGTAGAAACCTTTAATTAAAGCAGAATCAGAGATATATCCGTTGGCACGATTCTTATAAAGATACTCTTGGGAATAAAGACGATTATCGCGATTTAATTTTGGGGTTGAACTGGAAGTGAAGATATAAAATAGGTTAGGAATTAACCAGAAAGCGTTTAATAAAAGAGTAAAGAGAATTAATTTTTTGGAGTTTTTAAAATTCTTATGAAGATAAGAATAGATAACTAAAAATAAAATGTAGATAAAGAAAAAAGCATACCAAAGTTGAGAGGCATAAGCTTGAGGAGTGGCAAAAAAGGTAAAAAGTGAAAATAAAATTAAGTTTTTGCGACTGCTATTTTTTAAATATTTTAAAGAAAATAAAATAATCCAAGGTAAAAAAGCCCATTGAGTAGGAAACATTTCAAAAGGGACATAAAATTGTTGAACCGTAGATAAATTAAAAATATAAAACAGGGAAGTGATAAAGGCAATTAAGTTATTATTTTTTGATTTTTCAAATAAACTTTTAATTAAAAAATAGATACCTAGTGGACCAATAATAAAACATAAAAAAATATAGGAATAACGAAGAAAATTAAGAGGTAAAACAAAATGAAATAAATATAGAATAAAAACTCTAGGAACATCAGAAATCTGAGCATGGGCGGGGATAGCCCCTAAACCTTGTTCTGAATGCCAAAGAGTTAATAATCTTTTAAAGTTGAGAGAAAAATTAAATTCTGGGTGAAGGGTGTCCCAACCAGTAAGAAAGGAACCAGGGGTGTAATTTAAAAAACAGATTACAAGAGTAAGGATAATTAAAATTATGGGGAATAAAAATAGTTGCCAATGAATTCTTTTCACTATTAATAGTTTATACTAAATTAGTTTAAAACAAGAGTATTTATATGAAAAACAGATGGACTAAATTAGTTCTAGGAATTTGGATTTTAATATTAGTGGTATTTAATTTGTTTTGGTTATTTTTAGACAAAACTCCACCATCTTGGGATCAGGCAGCTCATTTAAGATCAGTTGTTTGGTTTAATTATTTTTTAAGAGGTGATTTTTGGGGTAATTTTTTGGATTTATTGAGAGTTTTTTGGGGTTATCCTCCATTAATATATTTTTTGGGTGGTTTATGTTCGATGATTTTTGGTATTGGTGTTGCCAAAATTACTTTTATTAATACTTTATTTTTGGTCGGTGGAATTTGGGGTATTTATTGTTTGGCTAAAGAAATCAGTAAAAATGATTTAGTGGCTTTGATTTCAGCAATATTATTTTCTTTGTTTCCAGTGATAGGGGATATTTCTAGAAATATGCTTTTAGATTTACCTTTATTAGTTTGGGTAGTTTGGGGTTGGTATTTTTGGTTAAAATCTGATGATTTAAGTAATACAAAATATGCTTGGTTATTTTGGTTAATGATAGCTTTGTCGAGTTTAACTAAACTCAATGGATTTATATATTTTGTGCCAGTTTTATTGATCTTACTATTTAAGAGTTTTAAGGATATAACTATTTTTTTAAGATTGGTTGTTGGTGGTTTGGTTTATATTGTGGCTGTGGGTTGGTGGTGGATAGGCAATTGGTCATCAATTTATCAATATTTGACAGGTTTGGCAGGACAAGGTGAAGCTTTAACAGATCCAATGAATCTTTTGGAATGGCAAACGTGGATTCATTACTTAAGATTAATGATCTTACACCAAACTGGTCCAATTGTCTTTTTTATTGGTTTGTTTTTGGCTTTTTGGATACCAAAAAAAGACACTAAAAATATTTTACTAATAATAGTAACTAGTTTAATCTATGTGATTTTTACAGTAATAAAAAATAAAGATTTTCGATTTACGTTACCTTTGTTGATTCCAATGGCTATATGGATGGCTTGGGGTGGAGTAGAACTAATAAAAAAAATAAATAAATTTTTTGGCTTGACGATTTTTATTTTATTAATTAGTTGGTTGGGTTTTAATTTTGTAGAAAATGCTTTTGGTTGGCCAATAAAAAAACCGATGATAGTTAGTAGTAATTTGCCAATTTTAGGAGATATTGATTGGGTAGGTTTTGATGACTATCCAGTTAGGGCGGTGAATGAATTTATTTGGCCAAATGAAAAAATAATTAGTGATTTAAGTGAAGAAATTAAAGATGAAGATCAAACAAAAAATGTTTTAATGTTGGTCAACATTGAAGAATTAAATGACAATAATTTGAGTTTGTATAAAACAATTTCAAAACAGGAAAAAATCGAATTTGGTTCTGTAGGAATTATTAGTCAATTTAATAATGAAGAAGAAATAGAAAATATGATTAGAAAATTTGATTATGTTTTAGTACCAGAAGAAAATTATGAAGCTTCACCATTTTATTCAATAAATTTTAAAGCTCTTGGTCAATTTAGAGACTGGATTTGGTTAAATCAAAATAGGTTTGAGATTTTGAAAAAATATCGGTTGCCAAATGAAAAAAATATTTTTTTGATGGAAAAGTTGGAATTGTAAAAAAAAGTTGGGATTAGGGTTGAGCGTTTTTTGTTTTGTGGATGTGTTTTTTGTTTGTGACGATTAGATCGTACAAATTTTAAACACACCCACGCAACGCAAACGCTCAACCATAATTGGTCGGTAGAAGTTATTTGGCTTTTATGATTTCTAATTTGGCATTGTACCAAATCTGCTCAATACCATCATCGGTAACCACAACAATGCGGACTGTTTTTGCGTCGGGATCACCGCCGGTGGCGAATTCGTCTCTCACAATTTGAGTGATGGATTTGGCTTTTTCGGCAAAGGTGAACTCTCCGGCACCAAATTCAGAATAAACGGATAGACCGCGGCTGCTGTTGTTGACAACAACCGTTGCTTCGTTCACTCCGCCGTCGTCAAAATATTCAATTCCTTCGACGGTAACATCGCCAGCAACACAATAGTTGGTTTTGAGAATCTTTGTTTCTTTTTTCTCCCATCCCCAGTGATATTCGTCACTGTTGGCCGGTGCAGTGGATGCAGAATCTGTGACCGGTGCGGCATCTCTTGTCGAAATATCGGCAAAGATGTTACTACCTTCGTTGTAGACGAGGGTATGAGTAGCAATACTCGCTAGGCAATAGACAAAAATGATCGCGCCAGCATAAACGAAGAACCGACTGGTTTTTTCAACCGGGCTTTTCGCTGTGCTTGTCGCAGTCAGGGAAAGGGCAATAGCACTGAGTGCCATGCCGATGCCGAAGGCGATGATAGCGACAACCATCCAGGGTCTCAAGTGAAAATCCTTGAGGCTGGTGATCACCGCTAAAAGAATGACGGTCATAATCGACCATACGATTGTTGCTGTTCTCTTAAACATGATTTTTTCCTCCATTTATTTTGTTTTTATTTGATATAGTTTTATATTTAAAAAACAGGTTTTTCCTGTTTAGAAAAAGGAATGGACTCTATATTAAATGTTTGTAAACATGAGCTTACACACACAATTCTGATTACAAAAAGATGTAACCAAGATTGCGTGTGTAAACGCCTTAATGGAAGTTTAAAAATAACTTCTACAGATTTTTAACGTACTGTGAAATCTTAAAATCAAAACGCAATGTCTTGATCTAAATAATTCCACTTTGTTAAAGTTTGATACTTTTGAAGTATCGAGGGAATTATAGCGCGAAAATGTGAATTTGTCAAGATTATAGGATAGAGTGGAGATATTTTTGAGGCTGGGGTTCGTATGGAAAAGTAAATTGTTGAGTGACAAATAAATTGTCAACAAAACGTTTTACAAATCCATACGAATTATCCCAGCCTCTTTTTAGTAGGTCAGTTTAGTGAATGTGTTTCGTTGTGATTTTACATCACAATGAATGCAACGATAACGAAAATTGCTGTAATCGCTCCAAAAATGTGCTGTGACTCAACATTGGAAAACAGAGAAGTTTTTTTCTCATCATATCTTTCTTTAATAATTCCAAGACCTTTGGCCCCAGAAATGATACAAGTGATACTTAGAGAAAACATTGATAGTCCCATGAAAAGACAGAAGAGTCTTTCGCCAATGGTGGCGGGATCGTTTGTTCCGATATGAGTGATTGCCGTTTTGGGCGCGAGGAAGGGGAGGGTGGTAAAGATGCTTGTGTCGGGTGTGAAAAACGCGTTGACGTAGAAGATTCCAAGAAGGAGCAAGCCGAGGGCAATGGCCGCAATGAAAATTGCACCGATGACCTTAAAAATCATCGAGCCTGAGTAGTTGGAGTAGTCTTTTTTAATAGTATTGGTCTTCATGATAGTAAATCCCCCTAAAAATATATTTCCAAGTACTTAATATAAGCTTGGTAACTGGAAACCAATAAATGATTTCCAAATAGCAAGCTTATAAAAAGCTTTCTATTCACTAAAACTGTTAAAGTGCATTAATAAAAATTTATCTTAAAGCTTATTTAAGATTTATTATTATTAATTCAATTAAAATATTAGCATAAAAATGTCATTTAATCAAGATTATAGGATAGTGTTGAGAATATAAAAAATGCCGGTAGTCTACCAAAATGATAAATTCCCGGCAAAATTCTTTAATTAGTTATAAGTTTTTAAGAAATTCTTTTAGATCGTCTTGGTATTGAGGAAGAGTTAAAGCAAGAACAATATTAGCTTTTAACCAACGAAGAGGATCGCCAGTAGTGAGCCAATCTTCTTCACCTTCAAAAGCTTGAGTCATAACGACATCATTTTTAGCCATGGTATTACTAGCATCAGCAAACCAAAGCTCATTATCACGAGAAAGTCCTTGTGATTCTAAAATAGAAACGACTTTGGCAGAAACGACAAAACGACCACCTTGAGCAAAAGTTGAAGGTGCTTGATCGGCTGGAAGTTTTTCCAACATAGCAGAAATACGATTAGGGTATTGAGAATCTTGCATGTATTCAGCTGAGCCGTAGCGAACAATTTCTTCTGGTCCAACATCTTTGACAGCGATGACTTCCGCTGGATGATATTCTTCAAAAGTGGCCACCATTTTTGATAAAAATTGTCCAGGAATTGGTTCAATAGTTAAATCATCACCAAACATAAAAATAAAATCTTCATTATTGATAAATTCTTTGGAAGCTAGAATTGGGGAACCATTACCATAGGGGAGATCTAATGGTTGAGCAATAAAAGTGAGTTTGGCTTTGGACCAAATAGTTTTGAGACTATCTAGATAATTCAATTTATTATTTTTAATTAAATATTCTTCAAGATCTGAATCTGGAGTAAAATATTTTTCGATAGAATTATCACCAAAACGATGAACGATAGCGATTTCAGTAACACCAGCACCAATAGCTTCTTCGACTAAATATTGAATATTTGGTTTTTCTAAAACGGCAATTAATTCTTTAGGATAGTTTTTAACTACTGGTAAAAAACGAGTACCACGACCAGCAGCAGTAATAACAGCTTTTTTGATCATAAATTATGAAAGATAAACTTTTAATTTGATTGACTAGGTACATGGTAGCACAAATAAATTTTTGATAGAATAAGTAACCTTTAAGGGCCCATAGCGTAGTTGGTAGCGCGTCCCCATGGCATGGGGAAGGTCAGGGGTTCGAGTCCCCTTGGGTCCACAATGAAAATTTTTATAATCTGTAGTAAAAGATTTTTTGACAGGATACCTGAGGTTCAAAATGGTTTAGAGAAGTTAGGACATGAATTAACTTTTCCTAATACATATCCAATTATTGAAATTGAAGATAAATATCGATTTTTAAGCGAAACGAAAAGAGCTGAGTGGAAAGCAACTATGTTTGAAAAGAGTTTAAAATCTATTGAAAAAAATGATGCGGTTTTGGTTTTAAACTTTGAAAAAAATGGTTATAAAAATTATGTTGGTGGAGCGACTTTCTTAGAAATGTATGATGCTTTTAAATTGAATAAAAAAATTTTTATGTATAACCCAATTCCTGAGGGTATTTTGGCAGATGAGATAGGTGGTTTTTGTCCAAAAATTATAAATGGAGATTTAAGTGAAATTAAATAATAGAAAATCGAATTTTGAATTATTGAGGATTGTAAGTATATTGTGTATTATTTTATATCATTCGGTATGGCATGGTGGATTAGGTTATTTGGGTTTAAGTTTTAATAAAATTTTGATTGATTTTTTAGATATGTTGGGACAGTTGGGAGTTAATTGTTTTATGTTGATTTCGGGATATTTTTTGTTGGAAAGTAATTTTAAGTGGATGAAAGTAATCAAAATTTCTTTGGAAGCAAGTTTTTATATACTTTTAGGAATTTTATTATTAATAATAATTGGTGATACTACTGGCGTAGCCATTGGTTGGTGGTTACCAAAAACATTTTTTCCAATTTTAAAAGAAGCTTATTGGTTTTTAACAGTTTATGTTTTAATTTATTTATTTTCTCCAATATTCAAAAAATTAATATTAGTTATTTCAAAAAAGCAATTTGAAATGTTTTTAGGTTTGTCTTTGTTTATTTGGTCCATTTGGCCAACATTTCTTGGTTTTAGATTAAACGAAACAGAAGGGTATATTTTTTATAATCGATTTATTTGGGGGATAATTATGTTTTTGATTGGTGCTTATATAAAAAAATATCCATCGAAGATTATTGATAACTTAAAAAAAACAAATCTTTTTTTCTTAGTATCAACTTTATTAATATTTATACCGATATTATTGATTAATTTATTTAAAATATCAGGTATAAGTGCTAACTATTTTTGGCGACCAAATTCGATTTTACTATTAGTCTGGTCAATATCATTATTTTTATTTTTTAGAAAATTAGAAATAAAAGAAAATAAAATAATAAATTTATTGGCCTCGACAACTTTGGGAATATATTTGTTTCATGATGGTCCAATTCGTTATTTATTATGGAACAATATTTTTAATATTAAACAATATACTGGTTTAAATTATTTTGGTTTTTATTTAATTTTAGTAGCAATAGTAATATTTTTGGTTGGATTTGGAATAGATATAGGGCGAAAATTTTTGGAAAAAATGTTTTTAGATAAATTTTTTAATAGGATTAAACTTCAAAAGTTAATGGAAAAAGTAGAATTTTATGAAGAAAAATAAGGTAATAATGTTTGATTTTGATGGAGTGATTGTAGACAGTATAGGAATATCTTATGCAATAAATAAGGAATGGGATGTTAATTTAGAATATTCTCGATGGCAATCTTGGTTTGAGGGTAATGTTTATCAAGGAATCGACTCATATTTAGTTAAAGAAGAAACACAAATTGAATTTTTTAAAAAATATAAAGTTGGATTAAATGATTTATTACCAGTTGATGGAATTGGAGAAGTTTTAAAAGAAATAAATTTGATGAAATATAAATTGGTAATAATTTCATCTGGATCTGAGAAAGCAATTGAAGATTTTTTAGAGAAATATAATTTAAAACAATATTTTGTTGAAATAATGGCTCGGGAAACTCATAGAAGTAAAGTAAAGAAAATTGAAATGATTTTAAAGAAATATAAAATTAAACCAAATGAGACTTTAATAGTAACCGATACGATTGGTGATGTAAAAGAAGCTAAAGAAGTAGAAATAAAAGCTATTGGGGTTGCTTGGGGAGTACATGAGGCAAAAAGACTCAAGGAAAATGGGGCTGATTTTATAGCAGAAACTCCAAAAGATATTTTAATCGGGATTAAAAAAATCTTAACTTTGAATTAGTCTTGTTTTTAGGGTAAAATTCTTTACTTTAGGTCTGTGGTGAAATGGTATCACAGCAGTCTCCAAAACTGCTT